>Ga0335079_10009733_pt1 | contig 10947 bp, 10 predicted proteins | sample Lox_Sample_33_FD_206719 | JGI IMG/M metagenome (GOLD analysis project Ga0335079, IMG submission 206719) | Soil microbial communities from Loxahatchee National Wildlife Refuge, Florida, United States - Lox_Sample_3.3 | ecosystem: Environmental > Terrestrial > Soil > Wetlands | place: USA... | reverse complement strand
ATCCTCCTCGAGCGCGCGCTCGGGGGCTGCGAGGCACTCGCGCAGCTTTCGGCCAGTAAACCGATCCGCGCCGGACTGGAGATTGCGACCGCGGGCGGTGCGCTCGAGGTCATCGCCCGTGTGGAGGATCTGTGGCACATCCGCCTCCCGCGCCCGGCGCACGAATTCTTCGAGCGCTTCGGCGAGACACCGCTCCCACCCTACATTCATCGAGCGCCCGCGCAGGCCGATCGCGAGCGCTACCAGAGTATCTTTGCCCGCGAGCCGGGCGCGGTAGCCGCCCCCACCGCCAGCCTGCATTTCGATGCCGCACTCATGGGTGAGCTTAGCGCGCGCGGCGTCAACCAGAGCTTCGTGACCTTGCACGTGGGAGCCGGCACGTTCCAGCCGGTGCGCACGCAGGATCTCGCCGCGCATACAATGCACGCCGAGCGCGTCACGGTGGGGCCACCCGCCTGCACCGCGATCGCCGCGGCGCGCGCCGCCGGCACTCGCGTGGTGGCCGTCGGCACGACCGTGGTGCGCGCGCTCGAGTCCGCAGCGCTCGCCGGCGGCGGGGGACTCGCGCCGTGGTCAGGGGAGACGCGGCTCTTTATCACGCCGGGATTTCGCTTCCAGGTCGTTGACGCCTTGCTCACCAACTTCCACCTGCCGGAGTCGACCTTGCTGATGCTGGTGTGCGCCTTTGCCGGCCAGCAGGCCGTGCTCGCCGCGTACGCCCATGCAGTGCGCGCGCGCTACCGCTTCTTCAGCTACGGTGATGCCATGCTGCTCTCGCGGGCGCGCCCGTGATCCCCACCTTCAGTGTCGAAGCGCGCGAGGGCGCGGCGCGCGTCGGGCGTCTGGTCACAACGCACGGTGTCATCGAGACCCCGGCCTTCATGCCCGTGGGGACCTACGGCACCGTGAAGGCGATGACGCCCGAGGAGCTCGAGCAGCTGGGCGCGCAGATCATCCTCGGCAACACCTTCCATCTGCTGCTGCGCCCGGGGCCGAAGGTGATCGCAGCGCACGGCGGCTTGCACCGCTTCATGCACTGGCGTGGGCCGATCCTCACCGACTCCGGCGGCTTCCAGGTGTTCAGCCTCAAGAGCCTGCGCACGCTCAGCGAGCAGGGCGTGCGCTTTCGCTCCCCGATCGATGGGAGCGAGGTGCGGCTCACGCCCGAGGACTCCATGGACATGCAGCTCGCGCTGCGCTCGGACATCGCCATGGCGCTCGATGACTGCACCGAGCACCCGGCGAGCGAGGCGGCGGCACGCGCCTCGATGGAGCGCTCCATGCGCTGGGCGCTGCGCAGCCACCGCCACTACTACGGCGCCGCCGACCCGCCCGGGGGACTGTTCGGGATCGTGCAGGGCGGCATGCACCCGAACCTGCGCCAGGCCTCACTCGAGGCGCTGCTACAGCTCGAGTGGCCGGGACTGGCCATCGGCGGGCTCGCCGTCGGGGAGTCCGAGCAGGAGCGGCTCGCCATCCTCGAGGCGCTGGTGCCGCACATGCCCGAGGCGCGGCCGCGTTATCTCATGGGGGTCGGCCGCCCCGAGGACATCGTGGCGGCGGTGCTGCGCGGCATCGACATGTTCGACTGCGTCATGCCGACGCGCCACGCTCGCAACGGCCACCTGTTCACCGCCTCCGGGGTGATCAACATCCGCAACAGCGTCCACCAGGAGGATCTCGGGCCGGTGGATGCCGGCTGCGCCTGCTACACCTGCCGCAACTACAGCCGCGCCTACCTGCGCCACCTCGACCGCTGCAATGAGATCCTCGGCGCGCGTCTGAACACGATCCACAACCTGCACTTCTATCTGCAGCTGCTGGCCGGGCTGCGTGGGGCCATCCGCGCCGGCACCTTGAGCGCCTGGGCCGGGGCCTTCTTAACGGCCCGGCGCGAGGCTGACGCTGTGGCATAATGCCGCCCTTTTCGCTGCCCGGACCACACAAATGAATGGTTTGATTTCCGACGCTTGGGCGCAGGCCGCCCCCGGTGGCCCGAGCCAGTTCACGCCCCTTCTGATGGTGGGCGTGTTCTTCGTGATCTTCTACTTCCTGCTGTTTCGTCCGCAGCAAAAGCGCGCCAAGGAGCACCAGAACCTGCTCTCCAAGCTCGCCACCGGCGATGAGGTGGTGACGACCGGGGGACTGCTTGGCAAGGTCACCGAGGTCGGCGAGAGCTTCGTCACGCTCGAGATCGCCGACGGCGTGCGCATCAAGGTGCAGAAGATGCAGGTGACGCAGCTCATGCCCAAGGGCACGCTCAAGAGCGCCTGAGATGCTCGAGTACGCGCGCTGGAAATACGTCCTGGTGGCGGCGGTGCTGCTGCTCGCCATGTTGTTTGCGCTGCCGAACTTCTTCGGCGAGGACCCGGCGCTGCAGGTGGCGCGCAAGGACCACAACGCCGTCACGGGCGAGGGCGAGAAGGAACTCGAGGCTTTCCTGAAGGAGCGCAACATCTCCTTCGCGCGCAGCTACATCGACAACGGCCGGCTCATGGTGCGCTTCGGCAACGTTGCGCAGCAGCTCGCCGCGCGCGACGCCGTGAACGAGAAGTACACCGGCACCTACATCACCGCCTTGTCCTTCGCGCCGCGCACGCCGGAGTTCCTGCGCGCGCTGGGGCTGCGGCCCATGCCCCTCGGCCTGGACCTGCGCGGCGGCCTCTACCTGCTCTACCAGGTGGACGTGAACGCCGCGGTCGCGCAGGCGCTCGAGGGCTACGCCCAGGACGCGCGCCGCGCACTCGCCGGCGCCGGCATTGCCGTCACCGACGTCACCACGGTGGCGGTCGGGAGCGAGCGCCCCAACGCGGTGCGCATCGTGCTGCCGCCCGAGGCGGATGCGAGCGCTGCGCGCAACGCGCTCGGCCAGGCGCTCGCGGGGCTCTCGATCAGCACCCTGAACCTCGAGCGCGGCGCGGCGATCGTCGGCGTCCTGACGCCGGCACAGATCCGTGAGCGCCAGGACTACGCCATCCAGCAGAACATCACCACGCTGCGCAACCGCGTGAACGAGCTCGGCGTGTCCGAGCCGATCGTGCAGCGCCAGGGGATCGACCGCATCAACGTGCAGCTGCCCGGCGTGCAGAACTCCGCCGAGGTCAAGGACATCCTCGGGCGCGTCGCCACCCTCGAGTTCCGCCTCGAGGACATGCAGAATAACGCCATGGAGGCCGCGCAGAGCGGGCGGGCGCCGCTCGGCTCGAAGCTCTACACGCACACGCGCGTCGGCCGGCCGCTGCTTCTGAAGCGTGAGGTGATCGCCACGGGCGATCAGCTCACCAACGCCACCAGCGGGCAGTCGCAGGAGGGGCCGGCGGTCAACATCAAGCTCGATGCGCGTGCCGGCGAGAACATGCTCAAGACCACCCGCGCCAACCTCAACAAGCGCATGGCCGTGGTGCTGATCGAGAAGCGCCGCGAGACCACCGAGGTCGACGGCAAGAAGGTGACGCGCGACGTCACCGACGAGGACGTCATCAACGATGCCACCATCCGCGGCATCTTCAGCAACCAGTTCCAGATCACCGGCCTCGGCGCCGGCGAGGCGCGCGAGCTCGCGCTGCTCTTGCGCTCCGGTTCGCTCGCCACCGGCATCTACCCGATCGAGGAGCGCGCGGTGGGCCCGAGCCTCGGGCGCGAGAACATTCAGAAGGGCGTGACGGCGCTGATCGTCGGCATGGCCGGGGTGTTCCTCTTCATGGCGCTGTACTACCAGACCTTCGGGCTGGTGGCCGACCTGGTGCTGCTCGCCAACGTGGTGCTGCTGACGGCGCTGCTGTCGATGATGCGCGCCTCGCTCTCGCTCCCGGGCATCGCCGGCATCATCCTCACCGTCGGCATGGCGGTGGACGCCAACGTGCTGATCTACGAGCGCATCCGCGAGGAGATCCGCAAGGGCGTGACGCCGCAGGCGGCGATCCGCGCCGGCTTCGACAAGGCGTTCTCCGCCATCACCGACTCCAACGTCACGACCCTGATCGCGGGCGTCGTGCTGTGGGTACTCGGCACCGGTCCCATCAAGGGATTCGCGATCGTGCTGTCGCTCGGCATCATCACCTCCATGTTCACCTCGCTCATGGGCAGTCGCGCGCTGCTGACGCTGATGTACGGCGGCCGGCGCAAGATCAGCCGTCTGGCGATCGGCTAGCGCGCGCAGCCAAGGAAGCCTTCGTGGAATTTTTCAGCCATCAGACCCGCTTCCCGTTCATGGCCACCCGCAAGGTGTGGTACACGCTGTCCGCCATCCTGATCGTCATTGCCCTCGGTTCCTTCTTCACGCGCGGCCTGAATCTGGCCATCGATTTCACCGGCGGGGTGAGCGCGGAGGTCAAATTCACCAAGGCCGCGGACGTCGACGCGGTGCGCGCCGCCCTCACCGGCGCGGGCTTCCATGAGCCGCAAGTGCAGAACTTCGGCTCCTCGCGCGACATCGCGATCCGCCTGCCGCCGGATGCGAAGCTCGCCCCGAGCGAGGTGCGCAGCAAGCTCGAGGGGGCGTTGCGGCAGCTCGATCCGAACGTGCAGGTGGCGCAGCTGGATGTGGTCGGCCCGCAGGTGGGCAATGAGTTGCGGGTGAGCGCGATCTGGGCACTGGCGTGGACCCTCATCCTGATCTTTGCCTACATCGCGTTCCGCTTCCACACCTGGCGGCTCTCGTTCGGCGCCATTCTCGCGGTGCTGCACGACCCGGTGCTGGTGCTCGGCTTCTTCTCCATCACGCAGATGCCCTTCGACCTGGCGGTCGTGGCGGCCATCCTCGCCGTTATCGGCTACTCTCTCAACGACACCGTGATCGTCTTTGATCGCATCCGCGAGCGCTTCGAGACCAACCGCCGCTCACCGCCCGCCGAGGTGCTCGATGAGGCGATCAACCAGACGCTCTCGCGCACGATCATGACGAAGGTGGTCACCTCGATCGTGGTCGTGGCGCTTCTGTTCCTCGGCGGCCCGGTGCTGAAGGGATTCTCCGCGGCGCTGCTGATCGGCATCATCGCCGGCACCTACTCCTCGATCTACATCTCCAGCTCGATCGCGCTTGACTGCGGGCTCACCGCCGAGCACGTGTTCCCGAGCGTGAAGAAAGCGGCGCTGGATCACCTGCCGTAGCGCCGGAGCGAACGCTGCTCGCTGACCCACACGCCTGGCTTGCCTTTCTCACGCTGTCGCTGCTGGAGATCGTCCTCGGCATCGACAACCTGATCTTCATCGCCATCCTGGTGGGGCGCCTGCCGGCGCACCAGCAGGGCCGGGCGCGCATCGGCGGCCTGGCCCTCGCCATGGCGACCCGCATCCTGCTCTTGTTCTCGCTGGTGTGGGTCACGCACCTGACGCGGCCGCTGTTTACCGTCGGCCCCCAGCAGGTCTCGGGGCGCGACCTGGTGCTGCTCGGCGGCGGGCTGTTCCTCTTGGCGAAGAGCGTGCTCGAGATGCATCACACCATCGAGCGTGCCGAGGAAGTGGCCGGGCCGCAGCGCCTCGCCGGCAGCTTCGGCGCGATCATCGTGCAGATCGGCCTCATCGACATCGTCTTCTCGCTCGACTCGGTGTTCACCGCGATCGGCCTGGTCAGGGATCTTGAGGTGATGGTGGCCGCGATCATCGTCGCGATCCTGGTCATGATGGTGGTGTCGAGCTCGATCGCGCGCTTCATCGCGCGCCACCCGACCATCAAGGTGCTGGCGCTGGCGTTCCTGCTGCTCATTGGACTTGCGCTCGTGGCGCAGGGCCTGCACTTCGAGATCCCCAAGGGGTATCTGTACTTCGCGATGGCGTTCTCGGTGGGCGTGGAGCTGATCAACATGCGCGTGCGCCGGCGCCTGGACGCGCAGCGCCGCCGCCCCTAGCCTCCAAACGAAGCGCTTCAGCGCTGGGGCGCGCCCTGAGCGCGTACGCGGCTGTGACCGTAGCCGTAGAACACGTAGATCAGCACGCCGATCGCCGTCCACACGATCAGCCGGATCCAGGTCGCCGTCCCGAGTGACACCATCATGGCGCCACACACCAGCGCCCCGAGGATGCAGGTCACGTACGGCAGCGGCGCGCGGAAGGGCCGCGGCAGGTCGGGGCGGGTGCGGCGCAGGATCAAGACGCCGATGCACACGGTGACGAAGGCCGCCAGCGTGCCGATCGAAACCAACTCGCCGAGGATCTTCACCGGCAGCAGCCCGCCGATGATCGCCGCGCAGGTGCCGGTTATCACAGTACCGGTCGAGGGTGTGCGGAACTTTGGGTGCACGTGCCCGAAGAAGCGCGGCAGCAGGCCATCGCGCGCCATCGCAAAAAAGATGCGCGCCTGCGCAATCGTCATCACCAGCATCACCGAAGTCATGCCGGCGATCGCCCCGAATTTCACCGGGTAGCCGAGCCAGTGCAGCTTGGGGTACTTGTCGAGTGCGAGCGCCACGGGCGCGGCGACGTCGAGCTCCTTGTAGCTCACCATGCCGGTGAGTACCGAAGCCACGATGACGTAGAGGATGGTGCAGATGATGAGGCTCGCCAGGATCCCGATCGGCATGTCGCGCTGCGGATTTTTGGTTTCCTGCGCCGCGGTGGAGATGGCGTCGAAGCCGATGTAGGCGAAGAAGATGACGCCCGAGGCTGCGAAGATGCCGCTCCACCCGAAGGTGCCGAGGTGCCCGGTGTTCTGCGGAATGAAGGGGTGCCAGTTGGCGGTGTTGATGAAGCTCACGCCGAAGAGGATGAACAACACCACCACGGTGACCTTGATAACGACGATGATCGAATTGAAGACGGCGGACTGCTTGATGCCGATGTAGCAGATGGTCGCGATGGCGGAGACGATCAGCATCGCCGGTACGTTGATGATGGCACCGGTACGCACCAGATGCAGCCCCTCGCCGATCGAATCGAACGGCGCGTGCGAGAGCGCGGCCGGTATGTGTATGCCCAAGGAATCGAGAAAACTGGTCACATAGCCGGACCAGCCGACCGAGACGGTGGCGACCGCGAACAGGTACTCGAGCACCAGATTCCAGCCGATGAACCAGGCGACCCCCTCGCCGAGGGTCGCGTACGAGTAGGAGTAGGCGCTGCCGGAGACGGGGATCATCGCGGCGAACTCGGCGTAACACAGGCCCGCGAGCGTGCAGCCGATGCCGGCGATAATGAAGGATAGCGCGAGAGCCGGGCCGGCGTGGTTGGCGGCCGCCGTGCCGGTGAGCACGAAGATACCGGTGCCGATGATGCCGCCGATGCCGAGCAGCGTCAGCTGCGTGGCGCTGAGCGCGCGGCGCAGCTGGTTCCCCGAGACCTCCTGCGCGTGCAGCTCATCGATGGATTTGGTCGCGAGTAATTGTGACGCCATGAGACCCCCGCTTTTGCGCGAGGACTCTACACAAGCACTCCGGCGAAAGCGAGGAGACGGCGCGCGCGTGGGCGCTCCCGCCGTCACGCCGCGCGCAGATCCGGCGGCACGTGCGGCGCGAGCAGCTCGAGGAGCGCGGCGTACACACGCGGCGTGCCCGCGACGATGTGGCCGCCTTGCTTGTACTCAGCGCCGGTGAGGGTGCCGATGCGACCCCCCGCTTCCTGGATGAGCAGCGTTCCGGCGGCGGTGTCCCAGGGTGCTAGCCCGATCTCCCAGAACCCGTCCACGCGCCCGGCGGCGACGTAGGCCAGATCGAGCGCGGCGGAGCCGGGGCGGCGCACGCCGGCGGCCTGCTCGGTGACCGCGCGCAGCATGCTCATGTAGGCATCGAGGTAGCGAGTGTTGGCGCGGTAGGGGAAGCCGGTGGCGATGAGCGAGCCGTCGATGCCGCGCGCCTTGCTGACGCGCATGCGGTGGTTCTCCAGGTGCGCGCCCGCGCCGCGGCTCGCCGTGAACAGCTCCCCGCGCATCGGGTCGTAGACCACCGCGTGCTCCAGGCGCCCCTTGATCTGGCAGGCGATCGATACCGCGAACACCGGGAAGCCGTGCAGGAAGTTGGTGGTGCCATCCAGCGGATCGATGATCCACACGCTCTCGTGTTCCCCGGTGCTACCGCTTTCCTCGGCAAGGAAGGCGTGCTGCGGGTAGTGGCGGCGGATGACGGCGATGATCTCCGCCTCGGCGGCGCGGTCGACCTCGGTGACGAAGTCGTTGCGGCCCTTGGAGGTCACGGTGAGTGACTCCAGGCGGTTCAGGCTGCGGATGATGACTTCGCCGGCGCGGCGGGCGGCGCGCACGGCAATATTGAGAAGCGGCTGCACGGTAACTAAGCTCGCGTGGTGAACTCGAACGGCCCGCGCCGCCGTTGCAGCCGTGGACCTCAGATGATGCTAGCGTAGCAGATGAACTCCCCCGCCATCCGTATCGTACTGGTTGCGCCCTCACACCCCGGCAACATCGGGGCCGCGGCGCGCGCCATGAAGAACATGGCACTCACCGAGCTGGTGCTGGTGCAGCCGCGGCAGTTCCCCGATGCGGAGGCTCTGGCGCGCGCCTCCGGTGCCGATGACGTGCTCGGCGCAGCGCGCGTGGTCGCGAGCCTCGCCGAGGCGATCAGCGGTTGCGGCTTCGTCGCGGCCACCACCTCGCGCGAGCGCGACCAGTACTTCCGCGTGGCCGACGTGCGCGATGGGGCGAGGCGCCTGGTGGCCGAGGCGCAGCGCGCGCCCGCGGCGGTGATCTTCGGCGCCGAGCGCACCGGCCTCACCAATGAGGAGCTCGACAGCGCCCATCTGCTGATCCGCATCCCGGCCAACGCCGCCTATCCCTCGCTCAATCTCGCGATGGCGGTGCAGCTCGTGGCGTACGAGCTCTACCGCGCCCAGGGGGCCGCGGTCGCTCCCAGCGGGCCGCTCGCGGCGCCCCTTGCCACCACCGAGCAGATGCAGCAGCTGTTCACCCACCTCGCGCAGGTGCTCGAAGAGATCGACTTCCGCGACCGCACCCAGAGCGGCACGCACCTCATGGCGCGCATCCGCCGCTTCCTGCAGCGCGCCGAGCTCGACAAGAACGAGGTCAACATCCTGCGCGGCATCCTCACCGCGGTGCAGAGCCGGCGCCGCCACGCCGGGGAGCCGCGGTGAACGCGCCGGCGCCGGTGTATCTGGACTACGCGGCGACCACGCCGGTCGATCCGGCGGTGGCCGCCGTCATGAGCGAGTGCCTGGGCCCGGCGGGTCCCTTCGGCAACCCGGCCTCCGCGCACGCCTTCGGGCGCGCGGCCGCTGCGCGCGTGGCCGAGGCGCGCGCGCAGGTGGCCGCACTCATCGGCGCCCTGCCGCAGGAGATCGTGTTCACCTCCGGGGCCACCGAGTCCAACAATCTCGCCATCCTGGGGGTCGCGGCGGCCAGCGCCGATCATGGCCGCCACGTCATCACCATGCGCACCGAGCACAAGGCCGTGCTCGATCCCTGCCGCCACCTGGAACGCCGCGGCGCACCGCTCACGTACCTCTCGCCCGGGGCAAGTGGAGTGCTTGAGCCGCGCTTGCTCGCCGCGGCGCTGCGCCCGGATACGGTCCTCGTCTCGATCATGGCCGCCAACAGCGAGACCGGGGTGCGGCAGGACATCGGCGCTCTCGCGGCGCTGTGTCGTGAACGCGGCGTCACCTTCCACTGCGATGGCGCGCAGGCGGTGCCGCGCGTGGCGCTCGACGTGCGCTCGCTCGGGGTCGATCTGCTCTCGTTCAGCGCGCACAAGCTCTATGGCCCGAAGGGCATCGGTGCGCTCTACGTGCGCGAGGGGGCGCGCGCGCGGGTGCAGCCGGTGAGCTTCGGCGGCGGCCAGGAACGCGGCCTGCGTCCCGGCACGCTCGCCGTGCACCAGATCGCAGGCTTCGGCGCGGCCTGCGAGCTGCTCGGGCGATTGCAGCCGGCGGAAGGAGATCGCCTGGGCGAGCTCGGCGAGCGGCTGTGGCAGGGGCTCTCGGGCCTGGGCGGCGTGCATCGCAACGGGGCCGAGGCTTCCCGGGTGCCCGGCATCGAGAACCTCTCCTTCGAGGGCGTGGAAGGGGAGAGCCTGTTCAGCGCCCTCACGGGGCTCGCGCTGTCCACAGGGTCAGCCTGCAGCTCCGCGAGCGGGGAGGCCTCCTACGTGCTGCGCGCGCTCGGGCGCGATGCGCGCCTCGCCGAGAGCTCCCTGCGCTTCAGTCTGGGCCGCTTCACCACGGCCGCGGACCTGGACCGGGCCGTGTCCGAGGTGCGCCAGGTGGTCGAGCGGCTGCGGGCCCTCTCACCGGCGGCGGCGGGGGCCGCCTGGGGGAGAGATGCGCCCCCGGGCAGCGTCACCGGGGAGGCCGGTGCGCAGGGGCAGGGCACGTGGGTGCGCTTTCAGCTGCTTACCGAGGGCGACACTGTGAAGGAGGCCCGTTGCCTCGCCTTCGCCTGCCCCCATACTGTGGATACCGCGCAGTGGCTGTGTGAGCGGCTGCGGGGCCGCTCGCGCCGGGACCTCATCCCCGGCGCGCCGCGCGAGTGGGCGCAGGCGCGCGCGGTACCGGTCGAGAAACTGGGGCGGCTCCTGGTGGTCGAAGATGCACTGCTTGCCTGCCTTACGCAGTGGAACGAAGGCGCTACAATATGAGGACCGATGGCCATCTCCCTGACGCAATCCGCCGCCGCCCGCGTTAAGGCCTTCCTCGCGGCGCGTGGGCACGGGGTGGGCCTGCGCCTTGGCGTGCGCAAGACCGGCTGCTCCGGCTTTGCCTACGTCATCAACTACGCCGACAAGGCCGACCCCAACGATGCGGTGTTCGAGGACCACGGCGTGCAGGTGTTCGTCGACCGCCCGAGCCTTGCGCTCATCGACGGCACGGTCGTGGATTTCGTGAAGGAGGGCCTGAACGAGGCCTTCCGCTTCCGAAATCCGAACGTGAAGGGCGAGTGCGGCTGCGGCGAGAGCTTCTCGGTCTAGCAGAGCGCCCGCGTCGCCCCGCGGGCACCCGCGCGCTGGGACGCTAAAAAAAGCCTTACCAAACCGATACTTCCAAAGCATTTTA
>Ga0335079_10009732_pt1 | contig 10947 bp, 10 predicted proteins | sample Lox_Sample_33_FD_206719 | JGI IMG/M metagenome (GOLD analysis project Ga0335079, IMG submission 206719) | Soil microbial communities from Loxahatchee National Wildlife Refuge, Florida, United States - Lox_Sample_3.3 | ecosystem: Environmental > Terrestrial > Soil > Wetlands | place: USA... | reverse complement strand
CGAGGTTCGCTATGAACCCTTGCCTCGACATCCGGCGGTGGAGCGCGATTTCTCGTTCATTTTCGCGGACGCAGTCATTTTCCAACAGATTCAGCAGTCGGTCGAAGCGTTGCGTCTTTCTCCTTTGTGCAGCTTCACTCCTGTCGAAATTTTCCGCGGAGGATCGGTTGGAAGTGGAAGATATTCCATCCTTCTGCGTGCGGTGTTCCAGTCACACGAACGCACCCTGCGCGAGGATGAAGTGGCGCTCTGGTCATCGCAAATCATCCAGTCGCTGGAATCTCTCGGCGGAACGTTGCGTTCTTCGTAGCGCGAAAAACCGAGATTCTTCGTCGCTGTGCTCCTCAGAATGACAATGCCGAAAGGTGTAGGGACAGCCGCCCCCGGCTGTCCGGTCAAGCGCAGCCTCGACAACATGAAATCAACCGCGCTTGTGCTAGCCTAAACAGACCATGCCCGAAGGCACGCTAGCTAAACATTTTCTGAGCGACAAGGTCGAGCGCTTCACCGAATCGGTGATTCGAGAAATGACGCGCCAGGCTATGCTCCACGGCGCAGTCAACCTGGCGCAGGGTTTCCCTGACTTTCCCGCTCCGGCGGAGATCAAGCAAGCCGCCCAGGAAGCCATCGCTCAAGACGCAAATCAGTACGCCATCACCTGGGGCGCCAAGAATCTTCGCAATGCCATTGCCCGGCAGATGAACGAGTGGCAGCACATCTCGGTCGATCCAGAAAAGCAGATCACCGTCTGTTGCGGCTCCACCGAAACGATGATCGCGACGATGCTGGCGGTGTGCAATAAGGGCGATGAAGTTGTGATCTTCGAACCGTTCTACGAAAACTATGGACCGGATGCGGTTTTGTCCGGCGCCAAACCGGTGTTCGTCCAGCTTCGTCCGCCCACAACTCCGCACGGCGAGTGGACATTCGATGAGCGCGAGTTGCGTGCCGCGTTTCATCTGCACACCAAAGCCATCATCCTGAACACACCGAACAACCCTACCGGGAAGGTATTCACGCGCACGGAGCTGGAACTGATCCGTGACCTCTGCGTGGAGTTCAACGTGCTTGCCATCACCGATGAAATCTACGAGCACATTCTCTATGACGGCACGCAGCATATTTCGATGGCCAGTCTGCCAGGCATGGAAGACCGCACAGTGACTATCAATGGCCTCTCGAAAACCTATAGCGTGACCGGGTGGCGCGTGGGTTGGGCAGTAGCGCCGTCGGCGATCACCAACGCCATCCGCAAGGTCCACGACTTTCTCACGGTGGGTGCGCCGGCGCCGCTACAGGAAGCCGGCGCGGCTGCCCTGAGCCTGCCGCGGAGCTACTACCAAAACCTGGCAACTGCGTATTGCGCGCGGCGGGACCGGCTTCTTCCCGCGCTGGAAAATGCCGGGTTCCAATGCTTCCGCCCGCGCGGGGCTTACTACGTGATGACCGACATTGGCGCATTCGGCTTTGACGATGATCTCGCATTCACAAAATATCTGGTAAAGGAAATTGGTGTCGCGGCGGTTCCCGGGTCGAGCTTCTATAGCGATCCGCATGACGGTGCGAAGCAGGTACGCTTCGCTTTCTGCAAGCGGGTGGAAACACTGGATGCAGCTGCAAGAAAGCTGATCCAACTTAAGCCACGGTAATCGAGTTTACTTTCGTGACTACGACGCAAGCGATACGGGTTCCGTGGTCGCGCGCTTCGTGGCCGGGAACGTCGCTCAGGATGGCATGAACTCGATGAGGATGACCCTGTTTAAGAATTCTCGTCCACAGGATTGTGGAGTATACTGCCAAAAAGTTCCTATTCCTTCGGAGACGAAGTGCAATCATGCCGGTGAGAATGGCTGAAGAGGTATCCCCGCAGGTTCCGGCCGACGATTTTCAGTCGCTGGAACAAAAGGTTTATCGCACTATAGAACTGCTGAAGGCGGCGCGGGAAGCTCGCTCGGTGGCGGAACGCGACACTCAGCGTTTGCGCGAGCAACTGGAAGAGCGCGAGGAGGAGGTCGAAAATCTACGCCGAGAGATGGTGCAGCTTCGCCGTGAGCGGGAAGAGATCCGCAGCCGGGTAGAGAAAATGCTGCAGCAGATTGAGACGATCGCGGAAGAGCAAGCTGCCAGCTGATTCTGATGCCGGCGGACTGTTCACGGCTCCCGGCAGAGGAGCAAGAAATAGGCTATGGCAACTGCGACCAAACAGCCTCAGGTACGGGATTCAGCTAACTCCGGCGTGCGTGTGGAAATCTTTGATCAGGCCTACAATCTTCGTGGCTCTGATCCCGAACACATCCTCAAACTCGCCGAATACGTCGACTCCAAAATGCGTGCCGTTGCAGAGCAGACCCATACCGTCGATACAGTGCGTCTCGCCGTACTGGCGGCCTTGAACATCGCCGACGAATATCATCTGCTCAAGCGCATGCAGGATGGAGGCGCGGTCGAATATCTAAAGCGGGCGCACCACCTTTCCGATGCGCTGGATGAAGTGCTGAAAGAACAACGCAAAGCGGGCTGACCTGCTGTGGTTGTCCCTCCTGGCTCTTCGATTGCAAGCGGAGATCAGCCTGTCCCGATTACTTTAGTTGCAAGCCGCTTACCAACTATTTGCACTCGCCCTCTTGCCAATCACAGGGGAATTGCCTAGCATCCTGATTGAAAGCCGGCCTGCAAGGTTGGTGATGGTGGTAACCGATTTTTGAACCAACACCTGAATGAACGGGGGCCCGACTCGATATTAGATCCGGTGTGCCATGCTCCGCCATGCGGAGACGCCTAAAGGGTCTCGGAGGGTTCCCACACGTCTTAAGACGGTTCATTCTCGGCCCACCACACGGCCCAGTGGGTCGGCTTTGTTTCGTACCTCTCCCCCGCACACGAATCACCGGGATCCCGTCGCGTTCTGCTAAACTTCACACAGCAAATTACGGGCGCTTAGCATCTAACTGAACAGTGTTTCCTCAGCTCTTCCACATCGGTCGGTTTTTCCTGCCCACTTACGGTCTCCTGGTGTCGACCGGGGTGCTGATTGGCTTGTGGATCAGCGTGCGCAACTCCGAGAAGCAGGGAATCAATCCCGAGCATGCATGGAACCTGGGGATCCTGGTGGTGTTGTGCGGAATCATCGGGGCAAAGATCCTGTACATCGTCAACGACTGGGGCTACTACGCGGCTCATCCGGGCGAAATTTTCAGCGTTGCGACTTTGCAGGCGGGCGGAGTCTTCTCCGGAGGGTTAATTGCCGCTTTTGCCATGGCAGCGTGGTATGTCCGCAAGAATCATATGCCAGCGTTGCGCACCTGCGACGCTTTTGCGCCCGGACTGGCCCTTGGCCACTCCATTGGCCGTATCGGCTGTTTTGCGGCGGGATGCTGTTACGGTAAACCCACCTCCCATTTTTGGGGAGTCACATTCCGGAATCCATTGGCGCAAGCCTGGGTTGGAACTCCGCTCGGAATTCCGCTTGAGCCGACGCAGCTCTTCGAATCGGCTGTTGAACTCGCCAATTTTTTTATTCTGATGTGGCTCCTGAAGCGGAAGCGATTCGATGGCGAGGTCTTCGGCGCCTATCTTTTCCTCTATGGTGTAGCGCGTTATTTTCTTGAATTCATCCGCGACGATCCTGGCCGCGGATCGGTCTTCGGGGGAATCATGACCGGCACGCAGCTGGTTTCCATCGGACTGGTACTCGCTGGAGGCTTCATCTGGTGGCTGCGGCCGGGGATGAAAGCTCTGCCGCTTCACGCAGCACGCTAGCGAACTTCCGGTTCCCCGATCTGCGCATCTGCTGATTTGCGGTCTTTCTGGTTTACCTGCGGTATCCTTTTCTCACTCATGCCTCAAGCCCCATCGCACCTTGTTGTTCCAGCGGATGCCGAAGGCAAGCGCCTCGATTCCTTCCTGGCGAAGCACCTTGCCGAAGTCAGTCGCTCCCGCGTGCAGCAACTGATCGAACAGGAGCAGGTGCTAGTGGATGATGTGATCGCCAAAGCTTCGCTGCGGCTACGCGGTGGCGAAACGATCGCGGTTCGGGGGCCGATCCACCTGCCGCCGCTGCGCGCTACCGCCGAGGATATTCCCTTAGAGATCGTCTACGAAGATGACGATCTTGCCGTCGTCAACAAACAGGCCGGAATGATGGTTCATGCTGGCGCCGGTGCAAGTGATGAGGAGCGGAATCGCGGGACGTTAGTGAACGCCCTTCTGCACCGCTTTGGCCGGCTCTCGCAGGCAGGTGGAGATCTGCGTCCAGGCATTGTTCATCGCCTGGACAAGGCCACCAGCGGCCTGATCGTGGTGGCGAAAAACGATGCTGCCCATCGCCGTCTGGCCACACAGTTCGCCGGACGTCAGGTCAAGAAGACGTATCTGGCTCTGGTGCACGGCGCAGTGAAACACGAGAAAGGGACGGTCAATGCGGGCATCGCTCGCGATCGCGTGCGGCGTACCCGGATGACGACGCGCCGTTCCGGCGGAAGAGAAGCGGTTACTCACTACCAGGTTCAGGAAAGGATCGACGCCGGCTACGGCAGGTTTACGCTCCTCGAAGTGCGCATCGAGACCGGGCGGACTCATCAGATTCGCGTGCATCTGGCGTCGCTCGGGCATCCTGTGGTGGGCGACACGCTTTACGGTGCGCCGCGCGATCTGCGAGGCAAGAATCGCGTCACTATTTCTCTGTCGCGAAATTTTCTGCATGCGGCAGCCCTGCAGCTTCATCATCCACGGACCGGTGAATTGCTCTCTTTCTCTGCTCCGCTCCCGCAGGAGTTGAACGCGTTCCTCCACCAGTTCCGGCGGGCTTAGAATCAGGCAAGCGATTCCAAGAAAAAAGCCCCGCCAGATTCTGGCGGGGCAATCGCAACATGCTGCTCATTTCGGAGAGCACGCGTGGTAGAGGTTGGAGTACTCCAGCTGTATCTCGTACTTGTGGCCGTTCAGAGTGACCGTCGGATCGAGGAACTGGCCGTTGTTGTTTCCCGTGGGTTCACAGAGGTCTCCGATCTCATCCCCCGCGGCAACCAGAGACTCGTCAGCGATCCAGGCGTTGATGTCCGGATCGGTGATGGTTTCGATGGTTTCGTGCGACAGAACCGAATTCGTGGAGTCGATCAACTCGCTATTCGGGTTCGGTGGCGCGGCCTGGCAACCTCCCACATTCTGTGAAGGCTCGACGCTGAACAGGACGTGCCCGATGTCGCTGAAGTCGAGGCTGCCGTGATAGGCACAGAAATAGAACGCAGACGGGTTATCGGGCGAGTAGCAAACCGACGATTCGTCGAAGCAGGTGTCGGTCCCGGGGGGCAAAAACACGTGATACTCATGACCGTAGCCGCTCGGTGTTCCCAACTTAACCGCCGCGTCATGCACCACGCCGAAGAGATCGCTTTCATCGATCATATTGGTATACATGGTAAACGTTGCGTTCACGTGAGCGCCGACGGTGTACTTGCCTGAAGCTCCCGTGTACTGATCGGTGACATGGATGAACGTGCTCAATCCCAGGTCAGTCAAGAACTTTTCGGGAGCGCCCCAGCAGGTGGCCACAGTTCCACAGCTTGCGGTATTCAAGTAGACGCTATGGGACTGCATGCTGGTAACCACGGGTCCGCCGAAATAATCCAGGTCATCGGGATAAAAACCCGGCGCAGGGACAGTTGTAAGCCCGAATATCACGTGCTTTTTTGCGGTCTTCGTGCCTAAGCGGCGAGCCGCCAGCGCTGCTTGTCCAGCCACGGTGTTTGCCGGCAGGATGTGATAGCGGACATTCGAGAAAGTGTAGGGCGCTTTCTTCGCAGAGTTAACGTGAATCGCCGCTTCCTCCTGTGCGCTCAGGCGCGGAGCAAGGGCGGACAGCAGAACGGCCAAGGCTGCGAGAGCTACGAGCGAAATCAGCGGATTGCGCTGCTTGGAACTGCTCATGAATATATTCTCCTTGATGGTTTGAGTGTGGCAGGCTGCTCCGTCCCACTGGGAGCATTGGGTGGACAAAGCCTGTTCGAACCGGTCACAGATTCTCTTTCTGTTGAGGTTGTCTTGTCAATGTGAAAGAGTTTGCACAGTACCGGAGGGAACAATCGATTCGAAGAGCGCGAGGCTAGTTTTCGGTGACAGTGGGAGTGCCGGGAGCGGAGGGTGCGTGTGGCGCTTTGGAAGGCTTGGGCGGCACAGGAACTTCTGACCCTTCCTCGGCGGAGGATGCCTTGCGGATTTCGATGTCACCGTGTTCGTTATTGATCACTAACCGCGAGCCGCCGGACCCTACGGTTCCGGTCGCGACCGCCAGATCGTTCGAGCTATCCACCTTTAAGTTGTCGAAATCGGTTTCGATGTCGCCGCCATGCGCGCGGGCATCCACCTGGAAACCGGCTTTGTCGGGCACATAGACCTGGATGTCGCCTTTGCGGTTATCCACCTGCATGCTGCCCAACTTATGCATGCGCAGTTCGACCGTGCCGTTTTCATCCTCCAGCCGCACATCTCCAGAGACGCCACTCAAGCGGATGTCCTTGGACCGTGTCGTCAGCCGGACTGGGCCCTGCATGTCGCTGGCCTGCAGATCGCCGGAATCCAGATTCAGATCGCCATCCAGCCGGGCCAGCAGCATATCGGTGCGGGAAGACTTGAAGGTCACCGACTGCGCTATCTTCGACAGTTTGACGCTCTCCATGAACTCGCCGTCGAGGTGCACTGCGCCTTTGACATCCTCGAGCGATACGTCGTTGGCGTGCCCCTCGATGGAAACGTCAGAGCTGACCTGGGACACGCGCGCCGAGCTGCGATCGAGATTTAGACTGACTTTGCCGTTGACATCGGATGCGGACACGTTCCCGCGCTCGCCCGAGACCTGTACATCGCCATCGCGGCCAATCACGCTAACGTCGCCGTTGCGGGTGGAAATATTGACCGCTGCTTTGCGAGGAATCGAGATATCCAGATTCGTCTCGACCCACTGGTCGCCGGCTCCCTGATTGTTGGCGTTGAGGGTAATTTGATTTCCACTCACGCTTATCTGCGGTTTGGTCGCGGAGTTGTATTTGTCGGCGTCGGCCTGGCTCTCTGCGTTGATGCGCTTGTGGACGGAGACGTGGATCTGATTATCTTCCGAGGCAGTGATATTCACTGCGCCGCGCTGGTTCACCACATGCAGGCTGTCGCCGGCGGGGAAATCCTGCGTGAGCTGATCCTCGTAGCTGTATTTCTCGCCGAACAGGGTGAAGTTGTCATCGTCAATGTTGATCTGGTCGCGCAATCCGCCCCAGTCCACGCGCGACGCCTGGGTGGCAATCAGTCCGGCCACGATCAGGACGATGATGAGGAAGATACTGCCAGCGCCGAGTCCACGCGCCCGCACTCCCTCCCTTTGGGCTGCCTGATACTCGATCAATTTGATGATGCCCGCAATGATGAGAATAACTGGCCAGTAATGAGCGAACCAATGTCCCAACCGCGACCAGTTCAGCACTCCCATAGTGCCAAGCAGGAACACGATGCCCACCGAAATCAGAATGATCGGACCAGACATCGAGCGCCGGTAGCGAGGCGGAGGAGGAGCTTGGGGGGGCTGCATCGTGCTAGCCATTGCGCACCTCACTCACGGGCGGTTGAACATCGCTGCCACCTGGGGTGGTTGCACCGGTGCCACCCGGCATCGCCGGAGGTGGCAGTGGCGGAGGCGTACGATGTTCCAGGAGCTTGGTGATGCCGATGGCCAGCAACAATACCGGCCATGTCCGGTGCCAGCGCGGACCACCCAGGTCCTCGATCAACGAAAGAACGCCAAGGGTCACCAACACCACCGGCCCCACCAGGCCCCGCATGCGATCCGAATGAGAGTAAACCCGATTCGACGGAACCAGGCCCCAGCGTTTCGCGAACAACCAAACCCCCAGGAAAATTAAGAGCAGCGGCCACACCCGGCCAACGCTGAATTCGAAAACGCCGATGGTCTGCAGCAGGAACAACCCGCCCAGTCCGATTAACACGATTGCCGCTACCGGCATTCTGGAAGTGTCGGTTTTCTCCCCCGCACCGAACGCTTGTCCCAGACCAAGCGGATCAGGAGGCGGTTGCCCGATTTGCAAGGCTTTGGCGGTACGAACCGAATCGATGATCTGCCAGACGTAGAAGAAGGCAAACACCAACCCGCAGATCATGTCCAGTGGATCACCCTGATTCATGCCCAGAATCAGGCCAACAAAAATCAGCAAATGCGCCAGGCCCTTGGCATACTGACCTGTATAAACCGCACCGACGCCAAAAGGAAAGAAACCAGCCAGAATTCCGGCGACGGTGGGATTGGGGCCGGAGCTCGGCGCTATGGGCACAGGGGCCGCCACGAATCCGCTCAGCGGTTGGCCCGCAACCGGCTGCACCCCAGCCAGACGGTCGGCGAGACAGTTCTCGCAGTAGATCACACCCTTTACATCGCGGGTGCAGCTCGAACAAAGTGGCTTGCCGCAGGTTCGACAGTATGCGACGGCTGAATTTGCGGGATGATTGGCGCAATTCATACAATCCTCCTGAGTGTGGCCAGATTCACTGCAGGCGGGTAGTCGGCGAGGGAGGCCAGGATCACCGGGCTCTCTCCCTGACTGTAATTACGTTCCTGTTCTTGGTTCGGCTGTCCACTGGTGTTGTCATTTCTCTGATTCCGGTCTTTCTTCTCCGGGGCCGGTTCGGCGGGGGTGGTGGCGCGCTTGAATTCGCGCAACCGGGACTCCATCTCATAAACGAAGCGGATATTCTCGTAATACTTCACAACCCTGCCCGAGGTCTCATAGTAGTTGCGCTTGATAGCGCTGGGGCGAAAGTCCCCCGGGCGAATCTGCCCCAGCTTCACGCCGGCCAGGCTGAGCGAAAGCGAGAGCGAGAAAAATGCCATGCCGAAGGACATGGCAAAGCGCGGCTGTTTGACGATTGCCAGCGCGGGGCTCATGACCATGGTTGCCCAGCCAACCGCACGGTCGTACCACGAGGCCGGGGTTGCCATCGCGCTTCCACGGAGGCGAACCGTGTCGATCCCCGTGGTGGCGGCCAGAATGTTGTCGACTAAATGCTGCGGAGGTTCGACCTCGACCAGCTTCTCCAGCCAGTGTTTGCCGATCTCGGCTTCGGCCAGCAGCGGCCCGCAGACTGGGCAGGTCTTCGCATGAGTCTGGAAGGCGTGTGCCTTGGGTCCAGTCAGCACTTGATCCAGGGCGTCGCTCAGCAACGCATCGAACTCGCTGCACTGCATTCCGTTATGGTGTTCCGCTGCCATTACATCACCTGTTTATATGTACGTTGGAGCAAACGCGCAAGTTCCGCGCGTCCGCGGTTTATTCTGGATTTGACGGTTCCCTCCGGTACCTTGAGTACCGTGGCAATTTCCCGATAGTCCATGTCCTGTAAATCCCTTAGAATCACTGCCTCACGAAGATCCGGCGACAGTTTCTGCAAGGCCTTTTGGACCACCGAACCTACCTCCTGGCTCTGTGCGCGCGCATCTGGGGACGCGCCCTGATCCTCGATCTGCTCGCTTAATGGCATTGCATCTTCATGGTCCGAAGGCGTCGCGTCCAGCGAGTCGGTGACGCGATCCTGCCTGGTCTTACGAAAATGATCCACCAGGAGATTGCGAGTGATGGTCGTGACCCAAGTCATGAATCCACCCTTGCTGGCGTCATAGGACTGCAGGGTCCTATACATCTTGATGAAGACTTCCTGGGTAAGGTCCTGGGCATCCTCCGCGGATCCCAGGAAACGATAGCAGATGTTGTAGATTCGTCGATGGTGGCGCTGAACGAGTTCCTCCCACGCAGCCACGTCGCCGGCTAAGCAGCGACGGACCAGCAGGGCCGCGACTTGGGCATCCTCCACCCGGCACTCCCTGGAACCTCTGGATTCGCAGCGTACGACGCGATCAGTCGCCGTTGGCCCCTGGGCCACAACACCACATCCGACATACGTCTGTGTGGTTCCAAAAGTTCTTCAAGCTGGGAAACAGCGCATTGTAACAGCAGGCTGGAGACATCCGAGGCACACGAGGAAAGCCGGTAAAGTCGGCAAGAGTCGGCGTCCAGGCAAAAGCGGTGAGGTGCCGAGATGAATCTCGACACCCCGCCGTAGCAACCCAACCGCCTACTGGTTTGTCAACTGGTAGCCGGGACTGGTCGTAACCGTCCCGGCTTTGCCAGTTACTGTATAGCTTCCCGCGGTTCCGTTAGCCGTGAACACCGCCGAAGTGGCCACGCCCGACGAGTTGGTCTTGGCCGTCTTCACGCCTCCGGCGAAGGTCCCGCTCGCCCCGCTGGTCGGGGCGGTGAACGTCACCGTGGCCCCGGCTACAGGGTTGCCGAAGGAATCATCCACAGTCGCCTTCAACGGCTTGGGGAATGCCGTGTTGACCGCCGTGGTTTGTGGTGTTCCTCCGCTGGCCGTGATGGTTGCTGCGGCTCCCGCTTTATTGGTCAATGCAAAGCCAGGACTGGTCGTAACACCACCCGTCGTGGCTGTGACCGTGTAACTGCCTGCCTTGGTGTTCGCAGTGAACACCGCTGCCGTTGCTACCCCCGATGCATTGGTTGTAGCCGTCTTCACGCCTCCGGCAAAGGTCCCACTCGCCCCGCTGGATGGCGCATTGAAGGTTACAGTCGCATTCGGCACCGGGTTGCTGAATGCGTCGACCACGGTCACCGACAGATTGGTGGCGAAGGCATGCTTGACGGTCGCAGTTTGTGGCGTTCCCGCGGTTGCGGTGATCGTCGCGGGCGCACCCGCCTGGTTGGTCAGGTCGAAACCGGGGTTGGTGGTGAATGTCCCGATGTCGGCCGTGACCGTGTAGGAGCCGACGGCCGTGTTCGCAGTCAATACCGCCGCGGTAGCTACGCCGTGGGAGTCGGTCTTGGCCGTGTTCACACCCCCGGCAAAAGTTCCGCTCGGCCCGCTGCTGGGAAGGTTAAA
>Ga0335079_10009731_pt1 | contig 10947 bp, 8 predicted proteins | sample Lox_Sample_33_FD_206719 | JGI IMG/M metagenome (GOLD analysis project Ga0335079, IMG submission 206719) | Soil microbial communities from Loxahatchee National Wildlife Refuge, Florida, United States - Lox_Sample_3.3 | ecosystem: Environmental > Terrestrial > Soil > Wetlands | place: USA: Florida... | reverse complement strand
GATTAGTGCGTTTAATACGGGGACAATGTCGCTTTTCCCGCGCACGGTTAGCCCGCCAACGCTGAGTTCGGGACCAATCTGGCTTGCGGCGCGCGCTGATAGCCAGCAGGTTTACGTGCTCGAAAGTAACGGAACTCTCGCCTATTTGAATACGAGCACGACGGCGGGTCCCGATACATTAGCGGAAACGGGTATCGTGGTGCCGGGCACGGCGACGTATATGTGGTACGACATGATTCTCAACCGGCTCTACATTCCCTCGGCATCACAACTGACGATCGTGGATGTGTCGCAGTCAGCGCCGACACAGATGGCGACAGTGGCAATCCCGCCATTTTCGGTGGCACCAGCAGGATCACCGGCGGTTCCGGCAACTGCCATCGCGGTAACGTCGTTGCCAGATGGGACACGAGCCTATGTGGCCTCGGTGCCTTCAACCCCGGACATGGTTTTGCCGACACAGGCGACGATCACGTCGGTAAGAGACGATCAAGGCATCACCGCTACGTATGCCTACACTCTCAATTCCGGCCACGACATAACGCCGGGAGTAACTTTGACAATTTCCGGATTGTTCTCGGGCGGGACGGAGTTAACCGTTTACGAGGGGACGCTACAGGTTTCCAATGTCGTCAGTGGCACTACGGATTGTCCGACGGGTGTGTGCTTTCAGATCTTTAACTCGAACCAATTGAGCCCAACGACCGTTTCGGGATCTGCTACGGGCGAGAATATTTTTCCGCAGGTAACGCTGGTCAATACCAAATCAAATACGGCAACGCCGACGCCGATCGCGATCCCGGGATTCGCTTCCTATGACGCTTTCTGCGCACCTACAGTGAATCCGCAAGCACCGAGGTTCAGGTTCCTGATGGCTGCTGGCGGCGACAGCTCGCGAGTGTATCTTTCGAGCTGTGATGCCGGGAATGTCAATGTTGTCGATACAACGACGGAAAGCTATATTGAAAATGCGCCGACTGAAAACAGCCAGCGACCGCCGATCCCTCCGAGCCAGGAAAATGCCCCGCAAAATCCGACTTTCATGATCGCCGGGCCGTAGTGTTAGTTATGGCTGTGATCCTGAAGGTGGAGGGTTGTCGGAGAAGGCTGAAAATTTGATTCAGCTCGCTGCGTGGGCTCCCATCGTACCGTGCGGATGGTAGCGGAGCGCCACATTCATGAAAACTTCGCCGCTTTCCGTGCTCAGGCAGAGCACCAGCGCTTCTGTATCTTCGCTGCTTTTGCTTCCGCTGTCAGAGGTGTGCAGCGCGGGCGGATGGACGCGGAAGTGAAATCCCTGGTCGTTTAACACGGTGACGGCGTTGCCGATGATCTGATTGGCAAGTTCGCAGACAGCCTCGCGCACAAGGCTGTCGGTACCGGGCAGTTCGGAGCCGGCGAGGCGACTGGCAAAGGCGGTCGCGGTTCTGGGGTCAACGTCAAAAATGATGCGGCCTTCAATGTCGCCCGTGAGGCAGACTTCGGCGGCGATTCCTTTCCGCCGGTAGGCTTCTTCCTCCATCGTCAGATTTTGAATGGAGACGGCAGAATTCAGCCCCTGTGCCAACACGGCGTCGGCGGAGTTAATGAAGGGCTGAATCAGATCCATGCGCATGTTTACGCCCCCGCGCCATGTGCTTGCTCATCACGCATTACATACTTGATGACTTCGTAGAGAACTTCGGCTTTGACTGGCTTCTGAACGAAATGCCGGGCGCCACGCTGCAGGGCCGCGACAATATTTTCCTGATAGCCCACCGAGGAGACCATTACGATACGGGCGCCGGGATGCTCACGGACGATCTTCTCCGCCGCTTCGATACCCTCCATTTGCGGCATCGTGATGTCCATCAACACAATGTCTGGCGAAAGGCGATCATATTCGCTAATGGCCGAGACACCATCTCCGGCTTCGCCAGCGACCTGGCCGCCAAAGCTCTCGACCATCTGGGCGAGGTTCTTGCGGGCGAATACGGAATCATCGACGATCAGATAGCGCACCGGTTGCCCGTCACCGCTTCGTTTCACGGGCGCGAACTTTTCCATGACACTCCTCCAGCTTCTAACACTTAAACACGAACCCCACACCTTCGGGTAGATGACTCTAGTTACTTCCGGCACCTGTTGTCCGGTGTGAGTCTCCGTCCGTCGCGTGGGCACGGTCATCGGCGCACTGTGCCTGCAACAGGTTCGGCATATCTTGCAAGTCGACTGTGCGCATGACATATCCGCGTTCGATCGCGGCTTTTGGCATGCCGAAAACCACGCATGTTTTTTGACTTTGCGCCACGGTCAATCCACCAGCAGCGCGGATTTCTCCCATGCCCGAAGCGCCGTCTTCTCCCATGCCGGTCATGAGGATTGCCATCGCCTGGGGACCGAACTCGTGAGCGACGCTGCGAAATAGAACGTCGGCAGACGGACGATGCCCATTGACTGGGCCGTCTTCGCTCAGAACGGCCACGTTGCCCAGCGGCAGCTTCTTGACCTTCATATGACGATTGCCAGGACAAATCAGCGCGCGTCCGGCGACCAACAGGTCGCCTGATTGGGCTTCTTTGACTCGAATCGGGCAAGTTTCGTCGAGTCTTTTGGCGAAAAGTTCGGTAAATCCATCTGGCATGTGCTGCACGACCAGGATGCTTCCGGAGAACTCAACGGGAAGATGTGAAAAGAGATATTGAAGCGCGTTCGGACCGCCGGTAGAAACGCCGATGGCGATGATGCGGGTGGGCGCAGCCGGGCGTTGTTTGCGCAGAAGTTCATTTGGGACGTCATCGGGCAGCACCTGCGGCTGCGCGACGCGATGATGGGCCGCCGCGCGAATTTTCTTGATCAGCTCGTCGGCAATTTCCGGCATGCGCGCGGAAACGTCGTTCGGTTTGGCCACAAAATCGAACGCCCCGAGAGTAAGCGCTTTCAGCGTAATTGAGGCGCCGGCGGTGCTGTGCGAGCTGACGACGACGACCGGGAGGCGCCATTGGCGCATGATTTCCTTGAGCGTATCGATGCCGTTGAGCCCGGGCATTTCAAGATCGAGGGTGACGACCTCGGGCTCCAACTCGCGAATTTTTTTCAACCCGAAGTTGCCATCCATGGCCGTGCCCACGACCTCGATGGAGGGGTCACGTTCGAGGATCTTCGGGATCAGCTTGCGCATCAGGGCGGAGTCGTCGATGACAAGCACGCGCACGGTCTTCTTCATGCCTGCCCCCCAGCCATGCCGTGAGCGTCAGGCCGCTGAAATTGTGGCGGGTGTGCGCGAAGGACGCTATTCAGCCCCGACAGGAGACCTGTCGTGCGAGTGCTGTCAGCACTGCGGGCGCGAGTGAAGCGATCGACCAGAGCGATCAGATTGAGAATCAGGACGACACGGCCATCGCCGAGAATCGAGGCTCCGCTGACTAGGTCGGTAGTGATGGATTGATCGTCGAGTGCCTTAATGACCAATTCCTCTTCGCCAGCTAGTTCCTCCACGATCAAGCCGAATTTGCGATCGCCATGGTTGATCACTAAGACGAAGGCTTTTCGCGGGGAGGATTCCGGGCCGCGATCGGGAATTGCTCCCAAACGCAACAGCGGCAGAACATCTTTGCGCAACTGCAGAACCTCGTAGTGTTCAACCTCATGGATTTCTGCATCAGTTGTGCGGGTGATCTCCGCCACTGCGTTCAGCGGTAAAGCATAGAGGCGTTGCTCAACGCGGAACAACAGGGCGCGGATGATGGCCAACGTGAGAGGCAGGCGAAGTCGGAAGGTGGTGCCGCGACCCGCCTGGGTTTCAATCTGGACTGTGCCTTTCAGCCGCGAAAGCACGCTCTGAACAACATCGAGACCGATGCCACGGCCAGAGAGCTCGGTTATTTCGGCGGCGGTGGAGAATCCCGGGCGGAAGATCAATTCCATTGTTTCAGTTTCGCTGAGGCGAGTGGCATCTTCTGCTTTCAAGATGCCCTGCGTGATGGCACGCCGGCGAATCTTTTCAACATCAATTCCAGCTCCATCGTCGGAAACTTCGATGACTACCTGGTTGCCCTGATGATAGGCGCTCAAGCGCAATGTGCCTTGGGGCGGCTTGGAGGCAGCTGTACGCTCCGCGCCGGTTTCGATGCCGTGTCCTATTGCATTTCGCAGGAGGTGAGTCAGTGGTTCGGCGATCGTGTCGAGAATGCCTTTGTCGAGATCAGTGTCACCACCGCGGATCACCAGTTCCACTTCTTTTCCGCATTGGCGGGCGACGTCTCGCACGGTACGTGGGAAACGGCGGAAGAGTTGATCGACGGGCACCATGCGAATCTTCATTACGGAACGCTGCAGATCGTTCAAAACCCGCGCCTGAAAAGCCATCGCGTCGCTGAACCGGCCGCGTAGGGCGTCCTTTGGAAAACGCTCACCGAATTCGATCACTGTTTGCTGCAACATCGACTTGGCGAGAATCAGTTCGCCCACGAGATTGAGCACGTTGTCGATCCGCTCGGCATCGACTCGCAAAATGTTCTCAGAGCCGAGACTAATGGATGCAGCAGGCGCCTCGACGAGACCATGGACCTCGTGGGCAGGAGTCGTGGCCGACGGTGAAACCTGAGCCTCGTTTGGTTCAGAGCTTGATACAGAGGACATGCTCTTCGATGTGAGCGGCGATAATACACCGGCGTCGGAAGGCTTCGCCCGCAGGGGTGTAACCTTCGCGTTCACCGCAATCGTGGGAATTTTGCATTTATTGCGGATTTGCTCGGCCGAGCTTGTGGATGCGAGAGCAGCTTCGATCTGAGTCGCAAGCTCAGAGCTTCCTTCGGGGGGATAGATAGCGAGAACTTCTCCTAGGCTGGAGAGTGCCAGGTTGAGCATTTGGCGGGCCGCGATGGGCATTGCGCATTGCGGGTCAAGCTGCACAATTACGTGCTGAACGCGCGTGCCATCGGAGAGGGCGCGAGCTATCGCAAGCTGCTCGTATTCCGACCAGCGGGCAGTGTGTCGCGCGCTCTTGCTTTTCGTCCTGGGCTTCGCAGTTGTGCCGGGTGCCGTGTCTGGGTGAGCTAAACGGGCGATATCGTGGCGCAAGGACTTGGTGTCGGGTACTTGCTGCTTTTTCCGATAGGCTTCGAGCAGAGTGGCAAAAACATCAGCAGCGCGCAAAGCGATTTCCGGAACGGCAGAAGCTGCCGCTGGGTTCTCGAGCGCCAGGACATCTTCAAACTCATGTGCCAGTTCGCTCAGTTCACGAAAACCGCAAGCCGCCGAGTCGCCTTTAAGAGTGTGAACGGTGCGACGCAAGCTGCGCGAGGCTTCTGCATCCCCCGGCGATTTTTCCAGGTGCAAGGCCTCGTCGTTCAGCTTCTGGACGAGTTCCTCCGCGCTTTCAAAAAACAGCTCGCGCAGTTCGCTCATCCGGTCTTCGGGAGGAACGCTCACAGTCTTACCTCGACTCGCTGGTAGGCGGTGCCGGCATTGTGGTGCATCATTTGGAATTTTTCGGTCAACCCAAGCAGGCTTTCGGCGTGACCGACGAAAAGGTATCCGTAGGAGTTCAGACAGCGGTAAAACTTTTCGACCAGCCGTTTTTGTTCAGGTTCATCAAAATACATCATCACGTTGCGGCAAAAGATGATGTCATTCCGTTGCGGCAGATATTCTGTTTTTAGATTGTGAAAATCGAAATGCACCAGCTCCTTTACGTTTTTCTTGACAACATAGTGCGTGCCCACCTTGTCGAAATAGCGAAGGCGAAAACCGTAGTCGACAGCGGACATCTGGTGCTCGGTATAGGAACCCTCCTGGGCTGTTCGGAGCACGGAATAGCTGATATCGCTGGCAAGGATCTCCAGTCGCCAGGGCGGAGGGACGAGCGGTTTGGGGATGGGGGACTCGAAGGGCAGTGGATTCCGAAGGTAGTAGTAAGAAAGCGCATCGGCGACGAGCATCACGAGCGTGTAGGGCTCCTGGCCGGTGGAGCAGCCCGCGCTCCAGATGCGCAAGCTGTAATCTCGCCGTTCCTGTTTGCGGCGAAGTAGATCCTCAATCACGGCGTGTTGAAAAAGATCGAGTTGCGCCTTATTACGGAAAAAACTTGTTTCATTAACGGTCAGATTTTCGAGCAGAAGCAGCAGTTCCTTCTTGCCCTGCTGGCTGATGAGAAGGCGATAGTAGCTATAGAAGGAATCGAGTCCGCATTCCTTCAGGCGGCGCTGGAGCCGGTCCTGCAGAAACGAGGTGCGGCGCTCGTCGAAGTGCATGCCGCACTCCTGATAGACGAGCGCCTGCAGCAATTTCAGTTCTGCGTCGGTAAGTGAGGGTGCTTCGCCTGCGTTCATTGGTTTGCGTTATCGTTACTTTCCAGCCGACGCCTTCTGCGCTCCTGCTTTGCCATTACCGGGCGTAGTTGCGTCTACGGCAGCTGAGTCAGTGCCAAACTCGCGCACTGTCAAGACCTTATCGATGTCGAGCAAGATGACCAGGCGGCCTTTGTATTTGCCAAGACCCGTCACGCAGTCGAGACCGCCATCGCGCATCATCGAAGGCGCGCCCTCAACGTCTGTATCCGGAATCTTGATGACTTCCGAGGCCGAATCCACGATCATGCCTGCCAACCGTCCGCGGTGTTCGACGACAAGGATGCGGCTGTGCCGATCGAGCGCAGTGGTGGGTTTACCGAAGCGCTTGCGAAGATCGATAACAGAGACGATCTTGCCGCGCAGGTTGATGACGCCTTCGAGATAAGCGGGTGCGTCGGGCACCGCCGTTATCTCGGGGACGCGAACGATCTCGTGCAACGAGGCGATGGGAATGCCGTACGTCTCGCGCCCAACATTGAATCCCACGATGTGTGTCTCGGGGTTCATGCGTTTGCCTTAACGCCCACCCGCGGCAGCATGGCGCGCGGCCGGGCCATCACTTGAATGCACTGAAAAGCGATCCATCGAGTCGAGCAAGCCGCGCGACATCTTTGACATCTGGTCGGAAGAAGCGGCAAGCTCGGTCGAACCCGACGTGGAAGACTGCACCAGTTGCCGCATGCGTTCCATGGCCTGGACCACGGCTTGCGCTCCTGAGGCTTGTTCTTCAACCGCCGAGTTGATTTCGTGCGTGATTTCGTTCAGGCGGGTCGTTGCGCGCGCGATTTGTGAAGAGCCATGGGACTGCTCGTTGGTGGCCGCGCCGATCTCCTGCGCAAACTTGTAGACCTCGGTGACGACGTTGGAAATCTTGCGTAGTGCCGCGTTTAGGTCCTGCCCGAGATTCAGGCCCTCGTTGACGATGGTGGTGCTCTTCTCCATGTTCTCGACGGCCTTGCGGGCTTCTTTCTGAATGCTCTGAATCAGCTCGGAAATTTCCTTGGTGGACTGTGCTGATTTTTCGGCCAGCTTACGGACCTCGTCAGCAACCACGGCAAATCCGAGTCCGTGCTCGCCAGCTCGAGCAGCCTCAATGGCTGCGTTCAAGGCCAACAGATTGGTTTGCTCAGCCAGGTCGTCGATGACCTCGATGATCTTGCCGATATCGTCGGCCCGAGTGCCGAGGGCATCGATGATTTCGCCCGAGGCGTGAATGGTGGTATTGATGCGATTCAGGCCGTCGGTCGCTTTCTCCATGGTGCCGATGCCGTTGTGCACCTCTTCGCGCGAGCGATTGGAGATGTCGAGCAATACTTTGGCCGTGTCGGCTACGCGCTGGATGGATGTGACCATTTCATCGATCGAAGCGGAGGTCTCGCTCACGCTGGACGCCTGCGTTTGCGTGCTCTTCACCATGTTCTGAACGTTGACACTCATCTCGTGCATGGTGCTGGTGACTTCGTCGATTGCAGATGAGGTTTGCAGACTGTTGCGAGCCGATTCATCGGACGAGCTGGCTACCTGGGTTGAGGCGCTCGCAACCTGGGCAGCAGCATCACGGACGTTGCGTACGAGGCCGCGGAGTCCCTCGACCATGCGCTGGAAGGCATTGCCCAGCGTGTCGCTGGCGGAGCGCGGGCGCACTTCGACGGCGAGGTTTCCCCCGGCAATGGCCTCGGATACTGAGGCCATTTCCTTCAGATACTTAACCATCGAATCGAAGGTGCGGGCCAGTTGACCAATCTCATCTTCACCGTGGACATCGATGTTGTGATCGAGGTCGCCCGACTTTCCAATCTGCTCGGCAACGTGAATCAGCTGGCTTAGGGGCTCGGTGATCCCCGCCGCGGTGCGGTAGGCGATGACTACGCCAAGTCCGAATGCAAACAGCGAGCTGAAGATCGCAATCCAAAAGGTAGCAGTTGCAGCCAGTTGATCTTCGGAGTGCCGCTTTTCGAGAAGGAGCCGATTTTCTCGATCCACATTCTCAAGAACATCGCTCGAGCGCGTGACCCAGGAGTTGGGATCCTTTTGCAGATAGAAGATCTGGAGCTCGGCAACGGTTGCATTTCCACTATCAACGGCGCGGCGTTTTTCGGCTAGCGGGTTGGCAAATTCGTTGGCCCAATCCTGCTCAAGCCCTTGAAACTTTTCCAGGCCACTGCGTTGCTGGTCGGAGCTAGCCAGTTCCTGAGCGTGGTGCCCCGCGTCGGCGAGTTGGTGCTCCCCATCGGTCAGCTTCTCGACATCGCGTGTGTCTCCGCTCAGAAGGTAGTTCTGCAGGTGCAAGCGATTCTGCATCATCTGAAAGCGAACGGCAGAGGTCGCTTCGGTCATGTCGATGGAGCGCTGCGCGGAAGCCTTGGCCTCATGTTCGCGACGCACGGCTGTGAGGTTCACGGCGAGCAAAACGAGCACCATCGCCAGAATGATGCCGAAATTTATGTACAACTTCTTACGGATGTTCATACCTCTGCCTTCCTCAAACAGAAGCTAGCCTTACTCGTCCGGGTCGAAACGAAACTGGAGGGTTTCTGTTGTCTCTTGTGGACCTGCTTCGAAGCGCCATTTCTTGACAGCATCGATAACGGCGTTTGCTAGAACCGGATGTCCACCCACCACCTTTGCTTCTTTCACGGAGCCATTGGCTGCGACCGTCACGTCGACCTTCACCAGGCCGGTAATCTTCATGCGTCGAGCGAGATCTGGATACATTGGTTCAATCTTGCTCTTCGTCTTCCGAACGCTGTCTTGTTGTTGTGCCCAGGCCTTGGAAACGTGCGCAATAGACGCCGCGCCGATAAACAGCAGACATACCAGCAAGCCCGTTTTTCCACGCAAAGACACGGCATCTCCGGTTAGGTGCACCCCTATCTTCGGATACAGTCGGACGAGGCCGATACCGAAAGTTCTTTGATTGCATTACTTTGGTGATCGCAATTGACTGAATTCGCAGTGGGTTCGTGGGGCAGCCGAGGAGAATAGTCTGGTCTCTCAAAATGAGATGTGTTTGATCTCAGACGTTTTCCAAGTTGGCACCCGGGCGATCTATTCCCTTGACTCAATTTGAGAAACCATCGTAGGTTCAAGATGTAATTCTCTTGTTTTCAATTGTTTAGATAACACAATTGGAGCAACTCTGAAATCGATTGTCGGAAAACCCGGGCTGGGCGCGGAGTCTCATTCTGACGAGGCTTTTCAGAAGCTTCTCCTCGATCTTTCTCGCGCCGCCTTTCGCGGCAGCGAACCGAGCATGCCCGACACATCTTCGGTAATGGAGGGTATTGCGGATCGGCTACGGGAGTTGCTCCACTCGCCTGCCGTTCTGATTTTTGTACAGCGGGAAAAAGTTCAGCAGGAAAACCAATTCGACCTGCAGGCCGTCTCGACCGAGGCGCCGCGCCTGGGAGAAACCATTCGTCGCCGTTCCGCCGAAAACAACGTGCGTTCCTCCCTGGAGATCGCTGCGCGAGCCGTCAATGCCGGGGAACGCATCACGGTGAACATCGATGGCTCTTCCCATTTCGGGGAAGATTCTCCTCCGGGCACGCTGATTGCCGCTCCATTCCGGACTTCACGTTCTTTCGGCGCGATCCTTGCCTACCCGCGGCGGTCTGATCCGTTTACTCAAGATGAGAAAACACTCGTCTCGGCGCTGGCAGGGTTTGGCGCGGTTGCGGTTGCGAATGCGGAGTTGTATGGGATGGCGCGTGCACAGGCGCGCGAACTCCATGAAATCCTTGAAATCTCATGCGAACTAGGCTCGGCCGGCAAGCTTGATGAATTCATGCAGAAGTCGGTCGAGCGTGCTGCCAGTTTCCTGGGGTTTAAGCGCTGTTTTATCGGACTACTCGACGACGGCGCCTTTCGGGTTCGGTGGGGTTTTGAAAATGGTGGGGCTAAGCCTGTTGAGATTCCTCTGTACGAGGGAATCGTCTCACAGACTGTCAAGCGCGCGGAGGTTTTCCACACCGAAGATGCATCCACACTGCCTGGCACAAACGCGGAATTCATTGCCAGATTCCAGGTCAAGCAACTGCTGGCGGTGCCCCTGCTCGGGGCCGGTGGGGAAGTGTTAGGCCTGTTCGGAGTGCTGGATCGAATAGAGCCCGGCGCAATTAACGAAGAGGATGTGCGCCGAGCTCGTGCGCTAGCCGCACAAATTGCCATTGCGCTGGAACTTACGCGTAATTTGCATCAAGCCGAGCAGCATCGCCAGCGGGCGGAGGCGCTCGTCAGACTCGCACTGGAATTAGGCAGTGTTCTGCATCTGCCGGAATTCATGCGCAATTTCGCGCTCCGTGCGGCTAGCTTGATTGGGGGCCGAGCAGTCGCACTGAGTCTTTTTGAGATGGCCGACGTTGAGACTCTGATCATGTGCGGCGCCTCAGAGCTTGAGGATAAGCTGCTGATTCAGCGCTTCACGCAGGCGATGCGCTCAGCATTGCCTAAGTACACCGCTGACATCGTTTTTGCGCCGGCAGCGGAATTACTGGGAACTTCTTTGGCGGCGACTCTCGGATGGACGGATTGCACTGTGGTGCGACTGTTAGGAACATCGGGAGAGATGGTCGGCATACTTTGTCTTGCCGATCGCGGGGCAGCGCCTGCTTCC
>Ga0335079_10009729_pt1 | contig 10947 bp, 8 predicted proteins | sample Lox_Sample_33_FD_206719 | JGI IMG/M metagenome (GOLD analysis project Ga0335079, IMG submission 206719) | Soil microbial communities from Loxahatchee National Wildlife Refuge, Florida, United States - Lox_Sample_3.3 | ecosystem: Environmental > Terrestrial > Soil > Wetlands | place: USA: Florida... | reverse complement strand
GCGGAGGGAAACCGGGTCGTTTGCCTGGACAATTTTGATTCGTTCTACGATCCCGCCGTCAAGCGGGCCAACATCAGAACGGCCTTGAACCGGCCAAACGTTCGACTGGTCGAGGGGGACATCCGGGACGAACCGACGCTGGCCCGATTGTTCCGGGAAGAACCGATCGAGGTTGTCTTTCACGCGGCGGCCCGTGCGGGCGTCCGTCCGTCGATTCAAGATCCGGTTTTGTACCATGACGTGAATCTGAACGGAACCACCCGGCTTCTTGAAGCGGCGCGGTCGGCCCGGGTTAAAAACTTTGTGTTTGCATCTTCCTCCTCGGTGTACGGCGTCGCCAACCGCGTTCCCTTTTCGGAAGAGGACCCGGCCGACTTTCCCATCTCGCCCTACGCCGCCACCAAGCGCGCCGGAGAATTGCTGTGTTACACCTATCATCATCTGTACGGTGTCCCGATGACCTGCCTGCGCTTTTTCACCGTTTATGGTCCTCGCCAGCGGCCCGAGATGGCCATCGCCAAATTCACGCGGTTGATCGATGAGGGCCGTCCCGTTCCTGTTTTCGGAGACGGATCATCGCGCCGCGACTACACGTATATTTCGGATGTCGTCGAGGGAGTCGTCGAGGCTCTGGGACATCCGCAACCGTACGCGATCCTGAACATCGGAGGATCCCAAACCACTGAACTGCGGGACTTGGTGGCCAAGATCGAGAAGGCCTTGAACAAGAAGGCTCAAATCGAAGTCCTGCCGCCCCAGGCCGGCGATGTCCCGCTGACCTTTGCGGACGTCGGCAAGGCCAAACGGCTTCTCGGATACGAGCCCCGGACGTCGATCGATGAGGGTCTCAAAAAATTTGTGGAGTGGTATCAAGAAAAAAAAAATCTCACTAAGGAGAATCCATGAAGGTGTTGGTGACCGGAGGGGCGGGATTTATCGGCTCTCATATTGTGGACCGGCTGATCCAGGAAGGCCATGACGTGGTGGTGGTGGATAATCTTTCCACGGGGAAAAAGAAAAACGTCAACCGGACCGCGCGTTTTTATAAAATGGACATTCTGAGCTCGAAGATCGAAAAGATTTTCAAGAAGGAAAAACCGGATTTGATCAGTCACCACGCGGCCCAGATGGATGTCCGCCGATCCGTGGCGGATCCGATCTATGACGCGCAGGTCAACGTTTTGGGGTTTCTCAATGTCTTGGAGAATGCGGTTCGCTGCGGGGCCAAGAAGGTGATTTTCGCCTCTTCCGGCGGCGCGGTGTACGGCGAACAGCAGGTGTTTCCGGCTCCCGAAACCCACCCGGTGCATCCCGTTTCACCGTATGGAATCAGCAAATTGGCCGGTGAACATTACCTGTATTACTACCAGCGGGCTACCGGTTTGAACTACGTGGCCTTGCGTTATGCCAATGTCTACGGTCCGCGTCAAGATCCCTTCGGAGAGGCCGGTGTCGTGGCGATCTTCAGTCAGAAAACCTTGGTGAATGACCAGCCGATCATCAACGGCAACGGCAAGCAGACGCGGGACTATGTCTTTGTGGAAGACGTGGTCGAGGCGCACATGGCCGTGATCGAGAACAGCATTCAGGGGATATTCAACGTCGGAACCGGGAAGGAGGTCTCGGTCAACCAACTTTTCCGCGCTCTGGTCGAAATCACCGGTACAAAGGTTAAAGAAGTCTACGGCCCGGAGAAGCGGGGAGAGCAAATCCGGAGCGTGCTGGACTACACAAAGCTCAAGAAGGCGGCCGATTGGGAGCCCAAGGTCGAACTCCATGACGGACTTAAGTTGACGGTGGATTACTTCCGGACGGCCCTGCAATTGACAACATGAACCCGTATGGTATGCTAGTTGAGTGCCAGAACCTTTTTGTTTCGCTTGACTTTTCTTTAAAAGCGAGTAAACGATAGAAATCTAAATCCAAACTCTTGCCCGTTGCTCCAGGTCCGTTGGAACGGCCCTCCGGGGGGAAGGTGACGATGCCGTTACCGCAACAGAAACGGAAAATGCTGGGGGAAATGCTGATCGCGGAAGGGTTGATCAGCCGCGAACAGCTTGAGCGCGCGCTCAGCGAACAGAAACTCCACGGCGGCCGGATCGGGACCATCTTCCGGAGCATGGGTTTCGTCACCGAGGAAGACATCATCAAAGTGCTCGGGAAGCAGATGGGCATCCAGCCGGTGACGCTTTCCAGCATCATCATTGATCCGGATGTCGTCAAGATTATTCCGGAAACGATGGCCCGTCGCCATCAAGTCATCCCGGTCTTCAAAAAGGACCGGATTCTCACCCTCGCCATGGTCGATCCGCTCAACGTCTTTGCCATCGACGACCTCCGCCGGGCGACCGGCATGGAGATCCAGCCGGTTGTGAGTTCGGAATCCGAGGTGATGAAGGCCATTGATCGTTTCTACAGCGCCACCTCGACCATGGAAGAGGCGGCGAAGGAGGCCGATATCCAGGGATACGGCGTGATGCCGGAAGAGCAGGTGATCGATCTCCAGCGCATCGGGGACGATACGCCGATGATCAAGCTGGTGAACACCATGATCGCCCAGGCCGTCCGGGAAGGCGCGAGTGATATTCATATCGAACCGGACGCCGAGGTGCTGCGCATCCGCTATCGGGTCGACGGGATGCTCCGGGAGGTAATGACCCCGCCGCGGAACCTTCAAGCGGGCGTCGTTTCCCGCATCAAGATCATGGCCGATCTGGACATCGCCGAGAAGCGGGTTCCACAGGACGGCCGGATTCAGATGAAGGTGGGCGAAAAGGACGTGGACATCCGACTGTCCACACTCCCCACGATCTTCGGCGAAAAGCTCGTGATGCGGCTCCTCGACAAGGGGAGCATCCTTCTCGGCCTGGAAGAGATGGGGTTTTCGGCGGACAATTTGAAAAAGTTCGAAAAAATGATCCGTCGGCCGTACGGCCTGTTGCTCGTCACCGGTCCGACGGGGAGCGGGAAGACCACCACGCTCTACGCCGCGTTGAACCGCATCAATTCCATCGAAAAGAATGTGATCACGATCGAGGACCCCGTTGAATATCAACTCAAGTACATCAACCAGGTCCAGGTGAATTCCAAGGTGGGCATCACGTTCGCCAACGGCCTGCGCTCCATTCTGCGGCAGGACCCCAACGTGATCATGGTGGGCGAGATCCGGGACACCGAAACGGTCTCGATCGCGATCCAGGCGGCCCTGACGGGCCATCTGGTTTTCTCAACGCTGCACACCAACGACGCGGCGGGCGCCATGGCCCGGCTTCTGGACATGGGCGCCGAGCCGTTTCTGGTGGCCTCGTCCTTGATCGGAGTCATGGCCCAGCGGCTGGTTCGAAAGGTCTGCGCCCATTGCAAGGGTCCGTTCACGCCGACTCCGGATCTGGTCAAAAGCCTGAACCTGGAGAAGCTCCTCGACGGACGAAAGGAGATCCATCTCGTCAAGGGAAGCGGATGCCAGCAATGCCGGAATACCGGCTATTTGGGCCGGGCCGGCATCTATGAGCTGCTTCCCGTCGATGAGGCGATTCGAAACCTGATCGTCGCCAAGGCCTCTTCCGGCACGATCCGCAATCAAGCGGTCCAGTCCGGGTTCGTCGGGTTGCGTCTGCAAGGACTGGCCGCCGCCGTCAGAGGCCTTACGACGCTGGAGGAAGTCTTGCGCGTCACTCAAGAAATCGAGGCGTAGCATGCCGGTTTTCCAGTACCGCGCACGGGATAAATACGGCTCTTTGTCCACCGGCACGATCGAGACCTCCAGCCGGGACGCCGTGGCCACTCAGTTGGACCATCTCGGCTATCACCCCGTTTCGATTGAGGAGATGCGGAAAAAACTTGGGGTGGCCGATGTTTTGGACCGCTTCACGCGCGTTTCTCCCGAGGCCCTGATCATCTTTTCAAGACAGCTCGCCACGCTGATCTCGGCCGGCCTGCCTTTTATGTCCAGCTTCGATGCCCTGATTGAGCAGACCGAGAACAAACGGCTGAAGGATGTGATCGTGCAGGTTCGCAAGGATGTGGAAGGCGGCAGCTCCTTTTCGGACGCCCTCGCAAAACATCCGTCGGTGTTCAGCAACCTCTACGTGAGCATGATCCGCGCCGGCGAGACCGGGGGCGTGCTGGATGAGATTCTGCAACGTCTGGCGACCCTTGCGGAGCATGAGGCCACGACCCGCGCCCGGATCAAGGCCGCCACCCGTTATCCCAAGATCGTGATCGGAGCCTTGGTGATTGCGTTCATCATTTTATTGCAGTTTGTGATTCCTCGGTTTGCGGCCCTCTATGCCAGTTTTAAAGCCCAACTGCCGCTGCCGACCCGCATCCTCATCGGAATCAACAACGGGTTCCAGAGCTATTGGTGGCTTATCTTGGCGGTCATCGTCTCGGTCACTTTTTCGACGCGGACCTACGTCCGGACGGAAGCGGGCCGGCTTTGGTGGGACGGAGTGAAGATTAAACTGCCGGTTTTTGGAACCATCTTTCTGAAGACGGCCCTTTCCCGGTTCGCCCGCGTCTTCGGAACCTTGACCCGCAGCGGGCTTTCGATCCTGCAAACCCTCGAGATCGTTTCTCAGACGGTCGGGAATACCGTCATTTCCCGCGTGGTGGACAACATTCGGGACAGCGCACGGCAGGGCCGCGGCATCGTCCAGCCCATGCAGGTCAGCCGCATTTTTCCGCCGGTGGTGATCCAGATGGTCTCCATCGGCGAGCAGACCGGAAAGATGGAAGAGATGCTGATGAAGGTGTCGGAATATTACGATCAAGAGGTGGAGTATTCCATTCGAAACCTGTCCACCTCCCTGGAGCCGCTGTTGCTGGCGGTCATCGGCGGGGTCGTCCTGTTTCTGGCCCTGGCCATCTTCATGCCCTGGTGGAACCTGATCAATGTCTTCAAAGGCGGCGGTGGCTAAATTCGTGCAGCCCGGTGACGGTCTTGATCATGGGCTGTCCTCCTTTCTCTTTAAACGCCACGTTCAACTCAGCCTCTTTTTTTTCATCCCCTTTTTCCTGATCTTATTTTCACTCGCGCCGACTTACATCTCGGTGTATCTGATCTCCAGGGCCGTCCTCTCCGCGGAAGCCTCCGGCCGAATCGCGGGAATGACCGAATTTCACAGCGCCATCACCGGCATCATACCCGTCTTTCTCCTCAGCGGGCTGGTGGCCTTGGTGGTCGGGTTGTTCATTTCGTACGCCCTGGTTCAGCCGATGAAACGGCTTCAGGAAGCGATCAACCGTGTCACGATCGGAGACTTCCGGACAAACCTCCGGTTGGATTTGACGGAGGAGTTCGCCTACCTCGGGCGGGACTTCAATCAGATGGTTTCCAAACTGGCGATGCAGGAACAACTCCAGCGAACGGAACGCCTGGCGGCACTGGGAACGCTTGCGGCCGGCGTGGCGCACGAGATCCGAAACCCCTTGGGGGCGGTTAAAGGATTGGCTCAACTTCTGCAAGAATCCGCCGATTCGCCGTCGGAGCAGAAGTATGCCGAGACGATCGTGGGGGAAGTGAACCGGCTGGACAGGGTGGTGGAGCGCCTCTTGCGGCTCGCCCGCCCGGCCAGCGGTCTGATCGAAAAAGTGGATCTGAACCGGTTGGTTCACGACGCCGTTGAGCTGTGCGGCTATGAAAGAAACACAAAACAGATTACCATCCTTCAGGAGTATGATCCGCGGATCTCCGAAATCCTGCTGGACCGGGAGGCGATGCTCCAGGCCGTTTTAAACGTGCTTCGGAATGCCGTGCAGGCGATTCCGAATGCGGGAACGGTTCGGGTGAAAACGGCGGTGCAAGCCGGTCCGGACCCTTCCAGGGCGCGCCGGGTGTCGATCAAGATCGCGAATACGGATTCGACGATTCCGCCCGACGACTACAAGCGGATCTTCGATCCGTTTTATACCACCAAGGAAGGCGGAACCGGTCTGGGCCTGGCCATTACGCACCAGGTCGTGACCGCGCAAGGCGGGACGATCGAGGTTGAAAGCGGCAACGGGGAGACGGTCTTCGCGATCGAGTTGCCGGTCAAATAATTCGCCATCGGGACGGGTGGCGTCCGCCCGATCATGAGCGTTGAATGGAACTTTCACCGCAAATCCTGATTGTCGACGATGAAGAGGCCCTTCGCTTTTTCCTGAGCGAGGCCTTGAAAAAGGAAGGCTACTCCTTCGCGACGGCCTCGGACGGATGGGAGGCCCTTGAGAAATTGAAGTCCGGGCAGTTTAAGATCGTCCTGATGGACATCAAAATGCCCCGGCTCAACGGCCTGCTCGCGCTGGACAAGATGAAAGAGTTTGATCCGGAACTTGTGGTGATCCTCATGACGGCGTTCGGTTCCAAAAAGGTGGCGATCGAGACCTTGCAGAAAGGGGCCTATGACTATTTTACGAAGCCGTTCGATCTGAATGAGATGCGAATCGTGATTAAACGGGCCGTGGAACGTTGTCGCCTCCAAGAGGAAGTCCGGCGACTGAACCGTCACTGGGGCGAGGAAACATCGGCGATGTTGGGGGAGAGCCCGGCCATGCGGAAGGTTTTCGACCTGATCCATAAAGTGGCCGACAGCGATGTCACCGTGCTGGTTACCGGCGAGAGCGGGACGGGCAAAGAATTGGTGGCCCGGTCCATCCATCGGCGGAGTCCTCGCCGGGCCCGGCCGTTTCTCACCGTGAACTGCGCCAGCATCCCGGAGAGTTTGCTAGAGGCCGAGTTGTTCGGACATGAAAAGGGGTCCTTCACCGGGGCCTACCAGCAACGGCTGGGAAAATTCGAGTCGGCCCATGAAGGAACCCTGTTTTTGGATGAAGTGAGCGAGATGGCGACGGGCATGCAGGCCAAGATCCTTCGCGTGCTGCAGGAACGCGAGATTGAACGCGTCGGCGGGATCAAGCCCATTCCGGTGGACATTCGGATCATCGCCGCAACGAATCGGGATTTGAGCGAGGCCGTAAAGGCCGGCCGTTTTCGCGAGGACCTGTTCTTCCGCCTGAACGTCGTGAATATTCATCTGCCCCCCCTCCGGGAGCGGTTGGAAGATATCCCGGTTCTGGCGGAAGCCTTTCTCAAGCTGTATGCGAAAAAATTCAATCGCCGTGTCGGTCGGATCGGCGAGCCGGCCCTGACCTGGCTGCTTCGTCAACGGTGGCCGGGGAATGTCCGGGAGCTTGAGAACGTTATTCAGCGGGCGGTCGTCCTGGCCGAGGCCGATGTTCTTGATCTCGATGATCTTCAGGACGCCGTTCAGCCGCCGGCCACGATGCCGTCCGAACCGATGGGCAACGGCCGCCTTCGCGACCATTTGGAACGGGTCAGTTCGGACATCGAGAAAAAATTAATCGAACAGGCGCTGACCGATGAACAGGACCATCGAAGCGCGGCCGCGAAGCGTTTGGGCATCAGCCGGAAGCATCTCTACAACAAAATGAAGAAATACGGACTTGGGTAATTCCGGTGACACTTGTGCACGGGAATACTCGCGATTTTGGGCATCTGCTATAATGGTAGTAGTTAACAGATTGAAATAGCGTAGGGTAATCTCCAAGGCCATTTGGCATGAGCTTTGCTTCATCTTCTAATGTGGTTTACGAATCCGGCTGGCCATGGATCCGAAAAATATAGATGCGGCTCAAAGGGGAACAGGGCCTCGGTATCATTGATACGCTGATCGTTGTGGTCCTGATCTCGATCTTTATCGGAGTGCTGATTCCGAAGTACCAACGGATGGCCCAGGCCGCGCGGGAGGCGGCCCTGCAGATCTCGCTGGGGAACCTTCGAAAGGCGGTTCAGGTGTACGTGCTCACCCGACAGAAAATTCCGGCCGACTTGAAGGATCTGATGCGGGAACATTATACGCTCCCCATCAAAGAAGGAACCCTCTTTACGGACCAGTATTTGAAAACCAAGGCGTTGGACGAATCCGGCAATCCCGTCGATCCGTTCGGAAACCCCTTCGGATATGATCCTTCGAACGGGCGCGTTTATTCGACAACGAAGGGGTACGAGAAATGGTGATCGACAGCTCTTGAAAGATGGAGATTCCGGTTCGGACAGCCGAGGTCGATCGTCGATCCATCAACCGTCATCAAAACAAAGGAGAGAGCGCATGAAGATGCTGAAGAATGAAAAAGGGTTCACGCTGATCGAGCTGGTCCTGATCATTGTCATCTTGGGAATTCTCGGCGCCGTGGCGATGGTCCAGTTCGGGTCCATCCTCACGGACTCCAAAAACGCGGCCATTGACGGCACCTTCGGCCAGTTCAACGCCCAGCTGGCGTTGGCCATTAACAGCTTGAAGGCCCTGCCCACGACCGGCGCGGCCGGAACCTTTTATTCGAACGTATTCACATTGGTCAGTCTCAGCGGCAGCGGGGTCGTTACCTCCGCGTTCTCCGGCGGCAGTCCGGACACCTTTGGAATCTGCGCCGGCGGCAACTTAACCTGCAATGCGGCCGCCACGTCTTGCGGAGGGTCCGGCCGCGGCGCCCAGGCGAGTTATAACGGATTGACGGGGGCTTTGACTTTGGCGACGAAGACCAATTGTTAAACGGGACGGTCATCGCCGTCTTAGCCGTCTTATCGGCCGGGTTTGTTTGATCGGCATCCGGTCCGCGTGAAAAGGCCAAGGCGCAGGGAGAGGAGGCCTCCTCTCCCTGCGATGTTCTCATCAGAGGTTTTGGCGGTTCAAAAAAAATCCCAACAGGTTGTAAAGCCGTTCGGAAAATGCTGACACTCGATGCCGCGAAACGAGCGTTGGAAAGGGGTGAGCATGACCGGTGGCTGTGGGCTGTTCCGGTGCTCCTGGCCCTGTTGGCGAACCTCAACGTGCTGGCCAACGGCCTGGGCCTGGATGATGAACAAATCGTCCCGAATCTTGGTTCGCCGGTCGACGGCTGGAGCCGGTTTCTGACCGATCAGCTGATCGCGCCGGCTCTCAAGCCATCGACGGCCTATTATCGCCCCGTCGTCAATCTGTCGTACCTTCTGGATTTTTCTCTTTGGGGCTACAACCCCTTCGGTTATCATTTTTCGATCTGGTTCGCCCATATTCTCAACACCGCCTTGGTTTTTTTCCTGGCGAAAGTAATCACGGCCCGTCAGGCCACGCCGTCCCCCTATACAAGTTTTCCGCTTCTGGTCTCCTCTCTTTTTGCCGTCCATCCGGCCCATGCCGAGGCCGTTGCCTGGATCGCGGGCCGCAGCGATGTGTTCTGCGCGACGTTTATTCTCCTCTCGATGCTGCTCTACATCCGATCCGGCCGCGGCGGAAGCAGGTGGTTTTTCAGTTCCTCCATGTTCGCATTCATCCTCGCGCTTCTGACCAAAGAAACGGCGGTGGGATTGTTCCCGTTATTCATGCTCTACGATTATCTTTCCGGGCCCAAGCTCTTGTCCCGGCGGAACGCGGTTCGCTGGCTGGCGCCGTTGCTGATCCTGGGCGTTTATTTTTGGATGCGGCGTTCGGGTATTTCAAACCCGGGCGGCGGTCTCGCCGTGCAGGAACTCTTTCCGTTCGAAGCTGTTTTGGGCCTGATCACGGTTTTAAGTTTTTACCTCAGGCTGATGTTGTTCCCCTATCCGCTCCACCCCTTCATCGTCTCTTTTACGGCCTCTTCTCTCTTCTTGAAGCTCGCCGTTCTGGCGTGCGTTATGTTGTCGGGTCTCTTCCTCTGGGCGCTCATTCGTCGCGCGGTCGTATTGTCGTTCGGCCTGGGATGGGCTCTTATTTTTCTTGGCCCGGCTGTTTTGGCGGGCGTCTTCGGCATCGCGATCACTCCCTTGGCGGAGCGCTATGTCTATATCCCGTCTGTTGGATTCTTGATGGCCGGCACCGGGCTGGCGATGCAAGGTCTTGAGCGGCTTGCGGCCGCCGCGGAGGGGCTACGGGCCAAGGTCTGGGTAACGGCCGGCCTCATCGTCATTGCGATCGTGGCGGCCGGGGGAAGGGAGAGCTGGAGCCGGAACGCCGTCTGGCGGAGTCCCGTGGTTTTTTGGGAGGCGGCCGTGGCGTCGTCGCCCGCGACCAGTCTTCCGTACTTGGGACTGGGAGCGCAATATACCATCCTGGGACGCTACGCCGAGGCCGAGCGCCTCTACCACCGGGCCATCGCCCTGGCCAAGAACGGCGAAGGACAAGATGCTCAAGCGTCGGGATTTCTCTATCTCGCGGAGCTCTACGCCGCCCAGGGAAGGTCCGACGAGGCCGAGCCGCTCTATCGGGACGCGATCCTGATCTGGCAGCGGACTCCGGCGTCGAATGCGAGCTATTTCATCATCGCGCTTCACAATCTTGCCATGCTTTACTCGAACCGGAAGCGGTACAACGAGGCCGAGTTGCTCTATCGCCAAGCCATTGGAATGATGGGAACGACGCCGAGTCCGGAACTGGCCAAGGGTCTCTACAACTTGGCCAAACTCTATGAGGCGCAAGGCCGGTATGCGGACGCCGAGCCGCTTTATCGTCGTTCGTTGGCCATTCGGGAAGAAGAATGGGGGACGGATCATCCCGCCGTGGCCTTCAGCCTGCGGGCTTTGGCCGATCTCTACCGCAATCAGGCCCGGTACGACGAAGCCGGGCCGCTCTACCGGCAATCGTTGGCGATCTGGGAGAAAACCCTGGGACCGGAAAACCCGGAACTGGCGACGACCCTGGAGGATTACGCCGATTTATTGAGAAAAACGAAACAGGATGTCGAAGCGGAAAGAATGGAAGCCCGCGCCGCCGAAATCCGGAATAATCGGGTCCGGGAACGCCCATAACGTGCTAAAATTTCAGTAAGAGGGAGAGTATGGCGGGCAAGGACGGGAACGGCTTCACGCTGATCGAATTGGTCCTGACCATCCTGATTGTGCTCATCCTGGGCGCCGTCGTGTCGCTCAGCCTTTCCAGCCTCTCGGACAGCAGGCTTGATCAGGCCGTGAACAAGGTCGTGGGCGATCTG
>Ga0335079_10009727_pt1 | contig 10949 bp, 9 predicted proteins | sample Lox_Sample_33_FD_206719 | JGI IMG/M metagenome (GOLD analysis project Ga0335079, IMG submission 206719) | Soil microbial communities from Loxahatchee National Wildlife Refuge, Florida, United States - Lox_Sample_3.3 | ecosystem: Environmental > Terrestrial > Soil > Wetlands | place: USA: Florida... | reverse complement strand
TCGGCGATATTGGTAACGAACATTCGCGTGCGTACTACATCATTTAAGCTGGCGCCGGCCTTCTCGAGCGCGGAAGAAATATTCTTCAACGTCTGCACGGTTTGCGCGTAGGCATCGCGCGGGGCCACGATCTTACCGTCGGGTCCAGTTGCAGTCGTTCCCGCCACATAAATGTAGTTGCCCACGCGTACCGCCCGTGAATATCCGACCACCGGCTCCCATGGCGTTCCACTGGAAATATTTTTTCGAGTCATCGGTAAATGGATTGTCTTCCGCGCGATTTGGTTGCGAATTGTATCTCTACCCGGAACATCGCCGACAAACCGCCGGCCGGGGCCTTGCTCAAACATTGTTAGCAGCTACTGGAGGTGAGTGACAACAATTTAGTAGCAGAAACGTTATGCCTGCCTGGGGGTTAATAACTACAGAACGCGCAGCCGATGATACTAACGGAAGTCACTTGCTTTCCCGGAGTTAATACGGTATTTAACGGGGAAACGCCGCCGTTTATGCGGTGGCAACGCATCCAATTCGTACGAGGGTAGAAGAACAGATGATTCCGGACGATCATCCCTTGCAAAAGCTCTTTATTGAAATGGTAGGCCGCGCGTACGCGCGGGAGATCGGAATTCGCGATTCGGAGGTGGTTGGCTACGTTGCGCATCTGCTCGCCGAATTTTGCGATACCGAGCAACTGTTCAAAATCCGCAACGCTGTCGGCAAGCCGCTGACTGATGTGGGCGAGATGCTGACGGAATCGAACCCGGTGTTCGGACCGGCGCCATCGTTTGACCGTGAACGGCAAGTGCGCAAGCACATCGGTGATTACGCACTCTTCTTTACCGGAATGTTTCCTGAGAGCATCAACTCTCTGCGGTTGCGGCGAAATCGGCTGGAAAATTTCATCGACTGGATGAAGGCGGGAAAAGAAAGCTACTACATTGTTTCGAAATTCGACTGCTTCGAATACACCAAAGTTGCGCCGCTATTCGAACGCCTCTCAGATCACTTTGAGCAGTGCGTCTATGGACTGAATTGTGTGAAAAACGAGTTGCAGGAGATGCAGCATCCCATCGTGCAGCGTACGAACGAACTGCTAATGTAACTACACGTGGGCAAGCTGATCCCGCTGCACCGGCCAACAAATTTTCAATTCTGACTACAATCGAGTCATGCCCTTTGAAGCACCCTCGCAGGAGTGGTGTTCTTCGCGGTATGCGGAGAATGCGCGCTTCGTTTCGGACCTGGGCGCGTCTGTACTCGACCTGCTGAGTCCGCAGCCTGGCGAGCGGATACTCGACCTCGGATGCGGCGATGGCGCGCTGACAGAAAAAATTTCGGCGCGGGGCGGGGAAGTTGTTGGACTTGACGGTTCACCCGAGATGGTGGCGGCTGCGAGGCAGAAGGGAATTGATGCACGGGTGATGGATGCGCATCAGCTCCAGTTTCACGCGGAGTTTGACGCGGTCTTCTCAAATGCCGCGCTGCATTGGATGAAGCGCGACCCGGGCGCGGTGATTCAAGGTGTGCGCCGCGCGCTCAAGCCGCGTGGCCGTTTTGCTGCCGAAATGGGCGGACATGGAAATGTCGCTGCGATTACGGTTGCCCTTTGCTCCACGCTCGAGCGTCATGGCGTGAAAGAAACAGCAGCAATCATTCCCTGGTATTTTCCTTCCGTAGCCGAATATCGCGAGCGCCTTGAGCGCGAGGCATTTCAGGTCGAATATATGGAACTGATTCCGCGTCCTACGCCACTGCCAACGGGAATGCGCGCATGGCTGGAAACCTTCGCGATCCCACTCACCAAAATGGTGCCGGAACAGAGTCGCGGAGCGTTTCTGGATGAAGTTACCGAAAGGCTGAGCCCGGTGTTGTGCGATTCATCCGGTCAGTGGACGGCCGACTACATGCGACTGCGCTTCCTGGCACGATTGCCGAAAAACTGAGCCCTGCCCGGGCCTGGAGGCCCGGGGCTACACGGTTCGTGTAGGGGCGGACGTCCACGTCCGCCCGAGATGTTAGTCTTCGCGGGAGCTGCCGGGAGTTGACACCGCGCTCATGCTCGACGTTCCGGCTGCGGGGCCTGTTGCTGCTGGGGCGCATACTTCGATGCGCACTTGGCCTGGATTTGCTTTGCATGAAAAACGCCGTCGCGCCCGAACGTGCCTTCGGCGAGCGCCTGGGCGTTGTCTTTGAATGTGTCCGGCAGAAGTTCAGTCCCGTTGTAGACAACATTCAAAACCTGGTCATTCTCTATCAACGTGAAACTCATGTTTGTGCCACTGCGCTTGATCGACCCCGGCTGCACATTCCCGGCCACGCGCAGGCGCTTCGAATAAGCGCTATTCCCCATGCCGCGCAATTCCTTGATGGTCACGTAGTAGCTCTTGCTCTCCTGCACGCCGGTGTAGGCGAGATAACCGAGGGCAAGCACAATCACAACCATAGCGCTGCCGAACTTAAGGAATTTCCCCGTTTGCGGTGACATTTATTCAGACTCTACTCGCGACAGAAAGGCTGGTCAAGGCGGCGGAAAGAACGCTGGGACAGTGGGTTCCGAAAACGCACTGCGAAGTAGCGGGGTTTGCTGTGAGATACTGACGCCCAAAGTTTGGAGGCGTTATGAACAGTGGGGGAATAACCTTCAAAATCTTGGTTGTTGCGTTGCTTCTGCCGGTAATTGCTGGCATCGCGTTGGGTGCAGACGCCCCTAGCAAGATGATTCACGTAATCCTCCAGATGAGTGGCAGCGATATTCCCGCCGATTCGTTCTTCAGCAAACCAAAGGTTTTCTGGCACGCTTCCAACCGATATTGCCGAGTGGACGAGGAGCCTGATCCGGACAACGGGATTCACGGGAGATTGCTTATGAACGAACCGGACGCTTGGCTGATCAATCTGGCGGATAACACCGCCAAGCATCTGATCGACAAAGGACCGACCTTCAATTGCAAGCTACCGATTTTTTCATTGAACGAGGAGATGGCGAAAGGGAAGATTGGAGACCTCGAGGTTGGCCACGAAATCGAGTATTTTCAGACCAACGGCGCGAAGCAAATTGACGGTCCGAAGGTACACTTTGAAGCCAAATATTATGAACTCAAGGTCGGAGACTCCTCCCTCAGGCTGGTCGAACGGGTCGACATCCACGCCCCGATAATGATCGGTTTGGCCACCGGAGGGGAATTGTATACAGCGCGCTACCTCCTGTGGGAGGAGGTACCCTTTGATGAGAACCTATTCGCAAAACCAACCGGCCTGAAAATTGAAGAAGTCAAATGATGGAAGGCGGTAATGAATGGTCAGGCGCTAAGGTTCCTAGTCGGATAGAGCAATTCTCAAGCATTCACCATCAAGCGCCACGATTTCGCCCTCATCTAGAATGAACCCCTATGCTCCATCCCTGGCACGATGTAACTCCCGGCAGCAAGTTGCCGCAGGAGTTCAATAGCATCATCGAGATTCCGTTCGGATCGAGCGTGAAATATGAGCTCGACAAGACCAGCGGGCTGATCAAGCTCGATCGCGTGCTGTATTCCGCCGTTTATTATCCGGCAAATTACGGATTCATTCCGCAAACGCTCGCCGAAGATGACGATCCGCTCGACGTGCTGGTGCTCTGCCAGGAAGCCGTCGTGCCACTCACCATGATTTATGCCCGCGCGATCGGGCTGATGACGATGATTGATTCAGGCAAGAAAGACCACAAGATCATCTCCGTGGCAACCAAGGACCCGGAGTTCAACAGCTACCGCGAAGCCGAGGAGATGCCGCATCATCGCCTGCTGATGCTGCGCAGATTCTTTCAGGATTACAAACAGCTCGAGGGCAAAGCGGTGGAAGTAGATCAGATTCGCCCCGCGGCTGAGGCCTATCCGGTTATCAGCGACGCGCTACACCGGTACAGCGAGGAGCGGCGGCGCGGCTTTGGCACGCATCCCTGAGAAACCCACTCAAGCCAAAAACAGGCTTGAGTGGGCCACCCAAGGTATCCCTTCGTGCAACTTCGTGTCGTTCGTGGTTAAACAGTTTTTCACCACGAACGACACGAAGGTACACGAAGGTGGAGCAAAACGAAAGAAGTGGATCGTCCGCGAGAAGAGTTATTCGTCGCCGTTCACCTGCCACCAATCGGCTCGTTCGAACTGCGCGAGCTTTTCCGTGCCATGCTGGTCGTACCAGTTCCGCCACGCGGAGGCGTTGTTCGGCAGGTTCTCTCCGGTGATTTCGTGCAGCGCGAGAAAACTCCAGTTGCGCATTTGCGGCGAAGTGCTGGGGTTTGCCGCTAAATCCAGAAAGTTCGGGACCATGCGCATTCGCTGCGTCCGCTTGAAGGTGCCGCAATCGGAAACGTTACAGCCGGCGCGATTGCGCACCTGCATCGAGGGATCGTTCACGAACGAGTCAAACAGTTGATCGAGAGCTTCATCGGTCCCCAGATAACGCATTCCCTCAACCGCCCACAGGCGCACGGTTTCGTTCGTATCGTGTTTTGCGTAGTCCAGCAGCACGGGATAAATGCGTTCGTAAGCCACGCCGCGTCCCGCCATCATTCCCATGAAGTAAACTGCAGCCGGGCGATATTGATCATCGGTTTGCGCGCGCTGAATCAGCAGATCGGCGGCTTCGTCAGTTTTGGCCCATCCGTCCATCGAGAGATTCAGGTCGGCATTGGCGTAGCGGACGCGCAGATCAGATGAAAATTCCGAGCGCCGCTCCAGCGCTTTCATGCGATCGGTCAGCTTCACTCGGCCGAGCCACTCGGGCGAATTGATTTTCTGTTCGAACAATTCAAGCGCACGCGGATCGTGCTGAATCGCGCGCTCCAGCAGTTCCTCGGCTTGGGCCTGCATCGGTAGTTGCTCGATGCGCTGCACGTCAGCATCGGTAAGCGAGGCGTAACGTACATGTCGCTGCGAGTTGGTCGAAGGGACGCCACGCCTTGGCGAAGACTTCCCAACCCTGGCAACGTTCAGAACAATGAATCCGACCCACGCCAGGAAGAAGATCAGCCCGAAGACTTGAGCGACGCTGTTGACGCGCCGAGCTGCGGGGATTTGCACGGCGCCCGGAGCGGCATGCCGGGCCGGAGGTGCATAGACCTGGCCAAACCCATCCTGCAGTGCGACGTGCGTATCGGTTTTGAGACCAGCAAGTTTCTCGATTTGACCGACAATCCACCGGGCTTCCTGCCGGTCGGTGATGTTATCCGCCAGCGAGAAACCGACGCCGTTTTTCATTTGCAGCCGAATTCGATATGAACCGTTGGTCCCGCTCGAACTTTGCAGTCCCATGCTGGCGAGGACAGATTGAATGTCCCCGAACCCAACTTCGCGTCTATTTCCGATGCCGAATGTCCGGCGCGCCGACGTTAGCTTTCCATTTCCAACGATGACCTGCGTGCTGCCGAACAGGCTCTGAAACAAGCCATAGATCAGGAGCAAATCGAAGAAGCCGAACACTAAGGCGAAAAACCAGGGCGCGCGCGAATGCGCCAGAAAATAAACTATAGCGGTCCAAACGCCGGTAAAGAGCAACAATACGAGTGTCTGGCTGCGGTTGCGGAAAGCGGGGAAATAAAATTCGGTCGATCCGTCGGGAGTTGTTGAGACAACAACTCTTGGGTGCGCTGGGGCGGCAACTTCGGTCGCATCGGACTGAAATGCCGGCGCAGTAGCGGCGGCGGCCGATCCCGAAGACGCGAAACTGCCCGAAGATGCGAAACTGGGGGAACTGAAGTCTGATCCGAAGTTTGTCTCGGGCGTGAAGGTTTCTGCCGCGCCACCCGACCGGAAAACCGGAACTTCAAAACTGTCGGCGTAATCGACTCCGGGCACATCCGCTTTGGCGTGAAGCACCCACGAGAGCTGATCGCGAGACTGGTCGTGGTTGGTTTCGTACGCGTCTTGCGGAATACCGAAATCCACGGGAATCGCGGCGCCGAGGGGCCCCACTGAAATTCCGCCTTGCGACACATTCTTCTGGTCTTCCCAGAGCACGATTTTATTGGTGGTCTGCTCCTTGCCCGAACCGGTGGTAATTGTGCGAACACAGGCAAGCCGCAAATCGATTCCATGCGGAACAGAACTGTTCAGCTGGAGATGAATCTGACCGGCGAGGTGCTTGCCCGGCGAGAAGGGCAGGGAACTAAATTCAAAGTAGGTTTTGCCATAGCGTTCACGGCGCATGGTTGCACGCACGGCTCCGATCAACAAAATCAGGGGGATCAGGCAGACACCGATCAGGGTCAGCGCCTTCGGATCGGAGTTGCGCAGGAGTGATGGAACCGTGGTAGCTGCAATGGGCACTACCAGGGCGCCCGCGAGACCCGCTCCAATCCACCAGCCGAATACTGAGTTTCGGGTCTGGCTTAAAGCCTTGCCTGTGGCCCAGTCCGGCTTCCAAAGCCAGGGAGAATCCGGGTTGGCGTTTTGAACTTCCGCAAGCTGCTTTTGTTTGTGGTATCCGAAGACCGCTCCGACCATAAGCCCGGCGCCGATTGCGGCAAACGCAAGTCCGAAAATTACTCCCACGAGCGGATTGCCACTTCCATGAATCAATGGCGAAGACGAGAGGAACGCAAAGGCAAAGAGCAGCCCGATCACAAGGAATGGCAGAGCAAACAAGAACAGAAGCACGGCTCCGGCTTTGGATGGCTGGCCCACGCCACGATTGTAGATTCTCAAGCGCCAGGCTTGCGGTTTATAAGGCAACGATGTGATTACCGGGGTCATGGGCGGCTGCTATCGCTTAAGTCCGAGGCTGCGCGCCAGCTTTCGAGCAGCTTTCTAGTACCATATCTACATCCATGAAACGGATCGCGATTTTGGGGTCGACTGGGAGCATCGGCCGCAGCACTCTTAGTGTGGTCGAATCCTACCCTGAGCGATTTCAGGTGGCCACGCTGGCTGCGGGCCGCAACCTCGAGCTCGCCTTTGAGCAGGCAAAACGCTGGCATCCGGCCGTGATTTCCATGGCGGATGAAGGCGATGCCGAGGCGCTTCGGTCAAGGCTGAAATCGTCTGGAATCAGCGAAATTGAAGTAACCGCGGGTGCTGAGGGGAGCGTGCGCGTTGCGACGCATCCCGATGCCGATTTTGTCGTCAGCGCGATTGTTGGCGTGGCAGGGCTCGAAGCCACTTACGAAGCCGTTCGAGCTGGGAAAACCGTCGGGCTTGCGAATAAAGAATGTCTGGTTGCAGCCGGAGAGCTGATCACGGCAGAAGCTCGCAGGCAAAACAAGCCGCTGCTTCCGATCGACAGCGAACATAATGCCGTGCATCAGTGCCTTCGTGGCGGACGGATGAACGAAGTTCGCCGAATCTGGCTTACGGCTTCCGGCGGCCCATTTCTGCATACTCCGAAGTCGAAATTTGCCGATATTACCGTAGAGCAGGCTCTACATCATCCTACGTGGAAGATGGGAAACCGCATCACCATTGATTCGGCCACGCTGATGAACAAAGGATTTGAAATCATCGAGGCCTGCCGATTATTCAATATGCCTGCGGAGCAGATTTCGGTGATCGTGCATCCGCAATCGACCGTTCATTCGCTGGTTGAATTTGTCGATGGCAGCATTCTTGCTCAGCTTTCTGTGACCGATATGCGCCTGCCGATTCTGTATGCGCTAACTTATCCAGAGCGCATTACTTCGGAGCTGAACTTTAGTCTGAGTGACTTACGGCACCTCGATTTTTGCCCTCCGGACATGGAAAAATTTCCTTGTCTGCGCATGGCTTATGAAGCCGTGAAAGCGGGCGGCGGAAAGACGGTTGCCTTGAACGCCGCCGACGAAGTGGCCGTTTCCGCGTTTCTCGAGGGCGGTATTCGATTTCAGGAAATCCCCCACATAATTGAGGAGATTGTTACTGAAACGCCGGTGGGCGAATTGGAATCTATTAAGAAGGTGCTGGCCGTCGACCAAAGAGCCCGGACCAGTGCTCGCGACAAAGTAGCTCGCCTGGCGGAAACACGTAAAACCCCTGCCGGCGTTGGGATGCGAGAGAACTAACCAAAATATGAGCCAGGTTTTTTCAGCGATTTTTTATTTCATCATTGTCATCGGATTCATGGTGTTAATCCATGAATTCGGCCACTATGCCGTCGCTAAGCTGCTCGGCGTACGCGTGGAGCAGTTCGCAATCGGATTTGGCAAGCGGCTGTTCGGGTTCAAAAAAGGCGGCACGGACTACCGAATTAACGCACTCCCCTTTGGCGGTTACGTCAAGATGAGCGGCGAGAACCCGATGGATGAGCGCACGGGCGATCCCGGCGAGTTCCTCTCACATCCGCGTTGGCATAGGTTTCTGATTGCGATTGCCGGACCGGTCATGAACATTCTGCTGGCGGTTTTCCTGCTGACCGGCGTGTACATGGTGCATTACGAACATCCGGCGTATCTCGACCAACCGGCGGTAGTGGGTTGGGTCGATCATGGTTCGCCGGCGGACAAAAAGGGGATTGAGCCGGGGGACCGGATTACAGAAATTGATGGTGTGCATAATCCGACTTGGGAGCAGGTGGAAGAGAAACAACTGATCAGTGCAAATCAGCCTCTCGCCTACGCGATTCAGCGAGGCGACCAGAACGTCCAGGGCACGATTGTTCCCGCCGGCGTGATCATCGATGGCTCCGAGGCCGGTACGGCCGGATGGGGACCGAATGAGCCGGTCGTCATCGGTGACCTTGAGTCCGGCATGCCTGCGGAAAAAGCTGGTCTTAAACAGGGCGACAAAATCATCTCGATGGATGGCCAGACGGTGCCATCAATTCAGGCGATGATCGACCGTTTGCAGCAGACGAAAAATAAGCCGGTGCAGCTCGTTGTTGAGCGCGACGGGAAAGATCTGAATTTTACGGTGACCCCGGTTCTAACTGACACCCCGGGCGCGGCTGACAAACATTACCGGCTTGGTTTCCGGAATTCCTACGCGACGAAAGTGTCAGAGTTGTCGCTTGCGAACGCGTTTAAGCATTCGATTGAAGACAACAAACGTTATTCGGTGCTCTTGCTGGAACTGGTGGGAAAACTGGTTCAACGTAAGGCGTCGTTAAACACAGTTTCCGGCCCCATTGGAATCGCCGAGCAGACCGGAGCCGCCGCACAGGAAAAAGGCTGGACGCCGCTGCTGGAGCTTTCGGCTGCTATCAGCCTGAACCTTGGAATTTTCAACCTGCTGCCCATTCCGATCATGGATGGCGGCGTGATCCTGCTGCTGTTCATCGAAGGCCTGATGCGCCGCGACATCAGCATGAGCATCAAAGAGCGCATCTATCAGGCGGCGTTTGTGTTCCTAGTGCTGTTTGCGGCAGTGGTGGTATACAACGATATTGCCAAGACGATTGCGCAAAGGCTGCCCTAGCAGCATTGACCTGCTAAACTGAACTTTCCACATGGCTTTAATCGAGCGCCGTAAAACTGTAACTTGCACTATCGGCAACGTTCGCGTCGGGTCCGATGCACCCGTGGTGGTGCAGTCGATGACCAATACAGACACGGCGGATGTGCCCTCTACAGTTGAGCAAGCCGCTGCTCTCGCGCGTGCTGGCTCCGAGTTGGTACGAGTCACAGTTAACAATGAAGATGCTGCCGCGGCCGTGCCGCATATCGTGGAGCAGCTTGATCGACGCGGGATCAACGTTCCCATCATCGGAGATTTTCACTACAACGGTCACATCCTGCTCAAGAAATATCCTGCCTGCGCAAAGGCGTTGGCAAAATACCGCATTAATCCCGGTAACGTCAGCGTAGGTCGCAAGGATGATTCAAACTTCCGCACGATGATCGAAGTTGCAGTTGAAAATCAAAAGCCAGTGCGGATCGGGGTAAATTGGGGATCCCTCGATCAGTCGTTGCTTACTCGGATGATGGATGAAAATTCACGTTCCAGTGATCCCAAAGACGCACGCGAAGTCACCATGGACGCTATGGTCGTGAGCGCGCTGAACTCCGCTGCAGCGGCGGAAAAATATGGCTTGCGCCCGGACCAAATCATTCTCAGCGCGAAAGTCAGCGGAGTGCAGGATCTCGTCGACGTATATCGCTCGCTTGCCGCGCGTTGCAGCTACCCATTGCACCTGGGATTGACGGAAGCAGGCATGGGCGCGAAGGGGATTGTCGCATCAGCTGCCGGATTGTCGATCCTGCTGCAGGAGGGCATCGGCGATACCATTCGCGTCTCGCTCACCCCCGCGCCCGGCGGCGACCGTGCCGAAGAAGTTCGCGTGGCCCAGCAGATTTTGCAGTCGCTCGGCATCCGCAGTTTCACCCCGCAAGTTACAGCTTGCCCTGGCTGTGGCCGCACCACCAGCACCTTCTTCCAGGAAATGGCCGAGCAAATTCAAAAGTATCTGCGCGAGCAGATGCCGGTCTGGAAAGAGCGTTACTCGGGCGTTGAAGAGATGAAAGTCGCAGTCATGGGATGCGTGGTAAATGGTCCCGGCGAATCGAAACACGCGAATTTGGGTATCTCACTGCCCGGCACCTTTGAAGAACCCAAGGCGCCGGTCTATGTCGATGGCCGACTGATGACCACATTGCGCGGCGACAAAATCGTCGAAGAATTTATCCGCATTCTCGACGATTATATTGATTCACATTATGCGGCAAAGCCCGAAGTCGCAGTCCAGGCATAGATCGCCGACTTTTTCACTCATCCCGCATGCCCTAACTAATTCGTGACGTAAACCACAGATTTCACCCACGCCGATGTTGTTGTGTCGTAGGACTGGACAGCTACGCGGTGGGTTCCCGGCGTTGATAGCGTAACTGTTGCGCCAGTGGGCAATGCGCTCACGTTCGGGTAACTGGCGTAGCTCGCGCCATCCACATAAATCTGCATGCCATTCGCAGAGTCAGGCCCGGAAGCCGCAGCCGCGATGGCGAAGGTCGAAGAAACATGGCTGCCGTCCTGGGGGTTGCTGATATCTGTGATCTCGGTATCAGG
>Ga0335079_10009726_pt1 | contig 10949 bp, 9 predicted proteins | sample Lox_Sample_33_FD_206719 | JGI IMG/M metagenome (GOLD analysis project Ga0335079, IMG submission 206719) | Soil microbial communities from Loxahatchee National Wildlife Refuge, Florida, United States - Lox_Sample_3.3 | ecosystem: Environmental > Terrestrial > Soil > Wetlands | place: USA: Florida... | reverse complement strand
TTCTCATAGAGGCGATGCAGCGCCAGGCCGCGTCCGTCGTCACCGATGCGCAGCTCCACGGTGTTCCCCCGCTGTACGCATGAGAACCGTACGCGGCCCTGCGCGGGCTTATTGCTCGCATGGCGCTCCTCCGGCGTCTCGATGCCATGGTCAAGAGAATTGCGCACCAGGTGCATGAAAGAGCTCTTGAGAGCCTCGGCGAACTGATTGTTGAAGCCGAACTCGCCATTGACCACATCCACCGTCGGGGTCGGCTTTTGCAGCTCCCGTGCCAGTGAGGCAAGTGCATCGATTGACCCGGAAACGAGACGCTCCAATGAGATCAGACCGAGCGCATCCACCGCCTGTCGCAGGCGCGTCATGTCCGGGCCTGGGTGGGCGGCGGCGAGCGAGGCCATCATGGCGCGAAGTCTTGCAAGCTCGTCGTTGCCGACGAAAGATCCACGTGATGTCAGCAGCTCTGCCCCGCGGCCCTTGCGTCCGAGCTTTTCTTCATTCACCGTCACGAAGCGCCCGACGGCAGCCTCGACGGCCTCGAGCTCCGTCAGCAGCGCTGCAAGGTTTGCGATCGCATCCGGATCCTTGCGCAGCCGATCGTAGGTTTGTTCGGCGCGGTGGGCCGCGTCGGTGATCTGGGCGAATTCGAAGGTCCGCGCATTACCCTTGATGGTATGCATGTTGCGGAACAGTGCAGCGATCGCCTCGGCATCGCGGCCGGAGGACTGCTGGATAAGCGTGCGGTTGGCGGCAATGAAGTTCCGCGCCGAATCGATGAAGTCGTTGAACTTGCCAGCCGGGATGCGGATGATTCTCGCAATGATGTCGAGCTCTTCCTTCTGCTTTGCCGAAGCGAGCTCCAGTTCGCGCAGCTGGGTCACGTCCTGCGAGATCAACAGCACCTTCTCGACGGTGCCGGTCTCCTGATTGACAATCGGACTCCAATCTAGCTGCACGATCTTGTGCGTGCCATCGTCATTCGCGAGATTCATCTCGCGTACCAGCAGATGGCTGTTGAAATTGAACATCAGCGGGTCTTCGCCCAGGATCGCCGCCAGTGCGGCGTGCACCTGGTCTCTGGCGTCCACGCCGAGGCTCGAGCGGCTGAACAGGCTCGCGATCAGGTCCTTGTTCGCCAGGTCGTCGATGCAGAAGATCGTCCGCAGGTAGTTCGAGTACTCCGGATGAATGAGATTTCCCGGAATGACGGTTGACACGCCGAGCTTCATGTTCTGCAGCATGGCGTTGATGTCCGAGGTCTTCTGACTCAGCTGCGCCGTGCGCTCGGCGACGCGCTTCTCCAGCGTGGCATTCTGCTCTGCAATAACACCCATCATCGCCACGTTCCTGCGGATGACGTACACCAGCACGGCCATGAAGCCGAGATTCATGACGCCGAGCGCGAGCCCCATCCACAGGCGTACCGTGGCGTCGCGCTGCGAGCTGGCTAGCGTCACGACAAACTCGTCGTAACTCGCCTTGCGGAATCCGGCCAGGCTCGCCCGAAGCTCGGTGAGCGCGGCATTCATGTCCGCGGCTAGTGCGGCAGGGTCGCCGCTCTGATCGAGGAACGCGGTCGAGGCTGCGCCGGCCAGTTGCTCGTACTTCTTCAGCTGCCCGTGCAGGCCGGCGACTTTGGCATCGCGCCCCGGGTAGAGCTTGCGAACCTCCTCGAAGGCCTGATCGGCCTGCGTGCCCATCTCCGCCGCCTTACCGATCAGGTCGCGGTCGCCCGCGACCACGACTTGGATGTAGAGCTCCTCCATCTTGTCGACGCGGACGATGTTGGCGTCGAGGCGCTGCAGCACCGGAAAGTACAGATCGCGGATCGCTGCCAGTTGCGCAGTGCTCTGCAGCTCCTTGCGGATGCTATAAGCGCTGAATGCCATGAATACCACGATGGCCACGCCGACGAGCGCAAACACCTTGTTGATCGACAGGGAGTCGCTGCGTTTCGCCGTGTTGGGAGCTGCGGGCGATGCGGATGCACCGACGCTGGCGACCGTTGCTGCTACCATTGCTTTACTGCCTTCTCTTCCTTGAGTCCGGCGTCACAGTCGTTGCTGCAACGCTCCCTGAGCCCTCGTGTGTCGGCACCCCGGTTGACCGCCGCGGAACCGACACCGGCCTGCCGTTGTCGGCAGCCGCTCGCGACTACTTGAGGTCGAGGACGACCTTCACCGAGCCGTCGACGGCCGACTTCTCGATGTAGCCGATGGCTTTCGGGTCTGCGGCAACCGCCTTCTTGACGGCCGCAGAATCGGGAAGCTCTTTGGGAGGCGTCGCCTTGCCGGTGAAGACCAAGCGCGACCAAGTGGCCTTCACCTGCGAGAGATCGTGCCCGGTAACCCGCTGATAGAAGGCAGCCTTGATGGGTGCCGAAGCAGGCTGGTCGATCAGCCTCATGCCCTGGCTCTTGCCGAGGAACAGATCCGAGACCTGATCCTTGGTGAGTGAGGCGGCGGAGCTATTTCCGATGACCACGAGCTCGTCGGCGTGGGCCCCGGCAGCGAGCAGCAGCTGGCTGATGGCGATGATGAACAATAGCTTCTTCATGATTGCCACACTCAAAAAATAAAGTCGACAGTCACACTGAATACGTTGACCGAGCCGCTGGGTGTGGCCGGTACAATGCCGAGTGGTGAGTTGACGAACGCGAAGCTCACTCCGCCACCACCTTCGGGATTGACATGCTCGACCTGCAGCTTGATATCAGCGGACTTGAAGGCATCCCAGCGGACGCCGACCGCGGCCGTGTTCTGGCTCTGCGACAACGCCGCAGAGGGTGAGTAGGCCGCATCTATGAGGTTTTCGGTGCTGGCGTAGCTCACGTAGGGCGCTACCGTGCCGAAGCGATAGCCGCCGAGCACGTACCAGCCCGTCGCATTCACAGCGTCCTGGTAGTTCTTGCTCCTGCGCCTGACCCATTCGGCCTGCGCGATGATGTTGTCGTGATCGACGAGCGCACCGACGCCGCCGAAGCTGTAGGTATCGGCCACCTGAAACGTCACAGGAATGTACGCCGTCGTCGGACCCAGTGGCGTCGGGATCGGACCCACGGGAATGTTTTCGATTGGAATCGTGCCGCTCGCGTGCGTCTGCGCGTAGCCGGCACGCAGCGTCACCCACTGAGTGTCCCACTTGAGCTCGCCGCCGATGACGTCGCTGCCGTTGATCGCGAGGTAGCGCTGCGTCCAGATGGTGGTGGTACCGCCGTAACCCGTTAAGGTCAGGTGGGTACCGGCTACCGGCAACGAGTAGCTGGCCTCGCCGCCGTTGAGCTCCTTGATGTTGGACAGAGCGTACACTTCCTGCGGCGGCCGCAGCCAGACGTTGGCATAGCCGACGTCGAGGGAGTCGGAGATGGCGAAGATCGGCATCTCGACCCGTCCAAGCTTCAGCGACAGGCTGTCCATCGGGTCGAGCTTCACATAGGCCCACGGGACATCGCCCGTCAGTCGATCCGCGGTCCACTCTCCCTGTACCGTTACGGCGAGCCAGGAGTTGAAACGCGCGGTGGCCTGAACCCCCAGATTGGAATCGACGTTCTCTGCAAACGACTGGGTTGCCCCGCTCGCTTCGGACCCACGAATGAACTCCGCGGAGTCAGTCGATGTGCGCACCGCACCGGCGGTACCATAGCCGGTGAAGCTGAAATCGACGTTGGAGAGCAGATTACCCGCGTCCTGTGCGTGAGTCGGTACCTGTGCCAAGGCTGACAGCAGGGCACCGACGGCGATGACCTTCCTCATTGGTTCCTCTTTCGCAGTTCCATTGCCAACAGCGGCGCCCCTCACTTTCCTGTAGGGCACCACTTACCGTCGCGTATTAGACAGAGCTGGGAGCGGCTTGCGGCGTGACGAAGTTCGATAAGTACTCACCGCAAAGTGTGAGCACGCACGCAGTCCGTGAGTTATGTGGTTTGTACCTGAGGGGTGAGGGTCCGCGTTCGCACAGTTGCCCCGCCCCGGCTTGGCGGGTACTCATGCGACACGCGCGGCGCGCACATCGCGCTGGCGCGGCGTAGGGTTTGCTCATTCGCGACCGACCATCGCTGTCGGACCCGAAGCGGCCTTGAACAAACCCCAAGCGCAGTCATCGAGACAGTTGGTATTCGCGGACGATTCTCCACACGCGCGTGGGGTCAGTTCTTGTCGCCAGACGACTGCGGGAACCCGATTCGGCGGACCAGGTCGCGGTGACCGGGCGATGAACGAACGTATACGCTGCCTCCCAGGCGGCAATGGCCCGGGGACATTTGGCGACGTTCGCCAACCGCGTGGGGCGCCTACCTGACGGCCGCAGCCACCAGCATCTCGCACGGGCCTTCGAACTGCCCGTTGCGCTCGAATTGAACCAGCGCTTCCTCGATCTCTGCCCAGGTGTCGTCCTGCTCTTCGGGACTGAGGCCTGCCAGCATTTGATGCAGCGCTCCGAATGATTCCTGCTCGAACTGCAGGCACTCCAGTGCTGACGACAAGCGCACGGGGGCATCGATCTTCTCTACTCGCACGTCGCGGAATCCCGCATCCGCAATGCGCTTCGCGAGCACCGCCGGATCACCGAGGCTGAAAGGCCCCGGTTGACCCGGTGAAGGCGCTGGGAGCTGCGCTCGCCGCCGGATGATCGACACGGGAACCGAGAAAAACCCATTTCTCTCCGCGCAGGAGTACACGATCGCCCCGACCTTCCCTCCCTCCTTGAGATGATAGTGCATCGCGCCAAGCGCACGGTTCTGGTCCGGAAAATAGATCAAGCCAACCCGCGAGATCACCGCGTCGAAGGGATCGGCGAGGATCTCGTGCAGCTGCTCGCCGTCTGCCACCCGGGTCTCGATGTTGGCGAATCCCGCGAGCCTCGCATTGGCGGCTGCGTATTGAAGGATGCCCGGAGAGATATCAGTGGCGAGTACGTAGCCGTTGGGTCCGACCCTACGCGCCGCGGCGAGCGTTTGCTCGCCGGCGCCCGCGGCGACATCCAGAACGCGGCTGCCCCTGCCGACGCTCGCCATGTCGAGCATCAGCTCCGTCGCGGGTCCGAGCCATCTGGACAGGAATCCGCCCCAGCGATTCCAGGCCTCCGCAGCCTGGTCCCACTGCAGTCGAGTTGTCTCTTTGAAGCGCACCGGATCAAAAGCCGCTTGCTGCTGTGCCATGGAAGCCCCCTCCGCCGAAGTGCAGAATACGATGCAGGGCGGGCGTTCCTGCCGCAATTCTCAAAAACTCGACGCCTCAGGTGCAAATTTGCAGGGCGGCGCGGGAGTTGACCATGCAATGGGATGACCTGCGGATCTTCCTGGCGGTCGCGCGGGACGGGTCGATCAGCGGCGCCGCAAAACGACTGAGCGTCCAGCACTCCACCGTGTCACGGCGCATCCGGTCGCTGGAACAGCGCTTCAAGACGCGTCTCCTCGAGCGAAAGAAGTCGGGCTACGAGTTGACGTCTGCCGGTGAAGCGCTGAAAGCGGTGGCCGGAAAGATGGAGGTCGAGGCACTCGAAGCCGAGGGCGCCTTAGCCGGCCATGAGGAGCGCCCTGCGGGCGAGCTCAGGATATCCGCCATCAACAACATGGCCTCCTCTGTGTTGATGCCTTTCTTCACGAGTTTCAGCCAGCAATATCCCGACATCGAATTGCACGTTCAGGTCTCGAACAGGTACGTGAGCCTCGCGGAGCGTCAGGCGGACGTTGCGATTCGTCTTACCGACGCACCGCTTGACACTTTGGTGGGCACGCTGCTCACCAACGTCGCCTCAACTGTCTACGGGGAGCGCACGTACGTGAGATTATTGCGAGGCGATCGGGCGAAGGTGAAGTGGCTCGGCATCGAGTGCTGTGCATTCCATCAGTCGTGGACTAAGCAGGCCTGTCCGAATCAGGAGCACAATTTCTTTGTCGACGACACGCTCCTAACGCTAGCGGCCCTGCTGCAAGGTATCGGCCTTGCTTATCTGCCGTGTTTCATGGGCGATAGTGACGAACGACTGGAGCGCTATTGCCCGCCGGACCGCACTCACGATCTTGGCCTGTGGCTCGTGTACCATCCCGATCTGCGTCGCAGCAGGCGTGTGAAATTGTTTCGCGACCATATGGTCGCGCAGATTGGCGGACAGCGTCCGCTATTCGAAGGCGCCCGGCCAATCCGTGGTGACTCAGGGCAGAGCGCCGGCGACGCAGCCCCTTGAGCAAGAGCTTGGTCATTCAGGGTCGCACCTTGAGGCTGAACTGAAACTTGACCTCCCCGGAACAGCGCAGAGGCTGGAGCTCCCTTAGCTTCTCGTAGTACGCCTGCAGGAGCTCCCGCGGAGGATCTCCCTGGTGGGCAATACCGGGAGGGCACTTCCCGGGCACGCCGCTCCTGGCCGTTGTGGCCGCAGGCGCATTCGGCGAGCCGTACGCAAGCCGCTGTCACGCTGCCCATTGCGAGCTGGCCGGTGCTCACTCGCTGACGCGGCGATATGGATATACGTGCCTGCGTAGGGACAATCAGCTGCGCGCCCCGCTACCATTCCATGAAAGGGCACACCGCCGGGCGCAGCAAGGCCGCGGCGTTTTCATCGGGCAGGCCGGACGATTACCGGTCTGCTAACCAGAGTGCTGGGCCGCTGCCTTCTCCAGCTTATGCGCCTGGACCATGGCTCGGTGTGCCGCATCCCGCGCGCACTCCTCATCGCCTGGTATCGACTTCGGATATTGACGACCGATCTCTTTGCAAACGGCGTGCGCAACCTCGCCGATGCGCTTTTCGAAGGCCTGAGCACCCGAAGGGGTAGCGAGATCGAAGCCCGCCGTGCTCAGATTGTAGCTCAACGAGATCTTCATCATTGGCATTCCGCCGCTCGGCGGCCCAGGCATTTCGAGAGTTTGACTTGTGGTCATCCGCGACGACATGACGGTGACTTCAGGCGGCGTCTGAGCCATCAGGCTGCCGATGAAGGCGCAGGGTATGAGCACGGTCGCGGCTGTCAGCGTCAGAGTTCTCATGGATCTACCCCAAAAAAAGATTCCGCTACGCATAATAATGACCCTTTGATGCGGCCCACAATTGGGGGAAACCGAGACACCGAGGCACGGGCTCGAAGTCGCCCTGGCGAGGTCTTCGGACGCATGACGTTTGCACAGCGGGGATCGGGGTTGCTCTTGCGGCTGCTTGGCTGGCGCTGCGTGTTCGTGCCTCCGCCGGTAGCCAAAGGCATCATCGTTGTGTATCCGCACACTTCGAATTGGGACTTCATCATCGGCATGCTTTACAAGATCGCCACCGGCTTTCAGGTGCGCTGGCTGGGCAAGGACACGCTGTTTCGCTGGCCGGTGCGCCGGCTGTTGCTGCGTTTGGGAGGCATCCCGGTCAATCGACGCGATCCCGCGGGATTCGTGGACACATTGCTCGCGGAATTTGCCAGAAGCGAATCGCTGTGGTTGGGCATGGCTCCCGAGGGTACCCGCGCCCGCACGGATCACTGGAAATCCGGCTTCTACCGCATCGCACTTGCCGGCGATCTATGTATCGGCCTGGGGTACATCGACTACGCGACCAGGACCGCGGGCATCGAGACGTACGTGAACCTTAGCGGAGATCCGACGCAGGACCTTGCGCGTATTCGCGGCGCCTATGCGGGGAAACGCGGACTCCGGCCGGAGAACCAAGGGGATATTCGATTGCGCCAATGAGGATAGCGCCCCTCAGGGCGGCAGCGTCAGTGACGCGGTCTTGCCCTGGCCGTGCACATAACGGTCCAGCGAGGGATCGAGGCGCACTGCAGTCACGAGATCGTTGACGGCACTGCCCGAGTCGCCGAGTCCTCCGAAGGCCGCGCCACGCAGAAAGTAGGCCCGCGCCAGCCTCGGATCGAGCCGGATCGCCTCGGCCTCGTCGTCCTTCGCACTCGAGTAGTCATGCTTACGCAGCGACACATACCGGCGAGTTCATGCTGCTTGTCGCCTTCGGCCAGGTACGCCGCCGCGCGATCCACGAAGAGGAAGTAGCGATCGTTGCCCTCGAAGATCTTTCGATCCAGCGACTCCGTGCATGCCTGAATGACCCTTGCCCACTCCAACTTCGCTCATGCAGTTGGTGAATTCGTCCGGCGGCAGCGCCGGCAGCGTCCGGTCGATACGCGGCGCGGTGATCGTTACTTCCTTTTTGGTCGTGGGCGTCGGCAGTGCCGGGGTAGCTATCATCCCGTGCCCGGAACTCAACCCTCTTAATCCCCTGTTAATGTCTTCTTAAGGCCCGGCGCGCCTCTGGAGTCTGATCGTGAAAGGCAAGTGGCTTGTTCCCGTCCTGGGCTTTTGCGTGGCCGCGGCAGCCGCCGGGGCGGATGAGCGCGCGGTAGGACCAAACCTACAGCAGCTCGAGTCGGCCTACGCGGATTTCAACGACGCTGCGGGGGTCGTGGGGCTGATCGATTCCGATCCGGCCCGCTATGCCGCCGAGGGCTACGGCGGCAAAAGTCGCGCCGTCTGGGTGCAGCTCTACCAGAGCCGGCGCTCACAGCTGCTCCAGGGCCTGAAGCGGCTGCGGCTATCGGGTCTCGGCGCGTCCGACCGCCGCGCCCTCACTGTCATGCGGGATGCGCTCGCCGAATCGACGCCGGCGCCGGAATCGCCCGCGTCGGTCGGCCACTGCGCGGACGCAGAGCGTCATGATCTGCGCCTGCGCGCCCAACAGCAGGCGCTCTATGCCTGTTTCGATGAGTTGGGTAACCACCTGTCATTCGAAAATGCCACCGTCACGCGCGTCGATGCGCTCGGTCTGCTGAGCACTGTCCCGGACCCGCAGCGGCGCAAGACCCTGTTTCTGGCATTCGAGCCGCTGTGGCATGCGCTGAACAGCAACGACGGCCCCGACAGCCCGTACCGGCGCATGATCAGGCGGGCCGCCGCGGAGCTTCGGGGCAAGCCCTCCCCGGTCGCGCTCGCAGCCCGCACCGTCGGGGTCACGCCCGAGGAACCCGAACATTGGCTCGAGCGGATCCTCGATACCTGGCGGCAGGTGAGCGGCGACTCGGGTCTGGAGCCCTGGGACTACGGCTATCTCGCCGACACCGGCGTCGGCTCCTTGAGCGAGCTCATACCGGTCGAGCGCCTGCAGCCGCTGAACCAGCGCTACTACCTCGATCTGGGACTGGATCTGGCCCGGATGGGCGTGCTCTATGACCTCAAGCCACGCTCAGGTAAGGCGCCGCTCGCCTATTCGGACTTCGTCGTGCGTGGGCGCGAGCATGCAGGCCTCTGGCAGCCTACGATCGTGCGCGTCTCCGCCAACTACACCCACGGGAGCCTGGGCGCGCTCAATGAGCTGGTGCACGAGAACGGCCACGTGGCCCACATGCTCGCGCTGCGCACCCGTCCGGCGTTCATGGACCTCGGCGATCCGGTCTTCTACGAGGCGTTTGCGGATGTGCCGTCGTGGAGCGTTTACGAGCCTGCCTGGCAGCAGAAGTACCTCGGCCGGGCTGCCCGTGAGCGCGACTCGTTGCGCGCGCTCTATGCGGGCGTGGTTCTCGACGTGGCCTGGGCGCTCTTTGATACGCGCATGCTGCGCAATCCTGACACCGACCCCAACCGGCTCTGGACCGACATCACCGCGCGCTACCTGCACGTCCGCCCGCACCCCGAGTTTTCCTGGTGGGCCGTGCGGGTACAGCTCGTGGACACGCCGGGCTACATGATCAACTACGGCCTGGGCAGCGTGATCACCGCCGACCTCCGGCAGCGCATCGCGCAGGAGCTCGGACCCTTCGAGACCGGCGAGCCGCGGTGGTTTGCGTGGCTCGGCGAGCACCTGCTCGCCTCCGGCGAGCGGCATCCGACGCCCGAGCTGCTGCGGGAGTTTCTCGGCCGGCCGGTATCGCCCGACGCGCTCATCGGACAGCTGCGCAGGCTGTCAGACAGCAACGCCGCGAGCGCAGGCTCCTTATCTATCGGGACCTCTTCATCCCGACGATGACGAGCACGCGGCCTGCACCGAGCAGCACGCCTCCGACCCATCCCGGGAGCGTCCGCCTGTCCTGCACGGTCGCCTCGATATCGCCGAACCTCTCCTGGTGCGGATAGGTCCCGTATTGACCTCGGGACTGCCCGCGCGACTCAGGGCTCTTCGCCCGCCAGCGCTTCGGCTTCCAGGACATCCGGCTCGAGCGTCTTGAGCTCGGGCTGGAACCAGCGTTGCGCGCGAGGTCGTGGAGAGCGAAATGCCGGCGATCTGTGCCTGCGGCCAGGCCCAGCCGATGCCCCAGTGCGCATACGCGAGCACACCGAGGTAGGGAGCGAAGAAACCCACGATCCCGATGGTGCTGGGCCCCGGCTCCGCCTTGCGCTGCCGCCGCCGAGAGCGTACGGTCGCGCGGCTCTCCGCCTCGGGAGAGTTCTTCAGGGGGGGACTCGACGTGAGCACAAGAAGCATGATCTGGGGGTCGCTCGCTCTGGTGATGATGTCCTGTGGCGCGCTGCAGGCGGCACCCGCCGGTGCAGACGAGCAGACGGTGACCGCGGCCGAGCAGCAATGGCTCAAGTCGCAGCAGACGAACAACGTGACGTTGCTCGCCCCGCTGCTGGCTGACAAGGTCGTGGAGACCTCCGAGAAAGGCAAGGTATTCACCGGCAAGGACGTCGTGCTTGCCGATGCGAAGTCGGAGACCTGGAGCAGCGCCGATTACACGGATCTCAAGGTCACGGTGTTCGGCCACACGGCCATCGCCACCGGCACCTTCGTCGGCAAGGGCAAGGATGCGGCGGGAAAGCCGATCGACGCGCGGGTGCGCTTCACCGATACCTGGGTGAAGATGGCCGACGGCAAGTGGCTATGCGTCGCCACTCAGGACTCGCCGCTCGCCATGTAGGAGTCCACGCTTCGCTCGGCCGCCGGGCGCCGGCGGCACGGTTCCCGCGGTCAACCTGCCATGCCGGCCTCGACGCTGCGCGCCAGCGCGCATAGCGCTTCGTCATGCTG
>Ga0335079_10009725_pt1 | contig 10950 bp, 13 predicted proteins | sample Lox_Sample_33_FD_206719 | JGI IMG/M metagenome (GOLD analysis project Ga0335079, IMG submission 206719) | Soil microbial communities from Loxahatchee National Wildlife Refuge, Florida, United States - Lox_Sample_3.3 | ecosystem: Environmental > Terrestrial > Soil > Wetlands | place: USA... | reverse complement strand
GCCGTTGACGGTTATCCCCTAGTAGTTTCTGACCGCATTCATCCGAGGTCTAGGCCAAAAACAATTGCTCTGACGTAAAGGATAGTTGCACAAAAGAACCGCCGATTGGTCAAGCGGAAAGACTTCGGCAAACAATGGGATGATGCGCAGATGCGCATCAAAAGTTCGCAACAAAGCAATATACCTTTATTCATCAATTAGTAACACGTTGACTCGTCTGAAATGCGTCTAATGCTAGTCTAAAATTCCTGGAATGGCAAAGACAAAAATACCATCCCTGTCTATTCCAAGCCAGAGCCGAAATCCCCTTCCCCGGCATTGATAAGATAAAAAATGAGATATTTTAGTACTGGGCGCTGATCCCTCAAAAGTTGTTGTAGCGCCAGCGCCCGGAGGCTGTGTAGCAGTAGGTAGGTAGGCTCCGCTAGCAGAAAATGTAGCGATCGATGGATCAACACTCCCAAAACGAATCAAATAACGAAAGGGGGTCCGTGCGAGCGAATACCACAGGTCATGAAGAATGCGTAACTAGTAGCTCCATACATCACGACGTGGAGACAAACGGAGCCATAAAATAAGATTCTACCACAGCCATCGATGAAAAGTGCGTGATTAAAATAAACACGGGGGCGGAAAGAGGCAGCCCGCCGCAGTCTGTCTCCGCCGCCCCACGGCAGAGCGCACGGCACATGCCTATAAATAACCGTCCCATGCCGACTATCGACCACTTGTCTCGTTGCTCAATTGACGATGCTGCCGGAAGCAAAGCCCCAGGCCAAACGGATTCCCAACGGGGTACACACTGAACAGAGTCCTCACAGTCCTCTGGACTTTCATAATTGTCATGCCCAGCCAGAATATCCCACCCGCGTCGGGTCCGATGGCTCGCATGGGGAAGAGGATTATCCTCCCGTTGGTATGGACCCTTCGCACTCCACGGGCTTATGAATTTGCAGACGAGGAGACCGCAAAACATCACAATGCCCCCATATTTCAAGGCGGTTGGCGTTTGAGTTACGCTGCCCTCGCCAGCGAAGGAGAGAAACTCCGAAGTCATGTCCTTCCAAAGTATCGTCGGATCTCCCGACCTGTTCCCATGCTGCGTTATGAATACGACGTGGTCGTGGTTGGATCGGGCTACGGTGGAGCAGTTGCTGCCTCTCGAATGGCGCGGGCCGGAAAATCGGTTTGTGTTCTCGAATTGGGCAAGGAGAGGTGGCCTGGTGAATTTCCTTCCGGCTTCGCCTCTGCGGCTCCCGAAATTCACATAACCGGCGACATTGCGCATACCGAGATCTCTCATTTTGATGGTGGTGATCGCCAGGGTCTCTACCACTTGGTTCTCGGCAAAGGTCAGAATGTATTTGTTGGAAATGGTCGTTTTGCGATTAATCCGTTGCTAACAGTTAGGACTGGGTGGCACTTCTCTGCTCAATGCAAATGTATTTCTTCCGGCAGACCATCGCACCTTGGCCTTGGACGAATTTCCTCCCGAAATCAGAACAAATCCGGAATGTCTCGATGAATGTACTCGAAACACAATTGCGAAAGCTAATCTCTAGACTATGAACGTGCTGCAGAAGTTCTTCAGCCCCAGACTTATCCGGAAAGTTTCCCTCCCTTGAAGAAACTCGAGCGCCTCGAGGAACAAGCGAAATTGATGGGTCCCAAATATGCCAAACGATTCAAACGAGTCCCACAGACCACCACCTTCAAGTCCGGAATCAACAATATGGGGGTTAAACAAGAAGCGAGTACTTTGACAGGGCAAGATGCCACGGGCATCAATGACTGGAGCAAAAATTCCGTGCTCATGAATTATCTGCCGGATGCATGGAACCACGGCGCTGAAATGTATACTATTCCAATTGTCATAACTGACAATTTTAGTTTCTGCGGGTGCGAAGTTCGATACGTAAAGCCTTGCAATGATGGTCCAAACAAATGGACTGTCTTCTTTGCATGGCACGGCGACAAGCGAGATGAATTCAAAGATTCGATTTACACGGAACTTATGTGGGTCCAGGCGCGTGAATTCGTCTTCCTAGGTGCTGGTTGTCTTGGAACGACAGAAATCCTTCTTCGATCTCGCGAGTATGGAGTTCCGCTCTCCAATCGAGTTGGCATGAACATGTCTGGAAACGGTGATATCCTCGCATTTGGGTACAACGGTGAGAAAACGGCGAATGCAATCGGAACGGATGATGAAGCATATCTCAAAGAACATCCTGTCGGCCCCACCATCAGTGGCATCATCGACATGCGAGATGAAGAAGTTTCTCCCCACGCCCGCGATGGCTACGTTATCGAGGAAGGCGCGGTGCCCAAAGCACTCGCCCATTTCCTCCAAGTCATGTATGACATTACCCCTGGGCATAGGATCCCGCGCGGGTTGGCGCTTCTCCGACGTGTCGACGAACTCGTGTCAAGGTTGACGGGAGACATATTGGGACCCTGGCATCAGCACGGGGCCCTTAATCGTACGATGATCTATCTCATTATGAGTCACGATGCCAACCAGGGCAGTCTATACCTCAACAAGAACAAACCGTCTCTCGAATTCCGCGGCGTTGAGCATTCGATTCATGTTAAGCAAATTAACGAACTGCTCGCAACTGCGATGGGGAAGATGGGTGCCGAATATATCCCTAATCCGTTTACCTCGCGACAAATGGGGCGGAGTGAGATCAGTGTCCATCCACTCGGCGGAGCAAACATGTCCCCTGATGGCACTGGGCTATCTGGAGTCACGAATCATCTCGGACAAGTGTTCAAAGGAGACGGAGACGAAGTATATGAAGGATTAGTTGTGGTGGACGCCGCCGTTATCCCCTCTTCCCTCGGTGTGAATCCTTTCGCTACTATCACTGCCCTTGCCGAACGAACTATTGAAACGTTGGCTGGACAGAAAGGCTGGGAGATCGATTACGCTCTTCCTAAAAGTAACTTCGTTTTGAGAAATCTCGTTGATCATTAGAGGAGATTGATTGGACCAAGCCAAAAGTGAGCTGGCCTTTGACGCAGGGCATGCTTCAAGCACATCAAGCAATTGCAGATTCCCCTAAGACCGGTGGCGCCCGATTTACCGAGATAATGGAGGGCTTCATCTACATTGGCGATGATATCAAAGACTACCATATTGCCTATGAAGCGGCGCAGGGAGCCGCCAGTTCCGCGAAATTCTATCTTTCCATCGATGCTTGGGATATCAACACCTTGATCTATAAGAAAAGTCATGCGGCGATGATTACGGGCACATTCTCCTGTGGCACCCTCTCCCGAGATCCGCTCATGGTCCTCCATGGTGAATTTCAGCTGTTTTCGAAGGATCCAGATGCTCCCGAGACCAAAAATCTTGTCTACCGCTTTGACATGCTGACAGTACGATTTTTCCTAATTGATCTGAGTAACTTTCATAGACCTCTGGCGAAATGTACTCCTTCGAAGGTCATAAGATCGTCGACAATACCATCGCAGGTAGTGCGGCCAAAACATGGAGTGCGACCACGACCCTCTACGTCACAATCCGTCGTCCCGACGAATCCCGCGTCGGTTGCGGAATCCTGCATCTCGGCCCCAAAAACTTTTGCACAGAGCTCTGTACTCTCGAGATGCTCGGCGAAACCGAACTCGTTAGATTATGCGCCGCTCGCAAATTCGGCAATTGTTTCGCGGAAAATCTCATCAAGAAAATTGATCCATTCCGCCGGGATTTACATTTGCCTCATCTCCAATCTGCGTCCATGTTCGCTAAGCACATTAGCCAAGTGACGACGGTGACGGCGGCGGACGGACAGGAAGTCAAGATTCAAAAGTGGACTCCATGCCATGGTCCCCGCGACAAACCCATCCTCCTCGTTCCGGGCGCATCGACGGATTATCAGATTTATGCGTTGCCGACGATTGCGCATAGTTTCTTGGATCACCTTTTGGAAAAAGGATATGTCGTATACTGCGTTGAATTCCGAGTGGGTAATGTTCCCGCTGCACAAGAAGGATTGTGGACAACGTACGATGCTCGTCTTGATATCGCTGCCGCCGTCAAGCATGTTCGCCGAGAGATGGATGTGGAGAAGGTTTATGTCGTGGCTCATTGTGCTGGTTCACAGGCATTGGCCATGGGATTACTGGATGGGACGATCACGGGAGTCGGTGGTTTGACGGCATCTCAAGTGTTTATGCACCCTGTCTTTGCCAAGGTGAACAAGTTTAAGGCAAAAGTTGGACTAACGTTTCCTTGGATTTATGAGCATGCTGTGGGCCCTTGGTTTCCAATGGTCAGTATGGAGAAACCCACGGCTTTTGAGCAGTTGCTCCGGGGTTATCCGGTCCATGGGATGCAGGATTACTGTCGGTCTATCATATGTCGACGGTCCCAAGTTGTGTTCGGGGGGTAATCATCCCACAGTATTGTGCGGTGAGACTGATTTTGGTGTTTAGGCTTTGGTCTCATCATAACCTCAACGATGCGACCCATCAAAACCTCGCGAGCTTTGTCGGTGGTGTCGCCACTAAAAATCTCGAACAACTCGAGTTTATGGGTGTGAACGGCTACGTTATCGACAACCAGGGGAAAACTCTGCTAACCGATGATAACATTGAGAGATTGCGGGGGATCCCGATTCACTTTATCCACGGGGATTTGAATACCGTGTACAATCCCGAATCAACCGAGAGAGATATGGATTTCCTTCTCAACGCCTTTGGCAATCCCGATAATATATATACCCGCACGCCGTTCCCAGATAAGGGTCACTTGGATTGTTGGATGGGTCATTCCAGTTATCGGGATGTGTATGTTGATGTCGAGGAGCATGCGAGCCAGATTATTCGTGAGAAAGGATTGTCAAGAGTGTCATCTGATGAAGATTGAGGTTTTCGTTTCTCGCCGAAATATCAAATGTATTCAAGTCTTACTTTTGGGGGGGAAGTATTTGTATCTTGTGGAGTTCCGAGAGTAACTATGTATTGGTATTACTGAAAACTACAGTATATTTTGATGAACCGACTTACGCATGCACTACCGGAGCCAGTTGGCCCGTTCTGCCACCTGGCCAAAGTTGCTCCAACGGCCTCTCTCAGTCAAGATCTTGTGATCGGACGGCGGTGGAGTTTCCTGAGCCGTCACACGCTATCTGCTCAAAGACCAACCAAATGTGACGCTGTGTGCTTCCCGTTTTGCCACCCGCTGAACGAAATCAGGTTTAGGGGGGCTATGTAGATCTTTCAGCGACCATATTTCCCTTCGCTCCGATTTTTCACCTCATATTGCGCAAATGTCCGGGGCAACTCTCGTAAGCGTCCACTGTCCCTGTGATACTCTCGCAAGCTGACTGTGGCCAGCGGAAGGCCTACGAAAATATTGTTGAAGAGACAATCAGAGCATCTGCTCAGGACTTTGCTGACGAGGGACTCAGTTCAGAGTTGCTTGAATCCCTGCGCCAGGTACGACCAACCCCCTACAAACCTCCCTTAGAAGAGAGAAGTTGTCTAACTTATTAGAAATGGCAGGAGAACTTGTCGGAGTTTGGAGTCGCCGACTTCTCCTGGGAAGAATATAAGCAGGAAGATAGTGCCACGCCCCCGCTTCCCTCAACGTCAAGATTCCCCGATCCAGCGTTCCAGAATCCTGCATTAGCAGCCATCCAAGCATCCCAAACAACTCTGGCGAACGGCTCCTCCACCCTTGCCTCCACAGAAAACCCAGCCACCTCCCAGTACAACGTGAAACAGGAACCCCATTCACCACCGTCCATTCCTCTGACCCCAGCAACTACCTTCTCAACCCCTCACGTCTCCAACGGGTTGACCCACCTGCCCTCGTTAAAACGCCCAATTTCTCAAGTCTCCGATGTAGAAATCTCGCCCTCACGTCGACAACAACCATCATCCCCCTATTCTGCGCCTATCTTGTCTCGCATGGATGAATTTGCTCCCTCTCCGCCACCTCTACCCGCCAAGCGGAGACCTGATCCGAATTCCAATGAGTTGACATCGGACCTCGATGATTCGGATGAGGATTTAACGGGGAATGGTGCCAATGACGGTGACGAAGAGGATGATATAGATTTCATCTTTTGTTTGTATGATAAAGTGCAGCGGACAAAGAGTAAATACAAGGTTGCTTTGACGCATGGCGTTATTGGGATTCAGGGTCGGGAATGGGTTTTTAACAGGGCCAACGGGGATTATGATTGGATCTTTTGACGGGGGCAAGATTCAGGGAATTATAGCATTTTATAGATCTGGGACAACAAGTTAGCGATGATGGAAAAACTGCCTTCCAAGAGCTATTTGTCTCCCGAATTTTCGCCCTTCTTGATGGGTGGGCAGCATAGCAATGAAAGCATTTCTTCATTACCCTTTAACCCACTTAGAATGCTCTACGAAAAGCTTTCCCTAATTCCGTTGCCCCTGAATGGATAAAGTCTTGATCCGCTGGCCCTCGTTCGTGTCTATTACAAACATCGAAGCTCGGGTCTGTAAGACGCCGATCTAGATAAATCTCCTTCCATTCTGCATTAGATTAACCTTCCCACCGCCTCCGTTATCTCCATGCAATATAGATCCCTGGGGGCACCGCGAGAGAGCGGATCTGGTATTTTACGAGAGGGTGTCCAATTACACCACTATTCTGCCGGAATGAGGCCAAGCGCGTAATTGGTGGGAGGGCACAAAAGGCGACCAAAACACGGGTACATTTCCAAGCCCTCTAAGGTGCGGAGGGATGGCAACGACAGTCCGCACCATCGGTACCGGTTCTTCAGCCGCTACGGCCGACCGCGACTGCTGCCTTGAGATTTCGCTCCTCCTGGGCAAAAGTGGAGGCAGAGTATTCCTGTGATTTCTTTCACGCGCAGCATGTTGTTGCGCTTGGATATAATCCTCAAGCCGCTCGATTCTTTGAGCTTGCATCACTGCGATTTCTTCAAGTTCCCACCTCGGATCTTCCGCCCTCAGTCGGGGTCCTGTCAGGGCGCAGCCCACGCGTCCAGGAGCAAAGAGCAGACAAATTCCGGGGGCCAGCATACTGCACACCCTGCACAACGAGCACGCAAGAAGACCGAGATAGGTCATTTCCAGGGCATATACAGACCCGCTGGTGTGGCAAAAATTTTCTGAAAAATTGTCACGGCAAGATGATCGGCTGGGGAGCCGGAAAGGATATCCGGATATCCGGGCCGGGTGTATCGTTCTAGAGGAAAGATAAATAACAGGAAACTTGGAACCCGGGGAAGACTTGTGGGGGACCAGCAGATTTGCGGGTCGAAAGAGGCAAAGATTTCCAGTCATCCTATAATCGATACCATCAAAAGAATCCCTCCTAATATATATTTGATAATCGTCCTTTGTCGACTCCGAGAAACCTTACTGTGAATGTCTGAGACCGCTGGAAAGACCATTACATGCAAGGTTCGTTCCCCTTTTCGAGGGACATGCCTGGCTAACTACGGGACAGGCGGCGATTGCCTGGGAGGCGAGTGGAAAACTTTCTGTTGAGGACGTCGAGGTCGCCCCTCCCAAGGCGCACGAAGTCCGGGTCCACATCCTCTGGACAGGGGTATCTCCCAATTGGCGTTCACAGTCGTTTGTTAACAGTTCTTCAGGTCTGCCACACCGATGCGTATACCCTCTCTGGAAAGGATCCCGAAGGGGCCTTCCCGGTTATTTGCGGACACGAGGGAGGTGGAATTGTTGAGTCTGTGGGCGAGGGGGTCACCAATGTCAAGGTTGGTGACCATGTCGTTCCTCTCTACACCCCCGAATGCGGAGAATGCAAGTTCTGCAAGGTACTTTTTGCTGTTGTGGAAGCGTGTGCTGATGAGTGACAGAGTGGCAAGACCAATTTGTGTGGGAAGATCCGCGCGACTCAAGGAAAGGGATTGATGCCTGATGGCACGACCCGTTTCCGCGCTCGAGGCAAGGACATCCTTCATTACATGGGAACATCTACCTTCTCTCAATATACCGGTATCTGCTGTCTTTTCATGTTCCTTCTGACGGTTTTCAGTCGTCGCCGACATCTCGGTTGTCGCTGTCAATCCCAAGGCTCCGCTCGACAAGGCCTGTCTCCTCGGATGTGGTATCACCACTGGCTTCGGTGCCGCCACCCGAACCGCCAAAGTTGAAAAGGGCTCCATTTGTGCCATCTTCGGAGCCGGTTGCGTCGGTCTCAGCGTCATTCAAGGCTGCGTCGCGAACGGTGCCGGGAAGATCATCGCCGTTGACACCAACGATGGCAAAGAACCCTGGGCCAAGAAATTCGGTGCAACAGACTTTGTCAACCCCTCCAAACTCAACAGGCCCGTTCAAGAATACCTCATTGATATCACGGACGGCGGATGTGATTACACATTTGATTGTACTGGCAACGTTGGTGTGATGCGAGCTGCTCTGGAAGCTTGTCATAAGGGATGGGGACAAAGCATTATTATTGGTGTTGCGGCTGCTGGACAGGAAATCTCGACGAGGCCTTTCCAACTTGTTACGGGTCGTGTTTGGAAGGGGTCTGCTTTTGGTGGGGTGAAGGGTCGCTCGGAATTGCCCACCCTTGTTGAGGATTACTTGAAGGGCACTCTTAAGGTTGATGAATTCGTGACTCACCGGAAGACCCTTGGTCAGATCAATGAGGCCTTTGAAGTGATGAAGTCCGGTGACTGCATCCGTGCGGTATGTTCCATCTTCCCCCTATCTCAAAACGCAATACTCATCTGGGTCTGTAGGTTGTGGACATGACCAAGCTTTGAGCACCTGTTTTCGAGTGTGTAATTCGTTGATGATCGGTAGAAACTAATCACATTTTGTCCTCGAAATTCTGAAATTCCAAAACTTTAAGTACTTTGTATTGGAGAACACACAGAAATGAAAAAGAAGACAAAATAAATCATGGGCATGCTTGAGTGATGCTCTACGAGGATGAATAGCCAAATGATACAATAGAAATATGGGCCTAATGATAAATACATATTCCGCAAAAGCCAATGAAACGATGAAATTCAAATTGAAGAAACGGACAAATAACCGCCGCCCGCGAAAGGAAAGGGGGGATGTGACCGCGATCGTGAAACGACGGATCTAAAGAAACCACATCGCGTACGCCCCACTCGCGAATTTTCTGTGGATGGCTTTGAGCGAGTAACTGGTAGAGATGTGGTTGTCCCACCGGTATTTGTGCTCATTCGGTCCTCACCGCGGGGAGCCTCATCTAAGACCTTTGCGGGATTGCCGGCGAGATAGGTGTGGTAGACGGCAGGATCTAAAGGATAAGTTGGTTATGAAACAAAAACATGCCGAGATACGGAGAGACAGAGGTGTAGAAGAATGCCCAAAGGTGCACGATTGATGGTGGAACAATTGTTGTAATGCATTCGATTTGAACATATTTTCATCATGAATAACGTCTGATGCGTCAATCGAGGGTCGTCAATGCGAGGAAGCGGGAATCCCGTATGGAGGACAAGGACTAAACACAGTCAACCGGCTTGTGAGATGAGGATATTCCAAAGTCAAACTCGACCGGATGGACAGCTCCAGCATCAATCACTGTCCCAGGAGCATTCCCATTCCGATCTCCATCCTGTTCTCTGGCGGGAAAGATGCGGGTGTGCTGTCCCTTCTGAACAATCACGATTTTAATGTTCAGGGGTCACATTCCTGCAACATTTTTGAAAGCGTCTTTGATTGCTGTAATCTCCGTCTGGATAACTTGGTCAAACTGACCCCCGGCGACACCATCGCGGAGGTAAATTATATTCTATGGAAAGGCTTTGTTGGAGCTCTTGTATTCAAGGAAGAGGCCACAGCCATCTTGTCGAGGTCATAAATGATTTCAACGCGGTGACTTTAGTTGCGCGCAACCGCAGCATAACGGACTGCAAGGGGGTCGAGAGAACCCGTGAGTGTCACAAGACTGGGTCGGGCACGAGATGCATCAGGCCGGGGATGAGCAACGTCAGCTCCAAGGAAGATCTAAAAGTCCGGAAAGCTCCATGCTGGAGATACAATCCCATCGGCAAATCTGAGGTACGTACCAAGGTCGCGCCAGATGACATTGACGTCGTTGTCGATTATCATCAAAAGAGGTGTAGCGAAAGTTTTATACCGCCCTGTTTTGGACATTGGAACGAATAACGCATTGAGATAGAATACTGTTTGTATCACATAAAGGTTTGAGCAGGTTGTAAAGGGTATGAAACTTTGAAGGTACAATAATCAGGAGACCAATTAGCCCCCCCGGTCCGAGATTGAAGGACTTCGGTTTGCTCAACCGATCGAGCAATCTATCGGATCGCTCCTAGTATCAATAAATTGTACTTTGAAGTTCTTGAGAGTGATTCCCCTATCATCACGCCCAATGTCGATAAGATTCCCCGCGAATTGACTAACAGTGTCATTATTGGGCCTCCAGTACCAATATCCCCCACTTTTGAATCGCGAAGCCCTGAAATTGACCAGATAACGGAAAAAGATAAGATTTACTTGAAAACAGCCGTGCAGGTGTCCCACCGATCGGCTTAGGGGTGACCTGGATTGGTAGGACGAAACGAGAGTTGTGGGAAAGGTAGACGGCGACCTGTAAGCTGGGCCATCTTACGGTTGACTTCAATCTTGTATGCCTTGAACCTTTCAGGGAGGTCGTACTTGCGATGATTTGCTTTGACATCTTGAATTTCGACTTTGCGCTGGTTCGGTGGCTAATGCAACTGAGCTCACTGAACAAGACAATTGAAGGGAGGGACGTACACGAGACGCAAAGTCAATCATCGCACGCGCTTGGACCCCATCCAAGCAAGATGGATACCGTGGGCACCGAACATCAGGAGTGGAGAATGGCAGCTGTGGGGCAAGGAAAGTAGACACTTGGGAGCCGAAGGACAATTCCATCAGGAGGTGTGTGCTAAAATGCTTTTGGACCCGAAAGTCCCGGTGATATTGTAACGTCAAGTAGCA
>Ga0335079_10009724_pt1 | contig 10950 bp, 10 predicted proteins | sample Lox_Sample_33_FD_206719 | JGI IMG/M metagenome (GOLD analysis project Ga0335079, IMG submission 206719) | Soil microbial communities from Loxahatchee National Wildlife Refuge, Florida, United States - Lox_Sample_3.3 | ecosystem: Environmental > Terrestrial > Soil > Wetlands | place: USA... | reverse complement strand
TGTGGCGCTTCACGATTTCTCCCCGGATGGTGCCATTTTGTCGGCAACAAGTGATGAAACTACTGCAATCAGAAGTATCGCGAATATTCCCAGGAGTGAATACGAAATCGAAATCTCCGCTATCGGTTCGAGGAGCATTTTTATTCCAATGAAGGCGAGGACGACTGAGAGTCCGTATTTCAGATACCTGAATTCCTTCATGATGCCGGAAACGACAAAATAAAGCGACCGGAGGCCGAGAACGGCAAAAATGTTGGAAGTATAAATGATGATGGTATCGCGCGTGATGGCGAAGATCGCGGGGATCGAATCCGTTGCGAACGCGATATCCGTTGTTTCAATCATGATCAGGACGAGGAGAAGCGGGGTTGCAAATTTTTTTCCATCTCTCCGAACGAAGAATTTACCGTCTTCATACCCGCCGGTGATCGGAAAGATCTTTCGGGCATATTTCACAAAGGGATTCCGCTCCGGGTGAACTTCGGTTTCCTTCTGAAGAGCGAGTTTTATGGCTGTGAATATGAGAAACGCGCCGAGGAGATAGAGGATCCAGTGAAATCGTGCCACGAGAGAAGCCCCGGCTACAATGAACGCCGCGCGAAGGACGATAGCACTGAGCACACCCCAGAACAACACTTTGTGCTGATTCTCTTTCGGGACTGCAAAATAGGTGAGAATGACGATGAAGACGAAAACGTTATCGACGGATAATGCCTGTTCGACGAGATATCCGGTGATGAATTCGAGGGCTTTGACTCGCCCGAGATCGAACCAGACATACACGTCGAAGAGCAGGGCAAGACTGATCCAAATTGCGGACCAGCCGAGGGCCTCCTTCATCGAGGGAAAATGAGCTCTGCGCTGGACGATACCGAGGTCCAGCGCGAGCATAAGAACGATAAAAATGTTGAAGAAGAGCAGAATCAGGGTTTCGCTCAATGGGCAAGCTCCCGAGAACGCTCCATGCAGTGATACCGGCTCCTCTTAGAGTCCGGCTTTGCCTTCATTTCCGGAGTCTTCCCTCTTTCCCATCATCACATACTCCCGCTCGTCTTTGCCGAGATAGATCTGGCGCGGGCGCGCGATCTTTTGTTCGGAATCGAGGAGCATTTCCTGCCACTGGGCTATCCAGCCGGGTGTTCTGCCGATAGCGAAGAGGACGGGGAACATCTCGACGGGGAATCCCATCGCCTGGTAAATCAGGCCGGAATAAAAATCCACGTTGGGATAGAGCTTACGCTTGATGAAATATTCGTCCTCAAGTGCAATCCGCTCAAGTTCGAGGGCGATATCGAGCTTGGGATTGCGGCCGGTGACTTCGAAGACCTCGTCGGCAAGGCGCTTGATGACTTTTGCGCGCGGATCGTAGTTCTTATAGACGCGGTGACCGAATCCCATGAGGCGCCCGTTTCCTTCCTTTACGGATTTCACGAAAGCCGGGACATTGTTCTTGTTCTTGATCTCATCGAGCATGGTCAGAACCGCCTCGTTGGCTCCGCCGTGCAGGGGACCATAGAGCGCGGCAGCCGCAGCGGCAACGGCAGAATATGGGTCGACGTGTGAGCTCCCGACATTCCGCATCGCGCTGGCGCTGCAGTTCTGCTCGTGATCGGCGTGAAGAATAAAGAGCACGTCCAGTGCATGCTCAAGGACGGGATTCACCTTGTATTTCAATTCCGTCATCTTGAAGAGCATGCTCAGGAAGTTGCCGGCGTAGCTCAGATCGTTATCCGGATATACATATGGTCTGCCGACACTGTGCCGGAAGGCAAATGCAGCCAAGGTCGGCATCTTGCCCATCAGACGGAATGTCTGCTTTGTTCTCGACTCGAGATCGAAGATATGTTTCGCATCGGTATAGAAAGTGGAGAGCGCGGCAACAGAGCTGATGAGCATACCCATGGGATGTGCGTCATAATGGAACCCATCCACAAACTTCTTCACGTTTTCGTGGATGAGGGTGTGAATCATGACGTTGTTCTCCCAGTCCTCGTACTGCGACTTTGTCGGGAGCTCCCCGTGAATGATAAGATATGCCGTTTCCAGGAAACTGCTCTTCTCTGCCAGCTGCTCAATTGGATAACCGCGATAACGGAGAATACCCTTGTCACCATCGATGAATGTGATTTTGCTTTTGCAGGCAGCAGTATTCATGAATGCCGGGTCGTACGTCATCATGCCGAAGTCGTCGGGATGGACTTTAATCTGTCGCAAATCGACGGCTCGGATCGTGTCGTGTTCGATGGGGATTTCGTACTGTTTGCCTGTACGGTTATCAACGATGGTCAGCGTGTTCTTCCCGTTGGCGGTAGTGGTTGTTTTTTGCTCCGCTTTTAACGGTGCTACAGAATTCGCCATATTGTACTCCAGGAAAAAGTGACCTTAGAAAGGTGTGGTTTACTCGGAAATGTACAAAAATTTCACAAGAAAAACATGCTGTCGAGTATCGTGCTCCGGAGTTCTTCATCCCTCAATCATCCGCGATGGAACACATCCTCCCTTGACTCGAGGAGACCCATTATGTATATTTTCATCACTTTTCAGTTTGTGCCCGCTGTTTTGTTAACCCCGTAACGGAAGGGCAAGCAATCGGCACTGGGCGAAAACCAGACTTAGGAGAGCATGCAAAATCAAATTCGACAGCGATTGGATCTGCGTCCGGGTGAGCTCGTCAGGGTGAAGGCATTCCGCGAAATCCTTCCCTCACTCAACGAACAGGGAACTCTTGATCTGCTTCCGTTCATGCCGGAGATGCGTGAATATTGCGGCAAAACATACCGTGTCTACAAACGAGCAGAGAAAACCTGTGTGGAACTCGAGGGAGTGCGGGGGATGGCAAACGCAGTTTTGCTGGAAGACGTCCGATGCAATGGGGCGGCACATGACGGCTGTCAGAGGGCGTGCCTGATTTTCTGGAAAGAGGCCTGGCTCGAACGTGTGACGAACTCCGATCTGCGCCAGCCGGATCAGCGATATCAGAATGGTAACGGTTTGGAGCGGCTCAAGACGAAAGTCGATGCGGAAACATATTTCTGCCAGTCTACTGAACTTGCGCGCGCAACGCACGATTTGCCGTGGTGGAGAATGAGCCAGTACTTCAATGATTACCGCTCTGGCCAGATTTCGCTCGGCCAGGTGGTACGCACACTCTCGATCGTGCTGTACAACAAAGTCATGCGCACGTTCGGTCAGCCGGAGTATGGCATGATCCGAGGGACGCTATCCAAGACACCCGATGTTGATCTGCGTCTTCAGCCGGGTGACATTGTCGAGGTGAGGGGCAAGGATGAAATTGCCGCGACACTCAATGAAACGGGAAGAAACCGCGGTCTCGAATTTTCGCCGGAGATGCACACGTTCTGCGGAGGGAAATTCCGCGTTGCGCAGCCGTTGGAAAAGATGATCATGGAAGGTACCGGGAAAATGGTTCGCCTCACAAATACGGTTCTTCTGGAAGGAACGAGCTGTGACGGAAGCTCGCATCGCGGGTGCCCGCGAAATAATCTCTTCATGTGGCGTGAAATCTGGCTGCAGCGCGCCGATCGACAGGGCGGCTCTCAGCCGGGGGAAACCCCGAAATAATTCGCAACTGTGGCGGCGGTCTTTTCAGCGTTCATCACACAATCACCCACGGCTATTCCTCCGCGATAATTTGAACAGACGAATGATCCCCGAAAGTTCTGTTCAAAGCGCTCGAGCTTCGACAGAATTCGGTGGTATCCGACATTGTACTGAGGTATAGCACGATCCCATCTGATGATCCGGACAACATCCGGGTTACCCCTGATTCCGATGGTCTCCGAAAGCTCGGACAAAACGGTCTCGAGCATCGCTGAATCATCCGCTCCGACAAGATCCGGCCGGCGGGAACCTCCGACGAAGGTCGTCAGGGCAACATGTGATTCCGGAGCGCGGTGGGGGAAAAGCGATGATGACCAGAGGCAACCGAGAATGTTCTTTCCTTCAACTTCCGGTACAAGAAATCCGAACCCGTCGAGGGGGTGGTCTATCTGCTCCCGGCGATATCCCAAAAACACTTCTGCTACAGGGGGGTAATAGACCTCATCGAGAGACGCAGCAGTTTCGGGATCGATGGGACGGATGATGGGAGCTGCCCCGAAGGAGGGCACACTCAACACGACCGCATCTGCTTCCACGGTTGATTTCTCGCTCGAGCGTACTGTCGTGATAAAATATTGTGGCCGCTCTCCTGCCCTCATGGGGGTGATCCGTTCGACACTTATTGATAATTGGACAGCATCGCCGAGCGCGCGTGTGAGAGATTCCGGCAGCGTCTGCATGCCGCGGGTGAACGAGAAAAGCTTTGCCCGGTCCTTTGCCGTCTCTTTTCGCCTTTTCCTTTCACCACGTGACCGGATTGTTCCCCTGATCAAACCACCATACTTTTCTTCGAGGGCGTAGAGTTTCGGGAAAGCCGATTGTACAGAAAGTTTTTCGGGGCTTCCGGCGTAGACGCCTGCAACAAATGGATTGATGGCATAATCCAAAAACTCTTTTCCGAGGCGTCGAGTCACAAATTCGGCGACGGATTCCTCTTTTCGTGCCCTGCCGATAAAGGGCTCTTTCAGGAGTCGGAGTTTCCCTCCTATTGTCCAGAGCGGCGTCGAAAGAAATGAGCCGAGTCCCATCGGGAGAGGGTGTAAACTTCCGTTTCTCAAAATGTATCTCTTCGACGATCGTTCATCGGCATACACCCATTGATCGAGAATGCCGAGCTCACCGCAGATTTGGCGAAGAAGTGGAGTCGTTTCCAACGCGCTGTTCGGACCGCTTTCAATCAGCCATTCATGCTGGAGAATCGTCTTCATCGTCCCGCCGGTTGTCGCGTCCTTTTCGAAGAGTGTGACGCGAAATCCTCTCTTCTTCAAAAAATAAGCAGCACAGAGTCCGGAGATCCCGCCTCCCACGACGACGATATGCTTTTCGGTCCCCGTCATCGCATCATGGTCGGCTGGAGTTCCAGTACGGACAGAGATGCGGAGCGAATCGGTCGGGATGGGAGCGATGCAGATCTCTGCAGGAAGAAAGATGGAGTGATTCACCGCTGATCGCATGACGCACCAGGTCGGCAAGGCATTCGATAAACAGCGGATTCGTATTCAGCGCCGGCATCATCTCAAACCGGTGAATACCGAGTCTCCCGGCTTCCTCTCTTGCCTCGATATTGATCTCGTGCAGCGTTTCGATATGATCGGTCACGAAGGCGATGGGAATGACCAGCAAATTTCGTCGACCGTTTCTCGCAAGATCTTCAATTGTCTCAGGGAGCGAGGGCTTGAGCCATGCTGCTGGTCCGACCTTGCTCTGGTAACAGAGCCGGTGTGGGGATGCCCATTTCCCTTTTTCCATGACGTGGCGCACTGTTTCCTCAATCTGAAGCTGGTACGGGTCGCCTTTCCGGATGAGGTCGAGAGGCACCCCGTGCGCACTGAACACCAGCTGAATATCTTTCGGCTCGCAGTGCGTGAATTTCGCATACGCAGCATTGATGTTCGCGACAAGTGCTTCGATATACAGTGGATGATTGTAGTAACAACAGATGGTCGATGACTCCAACCCGCCGAGGGCCGAAGCATTCCGGCGCCATTCCTTGATGCTCGAGAGCGTGGTTGCCTTCGAATAGTGGGGATACAATGGAAGCAGGACTGCCCGCGAATACGAATTCCCGGCAAGCTGATTTACCACCTCGCGCGTCAAGGGGTTCCAGTATCTCATTGCAACGAAGACCTTCAGAGGGATCTCAGGATTCAGCAGTTTCTCGAGTGCCAACGCCTGTGCGAATGTGAGATCGATGATCGGCGATTTTCCTCCGATAAGCTTGTAACGTTCGGCAACGTAAGGTGCCCTCTTCCGCGCTATGAACCGGGCAAGTACCTTCCGTGCAAGGAACGCTCCCGGAAAATCGATAATGTCCGGATCACTGAAGAGATTAAAGAGGAAGGGTTCAACGGCATCGAGGGAATCAGGCCCGCCGAGTTGAAGCAGAATGACCGCGCACTTCCGGGGCTCCGTCATGCCCACGGCTGGGGTTGTTGGAGGATCTCCAGGAGCTGCTGTTCTCGTGAGCCCGGGAGGGGGTGGAAATTATACTTCCAGTGGACCGACGGCGGAAGGGAGATCAGAATAGATTCGATGCGGCCCCGCGTCTCGAGTCCGAACAGCGTTCCACGATCATAAATGAGATTGAATTCCACGTACCGTCCCCTCCGGTGAAGCTGCCATTCTTTTTCCGCAGTTCCCCAGTGCTCCGATTTTCTTCGCTGGACGATGGGGAGATATGCATTGAGAAAACAACCACCCACATTCTGCACGAACGCAAACGTGGCTTCCGGGTCTCCCCGGAGATAATCGAAAAAAATACCTCCCAGGCCGCGGGTTTCACACCGGTGAGCAATCGTGAAATACTCGTCACACCATTTCTTGAAACGCGGATACCACTGGTGGTCATAACGATCACAGACCTGTCGCAATGTCTGATGGAAATGCCGGACGTCTTCTTCAAAGAGATAGTAGGGCGTCAGATCCATGCCGCCGCCGAACCATGCCTCGCCGTTCGTCGGTTCGATGTACCGGAGATTCATGTGAACGGTCGGTATCATCGGGCTCCCCGGGTGGAGAACGAGCGAAATGCCGGCGGCGAACATCGCCTGCGGTTCGACGTTCATGCGTTCTGCGGTCCGGACCGAGAGATTGGTTGTCACCGCGGAAAAGTTGACGGCGGCCTTTTCAAAGATCTGCCCGTTTTCCAGCACCCGAGTTGTACCGCCGCCGCTCTCTTCATGTGACCAATCATCCCGGATGAAGGTCGCCTTTGCGTCGGCGGATTCGAGTGTGCTGCAGAGTGTTGTCTGCAACAGCCGAAAGTATGCCTGGGTCCGATCTCGCAGCGATTCAGATTTCATGTGAGGTTCCTCCGTCACCAACAACCGAAATGCGAGGCACAATGACCGGGAAACTACATACCCCGCAGAATCCGCTCAAGCTGTTCTGCGTGTGCCGTTTCGTCCGTAATCAATTCTTCAAGCTTGAGTTTCAGGCCGACTTCACCGGCTTCCTCCGCCTGTATGACCCGCGTCTTGTAATTTTCGATGGCCTCGCGTTCCATCTTGAGGTCATATTTCAGCATTCCCTTGACATCTTTCGGGCACTTGTGCTGGCGCGGCTCCGTTGTCGGTTTGCCTCCGAGCGCTGCGATCTTGTCTGATAAGAGAATAGCGTGTGCCATCTCCCCGGTGATTTCGGGAACAAGGAATTCACGCAGTTCCTCGCCATCCCATCCTGTTGCCATGGAGGTTTGATGAAGATAGAGGATCGAGGCCCCGAGCTCGTTTGCGAGATCCTCGTTCAATCCTTCAATGAGTGCCTTCTTGTCTGCCATACTTCTCTCCTCGAATGTGAATGAAGAACATTAGTTGTGATATACAGGACTTTCTTCTTTGACTGCGCGGATAAATTCTCTGGCATGTTCCACCGGAACATCCGGGAGTATGCCGTGCCCCAGGTTGAAGATGTGGCCGGTCCCGGGACCAAACTCTTTCAAAATCGTTCGGACTTCCGTGCGTATACGATCGGGGCGCGCATACAGAATCACCGGATCCATATTCCCCTGGAGAGCAACACTGTTGCCGACCCGTTCACGTGCTTCCCGCAGGCTGATGGTCCAATCCAGGCCGACTCCCTGGCAGCCGCTCGACGCAATTTGCTCCAGAGAATGGCCGCAGTCCTTGCAGAATACGATAACGGGTACATGATGAGTGTCCAGTTCAGACACGACCTGACGAATATAGCGAAGTGAGAATTCTTCAAAGCATTCGTGCGAGAGAATTCCACCCCAGGTGTCGAAGATCTGGACGGCCTGAGCACCCGCCGCAATTTGAGCGTTAAGATAAGCAGCAACGGTTCGTGCGATTCTGGACAGGAGCAGATGAGCCGCTTTCGGCTCGTTAAAGATGAACTCTTTTGCGTACCGGAAGTTCTTCGATCCGTGGCCTTCCACCATGTACGCCGCGAGAGTCCAGGGTGAGCCGGAAAATCCGATCAGCGGAACCCGGCCAGCCAGCCGCTTTCTGGTCAATGCAATGGCGTCGGTGACAAACCTGAGGCGGTCTGCGGGATCCGGCACGGCGAGTGCATCAATTGCCGTTGTTGACCGGAGCGGAACAGGAAATTGTGGTCCGCCCTGTCCCTCTTCGATGACGAGTCTCATCCCCATCGCCTCAGGTACAACGAGAATATCGGAAAAAATAATCGCGGCGTCAACTTCGAGGATATCGACGGGCTGGATCGTTACTTCTGCGGCGAGATCAGGCGTTTTGCATAAGGTCAGGAAATCGACGGACTTGCGAATGGCCCGATACTCCGGAAGATATCGCCCTGCCTGGCGCATCATCCAGACGGGTGTTCGGGGAACCGGCGTGCGTGCGAGAGCACGCAGGAAAAGATCGTTGTGCATGTTATTCGTGTGTTGAACTCTTCTTCAGGTGTTCAGCGATGGCGTCGACCAGCGATTCAGATGTTGAGGTTTGGGGCATGATATCGACGTGAAATCCGCACTCCTCCACCAATCTTGCCGTTACGGGTCCAATGACAGCAATGCTGGCGTTTTCGCAATATCCCTGCAGTTCCTCTTTTGAAAAGACGAGCAAAAAATTCTGAAACGCAGAAGGGCTGGCAAATGTCATCACATCGATGCCGTGTGATTGAAGTCGGGACCGGAGGGCGCCAACATTGGCGTCCTCAGGTCGAACGGTCCTGTAAACAATGATTGAATCGACGGATGCCCCGAGAATCCGAAGATTGTCGGCAAGAATGTCTTTACCGAGATTTCCGCGGGGAAACAAAAACGTCTTGCCGTGGAGATCTTCCGTCCGGAGCTTCGCCGACAGGTCAGCCGAGGTAAACCGCTCCGGCATCGCCGTCACCGTGAGGCCTGCTTTTTCGACTGCATGCCGGGTTCTTTCCCCGACGACACACACCGATTTCTGTCTAAGCTCGTTTGTGTCGTGTCGCTGCTCGCCGAGCCGGCGGAAAAAATACTCAACCCCGTTCACACTCGTAAAGATGAGGCCGTCGTACATGTAGAGGGAATCGAGAGCATGGTCACATCCTTCCCACGATTCAGGCATGCGGATTTCGATTGTCGGAAAGACCACAGGAATTCCTCCGTGTTCTTCCACCAGGCGCACAAGCTCTCCTGCCTGGTGTGCGGATCGGGTGATCAGGATAGATTTCCCGCGGAGTAACAAGGCACCTTGCATTCTCGAAAACGTTGAAAGAGTAGATGAAATGTTTATGCTGCCGGAATTGCTTCAGGTTCGGGCATTCGAATCTGTTTCAGGATTTCTTTGCCTCCCCCTGTAAACAATGTTTCCGCAAGTCGTGTTCCAAGCTCTTCGGACCGTTCAGGAATGCCGCGTGCCTTGCCGCGCAGGATCTTCCTGCCGTCCAAACTCCCGATCATCGCATCAAGACAGAATTCACCATGAACGATTCTGCCGTAGGCCCCGATCGGAACCTGGCAACCTCCCTCCAAATATCTCAGGAACGCACGCTCGCCTTTGGTTGATAGTGTTGTGGCATGACTTCCGAGAGATTGGACGTATTTTAACGTTGCGTTATCATCTTCGCGGATCTCGATCGCCAGCGCCCCCTGTCCAACCGCGGGGAGCACTCTATCGAGAGGGAGAATTTCCGTTATCCGGTTCCGGAACCCGAGCCGAATCACCCCGGCCTTTGCAAGGACCATGCCGTCCCAATCGGAGGATTCGAGTTTGGCGAAGCGCGTATTCAGATTTCCCCGGAAATCAATAATCCGGATGTCTTTTCGCCAGCTTAACAGCTGGGCCTTGCGGCGGAGGCTTCCGGTTGCTATCATCGCACCAACCGGAAGATCGGCGAACTTTCTGTGTTGTTTGCGGGGATGGGCAATAAATACATCGTGGACATCTTCGCGTTTAGTTATTGCGCCGATAGACAGGCCGGCAGGAAGAATGGTCGGAAGATCCTTGAGACTGTGAACGGCGATATCAATTTCGTGATTGAGAAGAGCGTGCTCAATCTCTTTTGTGAAGAGTCCTTTATCCCCGATGCGTGAAAGAGGTGAATCAAGAATCTTGTCGCCGGTTGTCTTGATGATCCTGATTTCCGGTTTCAGAGAGGGAAAATGATGCTCAAGTTGCTCCTTGACCCATCCCGCCTGCCAGAGGGCGAGCTGGCTTCCGCGGCTGCCGATGATCACCTCACGGTCTATCTTCATGGACGGCTCTTCTTATCAAGGCCGAAGAGGTGCCGGAGCATCGAGAGCTTTGCGCGTGTGTCCTCCGTACCTGCAGGTTCATCGGTCGATTTCAGCGTGACCATCGGCGTGTGGAGAAGTTTGTTGACGATACGTTTCGTCAGCAATTCCACCTCTTCCCGCTTGTCGGCGGTGAAATGGTGAAGATGCTTTCCGACTTCTTCCTGCCGAATGAGCTCGAAATGATCGCGCAGCTGCTGAATTGTGGGATTGATCTCGAGTCCGCCCACCCATGCGGAAAATTCTCCGGTTTCCTCGCGGATGATCTGTTCGATTTTTGGAATCTCCTCCTTGCGATGAGCAAGATTCTGGTCGACAATCTGATTGAGGGCATCGATGTCGTGGAGGAAAACATTGCCGATCCTGTTTGCCGCAGGATCGATGTTTCGCGGAACTCCGATGTCGATCAGGAAGAGCGGACGGTTGCCCCGCTGTTTCATGACGAGATGGAGGTCGCCAGCAGTGAGAATATATTTTGGTGCTTCGACGGAGCTGATCACGATGTCTACTGAAGGCAACTCGGCGGGGAAACGCTCGAAGTCGACGACCTTCCCTCCGAGCTGTGCGACGAGTTCTTCAGCCCGGCTCCGAGTCCGATTGGTGATGAGGAGTTGTCCGAGATTTCGTCCGGCGAG
>Ga0335079_10009723_pt1 | contig 10950 bp, 10 predicted proteins | sample Lox_Sample_33_FD_206719 | JGI IMG/M metagenome (GOLD analysis project Ga0335079, IMG submission 206719) | Soil microbial communities from Loxahatchee National Wildlife Refuge, Florida, United States - Lox_Sample_3.3 | ecosystem: Environmental > Terrestrial > Soil > Wetlands | place: USA... | reverse complement strand
CAGCGGATTGGGTCGATACGCTCGTGCAGTACAACACCGTCACTCCGGGCTATTTTCGTGCTGCGGGAATCCCTTCGCTGCGCGGTCGCGACTTTGACGAGCGCGATACGGCCGTATCCGAGCCCGTGGCCATCATCAATGATGCTCTCGCCCGCCAGTTCTTTCCCAATGAGGATCCGGTCGGACACAGGTTCAAGGACGACTACGACGGCAGCCGGCGCACGATTATCGGCGTCGTGGGTTCAATCAAGAACCAACAACCGATGAACCCGCCTATGCCCGGCTTCTATGCCCCCTACCCGCAGAAGGCATGGAGCGATATGTGGCTCACCGTGCGCGCTACTGGCGATCCGGCCAAACTCGCAGCCCTGGCCCGTGGAGCAGTACACGATCTCGACCCTGACATCCCCGTATTGAAGATCCGGACCATGCCGCAAGTCGTCGCCGATTCACTGTCGGAGCCGATGCTACTGACGTCATTCCTCGCTGGTTTTGCCGGGTTTGCGCTCGCTCTGGCGGCAATCGGAATCTACGGCATCGTCGCGTATTCGGTCTCTCAGCGGATGCGCGAGATGGGCATCCGCGTGGCACTCGGCGCTTCACGCGGCACCATCCTGGCGCTAATTCTTCGCAGAGGGGCGGTGCTGGCAGGGGTGGGCGTGGCCTTGGGAGTCCCGCTGGCACTGGCGATGTCGCGGCTGATGGGATCACTGCTGTACGGCATCAGTCCGCGCGACCTGACTGTATTCGTCGGCGTTCCGATTCTCTTGTTTGCCGTGGCGCTGGCTGCATGCCTGATCCCGGCGCGCCGGGCCATGCGGGTGGATCCGATAGTTGCGTTGAGGTGTGAGTAGGGGCAATCGAGAGTTGCTAATGGCGGATGGACCCCGGCTGTGGGCGCGGTTCTACGGGTTATAGGACTACTACCGTCATTTTGTGCCTACTCATCTGGCGCCTTTCGTGCTAGCGTGGACCGTTTTTATGCGCAACCAAAGTCACGGACACACAACCTGGCAGCGGCCGAGCAGCCCGCTATGCGGCGAGCCGAGCGGGCGGCTCACCCTCCACGGCCCCTTGCACGCCGGAAATTCAATCGGTACACTTTGCAAACGGGAATTGCCGCAACTCCTTGCGGCTCAATAACATGAAAATTCTCAATCGGTACACTTTCTGTGCTGTCCAGGGGAGGCAAGAGTGCGCAGACCGGTGATCGCAGGCAACTGGAAGATGTACAAGACGCGCGTTGAGACCCGCGCGTTTTTCGAGGCGTTCAAGCCGCTGGTGGCGGGGGCGCACCACTGCGAAATCATCGTCGCGCCGCCGTTTACGGCGCTTGACGCGGCCATCGAAGGCGCGCGCGGCAGCGCGATTTCCATCGCCGCCCAGAACCTCCATTGGGAAAAAGAAGGTGCGTTCACAGGCGAGGTCTCCACTCGCATGCTCATTGACGCGGGATGCCGCGCCGTCATCATCGGCCACTCGGAGCGCCGGCAATACTTCTGCGAGGCGGACGAATCCGTGAATCGCAAGACGAAGGCGGCGCTGGCGGCGGGACTCACGCCGATTGTTTGCGTCGGCGAGACGCTTGTCGAGCGCGAAGGCAATCACACGCACGCGGTCCTGAAACGCCAGTTTGAAGGTGCCGTGACCGCGTTGACCGGCGAAGACTTCTCGCGTATCCTTCTAGCTTACGAGCCGGTTTGGGCGATTGGGACCGGCCGCACGGCCACCCCGGAAATGGCAGCGGATGCGCATCATCACCTCCGGGAGCTGGCGGCCGCGCGGTTTACGCCCGAACGGGCGTCCGCACTGCGAATCCTCTACGGCGGCAGCGTCAAACCCGACAACATACGGGGGTTGATGGCGCAGGTGGAGATTGATGGTGCGCTCGTAGGCGGAGCGAGCCTGGATCCGCAGTCGTTGGCCGCGATCGTGAATTTTTGAAGTGAGGAATCGAGATGCCGTCTTGGGCAAAATGGGGATTGTCGCTGGCCATTGCGGTCGGCTTGATTTGGGTGGGCTGGCGCATGTCGTATGTGCTGATGACGCTGCACGTTCTGGTTTGCTTTGTGCTGGTGATCGTCATCATGCTGCAGAGCGGCAACGCCGCTGACCTGGCGGGCGCATTCGGCGGTGCTGGTAGCCAGACGGCTTTCGGCCCGCGCGGCGCGGCGACGTTCCTCTCCCGCGCGACTACTTGGTGCGCGATCGTCTTCATGATGACGTCGCTCGCGCTCTCGGTGAAGCGCGGCCCCACCGAGCAGGTCAGCACCGGCTCGATTCTCGAGCAGACGCAACAGCCGGCTTCCGCACCGTCGAAGTCGGCGACGCAGCCTGCGAATCCTCCGATTCAAATCCCGCTGCAGCCGCAGCAACAGGCTCCGAAGCAGCCGGCGCAACAACCGCCTGCGCAGAATCCGGCGAAGCCGCAGCCGAAGTAGTCGCCGAGCACGGCGCACTTGTCGTGTGGGAAGTTGCCTCGCGCCTGTTGGTAGCCATTTGACAAATGAAATCGCTGCCGTTTACGATGGTTTCCTACGCGGTCGTGGCGGAATTGGCAGACGCACCAGCTTGAGGGGCTGGCGGTAGCAATACCGTGGTGGTTCGAATCCACTCGACCGCATATCTTCTTCTCAATACTCCCGCACGAAAGCGGCCTTCCGTCGTTGTCTACGGAATGGAATAGGGGGCTCCTGCCGGGAACCTTTTCCGTCACGCTGCCGTATAGATTCTTGTAGCAAGCAGAAATGCCGAATTGGCTCGAGGAGTGCCGCGGCGTGTCGAACGGGAACTTTCTCGAAAACCTGATTGGCGACGTGAAGCACGCTGCACGCGTTCTATGGCGGAGCCCCGGATTTGCGGCAACCGCGATTGTGGCGCTCGCGCTGGGGATTGGTGCGAACACCGCGATTTTCTCGGTGGTCAATGCGGTGCTGCTGCAACCGCTTTCGTACCCGGAGCCGGAGAGGCTCGTTGCGCTGATGCGCCAGTTCCCAAATGGCCAAGGTCCGGCCACTTCGATTCCGAAGTTTGTCGTCTGGCAAGAGCAGACGAAGGTGTTCCAGGCCGTCGCGGCGTATGACTTCGAGGGCCCCGGGATCAACCTGACCGGGGGAGATCGTCCTGAACAGGTGAAGGGAATTCACGCGTCGGCGAGTTATTTCGATGTGTTTGGCGCGCCGGTTGCGATTGGCCGCACGTACACCGCCGAGGAAGATCGCCCGAGCGGGCCGCACGTGGTGGTGATCAGCAACGGGCTGTGGCACAGCCGATATGGCAGCGACCCTGCGATCGTAGGAAAAACAATCGAGCTGACGGGCGACCCCTACGAAGTGATTGGCGTGCTGGGCTCGACGTTCAAGACGGATCCTCCGGCGGACGTTTGGCTGCCGCTGCAAGCCGACCCGAATAGCACCAATCAAGGACATTATCTGTTGTGTGCGGCGCGAATGCGCCCCGGCGTCACGCTCGAGCAAGCGCAGGCGGCGATGAAGCTTTCTGCGGAGGAATTTCGCCGGAAGTTTCCGGGTCCGCTGATGGACCCGCACGAAAGCGCCACGGCGGTTCCCTTGAGGGACACGGTGGTTTCGGGAGTTCGCACTGCGCTGCTGATTTTGCTGGGCGCTGTTGGTTTTGTGCTGCTGATTGCGTGCGCAAACGTGGCGAACCTGCTGCTCGCCCGGGCGACATTGCGCAAACGCGAGATTGCGATTCGCTCAGCCCTGGGCGCGGGCCGGCGGCGCATCATCTATCAGTTGCTCACGGAAAGCGTGCTGCTATCGCTTGTGGGAGGCATTCTCGGACTGATTCTGGGATATGCGGGCGTGCGCGGGCTGCTGGCGATCAACCCAGTCGATATTCCGCGAATCGGCGAACACGGCGCGGCGGTCACGCTCGATTGGCGCGTGCTTGCGTTCACGTTGTTTGTCGCATTGTTCACGGGAATCCTGTTCGGCCTGATACCGGCCTTCAGCGGATCGCGCACGGATCTGACCGTGACGTTGAAGGAAAGCAGCTCGCGGGCGGGAAGCAGCTTCCGACAGAACAAGGCGCGCTCCATTCTGGTGGTCACGGAGATGGCGCTCGCGCTGATTCTGCTGGTCGGAGCTGCGCTCTTGATTCGCACGTTCGCGACGCTGCGCTCCGTGAAGCCGGGCTTCAACGCGCACGACGTCCTGACGATGCAGATGTCGTTCTCCGGCACGCGGTTCGAGAAGACGGCCGGAGTTGCGCAGACGGTCCGCGAAGTGGAGCAGCGAGTGGATGCATTGCCGGGCGTGGAGGCGATCGCGAGCACGTGCTGCCTGCCGGTCACGGGCGGGATTGATCTGCCGTTCACGATTGAGGGGCAACCTCCGACGGACGGGCCGTTCAACGGCGACGTCCAGTGGCGCAACGTCTCCACACAGTACTTTCAAGTGTTCCGCATCCCGCTGCTGCGGGGGAGAACGTTCACGGAACGCGACGACGCGGGGTCGGATCGGGTCGTGGTAATCAACGAGGCGATGGCCAAGAAGTTTTGGCCGAAGGGAGACGCCCTGGGAGCGCGCATCGACATTGGCCACGGTTTGGGTTCCGTGTTCGAAGAGCCGCCTCGGCAGATCATTGGAATCGTCGGCGACACGCGCGACGCCGGCCTCGATAGCCCGCCGGACCCCATGATGTTCGTGCCCGAACCGCAGGTGGTCGACGGGATCACCGAGCTGGAAGGGCGGGTGCTGCCCATCTCGTGGGTCATCCGCACCAAGGTAGCGCCGTTTTCCCTAAGCGCCGACCTGCAGCGCGAGCTTCGCGTCGCTACGGGCGGGCTTCCCGTCGCACATATCCGCTCGATGGAGCAGGTGGTCGGGGAATCGACCGCCCGAAGCGATTTCAATACGACTCTGCTCTCAATTTTTGCGGGCGTCGCGTTGCTTCTGGCTGCCATCGGCATCTACGGGCTGATGGCGTACTCGGTTCAGCAGCGGACGCAGGAAATCGGCATCCGCATGGCGCTGGGCGCCAGCCCGCAGAGTGTGCGGAAGATGGTCGTGTTGCAGGGGATGCGGCTGGCGGGAATTGGCGTCGTCATTGGCATTGCGGCTGCTCTCGGCCTCACGCGCTTCATGGCGGGCATGATCTATGGCGTGAAGACGTGGGATCCGGTGGTGTTCGTCTCCGTCGCGGCGTTGCTCAGCGGGGTGTCATGGTTCGCGACGTACATTCCGGCGCGTCGCGCGTCGCGCGTGGATCCGATGGTTTCCCTTCGCTATGAGTAGCCGGGGCGACCGCCCCTGATTGGTTCGGGATCTCCGTCTCTGGTTTCAACCCGCATCGAGCCCCTCATCTTCGTTCTTGAAATTCGGCTGCGCTTATATATGATGCGTGTTTCTTAGCGGTCCAAATCGAACGCTTTTTGCAAATCGGGCCGGGGGAGCAAGAGCGATGCGATCCAGTAAGCGCGATCGAGGATCCGCGGCAACTGCGGGTCTGCTGTCACTGCTGATCGTCATACTCGTTGTGGTCACGGTGTACGTTTTCGTGGCAAGACTGTGGGTTGCGCCTCCCGCCATCACGTCGGTGGGACACGAGATCGATCACCAGTACGACCTCACGCTCTACGTGACGGGAACGGTGTTCATCCTTTCGCAGATGGGCCTCGCTTACGCCATCTTTCGTTTCCGCGATCGAGGACAGCGCGCCACCTACACGCACGGCAACAACGCGATGGAGGTTATCTGGACCTCGGCGACGATCATCCTCTTCGTTGGGTTAGGCCTGCTCGGCTACAAGGCTTGGGCCGAAATGCGGTTCACTGAGGCTGCGCCAAACGCGATCCAGGTGGAAGTCACCGAGAATCAGTTCGTTTTCAACTTCCGCTATGCGGGGCCGGACGGCAAATTCGGCAAGCTCGATCCGAAGCTGATCAGCGCGTCGACCGGCAACCCGCTGGGACTCGATCCCAACGATCCTGCGGGCAAGGACGATATCGTGGTGCCGACGCTGACCGTGCCCGTGAATCACGAGGTCGAGTTGCTGATCCGTTCGCAGGACGTGATCCACAATTTCTACGTGCGCGAGCTTCGCCTTCAGCAGGACGCTGTTCCGGGCCTGATGATCCCCATGCACTTCACGGCCGACACGATTGGGCGCTACGAGATTGTCTGCACGCAGTTGTGCGGACTGGCGCATTACCGGATGCGGAGCTTCCTGGATGTGGTCTCTGAATCCGATTACCAGAACTTCCTTAAGCAGCAGGAACAGCCGGCGGCCGGCCAGTGAAATCGATCTTGCCGAACCCAGGGTCTGGAAGCGCAAGCCCTGAAATCAGGAGGCCATGAATGAGTTCGCACGCCCACGTCGTGCCCCACGCGCCGACGGGCTTTGTCAGCAAGTACATCTTCAGCACCGATCACAAAGTGATCGGCATTCAATACATCCTGCTGGCGATGACAGCGGTGTTCGTCGGGATGATTCTTTCCCTGGTGATGCGTTTCCATCTGGCATGGCCGAACGCGCACCTTCCGTTCATTCAGGGCGGAATCATGACGCCGGAACAGTACGCGTCGCTGCTCACGATGCACGGGACAATCATGGTGTTCTTCGTGCTGACCACGGCGCCGCAGGGCGGCTTCGGCAACTACTTCTTGCCGATTCAAATCGGCGCGCCGGACATGGCGTTTCCGCACCTGAACATGCTGTCGTTCTGGGTCACGTTTCTCGCGTTCGTCGCCATCATCGCCGCGTTCTTCGTTCCGGGCGGCGCGCCTCTCAGTGGATGGACGGGTTACGCGCCGCTGAGCGGGCTTGGCGAAGTGACCGGGCCGGGTGAAGGCTGGGGCCAGACGATGTGGATCGTCAGCATCGCTTTGTTCTGTCTGGCTTCGTTGCTGGGTGCGCTGAACTTCATCGCCACGACAATTGACATGAGAGCGCCGGGCATGAGTTTGTTCCGCATGCCCCTGACGGTATGGGGTTGGTTCGTAACCGCGATTCTCGGCTTGCTCGCATTCGGCGTGCTGCTAGCCGGCGGTGTTCTACTGCTGCTGGACCGCTCGGCGGGCACAAGCTTCTTCATCCCCGCGGGCACGGTGGTCAACGATCAATTGCAACCGCACAGCGGCGGCTCGCCCCTTCTCTGGCAGCACCTGTTCTGGTTCTTCGGCCACCCTGAGGTCTACATCGCGATTCTGCCGGGCATGGGCGTGGCTTCCCACGTCCTCTCGACGTTCTCGCGCAAGCCGGTATTCGGGTACCGCGCGATGGCGGGAGCCATCTGCGCGATTGGCTTCCTGGGCTTCATGGTCTGGGGCCACCACATGTTCGTCAGCGGCATGAGCCCGTATTCGGGTTTTGCGTTTTCCGTGCTGACGATGTCCATCGGCGTTCCTTCGGCGATCAAGACCTTCAACTGGCTCGGCACACTGTGGAACGGGAAGATTCAGTTCAAGAGTCCGATGCTGTTTGCCCTCGGGTTCGTTTCGCTGTTTGTCAGCGGCGGGCTTTCAGGCCTCTTCCTGGCTCAACCGGCCATCGACAACCGGCTGCACGCCACCTACTACGTGGTTGCTCACTTCCACTTGGTGATGGGCGTGGCTGCAATTTTCGGGATCTTCGCGGCGACATACTTCTGGTTCCCGAAAATGTTCGGGCGGATGATGAGTGAACCGCTCGCGAAACTGCATTTCTGGTTCACGTTTATCGGCGCGTACCTCATCTTCATGCCGATGCACTGGCTCGGAATCGCCGGCGGGATTCGCCGCTACGCGGACTACACGGCGGTCGATTTCCTGAAGCCGCTCCAAAATGTCCATTACTTCATGACCATCGCTGCATTCGTCACCGGCGCGGCCCAACTGTTTTTCCTGTTCAACTTCTTCTGGAGTTTGAAGCACGGCGCGAAGGCCTCGAAGAATCCGTGGAACGCCACCACGCTCGAATGGAGCACAGACTCTCCGCCGCCGCTCGATAACTTCGACGGACATTACCCGAGCGTCTATCGCGGCCCGTATGAGTTCAGCAGGCTGGATACAGTTGACGACTTCACGCCGCAGAACATCCCTCCCGCTGAGGTAAAGCGAAACAAATAGAACCATGCCCGGAACCACTGCCACGCCCGATGTCGAACTGATCCACAGCGATCACGGTGGAACGGGCGGAGGCTCGTCCGGCGGGAACGGCCAGGGCGGCGGAGGGAACGAGCCTTCGGGCCGCGCAGCGGGCGTGCCGCAGCGCACGTACGTTACCGGAATGACCGTCGGGCTCGGCGGCATTCTGATGTTTTTCATGGCGCTGGTCAGCGCCTACATCGTGCGCAAGGGAATGCCGAACAGCGGGTGGGTGCCGCTGCCGGTCTTTCCGCGAGTCCTCTGGTTGAACACCGCCATTCTCCTCGCGAGCAGCGTCACGCTGGCGCGTTCGCGCAAGCTGTTTCGCGCCGCCGACGAAGAAGGCTTTCGGCACTGGTGGGGCGTCACGACGATTCTCGGGCTCTTCTTCCTGGTGGGGCAGATCATCGCATGGCGCCAATTTGCGCAAGCGGGCGTCTACATGGCCACGAATGCGAGCAGCAGCTTCCTTTATGTATTCACGGTCGCGCATGGACTCCACCTGGCCGGCGGAGTCATCGCGCTCGTTTCGGTTCTCTTCCGGCCGACGCACCGGCTCACACGCAGCACGGCGACGGAAGTCGTCTCGATGTACTGGCATTTTATGGATGGACTTTGGGTGTTTTTGTTCTTACTTCTCATCTTGGGACGGTGAAACGTGAGTGAACCCGAACTCGAGGGCATAGTTGAGTCGCCGTGGTCGGGCGGCGCATCTCCCTTCGCGATCAATTCGAAGAAGCTGGGGATGTGGCTGTTCATCGTGTCGGACTCGCTGACTTTTTCGGCGCTGCTCGTCAGCTACGCCTACGTGCGCCTCGCGAATCCGGATTGGCCGCGGCCGTTTGAAATCTGGCCGGCCATCGCGAAATCCACCGCGATGACGCTCATCCTACTCAGCAGCAGTTTGACGATGGTCTTCGCCGTTTCGGCCTCGCGCAAGGGCGATACGAAGAAGGCCGTCCGCATGCTCTACTGGACGATTTTCTTTGGCCTCGCGTTCGTCGGGATCCATGCGACCGAGTGGGTGACGCTGTTTCACGAGGGCGTGACGCCGTGGAGCAATCCGTGGGGTGTGCCGCTCTTCGGCGGAACATTCTTCGGCCTCACCGGTCTGCACATGCTTCACGTGACGATCGGCGCCGTCTATTTGGCGATCATCTCGTGGGGTTTCGGCAAGGGCAAATACAACGCCGACCACGTGGAAGTGAGCGGTCTCTACTGGCACTTCGTCGACTTGGTTTGGATGTTCATTTTCCCGATGGTTTACCTCATGTCGGTCAGCCTGAAAGGCTAGGAGCGCCGATGACTTCGCATGCTGCGACCGTTGAAAGTCACGATGTGGGAACGACGAAGCTATTCGTCAGCGTATGGGTGTGGCTGCTGGCGCTGACGGGAGTGGAAGTGTTCCTCGCGTACCTGAGGCTTGCTCCCGCGCTCATGTTGACGATCCTGGTGGGGCTGTCGCTCATCAAGGCGGCTTTGATCGTCTCGTACTTCATGCACCTGCGCTTCGAGCACCTCGGACTGTTCCTCCTGCTCGTGCCCGCCATGGTATTCTGCATCTGCATGATGCTGATCATGTTCTTCCCAGACAGCGTCCGGCTGATTCACATGCGGCCGCAGTGACGAGAGACGGAATGAAGAAGCGCTTCGTATTTCGAGCGAGTCTCGCGCTGGCGGTTGCCTTTGTCTTGTTCGCCGTATGTGCGCCGCATGCGGCTGCGCAGGGATGCGCGATGTGCTACCAGAACGCCGCTGCGTCCGGAGCGCAGGGCAGCAAGGCGTTGCGCCACGGCATTCTGATTCTGCTGTTTCCTACCTTGAGCTTGTTCGTCGGTATCTTCGGATTGATTTTCAGCCGCCGCAACGTATCCCGCTAGATTACTGCGAAGCGGGCTTCGACATCGGGGGCTTGGCCGCCGCGACCACGCGTGTCTCCTTGCCGCTCATGACGGGCACCATCGAGCTCTCGCTGTCGCCCGATTCCACGGTGTACTCGAAGGAGTCCTTCGAAATCACCTTCATGATGAACCGGCTATGCATCGCGTGGCCCCCCTCGATGCTCTGGCCGATCCACGTCCAGGTATTGCCTTCGACGGTGCCAGTCGAGTCGTCGATGTCTCCCGCGCTGTCCACAGAGTGGTAGTGGTACGTTTTCGAGGTTGGGTCGTAATATGCAAGGGCGACTTCGGTGCCCTTCATACCGCCGATATCGACTGTGGAGTTGCAGAGCACGCCGAATCCGCCGGAGGTCCACCTGCAGTCGTCCGTGCCTGTTACTTTTTGAACCGGCGAGTTCGGCCCCATTGCTCCCGCTTTCATTTCGCCTTCATTCGCGAATTTGCCCACCATGACTCCCAGTTTCTTTATTTCGGGGCCTGGCTTCGGCGCAGCGGCCGGAGCCTGCGCTTGCGCCACCACTGCGCAAGACGCAAGTGCGAAGACAAGAACGGGCAGAATTGTTGCGCGAGGACGCATTTGGATTCTCCTTGAGTGAGATGTGATCCCAGTACCGACTTTGAGCGCATCGTAGCACAAAACGCGCGGCGCTCGCGAGGATCCCGGTGCCTGTTCACTGTGTGGCTAGGAATGCGGGGGCGGACACGCGGTCCGCCCCATTTGGTTCCTGGCGAGTAGCGCTGCTTACGGCGTGGCTTTCTCGTGGAGTTTCAGACAGACGTCGACGGCATTGTTCGGATTCACAGCACTGTTGTCGAATTCGATGTGCTGGATTTTTCCGTCCTTATCCACGACGAATGTCGTGCGGCGTGCCCACTCGTACTCGTCACCGTTCATCGGGTACTTCTTCAGAATCCCGTAGGCGGTGAGAACCTTGCGGTTCATGTCGCTCAAAAGGGGGAAC
>Ga0335079_10009718_pt1 | contig 10955 bp, 7 predicted proteins | sample Lox_Sample_33_FD_206719 | JGI IMG/M metagenome (GOLD analysis project Ga0335079, IMG submission 206719) | Soil microbial communities from Loxahatchee National Wildlife Refuge, Florida, United States - Lox_Sample_3.3 | ecosystem: Environmental > Terrestrial > Soil > Wetlands | place: USA: Florida... | reverse complement strand
CGTGTACGGTTCGCGCTTCCGTTACAGAATCGCAGGCATGCGCTGGAGAAACCGCCTGGCCAACCGCATCCTGACGCTGGCCGCCAACTTGCTGTTCCAGGCCGGCATCACCGACGAAGCCACAGCCTACAAGGCCTTCCGCGTGCCCCTGCTCCGCTCCCTGCGCCTCCATTGCCGCCGCTTCGAATTCTGCCCGGAGGTCACCGCCAAGCTGCGGCGCATCGGCTGTGCCATCCACGAGGTTCCCATCTCTTACAACCCCCGTGGCATCCTCGATGGCAAGAAGATTCGCGCCAAGGATGGCTTCCAGGCGCTGTGGACGCTCATCCGCTATCGTTTCGGGCCCCTGCGGTCTTTCTATGCCGCCGGCGAAACTGCGGGGCCAAGGTCCCGCCAGCTATTGCGCGCCGCGGGTGTGCAGCATCGCCTTGATCGTGTCGAAGATGATGTAGGTGTCTAGCCGCAGTGACAGGTTCTTGATGTAGTAGAGATCGTACTCCAGTTTCGCCACCGTGTCGTCCAGCGTATCCCCGTACTTATAGTTGATCTGCGCCCAGCCTGTGATTCCCGGCCGCACGCAGTGCCGCTGCCGGTAGTAAGGGATCTGCTCCGAAAGATGCTGCACAAATTCCGGTCGTTCGGGGCGCGGCCCCACTATGGACATGTCGCCCATCAGCGCGTTGAATAATTGCGGCAGTTCATCGATCCGGAAACGCCGGATGAACTTTCCCACTCGCGTCACTCTCGGATCGTCCTTGACAGCCCAGACAGCGCCTGTTTCCGCCTCCGCGTCGGCTCGCATCGAACGAAACTTGTAAAGCGTGAACGGCACGTCGTCCCTGCCGACCCGCACTTGCCGGTACAGAATGGGTCCCGGCGAAGACAGGCGCACCGCCAGCGCCGTCAACAGCATGATCGGAGAAAATAACACCAGCCCGCCGGCCGACAGGATTCGGTTCGCAACAGTCTGAACGAACAGGCTCTGCGGGCGCGGCCCCAGTTCGCCGGAAAAAACCAGCTGCGCCGGCCGCAGTTCCTTCAGGCAGACGCGCCCGCAGATTCTTTCGAAAGTGCTGGCCGCTTCTTCGATGATGTGCCCCGAAAATCGCAGCTCCAGCAGCTCGTTCACCGGCATGCGGTTGCGGCGTTCGGACATCCCCACTACGATCCGGTCAGGACCAGTTGCCTGCACCACTTCCCGCAGTGAGGCCAGCGGCCCGAGCACCTTGCCGCCCGGCAGTAGCGCGCCCGCGTCGTGATTGTCGTCCACGTATCCGGTGACCTGTATCGCCAGTTCCGGGTGCTCCTCCGTGTATCTGGCGATGTCCACCAGCAGCATGCTGCCGCCCACCAGCAGCATCTTGTCTTTCCCCATCAGCCGGCGTGCGAACATGCTGAAGAACATCCGCCAGGCGAAAATCGCCGCCATCGCCAGGCCGCTGCCGGTAGCCATCACGCGGATGGGAACCCGCAGGTCCGCGCTCAGGTAGCTCAGCAACCCCTGCGTCAGAAACGCCACCCCCATCACCAGGCAGAGTTGCTGCAGCAGCACGATGCGGCTTTTGACGTAAAACCGTGAGTACAGATCGTTGAAGTGTAGCCCGATCAGAATGCTGATCAGCACCGGAAACAAGCGCTGCGCACCGCCGTCGTAGAGGAGGTAGACCACCGGATCCACCTCCAGCGCTAAGTACGTCGCCACCACGAACGACGACGCCACCAGCAGGGTGTCCGCAACCAGCAACGCGATGGAAGTGGCGGGAACGGGGACGCGAAAGAACCGATTCATCCGAACGCCCTCAAGGTGTGCGCCAGTTCCACATTATATCGAGACGCGGTACCCGCATTCCCGTTCCGCGTCCCCGCGCCAAAGCGCCCTCTGAGCCGCGACCGTGAGGGAGTGGAGGCCGGCCTCTATCCGCGCCAATGTAGGGCAGGATGTCATCCCGCGCGCGGCCTCACCTTACCGCCAGGTTCTTTCGCTATAGTGAGACTAATTCATGCCAGCTGCTTCGCGCGCCCCCCACAGCGCCGCGGCCTCGTTCGAGACCGACGCGCAACACCTGGCGGCGTCACTCGATCGGCGCCGGTATCTCGTCCTCCTGCTCCTCACTCTCTTCTACGCTGCCGGCGCCCTGCGCCACGCGCACAACAAATCGTTCTGGTACGACGAGGTCATCACCCTCATCAGCGCATCCGCGCCCGATGCCGCCGGCGCCTGGAAAACCGCCCTGCAAACCGACGCCAACCCCCCGCTTCCCCACCTGCTCACGCATTTCGCCATGCAGTGGTTCGGCCCCGGCGAAACTGCCGTGCGCCTGCCCGCCATTCTCGGCTTTTGGATCTTCTGCCTCTGCCTGTTTCGTTTCACGCGCCGTCGCGTTGGCATCTATTACGCCCTGGTAGCGCTGCTCCTCCCGATTGCGACTCAGGCCTACAGCTACGCCTATGAGGCGCGCGCCTATGGACCCGAGCTGGCCTTCTGTGGCCTTGCCTTGGTGTCTTGGCAAATGGCGGCCGAAGGCCCACGGCGGCGGCTGGCATACCCCGTGCTTGCCCTCAGCCTCATCGGCGCCTTGTTGTGCCACTATTACGCCATTCTGCTCTATGTTCCTCTGGCCGGCGCCGAAGCCTTCCGCGCCTGGCGCGCCCGCCGCATCGATTGGGGAATCTGGGTGGCGTTCGCCTTGGGCGGCTCGCCAGTGGTCTGGCGTCTCGCCACCATCTCCCGCGTAGTCCAGCAGTTCAGTCAGACCACTTGGTCCCCGGCTTACCCCGGGCAAGTGATGGAGTTTTGGGAAAACGGACTCCAGCACACTCTCAGTTTCGTCGTACTCCTGGCCGCGATTCTCGCTCTTTGGATGATCGGCGGCCGCGCCCGGCCGGATGCCCCCAAAACCTTGCCCCCTGCCCTGGCCGGTCACGAGCTCGTCTCGGGAGTCCTCTTCCTGGCAATTCCCATTGTCGCCGTGGGCGCCGGTTTGTTTGTGACTCACATGTTCACGGCCCGCTACGCGCTACTGGCCCTCACCGGCGTAGCCATCCTGGCGCCCATGATCGCCGCGTGGCTCTCTGACGGGCGCGCCCTGCCCGGATTCCTGCTCCTGATCGTCGCCCTGATCCCCCTCGGGTTCGTCGCGGTCGATGTCCCCGCCCCCTCCAATCCCAACACCGACGAGCCTATCCTGGTCAAAGCCTTGCAACAAGGCCCCGTAGTCGTCGCCGACGGCCAGCTGTTTCTGCAGATGTGGCATTATGCTCCCGTTCCGCTGAAATCCAACCTGTTATTCCTGGCGGATAACGCCGCCGCCGTGAAATACATGGGCTTCGACGCCATCGATGTCGGAGTGAGAGCCCTGCGCCCCTGGGCGCCGGTTCCCGTAGTCGAGTACAAGGACTTTGCCGCCCCCGGTCGTGAGTTTCTGCTCTACCAGAGCACCCTCCGCCCCGGATGGCTCCTCGCCAGCATCGTTGCCGGCGGCGGCTCCGCCGAGCTCGTGACCTATACTAACTTAAGACAACTGTACCGCGTGCGCCTCCCGCTCGCCGCCAGACCATAAGTCCGCCGCCTTCTATCTCCTGCTAACTCTTGGCCGCTCTCCGCAACGTTCCCGCCCCATACTAACTTCGGTTACATCCGCTTCACGAACCAAATGAGAGATATTAAACCGCCCCTCATCTCTTGAATAATGACCTCTAAGCGCAAAGAAACAAAGCGCAACTCTGTTCCAGGGAGGCCGGCTCTCGTGAAGGTTGTGATACTGTGCGGCGGCTTGGGAACTCGTCTTCGCGAAGAGACCGAGTTCCGCCCTAAGCCTATGGTCGAAATAGGCGGCCGCCCCATCCTCTGGCACATCATGAAAATCTACGCGCACTACGGCTTCCGCGAATTCGTGCTGTGCCTGGGTTACCGCGGCAACAACATCAAGGAATATTTCCTGAACTACCAGGCCATGAACAACGACTTCACCATGAGCCTGGGCCACCGCTCGCAGGTCCATTGTCACGGCCATCACGGCGAAGAAGACTTCACCATCACCCTCGCCGATACCGGCCTCAATTGCCAGACCGGCGGCCGCATTCGCAAAATCCAGAAGTACATTGACGGCGACACCTTCATGCTCACTTACGGCGATGGCGTCAGCGATGTCGACATTCGCCGCCTGCTCGAGTTCCACAAGGATCACGGCCGCATCGGCACCGTCACCAGCGTTTCACCCATCTCCCGCTTCGGCATCCTCGCACTTACTGACCAGAACCAGGTCCTCAAGTTCTCCGAAAAGCCCCAGACCGATAACTGGATGAACGCCGGCTTCTTCGTCTTCGAGCGCCGGTTCTTCGACTATCTCGGCGGCGAAGACTGCATCCTCGAGCGCGAGCCCCTCGAGCGCCTTTCCGCCGAAGGCCAGCTCATGGCCTACCAGCACGATGGCTTCTTCCACTCCATGGACACCTACCGCGAACACCAGCACCTCAACGATCTCTGGAACTCCGGTCAGGCCCCCTGGAAAATCTGGGACGACGTCCCCGCGCGCCTCGCACCCCGCCTGGTGAGCAACCGATGACCGCCGTCTCCACCGGCATCATCCGCGAAGACGCCGGGCTGATCGTGCGCGAGTTGTCGCAGCAGCTCTCGCTCCTCAACGGCGCCACGCTCCTGGTCACCGGCGCCAGCGGCTTTCTGTGCAGCCACTTCCTTGAGACCGTCGCCGTCTTCAACGAGACCGCGCGCCCCGGCTGCCGCCTCCTCGCCGTCGACAACTTCAAGACCGGCCTGCCCGAGCGCCTCGCTTGGATCAGTGGCCGCCGCGACATCGAGTTCCGCCAGTGCGACGTCTCCATCGGATTCGAGCCCGGCGAACCCGTCGATTGGATCATCCACGGCGCCGGCATCGCTTCGCCGCCCGTCTACCGCCAGTTCCCCCTCGACACCATCGACGTCAACGTCAACGGAACGCGCCACATGCTGGAGCTGCTGCGCCGCGGCGGCCGCGGCATGCTCCTGTTGAGCAGCAGCGAGATCTATGGCGATCCCGATCCCGCCCACATTCCCACCGCCGAAGATTATCGCGGCTACGTTTCCTCCACCGGTCCTCGCGCCTGCTACGACGAGTCCAAGCGGCTGGGCGAAACCCTGGCCGTCACCTACTACCGCCTCTACGGCTCCCCGGTGAAAATCATCCGCCCCTTCAACGTCTACGGCCCAGGCCAGCGCCTGGACGACGGCCGCATCATTCCTTCGCTGATGTCCGCCGCCTACCACCGCCAGCCCATCGTGCTCTACAGCGATGGCCGCGCCACCCGCAGCTTCTGCTACGTGCGTGACGCCATTCGCGGCATGCTTCTCGTGTTGCTCTCACCGGTGGCCGGGGAAGCCTTCAACGTGGGCAACGACGAAGAGATTTCCATCGGCGAATTGGCTCACATCGCGGCCGCGCTCGACGGCCCGCCCCTTCTGCCCATTCGCTTCGAAACCAGTGCGGACCGCGATTACCTCTGCGATAACCCGCAGCGCCGCTGCCCTGACCTGGCCAAGCTCCGCAACGTCGCCGCCTGGGAGCCGCAGGTCATGGTGCGCGAAGGACTGGCGCGAACCCTGCAGTCCTATCGGGAAGGCATCCATTCATGATTGTCACTGTCATCGGTACCGGGTATGTCGGCTTGGTCACGGGCGCTTGTCTGGCGTCCAAGGGCCACATCGTCCGCTGCGTCGATGTCTCCGAACAACGGATCGGCTTGATCCGCTCCGGCCGCGTGCCCTTCTACGAACCAGGCTTGGAACAACTCGTCCTCGAAGGCCAGCTCAGCGGCCGGCTCTCGGTCACCACCGACCTCTCCGCCGCCATGCAAGCCAGCGAGCTCTCCTTGATCGCCGTCGGAACCCCCGCCAAGGGCGAAGAACCCGATCTCTCCTACCTAGAAGCCGCCGCCGCCGAAATCGGCGTGCAGTTGGCCCACTTCAGTCACTATCACGTCGTCGCCGTAAAAAGCACCGTTGTCCCCGGCACCACCCGCAACGTCGTGCGGCCCATCCTGGAAACCACCTCCGGACGCAAGCTCGGAGAATTCGGCCTCTGCATGAACCCCGAATTCCTCCGCGAGGGCTCCGCCGTCGAAGATTTCCAGCTCTCCGACCGCATCGTCATCGGCCAGGCTGACGCGCGCTCCGGCGATGTTCTCGACGATCTCTATCGCCCCTACACTTGCGACAAGCTGCGCGTCTCGCTCGAGGAAGCCGAGCTCACCAAGTACGCCTGCAACTCTCTGCTTGCCATCGTGGTCTCTTTCGCCAACGAAATGGCCGCCCTCTGCGAAGCCACACCCGGCGCCGACGTCGATACCGTCCTCGACGCCCTCCACCTCGATCGCCGCCTCTCTCCCACCGGCCCGCTCGGGCGCATTCAGCCCGGCATCCTCACCTACCTGCGCGCCGGCATTGGCTTCGGTGGCAGTTGCCTGCCCAAAGACGTTAACGCGCTCCGCGTCTACGGCCGCCGCGCCGGTGTCGCCACCCGCCTGCTCGATGCCGTTATCGCCATCAACAACCACCGCCCCATTCAAGTCGTCAACCTCGCCGAAGCTGTGCTGGGCCGGCTGTCCCGCAAAAACATTGCCCTCCTCGGTCTCGCCTTCAAGAACGGAACCGACGACCTCCGTAGCTCCCCCGCGCTCTCCGTCTTCCGCGCGCTCCGCTTACGCCGCGCCCACGTGCAGGCCTATGATCCCCACGTTTCCCGCGACGCTGCCATCCGCGCCGGTTTGGACGGCTCCTACCGCGCCACCCTGGAATCCGCCCTCGACAACGCCGACGCCGCCCTCATCACCACCGCCGACCTGGCTTACCGCACCGCCGATTGGCTGCGCCTGACATCGCGCATGCGCCGCCCGATCTTGATCGACGGCCGCAACATCCTCCGCCACGTCTCGCTTCCCGCGCCCATCCGCTACTACCCGATCGGCGTCGGAATCGTGCCCGTGTCCGAAGTCCCCTCTGAGCCGCGACCGTCAGGAAGCGGTGCGGCAGCCGCCCCAGCCGCGTCTGACCAGCCCTCGGAGCCGCGACCGTCAGGGAGCGGTTTGGCAACCACCTACGACCTTCCGGCCACCAAGAGCTAACCCCCCATGCAATCGCCCACCGACCCAAAGCAGGCTTTGAAAGAGCAGATCCTGGAACTCGTCCAGGAATACCACCGCATCGCGCATCAGAAGCCCGCCTTCATCCCCGGCCAGTCGCGTATCCCCTACTCCGGCCGCGTCTATGACGCCCGTGAAATGACCCTGCTCGCCGATTCCGCGCTCGACTTCTGGCTCACCGCCGGTCCCTACGCCGATCGTTTCGAGCGCCGCATGCGCCAGTTCTTTGGCTGCCGCGATTTCCTCCTGGTCAACTCCGGCTCCTCGGCCAACTTGCTAATGGTCGGCACGCTCTGCGCGCCCGCGCTCGCCAAAGACCTCGGCGGCCAGTCCCTCGCGCCCCTGCAACCCGGCGACGAAGTCATCACCCCTGCCGTCACCTTCCCCACCACCGTCGCGCCCATCGTGCAAAACCGTCTCGTCCCGGTATTCGTCGACTGTGAGGTCGGTACTTACAACATCAACCCGGCCCTGATTGAGGACGCCATCGGCCCCGTCACCCGCGCCATCTTCGTCCCCCACACCGTCGGCATCCCTTGCCAGATGGACACCATCGCCGAAGTCGCCCGCCGCAACGGCCTGTGGTTGCTCGAGGACGGCTGCGACGCCCTTGGCGCCACCTTCAACGGCCAGCTCGTCGGCACCTTCGGCCAGATGTCCTCCGTCAGTTTCTATCCCGCCCATCACATCACCATGGGCGAGGGCGGCGGCATCGCCATCAACGGTTTCGGCCTGCAGAAAACCGCCCGCTCCATCCGCGATTGGGGCCGCGATTGCTGGTGCGATCCCGGCAAGTCCGGCACCTGCGGCAACCGCTTCGGCTGGCAGCTCGGCGAGCTCCCCTGCGGCTACGACCACAAGTACATCTACTCCAACATCGGCTATAACCTCAAGGTCACCGACCCCCAGGCCGCCATCGGCCTCGCCCAGACCGAAAAGATGGAATCGTTCATCGCCGCTCGCCGCCGCAACTTCCAGCTCCTCCACCAGGGCCTCCAGCCCTTTGAAGACTATCTGATCCTTCCCAAAATTGACTCGCGCGCCAACCCGTCGCCATTCGGCTTCCCCATCACCGTCCGCCCAGGAATCGATCGCGGCAGCCTCGTGCGTCATCTCGAAGACGCGCAGATCGAAACCCGCCTGGTCTTCGGCGGCAACATCGTGCGCCAGCCCGGCTTCCTCAACATCGAAAAACGTGTTCACGGCGACTTGTCCGAGTCCGACGTGATCATGCGCGATACCTTCTTCATCGGCGTTTATCCCGGGCTCACGCCCGAAATGATTGCCTATGTGCTGCAAACCTTCCACGACTATTTCGCGGCGCCGCGCTGGCGGCCGCCTGAAACCGCCGGACAAGTGGTGACGCTCCCATGACGTCGGCAGTCCTGGCGCCGCGCCGCAATCCAGTAGTCGAAGAAGACGTGGCGCGCATCGTCGCTCACAACCTCCCGTGGCGCACGTTTGCCGGCAAGACCATTCTGGTGTCCGGCGCCAACGGATTCCTGCCGGCCTACATGGTGGAAACGCTGCTCCACCTCAACGAAGTCGACCGCTCCATTCAGTGCCGGGTCATCGGCCTCGTGCGCAATCGCGAAAAAGCGCGCCGCCGCTTCGCCCATCTCCTCGACCGGCCCGATTTCGCCATCGTCGTTCAGGATGTAACCGCTCCAACCGCCATTCCCGTCCCCGTCGATTTCATCATCCACGGCGCCAGCCAGGCCAGCCCGAAATATTACGGTAGTGATCCCGTGGGTACACTGGCCGCCAACAGCCTGGGCACCCACAATCTGCTCTCCTTCGCGCGCGACTCGCACGCCGAAGGATTCCTGTTCATCAGCAGCGGCGACGTCTACGGCCAGGTCGACGACGCCCACATTCCTACGCCCGAAGATTGGTACGGCCCGCTGGACCCCAATCAGGTGCGCTCGTGTTACAGCGAAAGCAAGCGCATGGGCGAGACCATGTGCGCCGCCTGGAACCACCAGTTCGGCGTCCCGACCAAAATCGTCAGGCCCACCCACACCTACGGCCCCGGCATGGCGCTCGATGACGGCCGCGTCTTCGCCGATTTCGTCGCCAACATCGTCCGCCGCCAGGACATCGTCCTGCACAGCGACGGCTCCGCCCGCCGCGCCTTCTGCTACCTGGCCGATGCCGTGCTGGCCTTCTTCACCGTGCTGTTGAAGGGCGAGCGCGGCCAGGCCTACAACACCGGCAACGAGGATTGTGAAATCAGCATCGCCGATCTGGCCAAGCTGCTGGTCGAATTGTTTCCGGAGCGCGGCTTGTCGCTGCGCTTCGAAGTCAACGGCGGCCCTGCCGGTTATATCCGGAGCGCCGCCAGCCGCGGTTCTCTCGACACCACCAGGCTTCGCGCTCTCGGCTGGCGTCCCGCCACGTCCCTCGCCGAAGGTTTCCGGAGAACCGTCCGCAGTTTCGAGGAGCACCGATGAAAGACCTCAAGCGCCGGCCACTCTTTATCTTTGAGATGGCCAATAACCACATGGGCAGCGTGGAGCACGGTTGCCGCATCGTCCAGGCCATGCGCGAGGCGGCCCATGGCTTCCCGTTCCACTTCGCCGTCAAGCTCCAGTACCGCGATATCGATACTTTCATTCATCCCCGGTATCGCGAGCGCTTCGACCTCAAGTTCGTCAAGCGATTCTCCGAAACCCGCATCTCCTGGGAGGGCTACAAGAAAATCAAGGATGCCATCGACGACGCCGGCTTCACCGCCATCTGCACTCCCTGGGATGAGGTGTCCGTGGATCGCATCGAAGAACACGGCTACGACTTCATCAAGATCCCCAGTTGCTACCTCACCGACTGGCCCCTGATCGAACGCATCGGCAAGTCCGCGCGGCCGTTGATCGGTTCCACCGCCGGCGTGGCCCTCGAAGACATCGACCGCGTGGTCAGCTTCTTCCAGCACCGCGAAAAGGACTTCGCCTTGATGAGCTGCGTGGGCGAATATCCCACTCGCGACGAAAACCTCCAGCTCGGCCAGGTGCGCCTGCTCAAAACCCGCTACCCCGGTGTCGAGGTCGGCTACTCCACCCACGAGCGGCCCGACAATTACGATGCCGTCAAAATCGCCATCGGCCTCGGCGCCTCCATCTTTGAGAAGCACGTCGGCCTGCCCACCGACACCATCACCCTGAATGCCTATTCCGCGAACCCCGGCCAGGTGCGCCAGTGGCTGTCTTCCGCCGCCGAAGCCTACCGCATGTATGGCGACGACACCCGGCGCTACTCGTTCACCGAACTCGAGCAGAAAACCCTGCGCGACCTGCAGCGCGGTCTCTTTGTGAAGAGCGATGTGGCCCCCGGCGAACGTATCACTCCCGACCGCGTCTTCTTCGCGATTCCCAGCGTCCCCGGCCAGGTCGTGGCCAACGATTTCTCCAAGTACGCCGACTTCTACGCCACCGCGCCCTTGGCGCCTGAGCAGGCCGTCCTGAACACCAACGTCCGGTCCTGCTACCGCCTCAAGCAGGTCCTCCAGATCGTCGGCGAAGTGAAGAAGATCTTGAAGCGCAGCAGGGTCAAGGTGCCCGGCCAGTGCGAGCTCGAGATCTCCCACCACTACGGCATGGACAATTTCTTCAAGTACGGTTCCACCGTCATTACCGTCGTCAACCGCGAATACTGCAAGCGGGTCATCGTGCTCCTGCCCGGGCAGGTCCACCCCGAGCAGTATCACAAGCAGAAGGATGAGACCTACCACATCCTGCACGGCGAAATCGCCCTGGTTACCGACGGCGTCGAGCAGCACAAGAAGGCCAACGACGTGGTCGTGATCCCGCGTGGCGTGCGGCACG
>Ga0335079_10009717_pt1 | contig 10955 bp, 9 predicted proteins | sample Lox_Sample_33_FD_206719 | JGI IMG/M metagenome (GOLD analysis project Ga0335079, IMG submission 206719) | Soil microbial communities from Loxahatchee National Wildlife Refuge, Florida, United States - Lox_Sample_3.3 | ecosystem: Environmental > Terrestrial > Soil > Wetlands | place: USA: Florida... | reverse complement strand
TCGGCCGCAAGCCGCGACAGGTGCGCATCGAGCGACGCGCGCGTCGTGAAGTTGCGGGCCGTCAGGTGCGGGATCGGCTTGTAGCCGGCGCCATGAAGTGCGATGCAGGTCTCCTGCGCCGCCTCGAGCACATCGTCCGGCAGGAACGTGACGTGCGCGTCCATCCCTTGCGGGAAATGCCGGCGTAATGTTTCCCCGACATCCTTGTCGCGAACCGTGACCTCGATGGAGGCGCGCGCGAGCATGTCCGCGACAGAGCTTCCCCGACTTTCGTTACCCTGCATCCCCGGCCGATCCATCAACATTGAAACAGTATGTTGCGCATACAATCAGCGTTGGCGGCGGCTTGGCAAGGGACCGTTTCACGGGCGCGTGACCAGCCTTCCGATTTAGCATGCTCGCCATTCATCATCGGAACAGCAGGTGGGAAAGTGCGGCAGTTTAGTTTTTTCGGATGCCCGATTTTGTGCACAATGGCTGGGGCTTCGTGCCTCGCAACCACGGTGGACCTGAGTGCTGACGCTGTATCATTGGGAGCCTAACGCCAACTCCGGCAAGCCGATGCTGGCGCTGAAGGAGAAGGGCGTGGACTTCCAGAGCCACTACCTCGACCTCCTCAATTTCGATCAGCACAAGCCGGACTACCTGAAGATCAATCCCAACGGGACCATTCCGGCGCTGGTGCATGACGAGCTGATGCTCACCGAGTCCACGGCCATCATGGAATACGTCAACGACGCATTCCCCGGTCCCAAGCTGATGCCCGACGATCCGGTCGAGCGCCAGCGCGCGCGCTGGTGGATGCGGTTCTTCGATCAGTACTTTGGACCGAGCCTCAGCATGATCGGCTGGAGTGTGTTCGTGGGGCCGTCAGTGCGGCAGAAGGATCCCGAGGAGCTGAAAGCAGCGATTGAGCGCATTCCGTTGAAAGAGCGCCGCATCGCGTGGTCGAAGGCGATCTACAACACGTTTTCTCCGGAGGAGCTGGAGGAGTCGCGCCGCCGGGTTGGCGTCGGCATTGCCTGCCTCGAAAAGGCGCTCAGCGAACGCCCATGGATCGCCGGCGAAACCTACTCGCTTGGCGACATCAACGGCTTCAATCTCGGCTATGCGCTGCCGCTGGCGCAGCCGCAGGCCTGCAACGACGAGAAGACGCCGCACATCCTGAAATGGCTGCGCGCCATCTATCGCCGTCCCGCCACCCAGGAAACCTGGAAGATGGGCCGCACGCAGATGGCGTCACGCGTGACGTATCTCTCCCAATGATGGACCGCACACGATGATCGAGCTGTATCATTGGGAGCCGAACATGTTTTCGCTGAAGCCGTTGATCGCGCTTCACGAGAAAGGCGTTCCGTTCACCAGCCGCTACACCGACTTTGGCGCTTTGGAACAATACGCCCTGCCGGTGGCGCTTACCGGCCGAATGGAAGTCGAGCACAATCCGGAACGGGACGGTCCCATTCTCGTCGTCGACGGCACGCCGATGACGGAGTCCTTTTTTATCACGCTTTATCTGGACGACGCCTATCCCGAGAAGCCGCTGCGTGGCCCGGATGCCGAGAACCGCTGGCGCGTGCTGATGTGGGCGCGCTTCATCAACGAGGTGCTGGAGCCGGCCGTCAGCACGTTGGGGTCGCGCAAATTTCTTTCGCCGCTGCTGCAGTCGCGCAACCGCCGCGACATCGAGAAAACGATCGAGCGCATGCCGACGAAGGAACAGCGCGATGGCTGGACGGCGGCACTAGCCGGCTCCTACTCCGACGACCTCGTGGAGGATTCGCGCCGCAAGATCGGGCTTGCCGTGAAGAAGTTCGAGGATGCCTTGGCGAAGGGACCGTGGCTCGCTGGGCAGAATTACTCGCTGGCCGATATCAACGCGTTCTCGATCCTGCGGCCGGTGCAGTATCTTGCATCTGACCTTCTCGAGTCCGCATCACGCACGAAGGATTGGCTCGCACGTATTGAATCCCGCCCCGCTGTGAAGGCGGCGCTTGCGGCAAGCAAAACCGGCAAGCCGCATGAGGCGTTTACGCCTGGCCCCGAACACAGCCGCTGGGGTTGACCGTTGCGCGCCATCGACTATTTCGATCGCGGCGTCGAGATCGATCCCGAACGCATCGCCATCCGCGACGGCGACACCCAGATTTCCTTCCGTGCGCTGCAGCAGCTGACCTTCCGTGTGGCATCCGCATTGCGCGCGAATGGCCTGAAGCGGCAGGAGCCTGTCGCGATCTACGCGCCCAATCATTGGAGCGTGCTCGTTTGTCTCCTGGGGCTCTGGCGCGCGGGCCAGAAGTGGATCCCGGTCAACGCGCGCAACGCGCTCGACGCCAACATCCAGTACATGAACTATGTCCGCTGCCGCTGGCTATTCTATCACTCGCAATATTCCCGCGAAGCGCGCGAGCTGATCGCCAAGGTGCCGTCCATCCAGGGCGTGATCTGCCTCGATCGCGCCGACGACGGCTATCCGCCGCTCGAAGCATTCCTCAAACAGGGCGACGCGCCGTTCGCCGAAGACTGCGATGCGTTCTGCAATCTCGACGATGTCGTCGGCATCTTCCCGACCGGCGGCACCACCGGCCCGGCGAAAGGCGTGAACGTCACCAATCTCGGCTGGGGCACGATGCAGGAGATGTGCGCGAACTTCTGGAATCGCGGCACGCAGGATCCCGTTTGCCTCGTGACGGCGCCGCTGACCCACGCAGCCGGTCCGGTGTCGAGCGCCTGCCTCAGTTTCGGCGCGACGAACGTGATCATGCCCGGGTTCGATGCGCTTGCCGTGATGGAGAACATCCAGAAGTACAAGGCGACGCATATCTATCTGCCGCCGACGGCCTGTTACGCCATGCTCGACCACCCGCGCGTGCGCGAGTTCGATTATTCGAGCCTGAAGATCCTGCTGCTGGTCGGCTCGCCGGTCTCGCCCGACAAGATGAAACAGGCCGTCGAGGTGTTCGGCGATTGCGTTTGCCAATGCTATGGCCAGGTGGAAAGCCCGCTGATCACGACATGGCTGCCGCCGGAGATCGTTTCCGCGGCCGCTCGCGGCGACCATCCCGAGCGTCTGAAGAGTTGCGGCAAACCCACCTACCCGGTTCGCGTCGGCATCATGGATGACGACGGCAACCTGCTGCCATCGGGGGAACGCGGTGAAATCGTGGTGCGCGGCGTTCTCGTGAGCCGCGATTATTTCGAGAAGCCGGACGCCACCGTCGAAGCGCGGCGCTTCGGCTGGCATCACACCGGCGATGTCGCCTATCGCGACAAGGACGGCTACCTCTACATCGTCGACCGCAAGAAGGACATGATCGTCACGGGCGGGTTCAACGTTTTCTCCGCCGAAGTCGAAGCCTGCGTGATGGAGATGAACAGCGTGGCCGAGTGCGCCGTGATCGGCGTGCCGCACGATAAGTGGGGCGAGGCGATCAAGGCCGTCGTGGTGCGCGCACACGGCGCGAACGTGTCAGAGAACGACATCATCGCCCATTGCAAGGACAGGCTCGGCGGCGTGAAGGCGCCGAAATCGGTCGAGTTCTGGGATGAGATCCCGAAGACGGCCAACAACAAGATGGACAAGAAGGCGATCCGCAGCCGCTTCTGGGCAGGTGCCGAGCGCAACGTCCACTGAGTCCGCTGGGCGTTTGTTTGGCGGCACCATATAGTCCAGCGCATGCCTTCGATATGCCTTATCGGCAATTGTCATGTAGCGAATCTGAAGCTGGGATGGCCTGCGATCGAGGCCGAGTTCCCGGACTTCCAATTGACCTTCTTTGCCAGCGATGGGTTGTCGCTGAGCCTTGAAATCCTCGAGGGCAAGCTCGTCGCGCCCAATGTGAAAATTCGCGAGCGTTTGGCGCTGACAAGCGGCATCGATGGCGATATCGCTCCCATTTACGACGCCTACGTGATTTGCGGCCTGGCCCTCAGCTCAATACGGATGATTCGGTCGGCGCAGCAACTGGCGAAGCAGGCAAACGGGGCGCGAAGAAGGGCCACTCTGGATGGCATGGCGCTGGACATGGAACCGCCCGTACGAAGCTCAATCGCCATCGATGTCATCTCCAAGCTGCGGCAGCTCACCGACAGGCCGGTTTTCCTGATCGCCACACCGCTCACAGCCTACGAGCGCCACGCGGAAATGTGGGAAGGCATGAAGGCGCGTAATCGGATCGATTTGATCGCGCAGGCCTATGGCCGCGCTTGCACGAACGTCGCAAGAGAACTCGACGCGGTCTTCGTTCCCCAGCCGATAGAAACCGTAGGCCCGATTCCCCTTTCGACGTGGCCGCAGTTCTACCGACTGCCACCGGAACAAGTGAAGAATGAAAAGGCACATCATACGCACATGAACGCGGCCTTCGGTTCCATCGTGCTCTGCGATGTTCTGCAGCGAATTGGCACACATCTGAAAGCCGGCTAGAACTGCACCCAGATGCTGGCATCCGCGCCGCGTTCGACCAGCGAACTCTGACCCAGCGGCGAAACGAAAGCGCCGCTCTCCAGATAGACGTTGCCCCATAGCCGCTGAAGCAGGGACAGTTCGATCTTGTGCGAGCGATAATAGCGGAATGGCGCCCGGCCATCGCCGTCGGCGATGATGTTGAAGCTTTGCGCGATGACCGTGTAGTCGTGCCAGACGTGCAGGCCTACCGTGAGATCGATCGGTGTTTCGTTCGGCCGGGCACCGCCGATGATGCGCTGGGCCACCTCGAGATCAGCATAGCCATCGCGGCCAAACACCGTGAAATTGGTTCCGTACAGCGCGCGAAATTCGAATTCGCTGCCGTTCTCCTTGTGCGCGGACACCGACATGTCGAACGCGCCGGCGCTCTTGTAGGTCGCCTGGACCGAAAAGACACCGAACGAGTCGTCCACCAGGTATCGCGCGCCGGCCTGCACCGCAAAGTCATTGGCGCGCACCGGCGCTTGTCCGGGCAATTGCTCCGTCGCCTTCACGAATTCCGGCGCGAAGATCAGCGTGACTTCGTCGCTGATGCCATGTTCCGCATAGGCGCTGACCATGTACTTGCGGAAGAAAATCGGCGTGGCGTTGCCCGAATTGTCGAAGCTCGAATTGGCGCTGCTGATCGTGACGCCGGTGATGATCTGTGTATCTCCGGCCGGAAGGGTCCACGCGCCGGCCATTGCGGCACATGGCGCTGAGACCGCGCCCACGGCAAGGATTGCTGCGACGATCGCCTTCACAGGAATTGCACTCCGGAAACAACCCAGCTCAGAACCGATCCCAGACCTGTCGCGACGAGAGCGTTGCGCTCGCGTTCAGGCCCTTGCGGCCAATTGCCAACAAGCAGAACCGCGAGCGGACCCATGGAAGCGAGAATCGCAAGCGTGCAGTTCGCGTGACCGAAGAGCGCGAAGAGCAGACCACCGGCCCACCACGCGATGGTGACAATCGAAACCGCGGCGGCCGCAAGACTGTCGAAGCGACATAACGCGAAAGCAGGCAAGGCCGGTGCTATGGCGAGAGCGGCCCACACGATGCCTGGCTCGCCTGAGGCAAACCATTGCATCGTGCCGGTGTGCCGGACCAGCCAGAAGTAAGCGATCGCGCCGGCGAACAAGGCCGGCAGGAACAGCAGCAGGACGAGAAATCCCGTCGTCTTGCGCGCGTCCTTTCGCGCTTCTTCGGGACGCAGCACAAAGGGCAGCATCACGGCCGCAAGAACGCCGCCCGTGGGGTTCGCCAGTTCCGCACCGGCGATCGCGCCACCGAGCAGAACGACACGGCGCACATCCTGATGTTGCGCAAAATGCCCGGCGCCGGCTCCCACAAGATATCCGAGCAAGGCAAATACGAAGCATGAGCCGATCAGCTCCGGCACGAGGAAGGCCGGTTGCGCCAGCGCGAGCACAACAATCGTCCTGGCTGATCCGGACGAAAAGGCGCGACTGGAAAGATCCTCATGCAGCAGCCATGCGAGTGCCACGATCGCGCCAAATGCCGATAGCACCTGAACGGTGAGAAGGCCGGGGCTCATCGCACGTGCGCTGCCGGCTGCATGCGCGTGAGACCATGCGCGGTCTTCTCCCAATGCCAGGGATTGCGCACGAGCTGCCATAGCCCGCGATAGGCCGCGACGGAAATCAGCAGCCAGTAGAACGGGACCAGCAGGCCATACGGCGAAAGTTCGAGCCATCCGCGGCGATAGGGTCCCAGCATGGCGAGATAGGCGAACAAGGCATTGCCGAGAACAATGCCCGCAACCGACATGGTTTCCATCGTGGCATGCGCAGCCGCCGAACCGGGCACGAACAGGATGGTGGCCATGAATGTCAGCCAGAGGATCGGGTTTAGCAACGCCGACAACACCGTACCGCCGACGAACAGCTGAAACCCGAGGAAGCCGCCCCACCCGGCATTGCGGACAAGCGCCGCCGGATCGCGCATGTGAACGAGCCAGGTCTGCATGTAGCCCTTCATCCAGCGCGTGCGCTGCCGCAGCCAGTTGCCGAACCGGGTCGTCGCTTCTTCGTAGGTGGTGGAATCCAGCGTCTTCACGCGGAAACCGCGTTGCGCAAGGCGGATGCCGATGTCGGCATCCTCGGTGACGTTGAACGGATCCCAGCCGTGAATGGCGCGCAACGCAGCGGTGCGGAAATGGTTGGATGTGCCGCCGAGCGGCATCGGGATTTGCAGACGATCCAGTCCCGGCAACAGGTAGTCGAACCACAGGCCGTAATCCAAAGCGAACATCCGTGTTAAAAAACGCGTCTCCTTCGCATTGAAGAAGTTGAGCCGCGCCTGCAGGCATGCAACGTCAGGCGGACCATTGCGAAACGCCGCAACCGCCTTCTTCAGCTGATCCGGTTCGGGCCGGTCTTCCGCATCGTAGATGACGAGAAACTCGCCGCGCGCGAATGGTAGTGCGTAGTTGCACGCCTTCGGCTTGGTGCGCGGCTCGCTTGCGGGAACGTGCAGGCATTCCCATGGCAGCGCCGCGGCTTCGATCGCCGCAACGGTTTCAAAATCATCCGCCTCGGTCACGAGTTTCACGTCGAGATCGCCGGGATAATCGATCGCGGCCAATGCTTCCGCGATCTGCGGAATAAGATTGGCTTCGCGATAGAGCGGGATGAGGATCGTGTAGACCGGCAAGTCCGCGTCGCAATCTGAAGGGTGCTCGCCAGGCGCCTTCTCCAGATCCGAGCCGACCCAGAACAACCAGGCACGAAACACGGCGTTGGCGATGTAGCCGACGGCAACTGCGGCCGTCAGCAGCGCGCTTCCCGATCCCGGCCGCAGCACGACCAGCATCAAGACGGGAACCAGCAACCCAAGTCCCCAGCACGCCTGCGCTCTTGTGATCACATGGCGGGCGGAGAATTGCGGCTGCTTACGCTCGAGCCCGAATGTGGCCTGGGCGAGAAGCCGAGGACCGAGCATCCTCTCGGCAATCCCGACAAAGCTCCGCCGGTCGAGATCGACAATTGACGTTGTCGAACCCAGTCCGCTGCGAAGGCGGCTTGAAAGCGAGGCATCTGCGGAAACGATGGACCACCCATCGTCGCCGCCTTTCAGGGGCAGGCATCCGCTCCGCAGGCAAACGGACAAGGCTTCAGAAATGCCGGCATCCGGCGACGGCCATGCGGTTGCGCCGCAAAGCCCGCCATGGTTCTGCCAGGCGTCGCCCGCACTCGCGGCAACGCCTCCTGATTTGCCGAGGTCCCCCACCTCAAATCCCGCGCAAACGGCGAGCCCTGCCCTCCTTTAAGAGAGTCGGCCCGACGCGATTTTTGATTGACGCAGAACGCATGCACAGGACTGTGCATGGAATCACTCTGGTTGTATTGCGCAATGCGATGCAAGCAACCTGAAGTTGCAACCAGACAGGCCGATTATTCCGCTGCGGCGCGGCCTTTCGCGGGATCTTCCAGCGGCACGGCCGCGGTCTGCGACCACACCGAGGCCGTCTTCTCCTCTTCCGGCGTGCGCTGTGCGACCTGCCGGCCGAGCGCGACCACGGTGGGGATTTCATCGTCGGTGAGCGCCTTCATGCGCTGCTTGCGCGCGAACGCCTTTTCGACGAACGGCGCCAGCTCTTCCATCTTGCGCTTCTGACGCGCCGCTTCCTTCTCCTTGAACTCCGGCATCACGTCGCGCGCGAAAAGATCGAGCGCTTCGCAGATGTGCTCGTGCTTGTTGCGGCCGCCCTGCTGGATGAAGGCGACCTGGTCCACGCCGGACTCCGCAAATTTGCGCAGATGCGCGCGCATCTCGTCCGGCGTGCCAATGCCGCCGGCGCCGGCATTGGCCGGCATGACGTCCTTCACCGCCTCGAACTTCTCCCAGATGTTCGTGCGGCCCGGCTTGTGCTCGCCGAAAATGTAGTGATGGCCGAGCGCATAGCCGAAGAACTTGAAACCATCGAGTCCGCGGCGGCGCGCTTCGTCGCCGTCGGGGTGCACCGAGAATCCCGTCACCATGCAGATGTTCGGGTTCACGGCATGGCCGATCGGCACGCACTCCTCGCGGAAGATGCGGTAGTAGTCGTCGACCCATTGCTTGGCTTCCTGCGGATCGACGAACGCAAAGGTCAACGCGCCGATGCCGAGGCGCGCGGCAAGCTTGATGGTCTCGCGGTTCGAGCACGCCACCCATACCGGCGGATGCGGCTTCTGCACCGGCTTCGGCATGATGTTGCGGCAGGGCATCTGGAAGAACTCGCCCTTGAAGCCGGGATAGGGATCCATCGCCAGCATGTTGAGACACTGCTCGGTGGTTTCGCGCCACATGTCGCGCTTCTTCTCGACCGGCACACGGTAGCCGCCCAGTTCAAGTGCCGCCGAGGATTCCCCCGTGCCGAATTCCACGCGGCCGTTCGACACGAGGTCGAGTGTGGCGATGCGCTCCGCCACCCGCGCCGGATGGTTGTAGCCCGGCGGCATCAGCACGATGCCATGGCCGAGGCGAATGGTCTTTGTCCGCTGCGAACAAGCCGCCAGAAACACTTCCGGCGCCGACGAATGAGAATACTCTTCGAGGAAATGGTGCTCGACTTCCCAGGCGTGATCGATGCCCAGCCGGTCCGCCAGCTCGACCTGATCCAGCGCATCCTGGAACAGTTTCAGCTCGTCGCCGTCGTGCCACGGCCGCGGCAGCTGGTGCTCGTAGAAGATGCCGAATTTCATGGCGTCACTCCCGGATCGAGCATCGGCGCCGGAGCCCAATCCTTCACCGCTTTCAGCGCCTGGCTGTGGTCTGCCTTGTCGAATGCCGAAAGGATCATCTGGAAACGCGCCTCCACGAACGGCTTCATGTTGGGATGGGTGAAGATGTGGAGTTCACCGGCCTTCACCGCTTCCAGCACGCGCTCGCCGACAATATCGGGATCGATCCCGCTGAGGACCGCCTGCGCGGCCGCATCGCGCGTGGCTGCCACGCCGGGATCGACGTCGCCCTGCCCGCCATACTTGTCCTGCCGCCCGCGGCCGCTCTCATGGATGCGCGTGCGCACGAATCCGGGACACAGCACCGACACGCCGATGTTCATTGGAGCGAGCTGTGCGAACCAGCCCTCGCTCATCGCCACCACCGCGAATTTGGTGGCGCAGTACGGTTCGAGTCCGGGCGGACTGACCATGCCGGCCATCGAGGCCGTGTTGACGAAATGCCCGCCTTCGCCGTGACTCTTCATCAGCGGCACGAAGGTCTCGGTGCCGTACACGACACCTTTCAGATTGACGTCGATGATCCAGTCCCAGTCGCGCGCGCCAACACTGCCCATCTGTCCGCCAACGGCGACGCCGGCGTTGTTGCAGACGACATGGACCTTGCCGAACGCAGCGATGGATTCCAGCGCCGCCTCGCGGACGCTGCCACGTTCGCTCACATCGCAGAACACGGGCGCAGCCTTGATCTGCTGCGCCGCCAGTTGCTCGACTGCCGCGGCGGCGGCCTTCTTGTCGATGTCGGCGATCACCACATTCATTCCGGCGCGGCCGAACGCACGCGCCATGCCGAGCCCGATGCCGCTGGCGCCGCCGGTGATGAAGGCCGTCTTGCCGCGAAAATCCGTGATCATGCCGCCACTTTCATGTCGAGCGCATCGAAGCGGCCGATCAGATCGGCCGAATTCGGCTTTGTGGCCAGCATGCCGTGCAGCGCCTCGCGCGATTGCGCGTGCTGGAAATCGGCATTCGTCACGGAATGCCACTGCACCATGCCGCGCCAGATGGGATCGATGAAGTCGGCGCCCTTCACTGTCCTGCCGTCGACAGTCCGGAACGTGAAGCTGCGCAGCTCGGAGATCACCACGGCGAGATAACCGACATGTGGCGCCTCGTCCTGCCGAATGCGGTCGACCAGTTCGGCGGCGTGCATCGCCACATCGCGGCGATCGCGGAAATTCGCCGGATCGCGCATGACCGAGGTGCAGAAGTTGAAGAAATTCTCCGCGCGGATCTCGATCATCAGCACGTTCATCAGAAGCAGGATCCAGTTTTCGTATTCGGACGGAATTTGCGGCATCAGCCGGCCGAGTTCGGGACGGGCGAGACTGTCCGGCACTGTTGCATGCGGCCAGGCGTGCTCGCCGAACAGCATGTCGCGCACGGCGAACCACATCGCATCGTGGCCGCCCTCTCCGCGCGACGGATCGCCGCCTTCGTCGAGGCCATGTGCAATCAGCAGGCCTTCGTTCAGGTGCCCAGTCGCGGTTTCCGAGATGTCATCGACGATGATCTTCTGGAAATCCGGCGCGGCGTTCTCCGCAAGCGCGCGTCCGCGCGCCTCGACCACGCCCGTGATGCTGAGCGCGTTCCACAAGGATTGCCCAAGCCCAAGCTCGAGCAGGAGGTTCTGCTGTGCGTGGTTTGGATAACTGCCGCGCACCAGAAGCGCCTGCGAGGAATCGACCAGATCGAAACCGCGGCTCTTCAGCGCCTCGCCCCATGCGTGGATGGCAGGCCAACGGTGAAGTGTGCGCGGC
>Ga0335079_10009716_pt1 | contig 10955 bp, 10 predicted proteins | sample Lox_Sample_33_FD_206719 | JGI IMG/M metagenome (GOLD analysis project Ga0335079, IMG submission 206719) | Soil microbial communities from Loxahatchee National Wildlife Refuge, Florida, United States - Lox_Sample_3.3 | ecosystem: Environmental > Terrestrial > Soil > Wetlands | place: USA... | reverse complement strand
TTTGTTCGCTCCTCGTTCAAACTGTGTCTCTCTGGCATGCCTAACCGGATTTGGTTGCCGGACTTGGGCAAATCCCGAGCCGACACAGAACCCCCGCATTGGACCATGTGTTTTATCCCTCCATGATATAGCGTTCGCCGATGGTCAACCCCTACTTTGACGTCCTTGAGACAGCCGCGTCAATATTCGGAATTTACTTCGCCTTTGCTTATCCGGCTTTCGACATGTTGAGCACCTACTCCTTTATGGATCCGTCGAGGGCCTTAGGCAAAGACCCAATAGCTCATGAGGGAGCTCTGGGCCTCAAGAAGCTAGTCCCGAGGTTTGGTATTGAGAAAGGGCTGATAGTCTATTACTTCATCGAGTCGGGCATACTCCTTTCGATATTCCTTGTTCTAATTGGGCTGACAGTCCTTTCACCGTTCGGTGTTGTAGCCCTGCTGATTTTCGACGGGACGGGCATTGTGCAGGGTTCCCGATTCGTTCGAGGCAACTTCAGAGCAGCCAAGGGCCTCAGAAAAGAGCTCGCGGAAAGAATCGGCGAATAGAAAAAGAAAAACGGTTAGCCATATCGGCAGGGAAGGCGCCCAAACCCGGTTCTAGTTTGTGTGGGAATCCAAGTCCAAGATCAGGAGGCGAGGCAACCAATGATCTGCCCGAAGTGCCACAAGCCATCATGGGCTCCGTATGTAATGGAGATTGGGGGGAAGTACGGCCAGGTATACAGATACGAAGTCTACCGGCACCCTGACGGACGCCGGCGTACACCAAGGAAATGCACGGTGAGGATTGCATGAACAACGACGTCTGGGTCATTGAGGGCAGCCGGTATAGGCACTTGGGCCTGACGACCGAGATCACTTACAAGAAGGCAGCCCAAGAGAAGGACCTCCCCGAGGAGCTGGACGCAGCCATTCGCCATGGGTCAACAATGATAATCCTTCAGAAGGGGAGCTAGGGATTGGACTTCGCGCGGCTCACTCTAACCCAGAACACAAGTCATGTTCAGGAGAATACCCCCACCAAGTGAGACACAATGCTTAGTGCAAGCAATCCCAGTCCGATAATGACCAAGACCCTTGCTTTCCTCGTCTCTTTAATGAGGGGTTTGCGGTCTGGCCAGTTGCCAATCGATTCAGGTATTGTATCTGCGAACCTTAGTAACCGAAAGGCGGGCATGACGAAGCACACAGCTGAGGCGATTGCGAATATCGCGCTCAGCGTTTCCCAGGACTGCACGGGAGTCATTTCCATTCAACGACAAGAATCCACTTTCGGATATAACACTTCAGAGGGACTGGAATTGTATGCCTTTCTGGCGAATCTCTGTTCGGTCGAATTTAAGCCAACGTTTTGCACTGTTGATTACGTTCCACGCGGGGAGGGGTGCCATGTTGGCAGTCGAGTTTAGGCACGGTCTAGCTGACCGTGGGCTAACTCCAGACCCGTGTGAAGGTTGGGGAGTGATTCCCCAAACCGCCGCGCCGGTAGTCTACTTTGCCAGCCCTGTCTGCCTTCTGAGGTTCCCCACCAGCTCCTGGTACCGAGGGTCGGCCCTCGCCTTCGCCAGCAGGGGCGAGTACATCACGTCAGCGGCAATAATCGTATGATCCTCGAGCGCCCTGTTCATGTACTCGAAGTAGGAGTCGAAGTCCCCCAGCTGGTGGTAGATGAATCCGATAAAATTGAAGCTGATGGGACCCATCTTGGCCTCCTCGATCTTCTTTATGGCGAGCAATGCCTTCTCCCTCTCCCCGGCCTGTGCTGCAATGGCCCCTCCCATCCAGATGACCCAGGGATGAGTGGGCTGGAGCTTCACGACTTTCGCGTGGAGTTCCCTGGCCCTTTCGACTTCCCCCTTGGACAGGTAGTACTCGGCCATGACCCTGTAGGTTTGCGCCGGGGCCAGACGCTCGGTTTTCTTCCAGTGCTCCAAGGCTTTCTGCTCCTTCCCAGTCCAGGCGTACGCTTCCCCGACCCGACTGATGTAGCGCGGCCTGATGGGGTCCAGGCGGTAAGCGGTCTCGAGGAGCCTGACAGCCTCCTCGGGCTCTCCCTTGAGCGCAGCCAGCTCGAACAGCATGTTGTAGGGGTCCGGGAGGCTTGGGTTGAGCTCCAGCGCCCTCCTCGCCTCAACCTCCATTCCTACGAAGTCGTCCTCGTTCACCAGCATTTCTGAACGCGACGCGTGGGCTTCAGGGAGGTCAGAGTCCAGTTCGAGGGCGCGCTTCAGGGAGGCCTTGACGAGGGGGATCGAGACATCTTCAGGTTCGTACCCATTAGTGGCGAGTGATTGGTGGCACTCCGCCACGCCCACGTACGCCCTAGCAAACGACGAGTCCAGCTCGACTGCCTTCTCGAAGAGGGCGAGGGCCTGCCTAACAGAGGGCTCCGACCCCTCTCTCAGCACCTCCCTTCCGCGTAGGAAATTACTGTAAGCCTCGGTGTTCTCTGTCGGCTTCTTCTCAAGTGTTTGCTTCTCTGACGCCAGTAGCTGGACTTTCAGCTCCCCGGCCACCTTCTCGGCTATCTCGCTCTGGACCGCGAAGATGTCGTCTAGGTCCTTGTCGTAGTGGGAGGACCAGAGGTGTCCCTCGGTGCCTGCGTTGATCAGCTGGACTGTCACCCTGATCTTGTTACCCGCCTTCCTTATGCTCCCTTCCACCAACGAACCGACGCCGAGTTCCCTGGCAATCTGTGAGACCTTCTTCTTCTCCCCCTTGTAGCTCATCACCGACGTCCTCGCTATGATTTCCATCTCCTTTACCTGAGCGAGCCTGTCGATTAGCTCCTCGGTCATCCCATCAGCGAAGTACTCGTCGTTCGGATCGGGGCTCATGTTTGCGAAGGGCAAGACAGCGACCCTGTTCTTGTTAGGTTTCGTTGGCACCGCTGCTGCTTCTTTCTCCCATGGCAGAACCATCTTGTACACTTCCATCGGCTCAGTAACGTTCTTCAGCGACTTTGGTCCCATGCTTGAAAGCGGAATGTCCACCTTGTTCCTTACGAAATCGTAAACCTGGCGCGTGATGCAGACACCTCCGTCCTCCGCGAGCGGCTCGATCCTCGATGCCACATTGACTGCATCCCCAGATATGTCGCCTTGTGATTCGACGACATCACCGAGGTGAACGCCAATCCTAAGGTGGACCCTTCTGTCCTCTGCAAGGGGTAGATTGAACTCTTTCGCCACCCTCTGGATCTCGTAGGCACATCTAACCGCATCCAGCGCACTGGGAAACTCGATGAGAAAGGAGTCGCCGATGGTCTTCACCTCCCTGCCGTTGTGTCGACCAAAAATCGGTCTGACTAGCTTCCTCTGTTCTTCGACGAGGGCTAGTGAAAGAGATTCGTTCTTCTGGCCCAGAGCGGTGTAGCCGACCATGTCCGTGAACATTATGGCTGCTAGTCTGCGCTCGCCCTCGGACAACCGAGTCTCTCGGGATTCCGGTACGCCTGGTGTTAAAACGGTTTGGGCAAGGCGCCAGGGCTCCCCCACCGTGACCCCATTATCCCCAGGGTCAGCCAAGCATGCCCAAACTCTGATGATATGAAAGTGCCACATGGGCATGGGGATTCTTTCGAGTTTAAGCATGGTCCAGCTGACCGTATGACGAGTCGGCTCCCGCATGAAGGTTCAGAAGTGACTGCCCAAACTTGGCCCACATGTAGCTTACTACGCCAACCCGTTCATCCTTCTGAGCCTCCCCACTAGCTCCCCGTACCTGTGGTCCTGCCTCGACTTCGCCAAGAGGGGCGAGTACATCACGAGATCGGCGTTTATCGTGTGCTCCTCCAGGGCCCTGTTCATGTATTCGAAGTACCTGTCCATGTCCCCGAGGGCGTGGTATACGTACGCCAAGTAGTTGTAGCCAATGGGGCCCATCTTCCTCTCCTGTATCTTCTTGATGGCGGACATCGCCTTCTCCCTATCCCCGGCCATGGCGTCGATGAACCCCCCCATGTAGGTGACCCATGGGTGCGTTGGCCGGAGCTTCTCGAACTTCGAGTGGAGCTCCCTGGCCTCGTCTATGTCCCCCTTGGATAGGTAGTAGTCAGTCATGTTCCTGTAGGCCTGGGCGGGGTCTAGGTGCTCTGTCTTCCTCCAGTGCTCCAGCGCTTCTTGCTCTCTCCCGGTCATGAAGTACACAAGCCCAAGTCGGAAGATGTAACTCGGTCGGATGGGGTCCAAGCGGTAGGCAGTTTCGATGTTCTTCACCATCTCTTCAGGCTCGCCCTTGATGCCAGCCACGTCATGCAAAATGTAGTAGGCCTCGGGAAGGCTGGGGTTGAGCTCCAGGGCCTTCCTCGCCTCCGCCTCCTCGCTAGGTAGATCATCCTCATGCATGTGTAAGTACGCGAGAGACGCGTGAGCCTCGGCGAGGTCAGGGTCCAGTACCAGGGCGTTCTTCAGCGAGGATTTCACCGCGATGAGCATGACGCCCATAGGCTCGTATCCGCCGCCTGCAAGGGACTGGTGGCACTCAGCCACCCCCACATGGGCCCTGGCGAACGAGGGGTCCAACTCTACGGCCTTCTCGAAGAGGGCGAGCGCCTGCCTGAGTGAGGTCTCAGTACCATCCCTGAACAGCTCCCTCCCCCGTAGGAAGTCGCTGTAGGCCTCCGGGTTCTCGGTGGGCTTCTTTTCCAGGGTCTTCTTATCTGACTCCAGGAGCTGGACCTTCAGCTCCCCCGCCACTTTCTCGGCTATCTCGCTCTGGACGGCGAATATGTCGTCGAGGTTCCCGTCGTAGTGGGAGGACCAAAGGTGCTCTTCCCTCCCCGCGCTGATCAGCTGGACGGTGACGCGGATTCTGTTCCCAGCTTTCCTGACGCTCCCCTCGACGAGGGTCCCGACGTCGAGCTCCCTTGCAATCTCGGAGGCCTTCTTTTCCTTCTTCTTGAAGCTCATGACGGAAGTCCTGGCAATGACCTTTAGGCTCTTCACCTGGGCGAGCCTGTCGATGAGCTCCTCGGTCATCCCGTCAGCGAAGTACTCGTCGTTGGGGTCGGGGCTCATGTTGACGAAGGGGAGGACTGCAACTCTCTTCGAGTCAAAGTGGGGGGCTGCTTCCACATGCTCTTTCTCCCAAGGCATGACCATCTTGTACACTTCCATCGGTTCGGCCACGTTCTTCAGAGACTTCATCCCCATGCTCAGCATCGGCATCTCGAGCTTGTTGTGTGTGCTCTCGTAGATTTGCCGAGTGAGACACACTCCGCCTTCCTCAGCCAGTGGTTCGATCCTCGATGCCACGTTCACAGCATCCCCTGATATGTCACCTTGCGACTCGACAACGTCACCGAGGTGAACCCCGACCCTCAGTCGGACCTTCTTCTCTTCTGGGAGGGACATGTTAAACTCCCTCGTCGCCCTCTGGATGTCGAAGGCACACCTCACCGCGTCCAAAGCATTGGGGAACTCAACCAGGAAGGCGTCCCCGATCGTCTTGACTTCTCTGCCGTTATGCCTCGACAGGATAGGTCTGATGACCTTCCTCTGTTCCTCAACGAGCGCCAGTGAAAGGGATTCGTTTCTCTGTCCGAGGGCGGTGTAGCCGACCATGTCAGTAAACATTATGGCTGCGAGCCTACGGCTGTCTTCTGGCACTAGGGAAGTCCAGTCCTCTTGATTTTAAAATAGTTTGGGCACACAGCTCGATGGTTGTCCTTCACTAGAGCGTCCGGTGTCGTCAGGATCCCCCTAGTCTTCAGCCACCGAAGATAGAGGGCGAGTTGCAGGGCATAGGCTTGCTTGGTGCGAACGTTGCCATATCCGCTGATGTATCGCTCAACCGCCGGGGAAGCCCCGAGCTCCCGCATCGAGACGGCCAACGCGTTCACCGCTTTCTTTTCGACAGACATCCGGAAATCTATAACCGAGTTTTCCTTATCCATCCCACCGATGTCTTCTTAAGCCGTTGCAGCGCCGCGCTGGGGAATTGAAGATTCTGGTGGCGGGGTTTCTCACCATCGACACCATTCAACTCCCGATGCGCCAGATCACTTCTGTCGGCGGGCCCCCTGCGTATGCAGGCCTCATCTGCTCGAGGCTAGGTAACGAAGTCGTCCTGCTCACAAAGATTGGCAGCGATTTCCCCGACGAACAGGTGGTGTGGCTGGCGAGAAACGGTGTGACCCTCCGTGCTGCAGACAGGAGCCTGAATCGTCCGACGACCCGGTTCAAGATATCGAAAGCGGGGGATGAGCGGAGCCTTGCGCTCGCCAGCAGGTGCGAGGATCTTTCGTTGGGACAGATCCCTCCGGACACCCGGTTCAACGCCTCCCTTGTGAGCCCACTGGCAGGCGAGATCTCTACCTCCCTGCTGACCGAGATTTCTGCCCGTTCAGACTTCACCTTCCTTGACCCTCAGGGGTTCGTGCGCGCGTTTGACCGAACGGGGAAGGTCTCTCTCGCCCCGCTGAAAGACAGGAGCATACTCTCCAAGATCGACGCCATCAAGATGGATAGGGAGGAGGCAGAGATGCTCACGGGCAAGAGCGACCCACGGCAGGCGTTGGGGAAGCTGGCGTCCATCGGACTGCACAAGGCGATTGTGACTCACGGCGCCGACATCTGCCACATCCTGGACGGGACTCGGGTCTACGAGGTGCGGGTCCCCAGCAGCCCGGTCGTCGACACGACGGGGGCGGGGGACATCCTCAGCGGAGCCACAATGTCCTGGTACCTGAAGACGAGGGACTTCCTGAGGAGCGCGTGCTTCGGAATAGCGGCGTCGTCGCTCTCTCTTCACATGATTGCACTCGCGAAGATAGACCTGCCCATGAGCGTCGACGAGAGCGCCATGCGGCTCTTTGCGATGGCTGCCCCAGTGGCCTCGGTCTGAAGGCTAGTAGGACTTGCCGAAGTTCACCAGCGAGTTCGCACCTGAACCGCAGACGGCGCAGGCTGCCTCGGGCTTCCCCTGGTCCAGCGGTATGTTCAGTATCTTCCCGCCCGTCTCCTCCTTCATCTTCGCCTCGCATTCGACCTTCCCGCACCAGGGTAGGCGCACGATCCCCCCCTTCTGAGCAAGCACTTTCTTCAGCTCGGCTAGAGTGGAGACCTCGTGTGTTTTCCCGGCCAGCGCCTTCTTCGCCTTCTCGAAAAGGCCGGCGTGTATGGCCTCGAGTTCCGCGTCCACCTCCTCCGCGAGCCTTGTCACCCTGACCACCCTCTTCCCGCCGGTGTCACGCCTGACCAGAATCGCCTGCCTGTCCTTCATGTCCCTCGGCCCGAACTCGATCCTCAGGGGAACTCCCTTGAGCTCCCACTCGTTGAACTTCCTCCCCGGAGTGAGGTGGTCTCTGTCGTCAAGGAATGTCCTGAAGCGTCCCCTTAGCTTCTCCATCAGCTTTCTCGACTCGGCGAGCACCGCCTCCTTGCTTTCGTCGTTCACTATGGGGACGAGCACTACCTGGATGGCAGACAGCTTCGGCGGGACCACCGCACCCCTGTCGTCGCTGTGAACGGCCAGCATGACGCCGATCTCCCTGGTGCTGATCGCCCAAGTGTTCTGCCAGGCGAACTGTTTGTCCCCGTTCTGGTCTATGAAGGATATGTCGAATACCTTCGAGAAGTTCTGGCCGTCTGAGTGCCAGTCGGGCCCCTGAATCGCCTTCCCGTCCGGGAGCAGGTGCTCGATGCTGTACGTGGCCTCCGCGCCTGCGAACGTTTCGGACTTCGACTTCCGCCCCATATACCCTGGCAGCGCCATGAAATCCTCCGTTATCCTGCGGTAGATGCCCATGATCTCCTCCCGCTCCGCGTCGGCATCTTCCCTGGTGGCGAACAGCGTGTGTCCCTCGTTCCAGAGGAACTCTCTCGTTCGCAGGAAGGGGGTGGGATGCTTGAACTCCCAGCGGACGACGTTGTTCCACTGGTTGAGCCTCAGCGGGAGGTCCCGCCAGGACCTAATCCATTTCGAGACGACCTCGTACATCAGGGTCTCCGACGTCGGGCGGATGGCGAGCCGCTCGTCAAGCTCCGAGCCTCCTGCTTGGGTCACCCACGCGACCTCCGGAGCGAACCCTTGGACGTGCTCCGCCTCCTTCTTCAGGAGCCTTTCCGGGATGAAGATTGGGAAGTAGCTGTTTGCGATCCCTGCCTCCTTGAATTCCGCGTCAGTAGCCTTCTGAACGTTCTCCCAAATTGCGTAGCCTGAAGGCCTGTAGACCATACACCCGGAGACGGGGCTGTAGTCCGCTAGCTCTGCCTTCAAGATGACCTGCGTGTACCACTCGTCGAAGTTCTCGCCTTTCTTGGCGGTCATCCCTTCCTGGCTCGGCCTTGACATGGGGGGTCGTGAACTCCCCGGTGAGCTCTTAATGAACGTGCCCCTGGCCGATGCCCCTTCCTACCACATCGAACCGAAAAATATGATGAACAGTCCCAGCAGGATGAATATCACCGCAGACGAGACCTGGAGCCTCCTCGGCGTCAGAAGCTTGCCCAGTTTGCTGCCGAGAGTGGCTTCTGCCGCGGCGGCTGAGACCAAGCCGACCCAAACGGATGAAAACACGAACAGGGGCGACCCGTAGTTCGCCACCAGCACCACTGTCAGCACCTCCGTCGCGTCCCCCGCGAGGTCCAAGAGTGCGAGGGATGCGACCAAGGCGAGGAAGACTCTCCACTGGCTCCCAGAGCGGGCGATTCGAGACTCCTCTTTCTCGACCTCCTTTTCGCCTATCAGCCCTCGCGCCTCCCAGAGTCCGTAGCCCAGCATCACAACGCCGCCGGCCACCCTGACCCAGTCGACTGGAACGACGGCGACTATCAGCGAGCCAGCTGCGATTATGATCGTCGTGGTGATTGCAAAAGCGGTCGCGCCGGCGGCGAAGGCAAGCCGGGTCCTGACCTTTGTCGAGATGGCGAGAAGCAGGAGTGCGTCCTTGTCAGTGAGCTCGGCAACAAAGAGGGTCGCAGCGATGGTCACGAACGAAGCTATCGAGGCTTCAGCCATGGGGGCACCAGCCGTCCCAACGGCCAGTATGAATTACTCCTGCTTCGGGGGCGAAGACGTCTTGCCGGGGGACAAGTACAATGCCATCCCGATGATCAGGAGGAGGAAGGCGACGCCAATCCCGACGGCCGTCTCCCTCTTGCCAAGCTCGTAGAGAGAAACCGGTACGAGGAGCAAAGCCACCGTGGCAACGGCCTGCGTCCTGGTGACGCCCGGAAGCCTGAACCGGACAGTGATCAGGTAGCTGAGAAGCACGAGGGCTGCCGGGAAGACCAGTCCATACCTCCCGACGACAAAGTCTGTAGCTGCGCCCGTGATGTCCGTGAACCCGTTCGCGTAGAGGGCCCCAATCACGACTATCACCAGGGATGCGACCGCTATCGACTGCAGGGTTCCTCCCAGGGAGGTCAGCTTCGCCGGGCGAGCCTTGGGCTCCGTCCCATTCAATTCTATGATAACGCCCAGCATGACCGCGAGTGACGCCACGATGAAGAGTATCGGGTCCCTCGTAACACTCAGGTATACAGACGACGGGAGGGTCACAGATAGTCCGCCCTGCACCCAGAGGACGATGGCATATGCGATCGGGACCACGATGGGGACGAGGTAGAGCAGGGTCGAGACGTCTTCGTAGCGTCCCCTGAAGCTCATAGATTCGCCTGCGCAACCGAATTGAGCTTAAAACCATTACGATGAAGGTGGTGGCGAGGTCCTGCGACCGAAGGTCAGGTAGGCTGTATGGCCTATCATGATGTTCGAAGGTCTCGTCATCCCTACTCTCGCCTCGAGGTGCCTCAGGAGGAGCTCCACGGTCTCGATGCCGACGAACCCTTCCTCCTTCATCTTGGCGACGAGTCTCTCGGCCTGGTTCGTTGTCGGGGTTATCACCGCCATGGGAGCAGACGCCTTCAGACTGGCCCTCATGCTCCTGACCACTTCCCAGGGGTCGCCCACGTCCAGGATGCCGGAGTCCATCTCACGCTCCTCGAAACCGAGCCTGGCGTCGCCCGCCCTGAACGTGACGAACTGGGAGAGGCCGAGCTTCCCGATGTTCTTCCTCGCAACGTCCTGAAAATCGGGATTGAGGTCGTAGGTGTACACCATCCCTGCGGGCTGAACAAGGTATGCCATCAGCGCAGTGGTCGCCCCGCTCCCGGTGCCAGTTTCGATCACCTTCGACCCGGAGTGGACGCCAAGCTTTACGGCCATGAGCCCCAGGTCCTTCGGATAGATCACCTGTGTCTTCCGCGCCAGTTTCATCACCATGTCTTCTATGGTCGGCCTCAGTATGGTTAGCTCGTCTCCCAGTGTGGTGGTGACCGTCACCCCGTACTCCCTGCCAACCAGGGCGGATGCGTCGAGGATACCCAGGTGCGTGTGAAGCTTGGGAGTGTCTCTGGGCCTTATCAGCCACCTCCTCCTTCGGTCCCGGTAGACAAGTACGTACGAGTCCTCTCCGATCAGGTCCATGGTCTCAGCTCAGGCTCGCCACCAGTCGTACCTCAGGAACTCGATGGACCTCTTGTCCTTGTCCGAGATGGCGATGATGAACTGCTTCCTGACGGTGGTGGCGAGTCTCCCAGACCTCACCATTGAGGTGGCCGTCATCTTCGAGTCGGGGGAGACAACCTGGACGATGTAGGGGGCGTGGTCAATGCCAGGGCCGTGCTCGTAGACTGCGAAGTCCGACCCGAACTTTATCCCTGGAGTCACCACGAACCCCTCCTCCCTGAGCTTCCTGTAGACCTGGAACTTTTCTGCAAAGTCGGGATAGGACGTCTCGCATATTTGGTGAAGCTGCTTCGCTGTGAGCTGCTTCCCCGTCTGGTCCTCTACGTCAAGTAGCTTCTCCGTGGCCAGGTAATAGCCCTCCATCAGGTCGAGTATGAGCGGGGCGTCGAATTCGAAATCCTTGGGCTTGGGGATTCCTAGGGGTTTGCCGTAGTACCCTTCCTTGAACAGCCTCCTGGAGGCGTCTATGTCCCAGACGAC
>Ga0335079_10009714_pt1 | contig 10956 bp, 8 predicted proteins | sample Lox_Sample_33_FD_206719 | JGI IMG/M metagenome (GOLD analysis project Ga0335079, IMG submission 206719) | Soil microbial communities from Loxahatchee National Wildlife Refuge, Florida, United States - Lox_Sample_3.3 | ecosystem: Environmental > Terrestrial > Soil > Wetlands | place: USA: Florida... | reverse complement strand
TCATTCCCGCGAAAGCGACGCGAAAGCGGGAATCCACGGCTCTAGACTCCCGCTTTCGCGGGAGTGACGAAGTAAGGTGATCCAATCCGATCGAAATCTGGCCTAGTCGAATTCCGGCAGCCCTTCGGTCGCGCGCCACTCGCGCATCAGCGCGCGGCGCCGGCGCGGAAAGGGCTCTCCCGTCTCGGCCAGCCCGAGGATGCGATCGGTGCGGAAGTGGCGGTAGGCCTGGCGCAGCTCGCACCAGGCGGCGAGCAGCCGCACGCGCTCGTAGAAGGTGAGCGCGATCGGCCAGATGCGCCGCTCGGTGCGGTTGCCGGTTTCGTCGCCATAGCTGATCCAGATCTTGCGCTCGGCGCGAATCGCCTGGCGCAGCAGCGCGAGATCGACACCGTCCGGTGCCGCCGGCCGGCGCGGTGCCGACAGCAGCCCCAAGCTCGCCACATCGTCGCGCCGATTCTCCGGCAGCACCGCGGTGATCTTGGCAAGCGCATCGCGCGCCGCGCGGGCGAGCGGCGCATCGGCGGATTGCGCCACCATGCGCGAGCCGAGGACGACCGCTTCGATCTCCTCGGCGTTGAACATGAGCGGCGGCAGGGTGTAGCCCTCGCGCAGCACGAAGCCGACACCGGCCTCGCCTTCGACCGGCGCGCCGGTCGCGGCGAGGCTGCCGATGTCGCGGTAGATGGTGCGCAGCGAGACGCCGAGCTCCGAGGCCAGCACGGCGCCGGCCACCGGCCGGCGATGCCGCCGCAGAATCTGGATCAGCGCAAGCAGCCGCTCGGAGCGCGACATGGCGTGATCCTTGCGCCACGGCCGTCCCGCGGCAAGAGGCGGCAACGCGCCTTCGTCACACCGTCCTGCCTTTCTTGCGCGCGTAGTGGCGATGCGCCTTGGCGCGGTTGCCGCAGGCGCTCATCGAGCACCAGCGGCGATTGCCGCTCTTGCTGTCGTCGATGAACAGCCATTGGCAGTCCGGATTGGCGCAATGCCGAACCTTGGCGAGGCGCTTGCCCACCAGCAGGTCGCCCGCCGACCACAGCACCGGCGTCAGCAGCTGCAGGACGGCCGGTGCAGCACTGCCGACACGCCAGCCGAAGCCCGCTTCCGTCGGAGCGATCGCACGCCGCCCCGCCACCGCCGCCAGCGCCCGATTGAGCCACTCGAGATTGGCCGGCGCGGGCGCTGAGTTCTCGGCCAAGGCGTGGAAGAGGCGATAGATCGCCTCGCGCAGCTCGATCGCCTCGGTCCGCAGCGCCGAGGCTGCCGCGGGCTCGGCCGCCGCCCAGGCTGCGAGCGCCGCCGCCTGTCCCGCCGGCAGGCCGGTTTTGGCGGCGCACCAGGCGACGAGGTCGCCAAAGCCGCTCAGCTCCTCGGTAGGCGAGGCGGTGCCGCGCCAATAGCGGGTATTGGCGTAATCGAGGCAGAGCTCCTCGCCGGGCGCGGCAATCCAGGGCGTTTCGGCTCCGCCGGTCATCCTACTCCCATACTAACCGACATGAGGGTTGACAAGCTTCGGCGGGCATGATGCCATATAACCAGCATGATGGTTAGAGAAAGGGAGGCAGGTATGCTCGACCATGTTTCGCTCGGCGTGCGCGACATCGACGCGGCGCGGCGCTTCTACAGCGCGTCGTTGAAGCCGCTGGGCTACCGGTTGCTGCATGACGGCTCGACCTCGCTCGGCTACGGCGACGATCACGCCGCGCTCTGGGTGCTGGCCGCCGAGCGCCCGGTGCCGCCGGACGAGAAATCGGGGCTCCATCTCTGCTTCTCCGCCCCGAGCCGCGCCGCGGTCGACGCCTTCCACCAGGCGGCGCTGAAAGCGGGCGGCAAGGACAATGGGGGGCCGGGGCTGCGCGCCGATTACGGCCCCGGCTATTACGCTGCCTTCATCGTCGATCCCGACGGCTACCGTCTCGAGGCGTATTGCGGGAAGTAAGACGACAGAGGACGGACGACGGACGACAGATGTAATCGCCTTCTGTCGTCTGTCCTCTGTCGTCTGTCCTCTGTCTTTCGACCTACGCCACCTTTGCGATCGCGCCGGCGGTGCGCTCGAAGCGCCAGACAAAAGCCGGCGGCAGGTTGCGCCAGACGCGTGCCGCGACGCGGCCGGTGACGGCGAAGTCGCGCGCCGGCAGCGGCGAGGCGATGCCATAAGTGAACTGCACCAGCGATCCGCGCTCGCCGAGCAAAGCAAAGCTTTGCTCGACGATGCGATGGCGCAGGCGCTTCGGCATCGACAGCAGCGGCAGGCTCGAGACGATGGTCGAGGCGCTGGTGACGCCCAGGGGACGCAGCAGCGCGACGAGCTGCGCCGCATCGCCGCGCAGCACGCGCAGCCCCGGGAATTGCTCCACCAGTCGGCGGTAGAGCCGCTCTTCGCGCTCGACCACCACGAGCCTTTCGGGCGCCAACCCGGCAGCGAGCAGCGCGCGGGTGATGCTGCCGGTGCCGCCGCCGAGCTCGATGACGAGGCGCGCCTGACGGATGTCGACCTGCCGCGCCATCGCGCGGGCGAGGAACCGGCTCGACGGCGCCAGCGCTCCGATCCGGTGCGGCGCCTTCAGCCAGCAGCCGAGGAAAAGCCCCAGCTCCGGGTCGATCACGCCCGCTCGAACTTCCCCCTCGCGCGCCGCGTGATGTCCTAAGGCTTTGAAATCCCGGATAATTCCGTTCACGATCGTCCCCCCAAGCGGCATCTCGGGCCGGCCTGCTTTACACTTTGAGTTAACCCCATAACAGTAAAATGCGGTGCGCCGCCAGCCCAAATTGCAAAAAAAAGCGGCAACGGGAATGCTGGGGACGCTGCCTCGATTGTGATCACGGACCGTTAGCCTGTCATTAAGGCGCTCGGAGGGCGCAGGAAAATGCCTATGGAGCAGCAGAAGCACCAGGCCGTCGAAGCCGCCGCGGAACTGGTCGCGCAACGTCTCAAAGGCGCGCGCGGCGGCGATGTCGCCCGCTTCCTCCGCCAGTTCTACGATCACGTTCCGCCCGAGGACATCCTCACCCGCACGGCCGATGAGCTCTACGGCGCGGCACTCTCGCTCTGGCGCTTCGCCGAAACGCGCGCCCTCGGCCGTGCCAAGCTGCGCGTCTTCAATCCGCGGCTCGAGGAGCATGGCTGGCGCTCGTCGCGCACCGTGGTCGAGATTGTCAACGACGACATGCCCTTCCTCGTCGACAGCATCACCACCGCGCTGGCGCAGCGCGGCGTCACCGTGCATCTCGTCATCCACCCGATCCTGCGCATCGCGCGCGACGATAGCGGCCGCCTGACCAAGCTCTTCGAGGCCGGCGCCAAGGTGAATGGCGAGGCGCTGCGCGAATCCTGCATGCATATCGAGATCAGCGAGGAGACCGATCCCGCCCGCCTCGCCGAGCTCGCTGCCGCGCTCGATCACGTGCTGGCCGAGGTGCGCGTCGCGGTCGAGGATTGGCAGAAGATGCGCCGGCGCCTCGCCGACATCGTCGCCGATCTCAAGGCGAATCCGCCCCCGCTGGCGGCGGCGGAGCGCGAAGAGGCGCTCGACTTCCTCGGCTGGCTCGACGACGACAATTTCACCTTCCTCGGCTTCCGCGAATACCGCTTCGGCAAGGGCCGCGAGGGCGGGCTCGACATCGTTCCCGGCAGCGGCCTCGGCATCCTGCGTGACGATGGCTATGCGATCTTCGACGGGTTGCGGAATTTCGCCACCCTGCCGCCCGACGTGCGCGAATTCCTGCGCGAGCCGCGCTTGCTGATGCTCAGCAAGTCGAACCGGCGCGCGGTGGTGCATCGCCCCGTCCATATGGACGTGATCTGCGTCAAGATCTTCGATGCCGAGGGCAAGGCCGTGGGCGAGCGCTTGTTCGCCGGGCTCTTCACCTCGCTCGCCTACAGCCGCAGCCCGCGGCAGATCCCGCTGCTGCGCCGCAAGGTCGAGCATGTGATGAAGCGCTCCGGCTTCGGCATGCAGAGCCATGACGGCAAGGCGCTGCAGCACATTCTCGACACTTACCCGCGCGACGAGCTGTTCCAGATCGCCGAGGACGACCTCTTCGCCACGGTGCTCGGCATCCTCAATCTGCAGGAGCGTCAGCGCGTCGCCCTCTTCGTGCGCCGCGACCCGTTCGAGCGTTTCGTCTCCTGCGTCGTCTATGTGCCGCGCGAGCGCTACGACACGGCGCTGCGCCAGCGTTTCGCCGCCATCCTCGAAGAGTCCTTCGGCGGCACGGTCGACAGCTTCACCACCCAGCTCGACGAGTCGGTGCTGGGCCGCGTCCATTTCATCCTGCGCACCAAGCCGGGGCAGCTTGCGCTGGTCGAGGTCGCGCAAGTCGAGAAGCGGCTCGCCCAAGCGGCGCGGAGCTGGTCGGACCGCCTCGCCGATGCGCTCGGCGACTCGCTCGGCGAAGAGGTCGGTATTACGCTGCTCCGCCGCTACGGCGAGGCGTTCCCCACCGCCTATCGCGAGCGCTTCAACGCCGCGCTCGCGGTCTATGATATCGAGCGCTTCGAAGAGCTGCGGCAGCACGGCGGCATCGCCGTCTGCCTCTATCGCACGCTCGAAAGCGGCGAGTCGGAGCTGCGCTTCAAGATCTATCGCCAGGGCGCGCCGCTGGCGCTTTCCGACGTGCTGCCGGTGCTGGAGCATCTCGGCGTCAAGGTGATCGCCGAAGTGCCGTACGCGGCGACCCCGGCGGAGGGCGCGGCGCTGTCGCTGCAGGATTTCAGCCTGATCGCGCCGGCCGGCGGCGTCGACGTGACGCGCGACCGCGCCCGCTTCGAAGAGGCGTTCCTGCACATCTGGTCCGGCGCGATGGAGAGCGACGGGCTCAACCGCCTGGTGCTCGCTGCCGGGCTCTCGTGGCGCCAGGTGACCGTGCTGCGGCTCTACTCGAAGCTGCTGCGCCAGGCCGGCAGCGCCTACAGCCAGGCCTATATGGAGGATGCTCTCGCCGCGCATCCCAATATCGCCGCCGGCCTGCTGGTGCTGTTCGAGCGCCGCTTCGATCCGGCGCTCGAGGCCGATCGCGATACCGAGGAGACGCGCGCCGCGGTCGCCGTCGAGCAGGCGCTCGATCGGGTGCAGGGGCTCGATGAAGACCGCATCCTGCGCAGCTATCTCCTGCTCATCCGCAAGAGCCTGCGCACCAATTATTTCCAGCGCCTCCCTGACGGCGAGCCCAAGCCTTACCTCTCGGTCAAGCTCGCCAGCCACGAGATCGAGCTGCTGCCGCTGCCGCGCCCGCTCTACGAGATCTACGTGCTCAGCCCGCGCGTGGAGGGCGTGCATCTGCGCGCCGGCCGAGTGGCGCGCGGCGGCATCCGCTGGTCCGATCGCAAGGAGGATTTCCGCACCGAGATCCTCGGCCTGATGAAGGCGCAAGTGGTGAAGAACGCGGTCATCGTGCCGACGGGCTCGAAGGGCGGCTTCGTCGTGAAGCGCGCCGGGCTCACGCGCGAGGCATGGCAGACCGAAGGCGTCGAGTGCTACAAGACGCTGCTGCGCGGGCTGCTCGACCTCACCGACAACATCGTCGCCGATGCGATCGTGCCGCCGCCGGCGGTGGTGCGCCATGACGGCGACGATCCCTATCTCGTCGTCGCCGCCGACAAGGGCACGGCGAGCTTCTCCGACATCGCCAACGAGGTGTCCGCCGAATACGGCTTCTGGCTCGGCGATGCCTTCGCCTCGGGCGGCTCGGAAGGCTACGACCACAAGAAGCTCGGCATCACCGCGCGCGGCGCCTGGGAGACGGTGAAGCGCAGCTTCCGCGAGCGCGGCGTCGACATTCAAAGCACCGACTTCACCGTCGCCGGCGTCGGCGACATGTCCGGCGACGTCTTCGGCAACGGCATGCTGCGCTCGCAGCACATCAAGCTCGTCGCCGCGTTCGACCACCGTCACATCTACCTCGATCCCGATCCCGATCCGGCGCGCAGCTTCGCCGAGCGCAAGCGCCTCTTCGATCTGCCGCGCTCGAGCTGGGCCGATTACGACCGCAAGCTCATCTCGGCCGGCGGCGGCGTTTTCGAGCGCGGCCTCAAATCGATCGAGCTCAGCGAGCCGGTGCGCCGGCGCCTCGGGGTCACCGACAAGGCGCTGACCCCGGCGGAGCTGATCCAGGCGATCCTGCGTGCGCCCGTCGACCTGTTGTGGTTCGGCGGTATCGGCACCTATGTCAAGGCGAAGGCGGAGCGCCACGCCGATGTCGGCGACCGCGCCAATGATGCGCTCCGCGTCGATGCCGATACGCTGTGCGCGCCGGTGATCGGCGAAGGCGCCAACCTCGCCGTGACCCAGCGCGGGCGCATCGCCTTTGCCTTGAAGGGTGGCCGCATCGACACCGACGCCATCGACAACTCGGCCGGCGTCGATACCAGCGATCACGAGGTCAATATCAAGATCGTGCTGGACGCGGTGGTGCGTGCCGGCGATCTCACGGTGAAGCAGCGCAACACGCTGCTGCACGGAACCGCCGACGCGGTCGCCGATCTGGTCCTCGCCGACAACTACCTGCAGGGACTGACGCTGACTTTGGCCGAGGCCCAGCACGCCGAGCGGATCGATCAGCAGCTTCGCGTCATGCGTGCGCTGGAACGGACGGGCGAGCTCGATCGCGCCGTCGAGTTCCTGCCCAGCGACGAGGAGCTCACCGCGCGCGCCGCCTCGGGCCATGGCCTGACGCGTCCCGAGCTCGCCGTGCTCATGGCCTATGTCAAGACCTCGCTGGCGCGCGAGCTCGCGCATTCGGAGCTCACCGCCGATCCGCAGCTCGAGCGCGATCTCCTGGCCTATTTCCCGCCGGTTCTGGTCGAGCGCTTCCGCCCCGCGATCGCGGCGCACCGGCTGCGCAAGGAGATCATCGCCACGGTCGCCGCCAACGATCTCGTCAACCATGCCGGCATCACCTTCCTCGCGGAGATGCGCGAGCGCACCGGCCGCGCTCCCGGCGACATCACGCGCGCCTACATGATCGTGAAGCAGGTCTTCGATCTCGAAACGCTGTGGCGCGCCGTGAGCCGGCTCGACAATGTGGTGAGCGCGCAGACTCAGACCGAGATGCTGCTGGCCGGCAGCCGGCTCATGGAGCGCGCCACCGCCTGGTTCCTGCGCGGCGGCGGCCCGCTCGACATCGAGGCGCAGGTCGATACCTTCCGGCCCGGCATCGAGTCGCTCTCCGACCACATCTCCGAGATCCTGCCGCCGCCGCAGCGCGCCGAGCTGGCGCGTCGCGCCCAGGCGCTGATCGAGCGCGGCGTGCCCTCGGAGGTGGCGCTGATGACGGCACGGCTCGACTTCCTCGTCTCCGCCGTCGACGTCGTGCGGCTCGGCCTCGGCAGCGGCATGGGCATCGTCGATGTCGGCCGCGGCTTCTATGCCGTCGGCGCACGTTTCCGTCTCGACGCGATGCGCATGGCGGCGCGGCGGCTGAAGCCCCAGACCGCCTGGCAGAAGGTGGCGGTCGATGCGCTGCAAGAGGATTTCTACGCGCATCAGGCGGAGTTCACCGCCAAGGCGATCGCCGAGGACCGCAATTTCGGCACCTGGCTCGAGGCCAATATCGAGACGCTCGCCGGCGTCGAGCCCTTGCTGCGCGAGATCGAGGCAACGCCCACGCCCGACGTCGCCATGCTCATCGTCGCCAATCGCGCCCTCAAAGGCTCGCTCGCGCATTAACGCGGGAGCTGCATGGCATCTACCGGAGGCCACAAAGAAACGTCCTCATCCTGAGCCTGTCGAAGGATGCACCGGCCCAATTGCAGCCTGCCACAACCGCGCTATATCCTTCTGAACAGCAGAAGGAGAGGCGCCATGCCGCGGGACCAGGCCGGAGGAAGTGGGCGCAGGCCGTCGCGCAACGTGTTGGGCGAGCGGCTCGAGAGCTGCTCGGAGAAGCCCGTCACGGGCTTCTTCCGCAATGGCTGTTGCGACACCTCCGCCGAGGATCGCGGCAGCCATACCGTCTGCGCGGTGATGACCGCCGAGTTTCTCGCCTTCTCCAAGGCGCGCGGCAACGATCTCTCGACGCCGGTGCCGGAATTCGGTTTTCCCGGCCTCAAGCCCGGCGATCGCTGGTGCCTCTGCGCGCCGCGCTGGCAGGAGGCGCTGGAGGCGGGGCAGGCGCCGCGGGTCGCGCTCCGCGCCACGCATGAAGGCGCGCTCGACGATTGCGCGCTCGACGATTTGAAGCGCTACGCCGTCGATCTGGCGTGACGGCGATGAAGCTTCCGCTCACCGGCGGCTGCCAATGCGGCGCTGTCCGCTATGCCATCGACGCCGCACCCGTCACTGTCTATGCCTGTCATTGCCGCGACTGCCAGCGCCAGACCGGCGCCGCCTTCGCGCTCTCCATGGTCGTGTCGCGGGAAGCGATCCGCATCACGCAGGGCGCCGCGCGGGAATGGCTCCGTCCGGGCGCGGTGACGTCGAGCGGCACGCCGACACGATGCTTGTTCTGCGGCAACTGCGGCGCGCGCCTCTATCACTTGCCCGAGCGCAACCAGCAGGTGGCGGTGGTGAAGCCGGGAACCCTCGACGACACCTCCTGGCTGAAAGCGGTCGGTCATATCTGGACTGCGAGCGCCCAGCCCTGGGTCGAGATCCCGGCAGGGACGGTGAATTTTCCGCGCCAGCCGCCGGATTTTGCCGCGCTCGCCGCCGCATGGCAGGCGCGGGGGGAGCCGGCGGCCGCCTCCTGACGGCCGCCGACCCGCCCTTTGCCGCGGTTTCAGTCGCTCACGGCGTCCTCGACATCGGCGATGAGCTCCGCCTGCGACATCCAGACGAGATGGAGCTCGATCGGCTCAGCGAGGCCGCGCTGCAGTACCCGGAAGCAACGCTCGACCCGCGGGAAGCCGTAGCGCAGCATCGGCAGGTTCTTGCGCACCAGCGGCAGCGCCACGAAGCCGAAATGGAAATCGACGGCATAGCGTGCCAGGAACATGCTGCGCGCCAGCAGCGGCAGATAAGAGGAGAGGCCGCGATTGCGCCAGCGCGGATGCGTCCAGAGCCGGCCCGTCATCGACACCGTGCCGGCGATGCTGCGCGGCGTCTCGGACAGCATCTCCACCGGCTCGTCGGCATGCGGCACGGTCGGGTCGTTGTCGTACCACACCGCCAGGCTCTCGATCATGGGATAGAGGCTGGTCAGGCGGAATAGCTTCCCGGCGATGCAGGAGACGAGGCGATCATCGCCCTCCACCACCTTGAGCCAGAAGGAGCGCTCCGGGCTCATATCGTTGCAGCGCGGATCGAAGGCCGGGTTGACGCCGCCGCGATAATCCTCCATCAGCGGCGTCGCCGCGGCAAACGCGGCGAAGTCGTGCTCGATACTGATGTGAAGGCCGAGCTGCTCGATTTTCTCGACCAGTCGATCGATGAACCAGGAATAGTGCTGGCGCGGCTCCAGCGCGATCTCCCAGCCGAAGCGCGACGGGACCGGGCGAGGCAGCGGCTCGGCCGCTTCGCTTTCGGCGCGAAGCAGGGTGCGGGCGAAGTGACGCGTCGTAAGTAGTGTCATGACCATCTCCTCTATGTATAGGTGTGGGTGCGCGACACATAGTCGTTGCGCACCCGCAACTATCGGCCCTGAACGGAGAATTTCGCGAGTACCGAGCGTCTATCAGGGCTAGTACTTCGCCGGCGCGAGATTGCTTTGGATGGCTACGCCGAAAAAGGGTATTGTGGTTGACGATCGTTTCACCTAAAGGGGGTTGCCATGAACGTACTCAGGGCCGGGGATCGCGACTCCACCGGTACGCCGGAGGGCACCCGCCGCCGGCGCACGGCGAAGCTCGATGGGCCGCATCCCATCGACGTCCATGTCGGGGCGCGGATCCGCCACCGCCGCGCCGTCGTCGGGCTCAATCAGACCGAGCTCGCACTGAAGGTCGGCGTCACCTTCCAATCGATCCAGAAATACGAGCGCGGCACCAATCGCGTCAGCGCCAGCCGGCTGCAGGAGATCGCCCATGTCCTGGGCGTCCCCGTCAGTCATTTCTTCGAAGGGCTCGATAGCGGCGTGGCCGCCCCCGCCGTCACGACGGCGACCGACGCGCTCACCTCGCAGGAGATCCGCGACCTCAACAACGCCTATGCCGCCATTTCCGACAAGGCCTTGCGCCAGGCGGTGCTGCATCTCTTGCGGAGTGTCGCCGAATCGCCGGGAAGCGCCGCCGCGCTGCTGCCGACGGCGCGCTGAGGGCCGGCGGCGATGATGGCGGCCGTCGCGACCCAAGGGCCGGAGCGTTGCCGGAACCTGCTCTGTCTCGCCGCGTTCGAGATCGCCTCCGGCTTCTTCGGCACGGCGCGTGAGCATATCGTCAATGCCGCCCATTGCAGCGCGACCGGCCGCTGTGCGTCGCCGCGCCTTTGCCGCGCCGCGGAGGCGGCGGCGTCGCCCACCGCCGAGCCCGCCGTGGTGAGCCTGCCCGCGCCGCGGATTGGCGCTGCGCTGCCGCTAAAAAACGGCGCTGCCGAAGTCTTGGCGCTGACGCCGCCGACGGCGCATGCGGCGGACTCGGCAGGAAACCGGGTCGAGCGCCGGCCGCTCTCGCTCGGACGGCTGCAATCCAGCCGGAGATTGTCGCTGCTTTTGGAATATTGGCGCGAGTTGTGGATGCAGTCGCATGGCGCGATGATCGATTTCGACCCGGTGCGCCTGGTGCAGATCTCGGCGCTCGGCTGGGTCCATCTGATCGATGTCAGCGATGCCGACCCTGCCCGTTTCGCGGTCCCGATCCGTGGCTGGCGCGTGCCCAACGCCGCGATCGGCGAGAGCCGCGAGGGCATGCAGCTCAGCGAGCATCCGGTCCGCATTCTCGCCGAGGGCGTTATGGCCGATTACGCCGCGGCACGCGACAACGAGACGCCGCTCTACCACGCCATCCATTCGCAGCTGCGCGGCCACCGCTACGCCTATCGCCGCCTCATCCTGCCGCTGTCGAGCGACGGCAAGCGC
>Ga0335079_10009711_pt1 | contig 10957 bp, 8 predicted proteins | sample Lox_Sample_33_FD_206719 | JGI IMG/M metagenome (GOLD analysis project Ga0335079, IMG submission 206719) | Soil microbial communities from Loxahatchee National Wildlife Refuge, Florida, United States - Lox_Sample_3.3 | ecosystem: Environmental > Terrestrial > Soil > Wetlands | place: USA: Florida... | reverse complement strand
CGGCAACGGAATGCGCGTGCTGCAAATTCTTTCGCCGGAAGATTCGCCCAATGCGTACGGCTTCAGCCCGCGGCCCACTCCCAAGTTGATCGCGACCTATCGCACCGCCGGACCAGCTCTCATGATTTCGAAGGGAATCGATCGCGACCGCGCTGTCGACGAGAGCGGGAACCAGCTTGCCGTGTTTGGCCGGCGCGGCGCACGACCGCTTAATCGTGAGGAAGCAGAGCGGCTTTATCTGCGCAACGGCAATCTCTACACCGTCACGAACGCGCCTCCTGCTTCCGCGCACTCTTCGAAATCGCCCGACCGGACCATGGCGGCGCGGGGCGATGAATGACGCAGGATCCGGCGAATGCGCGCACATCCGTTCCCGCGCGTCATATCGCGGCCGTCGTCGTCGGCAACGCCCTGGAATTTTACGATTTCCTGAACTATTCGTTTTTCGCGGTCTATATCGGCCGGGCGTTCTTTCCTTCGACCTCTCCGTCGGCGAGCCTGCTGGCGTCTCTCGGCACATTCGGCATGGGATTCGTCACGCGGCCGATCGGCGGGTTCGTGATCGGGCGGATGGGCGACCGCGTGGGGCGCAAACCGGCGATGATTCTTTCATTCTCGCTGATGGGCATCGCGATCACCGGTCTTGCGCTCACGCCGCCTCATTCGATGATCGGCGTGGCCGCGCCAGTGCTTGTCGTGTTGTTTCGGATGCTGCAGGGTTTCGCTCTCGGCGGAGAAGTGGGGCCCACGACCGCGTTCCTGCTGGAAGCGGCGCCGCCGGAGCGGCGAGGGTTTTACACCGCTTTTCAGTTCTGGACGCAGGATCTTTCCGTCCTCGTTTCCGGGCTGGTCGGCTTCGGACTTGCCAATATGTTGAACGACCAACAGCTGCAGGATTTCGGCTGGCGCATCGCTTTCCTTCTCGGGGCGACCATCGTGCCGTTCGGTTTGATGATGCGGCGCAGTTTGCCAGAGACGTTTCACGCGCCCGATAGCGGCGCGCGCGAGCGCGCCTCGCTGCGCCCCTATTTGCCGCTCGCGATTCTCGGCGCGATCCTGATCGCGAACGGCACCATAGGCACGTACACCACGGACTACATGACGACCTACGCGATCGCCACGCTGCACATGCGCGCGAACGTCGCGTTTGCGGCCACGATCATGGTGGGGCTGAGCGGCGTCGTGTTTGACCTGCTGAGCGGCGCGCTATCGGACCGCGTGGGCCGCAAGCCGATGATGCTCGTCTTCGGCTCGCTCTTGCTGCTCTCGATTCTGCCCGCCTTTCACATGATCACGCGCTATCACACCACGGCTGCATTGCTGGGCGCGACGGCGCTCATGTCGAGCCTCGCGGCCATGTCCACCGGCCCGGTCATTATTTGGCTCACGGAGTGTCTGCCCGCGGAGATTCGCTCCAGCAGCCTCGCCGTTGTGTACGCCGTTTCCGTCGCGCTGTTCGGCGGCACAACGCAATACATCGTCACGTGGATCATTCGGCTCACCGGCAATCCGCTGGCGCCGGCGTGGTATTGGTCCGTGGCGGCAGTGGTCGGCGTCGCCGCGATGACGGCCACCCGCGAATCCGCGCCGCGAAAAATTCCGAAGCCCTGAAGCGTTCCTCATGTTGCGCCCGCGCGCTTGACAAGCCCTCGCAGCAGGCCTAAAATGCATAGGCGAACAAAAAGCGAAACTAGAAATCCCCTCTCTTTCGCCTTTCGCGCTGCGAACTCCGGGATCCCCGGCACGCCGAATTCGCGTGCTGAGGCGGTGCGCCATGAGCTCGAAAACCTCTGCTTTGCGCTTGCAGGTCGAATCGTCGCTGGCCGCGCGCGTCGCCAGCCCTTTTCAATATCGCGGGCGGCCGGCCGTGGAGGCGGTCCCCACCGGCGTTCCTCCTGTCGATCTGCTGACCGGAGGGCTTCCGCGGGGCAGCCTGACGGAAATCTACGGCCCCCCTTGCTCCGGACGGACCAGTCTGCTGATCTCGGCGCTCGCGTCGCGCACGGCAGCGGCGGAAGTGTGCGCGCTCGTCGACGCGCGCGACGCTTTCGATCCCCGCTCCGCGGAAGCGGCCGGCGTGAAGCTGGAACAACTCCTCTGGGTGCGCTGCCGGAACGTCGATCAGGCGATTCGCTCCACCGATCTGCTCATACAGGGCGGCGGCTTCGGATTGATCGCCCTCGATCTGGGGGACGCGCCGCCGAATCTGGTCCGCTACGTTCCCCTGCAGGTGTGGTTTCGTTTTCGCCGGGCCGTGGAGCACACGCCGACAATTTTTCTCGTTCTGGAACAGGAGTCGAACGCGAAGACCTGCGCTTCGCTGGTCTTGGGCTTGCACGCGCAGGAGACGCAATGGCTGCGGACGGCCGGAAACGCCGGAGAAAGTTCCGCGCCGCATCCGCCGGGGCACTTGCTCGACGGCTGGGAAATTCATGCCGAAACGATTCGTTCTCATTGCGCAAGGCTCGAATGCGATGTCGCGGATTCCAAAGGGGCGTTTTGGTTATCCGGTATGTGGAATTGGGGAGGACGCGGACAAAGGTGAAGAGCTTTTCTGATTCTTCCGCCTCGCGATCGGACCCTTATGGCGTTCGCTTCCATTTTCGTTCCCAATTTTCCGTTGCAGGCGGTGGTGCGCTCCGAGCCTGCGCTGCGCGGACGCCCTCTGGCTTTGATCGCGGGGAATCCGCCGCTGTGCAGCGTGATCGCCGTCAGCGAAAAAACCGCGCACATAGGTGTCGGAATCGGAATGACGAAAACGGACGCGGAGCAGTTCGCCGGTTTGGAAATTCGGCCGCGTTCGCCGGCGCAGGAAAAAACGGCCCACGCGGTACTGCTCGACGTCGGCTGGTCGGTTTCACCGCGCATGGAAGATACGGCGCCGGATACGATTGTCCTCGATCTCTCCGGGCTTGAATCGTTATTCGGGTCGGAAAACGACATCGGCGCGCGCCTCGTCGAGCGCTCGTCGGCATGCGGCTTGGCGGTGAATGTCGCGATCGCTTCGAATATCGACACCGCTCTGATCGCCGCGCGGGGATTCGACGGCATCAGCGTGATTCCGTCGGGCGAAGAATCTCAATATCTCGGTTGCTTGCCTGTCCGCGCGCTCTCTCCTTCGGATGAAACGTCGGAAACGCTGAATCGTTGGGGCGTGGCGACGTGCGCCGATCTTACACGCCTACCTGTATTGGATCTCTCCGAACGCCTCGGCCAGGAAGGAGTCCGCCTGCACGAGCTCGCGCGCGGCGCGCTGTCGCGCTCGCTCGTCATCGCCGAGCCTGTTCATTCCTTCGAGGAGGAAATGGAGCTGGAGGATGCAGTCGAGGAACTCGATCCTTTGTCGTTTCTTCTCGGGCGGCTGCTGGACCAGCTCTGCGCTCGATTGGCGGCGCGTTCGCTGGGAGCGGCTGCGATTCGCGTGCGCTGCGAGTTGCAGCCGTCGCCGGAAAAGGCCGTGGACATTCGCGCGAGCGTTTTTTCGGAAAAAGAGCGCCCCGGATTGTACGAAAGGGAAATGCAGCTGCCCGTTCCGGCGCGCGACTCCAAAATGCTTCTGAAATTGCTGCGGCTCCGATTGCAGTTGAATCCGCCCGGCGCGCCGATTCAAAAGATCGCGCTTGCGGCGGAGGCGGCCCGCCCGCGTGCGGCGCAGGGCGGTTTTTTTGTTCCCGCTTTTCCCGATCCCGAAAAACTCGAAATCACGATCGCGCGCATCGCGCACGTGGTGGGCGAGGGAAACGTCGGCTCGCCTTCGCTGATGGACACCTACCGCCCGGACTCATTTCAGATGCGTCGATTTTCGACGCCGCAGGAAGCCGTGGAAACAACTAGCCGCCGCAGCAGCGCTCGCTCGGCCGGCAAGCAGCGTGCCGATTCCAAAGCGCTGACGAGCTTCCGCGTGTTTCGTCCCGCCGTTCCCGCGCAACTCGAATTGCGCGCGGGATGCCCCACGCGGGTCGCTTTTCAGGGCCTGCGAGGAGAGGTGACTGCCGCCTCCGGCCCGTGGCGCACGTCGGGCGATTGGTGGCGCGAAGATCCGTGGCAGCAGGACGAATGGGATCTGGAAATTCAGTTTCACGCTTCTCCGGAACCGCACGACCGGTCTGCGAAAGCTTCTCCCAAATCCGGCATCTACCGCTTTTATTACGATTCGCTGCGCCGCGGCTGGTTTGTGCGGGGAGCTTACGATTGACGTACATCGAGCTTCACGCGCGCTCCGCATACAGTTTTCTCGAAGGCGCTTCCTCGCCGAAAGAGCTGGTCAGCGTATGCAAGGAGCACGGCATGCCCGCGATGGCGCTGCTCGACCGCGACGGCGTGTACGGCTCGCCGCGCTTTCATTTGGAGGCGGAGAAGGTTTCGGTCCGCGCGCACGTGGGAGCGGAAGTTACGTCGACCGCGGGGTGGCGCTATCCGCTGCTGGTCGAATCACGCGAAGGATACCGGAATCTCTGCCGCTTGATCACGCGCATGAAACTCCGCGCGAAAAAAGGAGAAGGCAAAGCGCAGTCGGAAGAAATCGCGGAGATGAGCCGCGGCCTGATCTGCCTGACGGGCGGCGACGAAGGCCCGCTCGCGCACGCCCTGGCAAAAGGCGGGGTCGAGCGCGCGAAAAAACACGTCGAAGAGCTTTGCCGGACGTTCGGCCGCGAAAACGTCTATGTGGAACTTCAGCGTCATCTCTGCCGCGACGAGGAAGCGCGCAACCAGGCGGCTGTCGAGATCGCGCGGAAGCTCAAGCTGCCGCTGCTGGCGACGAACGGCGTCTGCTTCGCACGGCCGCAGCAGCGCGAGCTGCTGGATGTGTTCACGTCCATCCGCCATCATCGAACGCTCGCGACCGCTGGAAAAGCGCTCAGCCGCAACTGCGAGCGCCATTTGAAATTGCATTCGGAAATGGCGCAGCTCTTTTCCGATCTTCCCGACGCCATCGCGAATACGGAGAGTCTTTCCTCGCGCCTGCAATTTACTCTGAAAGATTTGGGGTATGAGTTTCCGAAGTATCCCGTTCCCGGCGGCGAATCGGAGATGCATTTTCTGCGCCAGCGGACGCTGGAGGGCATGATCCGGCGCTATGGCGCGCAAAACGATCGCGCCCGGCAGCAGATTGACCGCGAGCTCGCCCTGATCGAAAAGCTGAAGCTGGCCGGCTATTTTCTGATTGTCTGGGACATCATCCGGTTTTGCCGCGAGAAAAACATTCTCGTGCAGGGGCGCGGCTCGGCGGCAAACAGCGCCGTCTGCTACTCGCTCGGCATCACGGCGGTCGATCCGGTGGGGATGGATCTGCTGTTCGAGCGGTTCCTTTCCGAGGAGCGCGGCGAATGGCCGGACATCGACCTCGACCTGCCGAGCGGCGATCAGCGCGAGCGCGCGATTCAACACGTCTACGAACGTTACGGAAAACTGGGCGCCGCGATGACGGCGAATGTCATCACGTACCGCGGGCGCTCATCCGCGCGGGAGATCGGCAAGGCGCTGTCGCTCAACCCGGAAACGCTCGATCGCCTCGCGAGCCTGGTCGGTTCGTGGGAATACAGGGACCCGAAGGACACGCTCGAACGCCAGTTCCGCAATGCCGGCCTCGATATCGGGCACCGGCGAATCCGGAAGTTCCTGGAATTGTGTGAGGCCGTGCAGGACCTGCCGCGCCACCTCGGGCAGCATTCCGGCGGCATGGTCGTCTGCCAGGGGCAGCTCGATTCCGTTGTCCCGCTGGAGCCGGCTACGATGCCGGGGCGCGTGGTGGTGCAATGGGACAAGGAAGATTGCGCCGACATGGGAATCGTGAAAATCGACTTGCTCGGCCTGGGAATGATGGCCGTGCTGGAAGAGTCGATCCAAATCATCCGCGAGCATCACAAGGAAGAAATCGATCTCGGCCGCCTGCCGCAGAACGACGAAGCGGTGTACGGCGCTTTGCAGAAAGCGGACACGGTCGGCATGTTCCAGGTGGAAAGCCGCGCGCAGATGTCGTGCCTGCCGCGCCTGTGCCCGCGAACTTTCTACGACATCGTGGTGCAGGTGGCGATCATCCGGCCCGGGCCGATCGTCGGAAACATGGTGCATCCGTATCTGAACCGCCGGCAGGGCCGCGAAGAGCCCGAATATCTTCACCCTTCTCTCGAAAACGTTTTGAAGCGCACGCTGGGAGTCCCTCTTTTTCAGGAGCAACTGCTGCGCATGGCGATGATCGCCGCCGGTTTCACGGGGGGCGAGGCCGAAGATCTGCGGCGGGCGATGGGATTCAAGCGCTCCGAGGCGCGCATGAAGGAAATCGAAGTGAAGCTGCGGCGCGGCATGCAGGCGAAAGGAATCACCGGTGAGACGCAGGACAAAATCGTCCGCTCGATCGCGTCGTTCGCCCTGTACGGCTTTCCGGAATCGCACGCGGCGAGCTTCGCGTTGATCGCGTATGCGAGCGCCTGGCTGAAATGCCACTATCTGGCGGCATTCACGGCCGCGATGCTGAACAACCAGCCGATGGGTTTTTACCGGCCCGCGACTCTGGTGAAAGACGCGCAGCGCCACGGCCTGAAACTCAAGCCGATCGACGCGACGCGCTCCGATTGGAAATGCACGCTGGAAACAATCCCGGACGGATTCGCCGTGCGCGTGGGAATGCGCTACGTCAAAGGGCTGCGCCAGGAGACCGCGCTCGAAATCGTGCGCCAGCGCGGACTTCGCAAACTCGCGTCGATCGACGATTTGAAACAGCGCGTTCCCGAAATACAAAAGTCCGAGCTGACGGCGCTTGCGGATGTGGGCGCGTTGAATTTCCTGTCCGGTAAACGGCAAATCCATCGCCGCGATGCGCTCTGGCAGGTGGAGCGCGCCGCGCGCCGGCCCGGACCTCTGCTGGAAACGGAAGCAGCCCCGGAAAGCGCCAGCGCCGAAGCCGCGGGATCTCCGCTGGCGCAAATGACGGATGAAGAACGATTGATGGCGGACTTTCGCGGCACCGGCATGACCGTCGGGCCGCATCCGATGGCGTATCGCCGCGCGGAATTGAGCGAGCAGGGGATTCGAGCGGCGATCGAGCTTGCCAGGCTCCCCGACGGCGCGCAGGTTCAGGTGGCAGGCGCTGTGATCGCGCGTCAGCGGCCGGGAACGGCAAAGGGATTCGTCTTTCTGAGCCTCGAGGACGAAACGGGGATTGCGAACGCCATCATCACGCCGCAATTATTCGAGCAGGATCACGCCACTTTGGTGCACAACCAGTTTTTGCTGATCGAAGGCACGCTGCAGAATCTGGACAACGTGGTTTCCGTGAAAGCCCGGCGGGTCCGGCCGCTGGCAATCAGCCGCGCGGAAACTCCGTCGCACGACTTCCACTGAGGGCGCCTACTGCCTTCCTTCCGGCAGGTCTTCCTTCCATGCGAGCAGCGCTTCCGAAGTGTCTCGCGTCGCGCCCAGTTGGTCCCGCGCTTTGGCCCATCGCGCGCGAATCAGGCGCGAAAGCGGAGCATCCAGACTTACGCTCTCTCCCAGATCGGCGGCGATGCGCACATCCTTTGCCATCAATCCAAGCGCGAAACCGGTGGCAAATTTCCCGCCGAGCACCTGCTCCTTGATCATTACTTCCGTGGTGAAATTGCGGCCGGTGGAAACATTCAGAATATCGACCATCTTCTCCTGATCGAGTCCGAATCGCTGGCCGATCAGCAGCGCTTCCACAACAGCCGTGTAACCCGCTGCCGCGATGTAGTTGTTCAGCGCTTTCATGGCGTGGCCGGTGCCGAGCGGGCCGGTTTCGAACAGCTGCTTGCCCATGGCCGTCAGCACCGGCTTGGCGCGCTCGATCGCAGCTTTGTCGTTGCCGCCGATCATGATCGCGAGCGTGGCCGTCTTCGCGCGAGGCACGGCGCCGGACACAGGGGCGTCGATCAAAATCACGCCACTCCGCTCCAGCACCTTCCCCAATTCGCGCGTCCCGACCGGCTCGGAGGAGCTCATGTCGACGACGAGCGAGCCCGGCCGCAGGGCTTTCGCGAACGCGCCATTCTGCGCTTCGAGAATCACTTCGCGCACGATCTGCCCGGTCGGCAGCATGGTGATCGTGATCTCGTTCTCGGCGAGCTCGGCCAGGTCGCGCGTCGCCTTGCAATTGTGCTCGCGGGCAAAGCGGGCGCTCTTTTCGGCGTCCACGTCGTAGACAGTGAGCGAGTGGCCCGCGTTCGCAATGTGGCCGGCCATCGGCCAGCCCATGTTGCCGACGCCGATGAATCCAACGCGTGTAGGCACGGTCGCTCCCTTACTCGAGTCCGAGTTCCTTCAGCACGTCAGTGGCGTGATTGAAGCTGTCGACGCCCGCGGGCACGCCCGCGTAGATCATGCTGTGCAGCAGCACTTCGCGGATTTCGTCCTTGGTCACGCCGTTCTTGATCGCGCCGCGCACGTGGCCTTTCAACTGGTTCGGACGATTGAGCGCGACGAGCAGCGCCATCGTCAGCATGCTGCGCGTTCGGCGGTCCAGCAGCGAGCGCGTCCACACTTCGCCGAAGCAGTAGCGCGTCACAAGCTCCTGAAGCGTCCGGTTGAAATCGGTCGCCTTCTCGAAGACCTGATCCGCATTCGCAACGCCGAACATGTCTCGCCGAATCTGCAGGCCGGAAGAGAAAGCCTCGGCGTTTCCGCTCGAAGGCGCTTGCACGGGCGGCGCCGTATCGAAATGGAGAATCGTGACGCCGCCCGTGGCGTAGTTCGCCGTGTCCGCCGCAACCTTCTGCCCGACGGGCGATTGCATGGCCGCCGCCATCGTTGCCGCGTCCGCGAATTCGCCTTCCCATATGCAGAAGTAGGGCGACGCCGCTCCGATGCCCTCGATCACAAAGCTGTGGCGGCTCGAGACGAGTCCCGGCAGTTGCGCGACGAGCGGGAGATGCGTGCCTTCGTAGTAGCGCTTGAATTGCCCCGGATCCTTTGGAGGCGGGTAGAGCGCGAGAACCTTGTGCATGGCGATTGTTTTCCTTTCGGTCGGCGGCGGCGCTAGAGGCGGAAGAGTTTTCGCGCGGTCTCGCCCAGGATGTTGCGCTTCGCTTGCTCGGTCAGGAACGGCAGCCCGGCGATCCGTCCGGGCACGTCGAAATCCCAATGCGGCCAGTCGGAGGAGTACATCAGCTGCGTTTCTGCGCGGACGGCCTTGAAAGTAGCCTCCAGCATGTGCGGCATCGTCACTTCGAGCGGCTGGGTCGTGAAGTACATTTCGGCGATGTATTCGCTCGGCAGGCGCTTCAGCAGCGGCGCGTCGGACTGCCGCATCAGGTATTCGTGATCCAGCCGCTGCATCATGAACGGCACCCAGGCCAAACCGCTTTCGATCCAGATCAATTTCAATTTCGGGAAGCGTTCCGGCAGGCCGTTGATGACCCAGTTCGTCAGATGCGTCATGTTGCATGTGACGAACGACATCGAATGGACCGAAAGGAACCGGTTCATCGTCTGCGTCATTGTGTCGCCCCACGTCGGGCCGGCGTGGAAGGCGAGCGGGAGCCCGCGCTCCTCGAGCTCCTTGTAGATCCGCATGTACATGTTGCGATGCACGCCGGTGTGGCGCTGGCTCGTGATCATGAAGCCGACCACGCCGGGCGTCTCGCCGAATTCGCGGATCGTTTTCAGCGACGCTTCCGGATCGTGGAACGGCAGGCAAAGCAGCGTTTTCACGCGCTTTTCGTGCGGCAGAATCGTCCGCGTGAACCAGCGGTTGTAGGCGAAGGTCATCGCCGTGACGATCTCCTGCTCCGGGTGCAGGCCCATTTCGAGCATCGGCTGCGGAAACACGACCTGCATCTTGATTCCCATCGAGTCGAGGGCGCGCCGGATCAAGGTTAGATCGCGGTGCTCGTCCGTCTGCTCGACGTGCTCGGCCAGTTGCGCCTGATGCGGGATGCGTCCGAAAACGTCCTGAAACGTCATTCCCACCGGATGATTGCTGAACACGAGGTTCTTCGCGTTCGGCCAGTCTTGCGTCATCGTAATCGCGTTGTGCCGCAGCACCGGATTTTCCAGGTGCTGCAAAATATCTCCCCACGAATCGAACTCGACGTGGTGCGCGTCGACATCGACGATGAAATAGTCGTCCAGATGATAGCGGGCGATGTCGCGCCGCGCGTTCGCCAGGATCTCGCGCGAGTCCGTGCGCGTGGTGATCTGCTGCACCGGATGTTCGCGCGCCGTCGCCGTGCCGTTGAGTGTCTTCGTTGTGCCCATTGGATGTCCGTCCTCGAAAATCCTTCGCTACGATCCCTGCGATTCGCGGCCGCGCGTCCGGGAAAACCACAGCGCCAAGTCGAAGGGATTCAAATGATGCGCGCGCAGCAGCGCGCACGCCACCACCATCGCCTCCGTGGTCGAGACCGTATCGTCGATCACAGGAGCGATCTCCGTCCCCGGCTCGGCGTCTTCCGCTGCTGCCGCATACAGCTTCACGGCCCCGCTCACAAGGTTCGTCAGATCCGCTTGCGGCACTCGCGCGACCTCTCCCGCGCGAATCGTGCGCTCGATCTCGGCGCTCAAGCCGCCGATCAGAGCCGACAGTTTCGCGGAGTCCTCAGACGATGACATAAATCCCGTCGGAGCCCTCTTCCACCGCCACGCGAATCAGCCGCGCCGACGGCCGGCCGGGATGCGCGCCGGTCTTGATGTCGTACTCGAAGCCGTGCCATGGGCAGACGATGTGCGGATGCGATTCGTCGAACGCGAAACCTCGGCTTTCGCCGCCCGCGTCGATCACTTCGGTCACGCGCGGAATCATCTTGCCCTGGCAAACCGGCCCACCCTGGTGCGCGCAAACGTTTTCCCAGGCGTAGAGCTTGCCTTCGACGCGAAAGATGCCGATCGTCTTCTCGCCGACGTCGACGACGAAGCGGCCGCCTTCCGGCACGCGATCGCTCGCGCCCACGTACGCTCTCTCGGATGTGGCTGGCATGTTCCCCCTGCGTGCGGCCGCGAGTCC
>Ga0335079_10009709_pt1 | contig 10958 bp, 8 predicted proteins | sample Lox_Sample_33_FD_206719 | JGI IMG/M metagenome (GOLD analysis project Ga0335079, IMG submission 206719) | Soil microbial communities from Loxahatchee National Wildlife Refuge, Florida, United States - Lox_Sample_3.3 | ecosystem: Environmental > Terrestrial > Soil > Wetlands | place: USA: Florida... | reverse complement strand
CTTTGCTAAACCGTTGTACGGGCTAACACCTGTACCGAGGGTTCGAATCCCTCCCTCTCCGCCATATATTTCTCATCGAAAAGCCTATAGCCCTACGCGGAAAACTAGTCCTTCTGCATTTCTGACGATTCAACTTCCGATTGGAGGCATGTTCTACTTCCGAGCAAGGCTTCTTCGGTGGGGTCAATGAAAGTTTGGACAAGATTATCCGCAAAAACCGCCGTTCGTTCAACAAGACACGAGGCGACGATTGGCGGCACGGAAACCGTACGATTTTGTCCGAATGCGGTTGCCGCTTGGTTGGGAGAGCACGGCGGCTAAACCTCGTTACCTCAGCCGATGTGCGAACTCACCGCGTAGAATATCTTCCGAGCGCCAGCGAGGTCAGCCATGGCAGCAATGTCCCCAAAGAGAAAATCGAATCCCCGCAAAAAAGCGAAGAAGCCCGTACCAGGGAAGTCGAAGAAGGCCCTCCGTCAGGTGAAGAAAGTATCTGCACATCAGCACACAGCGGAGGTCGGTGGCGAGACGCTGACCTTTAACCATGCAATGGTCTATGCAGCGGACGTGCGACGCGCGCTGGGCTTTTATCGCGATCTGTTGGGATTCAAACTCGTGGACGAATTCCGCCACGAAGATATACCAGTGTATGCGCGGTTGCGCGCGCCGGGAGGCGACGGCACGATCGCGTTGCACTTGGCGGGGCCGGGGACGCCTCTGGCAAGTGAAGGCGTGCGGCTGTACTTCGAGATTCGCGAAGTTGACGACTTCTGCCGCAAACTGCAGGCCAAGGGTTTCTACATTACGCAGATGCCGCGCATGATGCCGTGGGGTTGGCGTCACGCATATCTGAACGATCCCGATGGTCACGAGATCAGTATCTACTGGGCCGGGGAGAACCGAATGAAGAAGACCGTCATGCGCGCGGCAAAGGAAGTTGAGCAAGCGTCGTTCGCGAAAGGGCGATGACGGCCGCCGTCGCATTCGGCACTTATGTCCGTCTTGATGACCCGCCCGGGTTAATGAGTGATATCGGCCTGGTTACAGGGCCGACCGATACCCAAGCGCTGCTGTAACATCCGAAAAAGAATGGCTCGACGTGACTATTGCAGCTTCGCGTACTCCGCTTTGGCTTGCTTGTCTATGGGGATATCGGGATCGGCGTCTTTCCAGAGGCTGAAGAATTCCTCGTATGCGGCTTTCGCTTTGGCCGCCTTGCCGCTAATAGCGTAAGCACGGCCAATTTGAAGATGCGCCAGCGATCCCGTGACATAGTTTTGCACGATACCGCTATGATCTAGCATCTTCTGGAACTCCGCAGCTGCTGCGGTGCCGTTTCGCGCCAACAAGTAGGCTTGGCCGCGCACGTACGCCGGGTAGAGGTAGTTAATGAACACTCCAGCTCCACCCAGTTCGTAGGGAGCGGATGGTTCCAAATCAAGCAATGCCTGGGACGAATTCTTCCGGTTGAGTTCGATCGTGCCGTTGATGGTCGGCAGCCAGTACAGCTTCAACATCGTATTAGTCGGGAAGGTCTTCTCCAGATCTTGAGCAAGCGTCTTGGCTTGAGAAACATCGCCGATGCGGGCCAACGAAAGGGCTGCAGCCACCTTTACATCCGGCCCTTGAGATAGCTTCAGAGCCTCCGAGACTCCTTGTCTCGCGTAGCCAGCGTTGCCTAGCTCCGCTTCGCGCAGCGCAGCATTGACCTTCCACAAAGCAGCTGTTTCCTTGGACTCTCCGCGGACAGCCGAGTCCACTGCCCTGCGCGAAAAGTCTCGCGCCTTGTTTAGACGCCCGTAGTACGCCTCCGTATCCGATTGCGCCGAGAGTAACGTATCTTCGACTCCGGGTTTGCCCGCAGCCCAACCTACCTGTTGTTCCATCAGTGCAGGGGCTCCTCGCAGAAAGGCATAATAATAGATATTGGTGCGCAGAAGACCGCTATCCAGTTTGTGCGCAAGTGCTTGATCGAAAGTGGCTTTCGCATCGTCGAGCCTGTTTAGGTTGATATAAGTCCCGACCGTGTTTGCATAGACAACAACCCGGTCTGGCGCCAGGCGCATAGCTTCTTTCTCTTGGGCGAGAGCTTCGTCGAATCGCCCGAGATTGCCGTACTCACTGGCGAGGTTGACATAAGGGCTGACATCGCGAGGATAGGTGGCTGTCCAGAGTTCATAGGTCTGTACCTCTTTCTCGATCTCTCCTCTCGCGCGAAAATAGTACGCTGCGATTCGCAGCTTCTCGCGTTCGCTCGCTCGGTCCCGCAGTCCATAGGCCTTCGTGGCATTTTCCAGCGCCAGCGTCGGCTGGTTCAAGTTGCCGTAAAGGACCGCCAAAGCGGCATATGCCATGGGGAAACTAGGGTCGATTTCAATCGCACTCTTCAGGAATGGAATGCTGGGTGTATCTCCTCGTTCGTGCCCAACGGTAATGCCCATACTGTAGGCTTTCAGGGCTTCAAGAGAGGATGTCGTAGCTTCAATCGGAACGTCGAACTTCTGCACCGAGGGGAGGGATTCTCCCAACTTAGTCCGCAGACTGGACGAGGTTCGGCTCAGAGCCCGCAGAGTGTCCTCTTTGCTCGAGGCCTCGCCCTGTTCCTTGGCCAAAGTGTCGCCTGTGTCGCATGCGACCGCGTAAAGATCGATCAGGTAATGGCTTCCCAGGCTTGATATCGTGCCACCCAGCAAGGCCTTGCTGCCTGTGCGCAAGCAAACCTCGCGTCCGACGTCTCCTGTGATGCGTTCGTTTGCGGCCCGGCCCATCATCTGCAAGGTCTCGCTGACTTTTCGGTCGGACAGCACGTTCAAGAAAGGGGATTGCCCCAGTTGCACCGCCAGCGCTTGCTTCAGCGCATCGTCGAAAATGGAGTCACCTGTCGCGTTGGCGAAATCGGCGAGAACGACCGTGTCTTTCTCAGTCAGGTGCTCGCTTTGAAGGGAACGATAGTAAAGCCCGCCCGCGGCGAGCAAAGCGGCCAGCAGGACGGGAACCGCAATCTTCAAAAGCTTCCCCCAAAAAACGATCGGAGCCTTTACCATCGTGCCTAAGCTCGGTGCGGAAATGTATCCGCTTCCAGAGTCCCTCTTCAGCCGTTGCAGGTCCGTCGACAAATCGGCTGCGCGCTGGTAACGCAGGTCGACGTTCTTCTCTAGTGCCTTATCGATGATTACTTCGAAGTGCAACGGCATCTGCGGATTGAGTTGCGATACCGGGATGGGCTTCTGGTGTAGGATCGCTCCGCAGATTTCTCCAGAACTTGCCCCATCGAACGGCATCCTTCCCGTAGCCATCTCGTAAAGAACCGCACCGAAGGAAAACAGGTCACTTCGCGCGTCCAACTCTTTCGCCCTGACCTGCTCGGGAGACATGTAGGCGACCGTGCCCAGCATTGCTCCCGGACTCGTAAGATGCGCCTCGGCACTGGTGGCTGCGGTCTGAGTATTTTGTGCAGCTACTTGACTGGCAGAGCTGATGGGAGTCGCAATCTTCGCCAATCCAAAATCCAGAATCTTCGCGTGCCCGCGCTTCGTCACGAAGATGTTTGCAGGTTTGATGTCTCGATGGACAATACCAGCAGTGTGGGCGGCATCCAGCGCCTCTGTCAGCTCGATGGCGAGCGATAGAATAACTTCAATTTCAAGTGGACGCCCAGCGATTCGATGCTTCAGGGTCAGCCCATCCAAAAACTCCATCGCAATGAAGGATTCGTCGCCGTGTTTGCCGATCTCATAGATCGTGCAGATATTGGGGTGATTAAGCGCGGATGCGGCACGTGCTTCGCGGCGGAAACGTTCCAATGCCTGCGGATCTTGGGCAACATCTTCTGGAAGAAACTTCAGCGCGACGAAGCGACCCAGTTCCGTGTCCTCAGCCTTGTAGACTACGCCCATCCCGCCCCCGCCGAGCTTCTCGACGATGCGGTAGTGTGAGATGGTCTGGCCGATCATTGGGCTGAAATGTTAGGCCCGGGGGTGACGCACGTCAATGAAAGTGTGGAAGTCGTATGCGCACCGAACATTAGGTGATGTTAAATCGAGGATTACTCCTGCGCAGACAACCTTGGGACGAACTCTATTCCCGCCCAACAATCCTCATAAATCTCGAGGCCATGCCCCGCCACTGCCCTTCGTGGTAGGCCTTTTTCTTTGGAGGTGTAAAGAGCAGCCGGTCTGCGTAGCACTTCTCATGTACAGAACGGCCATCTTCATCAGTTTTGCATGGGCCCAAGTTGATCGGCTGGAAACAAATGGAACAGAGGAAGGCACCCTTTCCGCACATGAAAGCACCCCATGGTTATGGCCACTATCCCTCTGAAATGGGCAGAATTCAAGCAAAAAAGGCGGCGTGTGGACGCACGCACGCTCGAAGTCACCGACAAGGTGAAAGGCGAGGTAATGGACCACACGAAATTTGAAGTCTCGCATGATGGCAAAACGTTGACGCTAACGGTTCACGGAACCGGCCAGGCGAACGCCCAGACTTTCGTCTAGAACAAGATGTAGCTCCGCGGTTGAGTCCTGCTTATGGCGTCGGTGTGCGCGCCCGTTCGCTTAGGGAAAGGACTGTCCTCAAGAAAAAACCATATGATTGCTAATTGTCGTAGCTAACTACTCCATTCGATCGGGAATTGCACTTGTTCGATATGATGTCTTTGTTTGTTGTCAAATCTTCCCCGGTAAATAAGGACACAGATGACTCATCTAGGTGCGGTAGTGGCACAGTTGAAAGAAGAAAGAGACAAACTGGATCGAGCAATAGCAGCGCTGAGCGGCATCACTGGAGGGGGTGGAGGTGGGCGTGGACGGCGCAGGTTGTCTGCGGCTGCTCGTGAGCGAATCGCAGCGGCGCAACGTGCGCGGTGGGCAAAGTTCAAAGCGAAGAAGAAGAGGTAGAGCAGTTCACTGCCGAATAGAGGGCATGCCTTCGGGTGTGCCCCTATTTTCGCCGGGAAAGGGGCAGGCGAAGGGCACGAGGAAACCATGACGATGAAAGGACTGCCTTCGCTAAATGCTGTCCCAGTCGTCACCTGAACTATAGGCGGGAACGCAGGCGATATGGAGTGCCGCAATCATCTTCCACCGACGTGCAAGTGCTGGCTGGGATCGCGCGACTGGTTATACGGCGTCCGCGAACGATTCGCCAAACTCTCGTCGGAAAGCTACGCTGCGCTCACGGTTTGACGTGCTCTCGTATAGATTGAACGCACTGATAGGACTGAGAATGGGTGGGGAGCCCAAGCAATGTTTCGCATGCTGTGCCATCGAGCATTTTAGAAAGCTTCTTGATGCCTGAACCGTTTAATCGTATCCTTAACGACCTCAGGCTAACCGATTCGTCTTATGGCAGCGGCGCCAAACTTACGCGATTCGATCTTTGCCGCGAGTACCGGAGACGTTCCCACTTCTCGTGACACTCTCGGTTTCGGCCCTTATATTGACAGCGTAGCGCAGCTCTTACAGAGCGTTAGTACTCAGCCGCCGCTTACAATCTCGATTGAGGGAGAGTGGGGTAGCGGCAAATCGTCGTTCCTGCGTCAGTTGCGAAACCGGCTCTGTGGCCCGCCGCGCGACGCTTTTCGCGAGAACTTGGTATCTGCGCGTGCCGCCGGAGCCAGCTTATGGGCCGCTTCTTGGAACGCCTTCCGTTACCGGCTGAAAAGGCCGGCAAACATTGCGATTGAATTCAACGCCTGGCGGCACGATAAGAGAGATGCCGTTTGGGCGGCATTTGCATTGAAGTGCGCCGAAGATCTAAGGTGCAGTCAACCGCCCCTCGCCCGCGCAGCTGGTTGGCTACGCCTTTGCCTTTCCAGGTTAGACGGACTCAAAGGATGGGTTCAGCTATCACGCCTTGCCGTGCTCCTAATTCTCTGGCTGTCTTTCTTAATTGCGGTTCCAACAATTCTGCGTCTTAAGGGCTCGGGATGGGCATTGAAGCAGATTCAAAGTCTCCAAACCGTCACCTCTGACACAGCCACTCCACGAGATAATCGCGAAAATAAATCTCTCAGAGGCACAGAGCACAGCGGAACGAGCACGTCTGAAAACGCTGGCAAGAGCGAAGTGAAACCCGCAGCCAAATCGGCGGAGGGCAAGGACGCTGGAGAGGCAAAACCGGGATTGCTCGAACTCGGACTGTGGTTGGCTTTACACGGTGGAGCGATCGGTTTGTGGTTAGGTCTGCTGATCGTCGGCGGCTCTCAACTTGCCAAGCTTGGCAATCCGTTTGAAACAGAGCTGGACAAGATCCTCAAGACACCAGGGTATGAGGCGCGTGTATCGTTCATCGAACAGTTTCACAAGGATTTCAAGAAGGTTCTAGATGCGTACGCAGGCAAGAGCCGCATCTATGTCTTCATTGATGACCTAGATCGTTGTGATGTGCCGCGGGCGGCCGAATTGATCCAGGCTATTAACCTTCTGATCGACGATGACCCACGCCTTATCTTCATTCTAGGCATGGATCGCGACAAAGTGGCTGCCGGGATAGTCGCGAAGTACACATCCATTCTCACGTATCTGAAGGGACCGGATGGAGCCCAGCTGCGAGAAGGCTTTGATAGGTTGCAGTTCGGGTATGATTTTCTGGAAAAATTCATACAAATACAATTTCGATTGCCTCAGCCGCGGGTTGCTGGATTGAAGACGTTCCTGCGAAGTTTGGGGAGGCCAGTTTCGGCCGCTCTGAAGCCAACGTGGAGATCACTGCTATTCCGGAAATCGCGAGAGATTGCTGCTGATCACGAGAGCTCGATTGGGCTCATTGACAATGACGACGTTGACGCCAGCACCAAAATAGATCGCCGCGCAGTCGAGATACAGCTCGAAAGAGATTCCGCCTCCGTAAGTGAGGTGGTGCTAATCGTCTCGCCTGTTTTCAATAACAATCCCCGCCGCTTGAAGCAGTTCCTTAATCTCTTTCGCCTCATAACTCTAATTTGTGCCAAGCTGGGTCTATTTGACGAGATTGACGGTAAGTCCGGCTTGACCTTCCCACAACTAGGAAAGTTCGTGGCTATTTGCATGGCATGGCCTGGGTTTATTCAAGAGGCGCAGATCAATAAGAAGCTGCTCGCCAGTCTTTATGAAACTGCAGAGTCAGGCTCAGCTGTTCAGCGATGGATGGGTCGGCTTCGATTTAAGTACCTGATTAATTACGGTGTCGTCGATGAACACGGTAAGCCCCTTTCTGATGCTGACCGTCACAACATCAAAGATTTGGACCTTGATTCATTGTTGCAGGTGACCTCGCCGGTCGTACGGCCGAAAGAGCCGGTTCAACATGCGGCTCAGGAAGCAGCAGCAGCAGTCGACCAGGCAGGATCAACGGCGCGCAGCGACGTCGTTGCGTCCGAAGCACCCATAGACTCAGATGTAAGGCCTAGCCAAGCGGAGGTGCCAAGCACAGTTCCAGAGCACAAAGATGATTTTGATGAGATGGTCGCGTCATTGGCAGCGGAGTACGACAACATCCGAAAAACCAAGAAAGCAAGCGACGAGCGGACCTCGGTGATGACGGCGATGGTCCGGCAGGCCCGGGGCCTGGCTGGACGAATGCCTACTGAGGATGTGCCGTTACAACTGTTTGCGAAAAGCGGTTCTGCCGGTGAGCGCATCGTCGCTTTAGCATTAGCTCAGGCTGCGCCGAAACAGCAATACTTCCCCATCGCTCTTGAAGCCATCGCTCGCGCTAAGTCTGCATTTGAGCAATTTCAGGCACTTGGCTTGGCAAGGTATTTAGTTGACAAGCTCAACGACGAGCAACGCGAGCAGCTGCGGTCGGCTTTGCAGAAGCAGGAGACGGTGCAAATTGATCAACGGGACACCAACAGATGGGAACGACGAGAGGAACTGCTGTCCAAGCTGGAAGGCGGTTCAAGGCCCATAGCTGCCGCCATGGCGTAAGAGACTTCATTAGCATGACGACCGTTGCGGTGGTCGATCGGAATCAATTTGGAGCCAAACCGGTGAAGCAAGCAGGGACACTACTCATTATACGAAAATGGCGATTTTAAAGGGCAAAACAATTATCCAATGCATCCGATGATGTTACCCGCGTCTCGCGGATGACTGATCGTGCTGAAGAATTGGGTATACCCTGGCCTACGCTGAAGGCCACCGACATCGGCGATCTGGTGAGCTTCCTTAACGCATCTGCGCTTCCGAAATAGCGAGGCTTCTGACGAGCGTCCGGCCGATTGGCCGTCAGTCAGCTGAAAAACAGTGAGGAAGCGCGATTCCGGAGGCAAACGAAAGTCAAGCCCCGGTTCGCAAAGCATTCGGTTTGTGATCGAAGAATTTTCGCCTCAGCGTCTCGCAGGAGTCGGACTGCTCAACGCGGCTTCAGAGAAGAAGGTGGATGGGTGCCAGCCACTGCCGCGGCAGGCCATTCTCTGCAGTCCGGCTTGTCGAGCAAGAATCGCGAAATATGGCCGCATTTCGCGGACTCCGCAGCCAGCGTAGGCGGCAATTCTCTGCAGGTCAGACTGTTTGGCGGAGCGGGAGGAATTCGAACCTTCGGTACAGGTCTTAAGACTCCAAAGCCCGAGGTGTCCGTAAGTTGCAGATAACAAAACTCCAGCAGAGAATTCTTTGTCCAAAACGCGTGCTTTGGATTTCTTGATCAGTGCGGTTTCGTTTCGCTATTCCATCTATCCTAAACGGCGAATTCCCAACGATAGTGTGGCTGAAAGTGGTCAGTTGTTGGAGTTCTTTCTTCGTCGGCAAATCCCCATGCAGTGACTGCACACTTAGCGAGCAGTCACTGCGAACTCTTCTCCGACTTGGCTGGACCACTGTAGGAGCGATTTCGTGCGTTTTGCACAGATTTCTGCGCATACCTCTTTGCCGGATGAAAACTCAGAGAGCCGCTTTGATGCCTTCCCGATGAGGGCTCTTCAGTCCCAGTGCTTCAGCTGCGGCCACAATTCCTTCAACGGCTGCTTGAGCCCTCGGCAATAGAACACGTCGAAATGCTCGTACGGCATCGAGTATGGGTGGTACACGCTCGCGACCTTCTGCACGCTTACAAACAGTTGCTCGAGGCTCTCTTGGCTATCATCCAGGAAGATCATACTTTCGCCGGTGTAATCGCGCGGTCCCCACAGGAAATAGCTTTGGTGACCGCTGATCGCCCACGGCAATCCAAATTTCGGCCCGAAGAGATCGATCGCGCCGGCTACGCCATAGTTCGGGGCAAAGATCGCCGTCTTCGTTCGAACATCCGGCGGCAAACTGTTGTAAGCACGCGACACCGTCGCGACCATTTCCGGCCAGCCAAACTCACTCGCATAAATCTGCGGCAAGGGGCCCAGCTTGTGCGTCTCACTTGGAGGCGGCGAGAGGTGCAACGCGCGCGTGTAGTGAATGTACGTTTCGACCGGCAGCACCGGCGTGACAACCGGCGCAGCGATCGCGCCCGCCGCGATCATCAGTGCCGGGTAGGCCACTCGCACCCACCTTCGCTGCCGCGCCTCGAGCCACATTTCCCACAGGACGCTGCCGGCCGCAAACAAGAGCGGAAAGGCGGGAAAGAGGTAATACACGCGCGGACTCATCGTAACAATCACGCCCGCTGTGAACAACCAGGCCCAGCCCAACGCGCGAAATCTCTTCCCTTGCTCCGCGAACAAGAAAAACCACAGGCCTGCCAGCCACACGGGCGCCGTCAATGGGTTCATCGCACCAATTTCCTGACCGAAGAAACTGAAGAAACCCAACGGCACGTTCCGCCCGCTGCGTCGAATGTTGGCTTGCAATTCGAGAAATGGAAAGTGGTGCCGAACATTCCACCAGAGATTCGGGGCAAAAATCACAAACGCGACCACTCCACCAATCCATAGCCAGCGATTCGCAAGGAGTTTCCGTTGGTTCGTAAGCAGTAGTCCGAGGACAATCCCGGCACCGAAGATCATCATCGAGTACTTGTTCTCGAGACCGATGCCCGCGACCACGCCGAACCAGATCCACAGCCTCTCATTTCCGGTTTTGATGATGCGAATCACGAGATACGCGCAGGTCATCCAGAAGAGCGGCTCGAACGCATTCATCGTGAAGATGCTGTCCTGCGCGAGGATCCCGGGCGCGTCAAGCGTGGTAATGGCCGCAAGTACCTGCGCGAAGCGCCTCCCACCGAGTTCGCGCGCAATCAGTGCGGTGAGCACAACCTCCACCGCCCCCGCGAGCGCCGGCAAAAATCGAATCGCGAGCAGCGACTGACCCAGCGTATGCTGCACCGCCCAGGCAATCATCGCGATCAGCGGCGGCTGATCGACATAGCCCCAAGCGAGATGACGGCTGCAGGCCAAGTAATACAACTCGTCACCCAAGTACCCATACCTATGTCCCGCGTACAAATGCACCACCAGCTTGCACGCGGCAATCAGGAGTACAATCGCCGTCGCGCCCAGCATCGGAAACAGGTGCCTTTCCTCACGGTTCTCTACCGTGCCACCCGCCATTTGCGTCTGCGACTCCGCCATCATCCTCGCTTGCTCCAAATTGCCAGCGTTGCGATTATAGGGCCGAGCGCGATCGGGCCGCGATCCACGGCGCGCAGCCCCCGTTCAAGGCGAATGAGGGGATTGACATGCTCGCGATCTAGGAGCAGACACGGCATTCGGAGATCCCTGCAAGAAGTCAAATCGGGTTCGTAAGTAGTTCGATTTCTGATCGCCAAGTCTTCGCCGAACAAAATCGTCGAAGTCGGACTGCTTATCGTGCCTGCAGAGAAGAGGCCGGATTAATGAGGGCCGACGCTAAGGAAGTCCGTTCTCTGCAGTCCGGATTGTCGAGCAGGAATCGCGAAAAATGGGCGGAATTCGCGAGTTTCGAAAGAAACGAAGGCAAGAATTCTCTGCAGTTCAGACTGCATGGCGGAGAGGGAGGGATTCGAACCCTCGGTACAGGTGTTAGCCCGTACAACGGTTTAGCAAACCGCCGCATTCGGCCACT
>Ga0335079_10009707_pt1 | contig 10958 bp, 10 predicted proteins | sample Lox_Sample_33_FD_206719 | JGI IMG/M metagenome (GOLD analysis project Ga0335079, IMG submission 206719) | Soil microbial communities from Loxahatchee National Wildlife Refuge, Florida, United States - Lox_Sample_3.3 | ecosystem: Environmental > Terrestrial > Soil > Wetlands | place: USA... | reverse complement strand
TCGCGGCGACTCGCTGCAAGCCTTTCTCGCGCGCCTCGGCCGGTACGAGCTCAAGGGCGTCGGCAGCTCGCTCAAGTTCTGCATGATCGCGGAAGGGTCGGCAGACGTTTATCCGCGGCTCGGGCCCACCAGCGAGTGGGATACGGCGGCGGCGCACGCCGTGGTGACGGCGGCGGGTGGCACGGTGGTGCAGCTCGACGGCCGGCCGCTCGAGTACAACACGCGGGAAGGGCTTCTCAACCCCTTTTTCGTCGCCTACGGCGACCCGCGGCGCGACTGGCTGGCGCTGCTGCGCTCAACCTGAGAGCTCAGTACTTGAAGGTCGAGAGGAGCAGACTCGTCTCGGTCTGCGAGATCCCCTCGATGAGGCGGATGCGCGCCAGCACCCGGTCGAATGCCTCGAGGCTGTCCGCGCGCAGCTCCGCGACGATGTCCCAGCGGCCGTTGGTGCTGTAGAGCGCGCCCACCGCCGGCTCGCCGCGCAGCGAGCGAATCACCGCATCGACCTGATTGCCCTCGACCGCAACCGTCGTGAAGGCGCGGATGCGCTGCTCCTCCACGTCGGGCTTCAGCCGCACCGTGTAGCCGACGATGGTGCCGCTCGCCAGGAGCCGCGCCATGCGGTTCTGCACGGTGCCCCGGGCGACGTGGAGCGCTTTAGCGAGCGAGGCGACGGAGGCCCGGGCGTCGTTGCGCAGCAGGGCGATGAGCTGTCGGTCGAGGTCATCCATATCCCCAGAATACTACAAAAAGTCAATATTCTGTGTCTAAATGATCAATCAGATGCATATAATCATCAGACTTCTGTCTTTATTTTGGTCTGCCGGCCCGCGACCATGGTCCCTCAAGCCCGGGAGCAGCCATGGTCGACTTCATCGGTATCGAGCGCGTTCGGGAGCTGGTGGCGGCTAAGGGCGCGGCTCGTTTCATCGAGGAGCTGGCGGCGGAGATCGACAGCGATTTCCGGCGCTGGGGCGAGTTCGAGAAGTCGCCGCGCCACGCGACGCACTCGAAGGTCGGCGTGATCGAGCTCATGCCGGCCTGCGACGGGCGGCTCTACGCCTTCAAGTACGTCAACGGCCATCCGAAGAACACGGCGGTGGGGCTGCTCACCGTGACCGCCTTCGGTGTGCTCTCGGATGTCGAGACCGGCTACCCGCTGCTGCTCTCGGAGCTGACTCTCACCACGGCGCTGCGTACCGCGGCGACTTCCGCGCTGGCGGCGCGCCACATGGCCCGTCCGGGGAGCCGCGTGATGGCCCTGATCGGCAACGGCGCGCAGAGCGAGTTCCAGGCGATCGCCTTCCACCACCTGCTCGGGATCCGCGAGCTGCGCCTGTTCGACACCGACCCCGCGGCCACCGGGAAGCTGGTGAAGAATCTCGCGAAGCTGCGCCTGCCGGGGCTCGAGGTACTGCGCTGTGGGTCGACGGCCGCCGCCGTCGCGGGCGCCGACATCGTCACCACCGTCACCGCGGACAAGCGCAACGCCACGATCCTGACGCCCTCGATGGTTGCCGGCGGGATGCATCTGAACGCCGTGGGCGGCGACTGCCCGGGGAAGACCGAGCTGCATGCCGACATCCTGCGGCGGGCCGATGCGCGCGTGATCGTCGAGTTCGAGCCGCAGTCGCGGATCGAGGGCGAGATCCAGCAGCTGCCGCCGAGCTTCCCGGTGACCGAGCTCACCGAGGTGCTCAGCGGACGTGCGCCGGGGCGTGCGAGCGCCGGCGAGGTCACGATCTTCGATTCCGTCGGTTTCGCGCTCGAGGATTTCGCCTCGCTCCGTTACCTGATGCGCATTCACCAGGAGGAGCGCGGCAGCGGCCGCCAGATCGACCTGGTGCCGGACCTCGAGGACCCGAAGGATCTCTTCAGTGTGCTCGAGGTGCAGCCCGCGACCCCCGCGGTGCGCGCCGGAGTGCCCGCTTGAGCAGCTTGCGCACCGCGAGCCTCATCGGCGCGCCCACCGATGTGGGGGCCGCCGATCGGGGCGCCTCCATGGGACCGGAGGCGCTGCGCGTCGCGGGGCTCGAGGCGGCGCTGCGCCAGCGTGAGCTCGAGGTTCTGGACCTCGGAAACCTGAGCGGTCCGGGCAATCCCTGGGAGCCGCCGCGCGGCGGCTACCGCCACCTCGAGCAGGTCGTGCGCTGGAACGAGCTGGTACACGAGGCGGTGTACGGGCAGCTGCAAGGCGGCCGGCTGCCGATCCTCCTCGGCGGCGATCACTCGCTCGGCATCGGCTCGATCAGCGCGGTCGCACGCCACTGCCGCGAGCATGGCAGGAAACTGCGCGTGCTGTGGCTCGATGCGCACGCCGACTTCAACACCCGCGAGCTCTCCCCGAGCGGCAATGTGCACGGCATGCCGGTCGCGGTGCTGTGCGGCTTCGGCCCCGGGCAGCTCACCGGAATCGGCGGCCAAACGCCGGCCATCGATCCCTCCTGGGTGCGGCAGATCGGCATCCGCAGCGTCGATGCCGGCGAGAAGCGCTTCGTGCACGAGCAGGGGCTCGACGTCTTCGATATGCGCCACGTCGATGAGATGGGGATGCGCGCCACCATGGAGCAGGCGCTCGCCGGGCTCGACCGCGACACGCACCTGCACGTGAGCTTCGACGTCGACTTCCTCGACCCGGCGATCGCACCGGGCGTCGGCACGCGCGTGCCGGGTGGGCCGACCTACCGCGAGGCGCAGCTGTGCATGGAGATGATCGCCGACACGCGCCGCCTGGGCTCGCTCGATGTGGTCGAGCTCAATCCCGCCTGGGATGAGCACAACAAGACCGCGCTGCTGGCGGTCGACCTGATCGAGTCGCTGTTCGGCAAGAGCACGCTGGTGCGCCGCCCCGTGTGGCCGGACCTCAGGTCGCAGCGCGCATCTGCCGCAGCATGTGCAGAGTGAAGCCGGGTAGCCAGCGGCCCTCGACCTCGAACTCCGTCGTCACCTCGTAGGCGTCATCGCCCAGGCGCTGCCAGCGGCTGCGCACCGGCATCGACTTGCCGTCCTCGACGTAGGCGGCCTCGGGGAACAGCAGCGCGTTGCCCTCCGCGGTCACGGTGCCGCGGATGAAACCGCCGGCGCTCTCGATATAGAGATATTCGAGCTGCCGGGTGAGCGAATTCCACACGTAGATCGACTCGCCGAACGCATCCGGCTGGCCATCGCTCCGGTGCACGGTGTGCTCATCGCGCACGAATCTGCCGCCGTAGATGCGGCTGAAGCAGTGCTCGTCCGTCCGGGTGCCGTCGCTGAAGGTCCCCTTCCAGCAATGGCCCGTGAGGAAACGCAGCGGCGCGTAGGGATCGCTCGCCGCAGGGGGACCTGCGGCTGTGGCGCTGACCGCGGCCAGCAGGGCGAGGGCGGCCGGCAGGACGGCGCGGGCGCGTACGGGTAAGGCGCTCATGAGGGCTCCTGAGAGAGGCTCCTGCAATGGTGGTCAGCGGCGCGCGGGTGGTCAACAGGCCGTTCGTTTGGCGCCGGCTGCGCGGAAAGCGCACACTGCCGCGAAACAAGAGTCCCCGCGACGGGGCGAAAGGTGAGCAAGCCATGGCCGAGAGCGTCTACAAGATCGTCGAGCTGGTCGGCACCAGCAGCGAGTCGTGGGAGAAGGCCGCCGCCGCGGCGGTGAGCCAGGCCGCGAAGAGTCTGCGTGACCTGCGCATCGTCGAGGTGAAGGAGCTCGACATGCAGGTGGCGAACGGCAAGGTGCGTGCCTACCGGGCACGCGTCAACGTGTCCTTCAAGTTCGAGAACAAGAAGGAAAAATAGCCGGCCGCGGTGAGCGGCGCCGGTCCGCTGCCGTGGCTTCAGGCACCCGCGCGCTGCGTCGCGCGGCGCAGCGCCGCGCGCGCCAGCAGGCGCGTTGAATCGAGCGTCGGCAGCGGGGAGTTGCCGTCGTCGATGATCAGCGGGATCTCGGTGCAGCCGAGGACCACGGCATCGCAGCCGGCACTCTTCATGCGGGCGATGACGCCCTGGAAGTAGGCGACCGCCTCGGGCCGGAACACCCCGCACACCAGCTCATCGAAGATGATGCGGTTGATCTCGGCGCGCTCGGCGGGCTGCGGGCGCTGGAAGGCGAGCCCGCGCGCCGCGAGCTTCTCCGGGTAGACCTCGCTGTCGATCAGATAGCGCGTACCGGTGACGCCGAGGGTGCGAAAGCCGCGCTCCGCCGCCGCGCTCGCCACCACCTCGGCGATGTGCAGCCACGGGAGCGGCGAGCGCCGCACCACCCACGGAAACGCCTGGTGCAGGGTGTTGTCCGGGCAGATGAGGAAGTCGGCGCCGGCGCGCGCCAGCTTGTGGGCCGAGGACAGCATGAGCTCGCCCACGCCCGCCCAGTCGCCGCTGTCGATCGAGCGCATGTAGCGGGCGAGGGAGTGGTTGTGCAGCGAGACCTCGGGATGATCGAGGGCGCCGAGGAATTGCGCGCCCTCGAGACAGACGGTGCGGTAGCAGAGTGCTGCGCCCTCGGCGGAGCACGCCACGATGCCGATGTGCTGCGGCATGCGGCGATATTAACCGCGCCGCCCCGTCCGGCACGAGCGCCGCTGTGGTGCCCGGGGCGTCCGGCAGGCGACAATGCACGCATGCCGCTCAAGATCCGCCGCACGCTCCGCTTCTGCGTCGCTCTCCTCGGCATGCTCGCCGGCCTCGCGCAGGCCGCGGGGGGCTTGAGCTATCCGCCGGCAGCGCGCGGCCCGGTGGTGGACGACTATCACGGCACGAAGGTGGCCGATCCCTACCGCTGGCTGGAGGAGCTCGACTCGCCCGCCACGCGCGCCTGGACCGAGGCGCAGGCGAAGCTGACCCAGGACTACCTGGCCGCGATCCCGGAGCGAGCGCGCCTGCGCAAGCGCCTCGCAGCGCTCTACGACTACCCCGCCTACGGCATTCCGTTCCGCGCCGGCTCGCGCTACTTCTATACGCACAACAGCGGCCGCGAGGACCAGAGCCTGCTCTACTCGACCCCGGACGTGGCCGCCGCCGGCAGCGTGGCGCTCGATCCGAATACCCTCAAGGGCGCAGTCGTGAACGCGGAGAGCGGCTACGTCGCCAGCCGCGACGGGCGGCTCCTCGCCTATGGCGTCTCGAGCGGCGGATCCGACTGGATCGACTGGCACATTCGCGATCTCGGCAGGCGCGAGGATCTCCCGGACGTGCTGCGCTTCACCAAGTACTACCCGCCGGTTTTTGCCAGCGACGGCAAGGGCCTCTATTACAGCGCCTTCCCCGCGCCGCGGGCCGGGGCCGAGCTCAGCAGCCGCGACCTGGGCGATGCCGTCTACTACCACGCACTCGGCACGCCCGCGACGGCCGATCGCCGCGTGCTCGGGGACAGCGCTCATCCCGACTGGCAATACCAGCCGCATCTCTCCGAGGACGGACGCTGGCTGCTCATTGCCGCAGGCGAGGGCGAAGTCGGCGACAAGGGGCGCGAGAACCTCTATCTGATCGACCTCGCCGCGCCCGCTCCGGGAGCCGTGCCGGTCGTCGAGGGCTTCGACGCCGGCTACGACTACGTCGGCTCGGACGCGGGCCGGCTCTACCTGCTGACGACTCTCGATGCCCCGAACGGGCGCGTCATCGCCATCGATCCGGCCCACCCCGGGCGCGCCGACTGGCACACCGTGATACCCGAGGGGAAGGATGCGCTCGAGCTCGCCGGGAAGTCGGTGACCCTCGTCGATCATCAGCTCATCGTCCGCAGCCTCCACGACGCTCACCACCGCGTCACGCGATACGGGCTCGACGGCACGCCGCGCGGCGAGATCGCGCTCCCGGGGCCGGGGACGGCGCACGGCTTTGGCGGCCGCGCCGCCGATCGCGAGACCTTCTACTCCTTCACCGATCTCGTCACGCCGCAGACCATCTACCGTTACGACCTCGAGAGCGGCCGCAGCACGCGCTGGCGCTCACCCAAGGTGGCCTTCGACCCGGGCGCTTTCGAGGAGCGGCAGGTGTTCTACCCGGCGAAGGACGGCACGCGCGTGCCGCTGCTGCTCGCCTACCACAAGGGACTGAAGCTCGCGGCCGACAATCCGTTGCTGCTCTATGGCTACGGCGGCTTCGGAATCGCGCACCTGCCGAGCTTCAGCCCGCCGCGCATCGCCTGGCTCGAGATGGGCGGGGTATTTGCGCTCGCCAACATCCGCGGCGGCGGCGAGTACGGCGAGGACTGGCACCGGCAGGCGATCCGCAGCCATCGCCAGGTGGCCTTCGATGACTTCATCGCCGCGGCCGAATGGCTCATCGCCCAGCACTACACCTCGACGCCGCATCTCGCGATCTACGGCCGCTCGAACGGCGGCCTCCTGGTCGGCGCCTGCCTCACGCAGCGGCCGGATCTCTACGGCGCGGTCATCGCCGCGGTCGGCGTCATGGATATGCTGCGCTTCAACCGCTTCGGGCAGGGTGCAGGCTGGGAGGGGGACTACGGCTCGCCCGAGGACGCGCAGGACTTCAAGGCCCTGTACGCCTATTCGCCGCTGCACAACGTGCGCGCCGGCCGCGCGTATCCCGCTACGCTCATCATCACCGGCGATCACGACACGCGGGTGATGCCGGCGCACTCCTTCAAGTTCGCAGCGACGCTGCAGGCGGCGCAGACGGGCCCGGCGCCCGTGCTGCTCGACGTCGAGCTCAACTCCGGCCACGGCGGCAGTGAGACCGTGAGCCGCGCGATTGCCATCAATGCCGACATCCTCGCCTTCCTGGCGCGCAATCTCGGCGTGACGCGGCGATGACGACCGCGGTGCCAGCGCCGGGACCCTCGTCCTGGACGACGCGCCGCGAGGACAAGGCGCGGCGGCTCGCGGCACTCGCGCCGTACGTCGATGGCAAGCTCGCGCGAGGCGCCGACATCGTGCCGCTGCTTCAGGCGCTGCTGCGCCCGGGCGATCGCGTGGCGCTCGAAGGCGACAACCAGAAGCAGGCGGACTTCCTGTCGCGCTCGCTGCTGCAGGTCGATCCGCAAACTGTGCGCGACCTGCACCTGCTGATCTCATCCATCAGCCGGCCCGAGCACCTCGAGCTGTTCGAGCGCGGCATCGCCCGCAGGGTCGAGTTCTGCTTCGCCGGACCGCAGAGCGTGCGCGTCGCACAGCTCCTCAAGGCCGGCAGGCTCGAGCTCGGCGCGATCCATACCTACGTCGAGCTGTACGCGCGCATGTTCGTCGACCTGACGCCCAATGTGGCGCTGGTGTGTGCGGAGCAGGCCGACGCGGCCGGAAATCTCTACACCGGCGCCAACACCGAGGACACCCCGACCATCGTCGAGGCGACGGCGTTTCGCCACGGCGTGGTGCTGGTACAGGTCAACGAGATCGTCGAGCGGCTGCCGCGGGTCGACATACCCGGCTCCTGGGTCGACCTGGTAGTGCAGGCGGACCGGCCGTACGAGCTCGAGCCGCTGTTCTCGCGCGATCCCCGCCAGATCACCGAGCGCCAGGTGTTGATGGCCATGCTGGTGATCCGCGGCGTCTACGAGCGCCACGGCGTCACCTCGCTCAATCACGGCATCGGCTGCGGCACCGCCGCCATCGAGCTGCTGCTGCCGACCTACGCCGAGTCGCTCGGCCTGAAGGGCAGGATCTGCCGCAACTGGGCACTCAACCCGCACCCCACCCTGATCCCGGCGATCGAGAGCGGCTGGGTGGAGAGCGTGCACTGTTTCGGCGGCGAGGTCGGGATGGAGGACTACGTGCGTGCGCGCCCCGACGTGTTCTTCGTCGGCAGCGATGGGAGCCTGCGCTCCAACCGCGTGTTGTGTCAGCTTGCCGGTCAGTACGGCGTCGACCTCTTCATCGGTGCCACGCTGCAGATGGACGCCGATGCCAACTCCTCCACCGTGACTCTCGGGCGGCTGACGGGCTTCGGCGGTGCTCCCAACATGGGGCACGATCCGCGCGGTCGCCGCCACAGCAGCGCCGCGTGGCTGAGCCTGCTGACCGCCGACGGCGCGGTGGTGCGCGGACGCAAGCTGGTCGTGCAGCTGATCGAGACCGTGAGCCGCAGCGGCGTACCGTCGGTGGTGGAATCGCTCGATGCCGTGGCTGTCGGCAGGCAGTGCGGCCTGCCGATCGCCCCGGTCATGATCTACGGCGACGACGTGAGCCATGTCGTGAGCGAGGCCGGCATCGCGTATCTCTACCGGGCGGAGGGGGGCGAGGAGCGCCGCGCCGCCGTCGCCGCCATCGCCGGCGACACGCCCGTCGGCCGGCGCGCCGATCGGCAGCGCACCGCACAGCTGCGGGCCCGCGGCATCGTCGCCTATCCCGCCGACCTCGCAGTCGAGCCCGGCGCGGCGCGGCGCTCGCTGCTCGCCGCCGGCAGCATCGAGGAGCTGGTGCGCTGGTCGGGTGGTCTCTACCAGCCGCCGGCGCGTTTCCGCGGCGGCGGCTGAGGCCTTCAGTCCGAGGAGGGTCCGGGCCGTGCCCGGCCGCGTTGCCACGGGCGCCAGGCGGCGAGCTCGCCGACGATGCCGCGGCGGAACGACAGCACGCAGGCGACGAAGATCGCGCCGATGATGGCGGTGACCCAGCCGCCGACGGCGTCCGAGAGGTACTGCTCGAGCGTCACGACCACCGCAGCGCCTACCACCGGCCCGAAGAAGGTGCCGGTGCCGCCGAGCAGCGTCATGAGGATCACCTCGCCCGAGGTCGACTGCTGCACATCGGTGAGCGTGACGAAGCCGAACACCAGCGCCTTGAGCGAGCCCGCCAGGCCGGCGAGTGTCGCCGACAGCACGAAGGCGAGGAGCTTGTAGCGGTTGATCTCGTAGCCGAGGGAGACGGCGCGCGGCTCGTTGTCGCGAATGGCCTTCAGCACCTGGCCGAAGGGGGAGTGCACCACCCGGCGGATGAACACGAACACCGCCGCGAACACCGCCAGCACCACGTAGTAGAGCACCAGGTCGGACTTCAGCGGCAGCACGCCAAGCAGGCTGCCGCGCGGCACGCCCTGGAGCCCATTCTCGCCGCCCGTGAAGGGCGCCTCGAGGCATACGAAGTACACCAGCTGCGCGAGCGCCAGCGTGATCATCGCGAAGTAGATGCCCTGGCGGCGGATCGCGAGCGCGCCGATGGCGAGGCCGAGGAGCGCGGCGACCAGCACGCCCGCGAGGATCGCCGCGCCCGGCCCCCAGCCGTGCGCCGTCACCAGCCAGCCGGTCGCGTAGGCGGCGGCGCCGAAGAAGGCGGCATGGCCGAAGGACAGCATGCGCCCGAAGCCGAGCAGCAGGTTGTAGGCGCAGGCGAACATCGCCAGGCACAGCAGCTGCATCATGAACACCGGGTAGATGCCAAGCAGGGGTACACACAGCGCGAACAGTGCGATGAGGGCGTACAGGATGGTGGTGGTGCGCACGGCCGCTAGTCCCTGCCGAAGAGTCCCGCGGGCCTGAGGATCAGCACCAGCGCCATGATGGCGAACACCACGATGTTGGAGGCTTCCGGGTAGATCACCTTGGTGAAGCCCTCCACCACCCCGAGCATGAGCCCGCTCAGGATCGAGCCGAGGATCGAGCCCATGCCGCCGATGACCACCACTGCGAACACCACGATGACGAGCGAGGACCCCATGTGCGAGTTCACCAGCACGATGGGCGAGGCCAGCACCCCGGCGAGCGCCGCGAGCGCCACACCGCCGCCGAAGGTGGCCGTTACCAGGAGAGGCACGTTGACGCCGAAGGCCTGCAGGAGCGGTGCGTTCTCGCGCGCGGCGCGCAGCGTCGCGCCGAGCCGGGTACGCTCGATGACGAACCAGGTGCCGAAGCACACGACGATCGACACCGCGATTACCCAGGCGCGGTACAGAGGCAGGAACATGAAGCCGAGGTTCACCGCACCGGCGAGCGCCGCCGGTACCGGGTAGGACTGTCCGGTGGCGCCGAACACCTGGCTCAACGAGCCTTCTGCAATCAGCGCGAGCCCGAAGGTGAGCAACAGCCCGTAGAGCGGGTCGAGCCGGTACACACGGCGCAGCAACAGTCGCTCGACCACGATGCCGATGACGCCGACGGCGAGCGGACCTGCGACGAGCGCCACCCAGTAGTTGATGCCGAGCAGCTGCAAGCCGAGGAGAGCCGCGAACGCACCGAGCGTGTAGAAGGCACCGTGGGCGAAGTTGACTACGCCCATGAGGCCGAAGATCACCGCGAGGCCGAGGCTCAGCATCGCGTAGAAGGAGCCGTTGACGAGCCCCAGCATCAGCTGGCCGAGGATCACGGCCACGGGGATGCCGAATACGCTCGTCACGGCGTCGGCGGGCAGCGGTCTGCTACTTGGCTGCGGGTGCGAGCGGGCACAGCCCCGTGATCGGGCCGAAGGCCTCCTCGCCGTTCATCTTCTTCACGACCCGGTAGTAGTCCCACGGGTACTTCGACTCCTGCGGAGTCTTCACCTGCATGACGTACATGTCGTGGATCATGGCGCCGTCGGCGCGGATGTAGCCACCGCTGGTGAACATGTCGTTGATCTTCGCCCTCTTGAGCTCGGCCATGACTTTATCGGGATCGGTGCTGCCGACCGCCTTGACCGCCTTGAGGTAGGTCAGGGTGGCCGAGTAGGCGCCTGCCTGATCCATGGTCGGCTCGCGGTTGAACCTGGCGAAGAAGCGCTTGCCGAAGGCGCGCGTCTCGGGGTTGAGGTCCCAGTACCAGGCGGTGGTCAGGTACAGGCCCTGCGCGGTCGGCAGCGTCAGGCTGTTGATGTCGGTAATGAAGGCGAGCAGTGCCGCCGGCTTCATGGTCTTGGTGATGCCGAACTCGTTGGCGGCTTTCAGCGAGTTGCTGAAATCGGTGCCGGCATTCGACAGTCCGAGCACCTGCGCGCCCGAGGCCTGCGCCTGCAGCAGGAACGAGGAGAAGTCCGCAGCTCCCAGGGGCACGCGCACCGCGCCCAGGTTCCTGCCGCCGTGCGCCTCGACTACCCTGGAGGCGGCCGCCTGCAGCTGCG
>Ga0335079_10009703_pt1 | contig 10959 bp, 12 predicted proteins | sample Lox_Sample_33_FD_206719 | JGI IMG/M metagenome (GOLD analysis project Ga0335079, IMG submission 206719) | Soil microbial communities from Loxahatchee National Wildlife Refuge, Florida, United States - Lox_Sample_3.3 | ecosystem: Environmental > Terrestrial > Soil > Wetlands | place: USA... | reverse complement strand
CTCGTGCTGCCCGCGGCCGTGCTCGGGATCCTGATCGAGCGGCTGTTGCTCGGCCCGGCGCTGGCCCGGCTGGCCGCGAGCTACGTAACGCTGCCGCTCGGCGCGAGCCTCCTCGAGATTGCCGCAGTGCTCGCCGGGCTGGCGCTCGCCGGCGCGATCGCGGTGGCCTGGGTCGCGCGGCAGACGACGCGCGAGAGCGTGATTGCAGGGATGGGCGGGCCATGAGCCTGACCCGCCGCGAAGCGATCGTCCTCGGTGCCGGCGCGCTACTCGCGACCGCGTGCGGTAGCTCGGGTTCCGGGAGCGCCGGCACCGGTTCAACACTGGCGTCGACGTGGTTCGATCCGGGCGGAACGGGAACGCTCGCACCCGGACCCGGCGAGCGGCTCCTCGCGCGTACCGAGCTCGGGCCGGCCCGGGCGGCCGAGGGCGTGATCGCCACGCTCGCCCACGTCACCGACGCCCACGTGCTCGACGCCTCCTCGCCGGCCCGCGTGCCGTTTCTCGACCGGCTCGGCCCACCGTTCGAGTCGACGTTCCGCCCGCACGAGACGCTGACCGCGCAGGTGCTGGCGGGCGCCGCCCGTGTGGTCAGGGCGCTCCGACCCGACGCCGTCATCCAGGGCGGCGACCTGATCGACAACGATCAGCGCAACGAGCTGGCGTGGGCGCTCGCGGCGCTCCGGGGCGGGATCGTGCGACCGGACCACTACTTCGGCGTCCAGCTCGCGAGCGACCCGGATCCGTTCTACTACCGGCCCGATCTCGACGCCCCGCGCCACCCCGGGCTGCTGACCCGCGTCGGCCGCCCGTTCGCCAGCCTCGGCGCCGGCGCTCCCATCTACCCGGTGCTCGGCGACCACGACATCCTCGTCGCTGGCGAGCTTGCCCCGACCGGCGAGACCCGCGCGCTCGCGCTTGGTGGCGAGGCGCTGTGGGAGCTCCCGCCCGGCCTGTCGCTGCCGCCGGGCACCTCGCTGACCGCCGGCGGATCACCCGACGGCCCGCCGCTCGCGGGGCTGGTGGAGGGGTTCCTGGCGCAGGCGCTGGCGGGGCCGAAGGTGCGCGTACCGGCCGACCCGCGCCGGCGCGAGATGGCCGCCACCGAGGCCATCGGGACCCTGCGGCCCGGCGCCGGCGCGAGTTTGGACTATGCCGTGGACATCGGACGCGAGCTTCGGCTGATCGTGCTCGATCTGGCCCGGCGCGCCGGCGGCTCGGGCGGCCTCGTGCGCCCTGACCAGCCTGGCTGGCTAGCCAGCCAGCTTGCGAGCAGTGGTGGCGCGGGTGGTGGCGGGCGGTGGGTGATCGTCGTATCGCATCAGCCGCTGGCGAGCTCCGAGGGCGGAGATCAGCTACTTGCGCTGCTCGACGCCCATCCGAACGTGATCGCCGCGCTCTCTGGCCACACCCACCGCAACCTGATCGAGCCCCGCGCCCACTACTGGCTGATCAGCACCGCGTCCCTGATCGACTATCCCCAGCAGGCCCGCGCGCTCCGCGTCATGCGGACCGCCGGCGGCGGCGCCGCGATCCAGACGTGGATGCTCGACCACGCATTCCCCGGGAATCTCGGCACGATCTCGCGCGAGCTTGCGTACCTCGACGCCCAGGGCGGCCGGCCGAAGGGGTTCGCCGGCGGCCGCCTCGACCGCAACGTCACGCTGTACCTCGCGAAACCTGCATAACGCGCCATTTGCCGCGATCGAGCCTGACCGGGGCCTACGCTGCATGCCCCACATGCTTACTACGCCACGGTGAGCCAGATCGGGCTCGAGTGGCGCGTTATGCAGGTTCTGTTGGGGGTCGAACAGCGCAGCCGGCTAGTCGCTGCCGTCGCCGCCGAGCGCCTCGGTGATATCGGCGATCGCGGCCTGCTCGCCGGGGCTCACCGCCACCCCGTGTTCCCGGTGGGCGTTGGCGACATGGTCCGACAGCGTCAGCACGAACCGCCGGTAGTCGTTGACCTCGTCGGGCGTGGCCTTGGCCTCGAGAACCGCGATCGCGTCGCGGATGTGCGCCGTCGCGGCGCCCTTCTGGTCATCGACCGAGTGGTAGAAGTGGTGGTCGACCTCGGGCTTGGCCGAGGCGATCGCGTCGAGCAGCTCGCTCGCCCCGTGTTGCTGTCGGGCCTCGGCGTAGGATTTCGCGATAGCGAAGCTCTCCTTAAACGTGCCGCCCCTGCCGGCCGTGGCCACGAGCATCCCGGCCGCCGGCGGGCCCTTCAACACCGTGTCCCACTCCTGCTCGGTGAAGTCGCTTTTCCCAGTCATCGGATCACCCGTGTTGGGTGATGCTATCTCGCCGGGCACGCCGTTGAGTGTGCGCGCCAGCGAACACCACAGATTGGAGTAGCCGTGTTAGTCGATGCAAGTTCCTACCCCTTCCTGAATGTCCTCTGGGACATTCTGATCATCTTCGCGTGGCTGATCTTCCTGTGGATCGCCATCACCGTGCTGATCGACGTCTTCCGCCGTCACGACATCTCGGGCTGGGCCAAGGCCGCCTGGGTCATCTTCGTCGTGATCATCCCGTGGATCGGCGTCCTGGTGTATCTGATCGTCTACCACCAGGGCATGGCCGATCGCCGGTACAAGGAGGCAGCCACCGCGCAGGCGCAGTTCGACGACTACGTCCGCCAGACCGCCGGCGCCAGCAGCCCGACCGCCGAGATCGAGCGGGCGAAGAAGCTGCTCGACGACGGCGCGATCACCCAGGCCGAGTTCGACGCGATCAAGGCCAAGGCGCTGTCCGGCGCCAGCGCGTAGCTTGAGCTGAACGCGGTACGCCCGCCGGGCATGGACGCCCGGCGGAACGGCCCCACGGACGCCGGCGAAGCCGGCCCCTATCCCACCACGGTCTCGATCGTCTCGATCGGCTCGAGCTGCGAGATCTCAGACCGGCGGTTCTCCCAGTGCGGCGGAATGCACATGTGCGTCCCGAGCTCTTCCTCGGACTCGTCGATCAGGAACCCCTGCGGGGTCCCGTAGGCGATCTCGACGAGCAGCCCGCTCGGGCTGCGGCAGTACATCGAGAAGAAGTAGCCGCGGTCCTTGGGCTCTGAGACGTCGGTGAAGCCGAGCCCGACGATCCAGTCCTTGACCTCCTGCTGGTTCTCCGCGGACACGACGTCGAACGCCTGGTGGTGGATCGTGCCCTCGCCGAAGTTCCACGTGCCCTGGGGAAGATCGGGCTCCTCGACGAGCTCGAGCATCCGGCCGTAGCCCAGCTCGTCGCCGATCTGGAACTGGTGGTGCGGCCCCTCCGAGGAGAGCAGCTCGCCGCCCATCCCCTCCGTGACGAAGAAGCTCATCGTGTCGGGCTCGCGGACCGAGGTCGTCGTCCCGTACGCGCCGCGGATGCCGTGCTCGGCCGGCACGATCGCGTCGTAGGGCTCGCGGTCGTCGGGGTTCGGGTCGGCGACGATCTGGTACTCGATCCCGCACGGATGGCGGAAGAACAGCCGCTCGGTGCCGAACAGCTGCCCTGGCTCATGCTCGATCTGGAACTCGGACAGCCGGTCGGCCCAGAAGCCGATCGAGCCGACCGGGACCGACAGGTTGAGCGACTTGGCCTGGTTGGTGCCGCGCTTGCCCATCCAGCCAGCCTGGCGGTACGGGAACGCCGTCAACAGCGTGCTCGGGTCGCCGAGGCGGTTGCCGTAATAGAGGTGATAGATGGGGATCTCGCCGTCGAACAGCACGGTCTTCTTGACGCTCTTGAGACCGAGCACGCGCACATGGAAGTCGTAGTCCTCCTGGGCGCCGCCGACGCAGAACGTCAGGTGGTGGGTACCGCGGATGAAGCCCCGAGCCATGATCCTGCTCCTCTTCCTCGTGGTCGCAACGTGGGCGATTCTAACTTGGGCGCTCGATCGCTCCATGGACGTGAGCGCGGTGGTTTCAGGATGTGCGTGCGGCGCGCAACCAGTCCGCGAACGCCCCTCCCGGAACGGCCCAGGTGCGGCGTTCGCGAACGAGCTCGCGGATGAACCCGAGCAAGCGCTCGACCCCGTCGGACCAGGCGTCGTCGAGCATCAGGAACGGGTGCAGGATCAGCGTCTGGCGGCTGCCGGCGTTCGCCAGGTCCTGGAGCTCCTCCTCGAAGCGATCGGCGAGCGCGCTCGGTTCGAGCGGGCGCTCGGGATCGCCGCGCGGGACCCGCATCGCCGCGAAGCTGTCCATCAGGTGATACGCGTCGACGAACCGCCAATCGAACGGCACGTAGGCCAGCCCGCGACGCACGCCGGCTTCCCCTCCCGCAGGCGAGCACCACCCGATCCCCGCCTCCCGCAGCAGCGCCGGCGAGCGCGCGTTCATCTCGCCCCCCGGCGGCCGAAACCCGCGCACGGCCAGCCCGAGCGCCTCGAATGCGCGCAGGCTGCGTTCGATCACCTCGCGTTCTGCTGAGGCGTCGAGCGAGGTCCAGTCCTCGTGGCGCCAGCCGTGCAGACCGAGCTCGTGCCCGCGGGCGGCGATCTCGCGCAGCGCGTCCGGATAGAGCTCGGTGTTAAGGGCCTCGACGAAGAACGTGGCGCGGAGGTCGTGGGTGTCGAGCTGGTCGAGCAGCCACGGCAGCGCGGTGGTCACCGACGGGTCCGTCCCCACTGGGGCCTCGGCCGACCGCTCGCCGCGCTCGAGCGCCCTCGCTTCGCCGAGGTTGTCGATCGTCAGCACGACCGCGCTCGGCAACCCATCTGGCCCGAATTTCCCCACGGGCGCATCGTATTGACAGTCAACGCAATACTTCCTCGCCATGCCGAGCACTTCCCGCGTAGCCCTCGTGACCGGCGGTGCCGGCGGCATCGGCAGCGCGATCGTGCGCGCGCTGGCCGCCGACGGGCACCGGGTGGTGGCCGGCGACATCGCCGACGGCGCGCCCGGCGAGGCATCGCTCGCAGTGCACCTCGACGTGACGGACGGCGACTCGGTCGACGAGGCCGTCGCGCGGGCCGAACGCGAGCTCGGGCCGATCGAGATCCTCGTCAACACGGCCGGATGGGATGAGTTCCATCTGTTCCTCGACACCGACGAGGACTTCTGGGAAGGGATCATCGAGCTCAATTACAAGGGGTGCCTGCGCGTCTGCCGACGCGTGGTACCGGGCATGGTCGAGCGCGAGTATGGCCGCGTGGTCAACATCTCCTCGGACGCCGCCCGAGTGGGCTCGTCGCAGGAGGCGGTGTACGCCGGCGCCAAGGCCGCCCAGGTGGCGTTCGGCAAGACGCTCGCGCGCGAGGTCGCCCGCAGCGGCGTGACGGTGAACAGCGTGTGCCCGGGGCCGACCGAGACGCCGCTGCTCGCGGCGATGCTGGGCGCCGGCGAGGCCAGCGCGAAGATGGTCGAGTCGCTCCGCCGGGCAGTGCCGATGCGACGGCTCGGCCGGCCAGAGGACGTCGCCGCGGCGGTGGCCTTTCTGGTCTCGGATGCCGCCGGTTACGTCACCGGCCAGACGCTGTCGGTCAGCGGCGGCCTGACTATGGCGTGAGAGTAAGGAGGAGCGGATGGAACTGACCGACACGCGTTACGAGGTCGACAACGGGCTGGCCTGGATCACGATCGACCGGCCTGACCGAATGAACGCCTTCCGGGCGAGGACGGTCGACGAGTTGATCCACCTGTTCATGCGAGCGTGGACGTCCTCCGAGGTTGGCGTGATCTGCCTGACCGGCGCCGGCGACCGGGCGTTCTCGGCCGGCGGCGACCAGAAGCAGCGGGCCGAGACCGGCGACTACGGCCCGAGCGAGTCAGGGCTGTTCGAGATCGAGCGGCTGCACCGGCTGATCCGGGATGTGCCCAAGCCCGTGATCGCGGCCGTCAACGGCGTGGCGATCGGGGGCGGTCACGTGCTGCACGTCCTGTGCGACGTGACGATCGCGGCCTCGAGTGCCAGCTTCGGGCAGGTCGGGCCGCGCGTCGGCTCGTTCGACGGCGGCTACGGCACCGCCTACCTGGCGCGCGTCGTCGGCGAGAAGCGCGCGCGAGAGATCTGGTTTCGCTGTCGGCGTTACGACGCGGTGACCGCAGAGCGCTGGGGCCTGGTGAACGCGGTCGTGCCGCTCGAGCGTCTGCACGACGAGGTTCGGCTGTGGGCGGACGACATGCTGGCGCTGTCGCCGACCGCCCTGCGGTTCCTGAAGCAGTCGTTCAACGCCGACACCGAGCACATCGCGGGGATCGGCCAGCTGTCGTTCAGCGGACTCGAGCTGTTCTCCGGGACCGAGGAGTCGCGCGAAGGCGTGCGGGCGTTCGCAGAGGACCGTCAGCCGGACTACTCGGGCTATCGCGCCGGCGCGTCGAGTTAGGACGCGGCGCTGAGGATGGAGTCGAGCAGTCCGGGGAAGCGCTGCTCGAGGTCGTCGCGGCGGAGCGTGCTCAGTCGCGTCGTTCCCTCGAGGCGCTGACGGATCACGCCCGCCTCGCGCAGCACCTTGAAATGGTGCGTGCAGGTCGACTTCGTCACCGGGAGGTCGAAGCTCTTGCACGTCCGGGGCACCCCGGCGGCGAGTCCGAACACGATCTTCAGACGGATCGGGTCGCTGAGCGCGTGCAGCACCGCCGCAAGCTCGATCTCCTCGACCGCCGGGTGGCCGAGCGGCGCATCCGGCGTATCGACCGAGATCTGTTCCTGAGTGAGTGGCGTGCTGCTCATTGTCCTGCCCTCGATGATAGTACGACGATCATCAAACATCTGCTATGGTTCGATAACCATCGTACTGTGCGGAATCGGACGCCGCGCGGGTTTGTCGAATCGGCCGGGTTTCGACCGTCATCTTTGTATGAACACCTCTTCGACATCCGAACACCCACATCTTCGCGCGACGCTGATGCTGTGCTGCCTGGCGCAGTTCATGGTGATCCTCGACGTCTCCGTCGTGAACGTCGCGCTCCCGTCGATTCGCTCGGCGCTCCACTTCTCAGAGCAGGACCTGCAATGGGTCGTCAACGCCTACACCGTGACGTTCGCGGGCTTCCTGCTGCTCGGCGGCCGCGCCGCTGACCTGATCGGCCGGCGGCGTGTCTTCGTCGCCGGGCTGACGCTGTTCGCGCTCGCCTCGCTCGCCGGCGGCCTCGCCGACACGAAGGTGATGCTGATCGCCGCCCGGGCGGCGCAGGGCCTCGGCGGCGCGATCGTCGCCCCGGCGTCCCTGTCGATCCTCACCACTACGTTCGAGGAAGGCCCGGCCCGCAACCGCGCGGTGGGCATCTGGGGCGCGATGGGAGGCGCCGGCGGCGCTGCCGGCGTGCTGCTCGGCGGCGTGCTCACCGATCTTCTGAGCTGGCGCTGGATCCTGTTCATCAACGTTCCGATCGGCCTGCTCGCGGCGGTCCTGGCCGAGCGCTACATCGTCGCGGGGCGTGCCGACCGGAGCGAGCGCAACTTCGACCTCGCCGGCGCGGTCGCCGCAACCCTTGGACTGTCGATCCTCGTTCTCGGCATCGTCCGCACCGACGTCACCGGCTGGGGCTCGATCCCGACGCTCGCGCTGATGGCCGCGGGCCTCGTGTTGCTGGCGGCGTTCGTCGCCATCGAGGGCCGGTTCGCCCAGGCGCCGCTGATGCCACTTCGGATCTACGGCTCGCGCACGCTGCGGGTGTCGAACATCGTCGTGTTCCTGCTCGGGGCGGCGACGTTCGCGATGTGGTTCTTCCTGTCGCTCTATCTCCAGCAGGTGCTCGGGTACTCACCGTTGCGCGCCGGACTGGCGTTCCTGCCCATGACGCTCTCGATCGTCGTCGCTTCCACGCTCGCCTCCCGGGGTGTGACACGCGTCGGACCGAAGCCGCTCCTGATTGTCGGCATGGCCCTCCTGGCTCTGGGCCTGTTCCTGTTCACGTTCCTCTCGCCGCACGGCACCTTCCTCGGCGACATCCTGATCCCGTCGCTCCTGGCGGCTGTCGGGATGGGGCTGGCGTTCGTTCCGGTGGTAATCGCGGCGACCTCCGGCGTCGCGCCCCATGAGGCCGGCCTTGCCTCGGGCCTGATGAACACGTTCCGCCTGTTCGGCGGCGCGCTCGGCCTCGCGGCCCTGGCCGCGATCGCCACCGCGCACACGAACAGCGATCTGCGGCACGCGGCGGGGATGCACGCCGCTCTGACCAACGGCTTCGTCCTCGCGTTCGGGATCGCCGCGGCGTTCGCGGCTGCCGGCGCGCTGGTCGCGGCGGTCGGGCTGCCGGCGGTCTCGCTCCGTGGGTCACGCCGGCAGGCGGTCGTCGCCGAAGGCGCGTAGCCGCCTCGCACTCGGGAAAATCCGGCGGGCGATGGCGCGCTGCTTTGTAACCCGTCGGCTTCCTGGGCCCGCACTCGACCGGCTTCGTTCGGTTCATGACGTCGAGGTGTGGCCTGCGCGGCTGCCGCCGTCATACGAGGAGTTGGTCGATCGTGCTGCTTCGGTCGAGGGGTTGTTGACGCTTCTGACCGACCGTGTCGACGCGGCGCTGATTCAGGGCAGCCCGGGGTTGCGGGCGATCTCGAACTACGCCGTCGGCTACGACAACATCGATCTGGCGGCGGCAGCCGCGCGCGGGATCCCGGTCGGCAACACGCCCGACGTCTTGACCGACGCCACCGCCGACCTGACGTGGGCTTTGTTGCTGGCGGCCGCGCGCAAGCTGCCCGAGGCGGTGGAGGCGGTTCGTCGCGGAGATTGGTTGACCTGGGAACCCGGTGAGTATCTGGGCGCCGCGGTCCAGGGCGCCACGCTCGGGATCATCGGGATGGGGCGGATCGGGCGGGCGGTGGCGCGCCGGGCCTCCGGGTTCGACATGGAGATCCTGGGGTCCGGTGGTTCCGGGGCCGGGACTGAGCAGCCACTCGAGACGTTGCTCGAGCGCTCGGACTTCGTCTCGCTCCACTGCCCGCTGACCCCGGAGACCTACCACCTGATCGACGACGCCGCGCTCTCGCGGATGCGCTCATCCGCGATCCTGATCAATACCGCGCGCGGGCCGATCGTCGACCACGATGCGCTCCGGCGCGCGCTGGTCGCCGGCGAGATCGCCGGCGCCGCGCTCGACGTCACCGATCCCGAGCCGCTTCCGTCCGACGACCCGCTGCTGGCCGCACCCAACCTGATCGTGGCGCCGCACATCGGGTCGGCCACTCGGGTCGCCCGCGAGCGGATGGCCGACCTCGCGGTCGACAACCTGCTGGCGGCGCTCGACGGCCGGCCCATGCCCCATCAGGTCGCCGGCTGACATGCGACGCGCGGTCGTCGACATCGGTACCAACTCGACACGACTGTTCATCGCCGACGTCGACGACGGGCGGGTGGCCGACGTGCTCGACCGCCGGACTTCGATCACGCGGCTCGGGGCTGGCGTCGACGCCGGCGGCCGCTTGCGTTCGGACGCGATGGAGCGAGTGTTTGTGGTGCTCGATGAGTACAAGGCGCGCATCGATGGTCACGGTGGCGCCCGCACGGTCGCGGTGCTGACGAGCGCGGTCAGGGACGCCACCAACGGCGAGGAGTTCGCGTCGACGGTCGGTGCCCGGTGGGGGTTCGAGCCGCACATCCTGACCGGCGACGAGGAGGCGGGGCTCACGTTTCTCGGCGCGACCAGCGCGCGCGATCCTTCCGATCGCAGGCCAACCCTCGTGCTTGACATCGGAGGGGGCTCCACCGAGCTTGTGATCGGCGCCGGCCGCGAGATGACCTTCCACGTGTCGACCCAGGCCGGCGTCGTCCGCCAGACCGAGCGGCACCTGCATTCCGACCCGCCGACGCCCGCGGAGCTGGACGAGCTCGCCTCAGATGTCAGGTCGATCCTGGCGGCGGCCGTGCCGGAGCGGTTCCGGGGGTCGGTGGCGTGGGCGATCGGGGTGGCGGGGACCGCGACCTCGATGGCCTCGATCGCCCAGGAGCTCGAGCCCTACGACCCGGACAAGGTCGAGGGCTACGTGGTCAGCGCGGATGAGTGCCGGCGGATCCTCGACCGGCTTGCTTCGTTGACGCTGGAGGAGCGCCGGCGCGTGCGCGGGCTGCATCCGGACCGGGCGCCGACGATCGTCGCCGGAGGGGTCATCCTGCTCGAGACGCTCGCGCTGTTCGGGCTGGACTCGTTCGAGGTGTCGGAGAACGACATCCTGCGAGGCGCAGTACTCGGGCTCGAATAGGTCGGACCCGGCGCGGGCGGCCGACCGCGTGCCTGTCTTTACGACATGGGAGTGCGCCGCTCGTGGTGGCCCACTGCCGTTGTGGCGGGCTTGCTCGCCGGCTGCGGCGGCTCGGCGACCCACGTGGCGCCGGCGCGAATCACGGTGACGCCCGCGAACAGGCTCTACGACGTGTCGCGCTCGATCGTGGTGTCGCGGTTGGCTCCCGGCGAGGTGGTCACGATCTCGGCGACCTCCCCCAGACCGGGTGGTCTCTGGTCGGCGACCGCGACCTATAAGGCGAGTGGGGCCGGCGTGGTCGACCTGACCCGGACCGCGCCCCAGTCCGGGAGCTACCGCGGCGTGTCCGCGATGGGCCTGTTCTGGTCCCAGCGCCTCGTCGGCGCCAGCGCGGCTGCCAACGGCTCCACGGTCACGACGCTCGTCGTACGCGCCGGCGGGCATCGGGTCGGTTCGGCCACGGTCACTCAGACGCTTATCGGCCCGGGCGTCTCGGAGCACACCGAGCGGTTCGCGAAGGCCGGGTTCGTGGGCGATTACTTCACCCCACCCGGCGCCGGCCGCCGTCCGGCGGTGATCGTGTGGGGCGGCTCCGAAGGCGGCCTTGGCGACAGCCCGGCGTGGGCCGCCATGCTCGCGTCGCACGGCATTCCCGCGCTCGCGATTGCCTACTTCGACGAGCCCGGACTGCCGTGCGCGCGATCCTGTCCGTCTCACGCGGAAGCGAGGCCGACCTGCTCGCCGCCGCTCACTGGCCGGCGCTCGTCCACGGCGTGATCGCGGCGGCGCCGAGCTCTGTGGTCTGGGGCGCCATCTCCGGGCAGCGCCGCTCAATCGACT
>Ga0335079_10009702_pt1 | contig 10959 bp, 9 predicted proteins | sample Lox_Sample_33_FD_206719 | JGI IMG/M metagenome (GOLD analysis project Ga0335079, IMG submission 206719) | Soil microbial communities from Loxahatchee National Wildlife Refuge, Florida, United States - Lox_Sample_3.3 | ecosystem: Environmental > Terrestrial > Soil > Wetlands | place: USA: Florida... | reverse complement strand
GACCGTATTTTTTCATGGCGTTGAGGATGACTTGATTGGTCACGGAAAAGCCGGAGATGTCGACGCTCGATTTCAGGCGGAGGCGCATACCCATCGGCGCGGCGTTGGCGTTGGATGTGGTGGACGCCCAGTGCGAGGCGGGCGGCGTGAAGGCGGCTCCGGAGTTCTGCAGGGTGAAGCGGATGGCGTGGTGGATCGCGCCCGCGGCAACTTCATCATAGCGAACCAATCCGGGAAAAATGGGGAGGCCGGCGGCATCGGCGCTGGTCCACGTGTAGGGGCGCTGCTCGTCAGCAAGAAGGTCCGAGACAGCGCCGGAAACGGCGTTCCAGCTGGAGGTCTGGGGGTAGGAACTGTACAGCTCATAGAGGAAGCAGTTGGCATTGTCGAGAACGAGAACATGGCGATCACCGGTGCCGGGATTCGGATAGCCTTCGATGGGAGCGGTGAGAGGGACAGGCATCGGCCCCGCGTCACTTTCGTCGCCGTAGGCCTGGTAATTGATGGGGATGAGAGGCTGCGTGCCGTCGACGACGGTGTAGGGAATGCCCATATAGGAACCGTTGTATTGGCCGGAGCCGAAATCCGGGTGAATGCCGATGCTGGGCCCGATGTAGTTGATGATGTTGGCGGAGTTGGAATCGACAGGAGAGGCCGAGATGTCCTTGTTCCAGAGATTGTCGGAAGGGAACGGAAGGAAACCATTGAGGCCGGCATCTTGGCCGACGGACATTTGCGAACAGTTGGAAGAAGTCTGCGTGGAACCGTTCACCTGGAAATTAAGCGCTGAAGAGGCGCTGCTCCCGGGGCCTGGATTCTCGACGGCAACGGAGAACGTGCCCGCGGAGGTGGCGTTGCCGGTGGCCGTGAGCTTCGTGGAGGAGACGAACGTGGTGGCAAGGGCCGAATTGTTGAACAGCACCTGTGCGCCGGAGAGAAAGCTCGAGCCCGTAACGGTCAGAGTGAAGCCGCCTAGATTTGTGGAGGCGGGAGAGATGCCGGTCAGAACCGGGGTGGGATTGAGGAGCGTGACCGCGCTGGAAGAGGATTTTGTGGAGTCGGCCGAACTCGTTGCGGTGATGGTGATCGTGTTGGGAGAAGGGAGGGTGGCCGGGGCCGTGTAGGAACCGGAAGGGTTGATGGTGCCAACCGCAGACGAGCCGCCCGTTGTGGAATTGACCGACCAGGAGACCGCGGTGTTGGAAGTGCCGGTGACGGTTGCTGAAAAGGCGAGACTCGCGCCAGCTCGAATGTTGGCGGTGGCGGGGGAAACTGAGACGGTGATGGATTGGGGCGCTGGAGTGGCAACTTTTGGGCTACCAGAATTGCAGCCGACGAAGGACATCAAGTCAGATAAAAGGAGCAGGGACAGGAAGATGCGGGAAGAGTGCGCAGACATAGTAAGTGTAGTTTCGGACGCGGGGAGGGGGAGGGACAACTGGACAGAGGGCCAGAAAAGGTAGGGGTCCAGCGGTGCAGGACCCCTACGCAGAGTCTAAGCCAGGGATGTTGCCAGTGTTCGGCCGAGGCCGCGCCAGCTACTTGCCCTGAAGGCCCAGGTTGCTGCCGATGCCGGTGCAGAAATCCCAGCCCGGGAAGGCAAAGTTGGAGATGTTGATGCCGCAATTGCCGTAGACGATATCGCGGAAGTCGCCGTCGTTATCGAAAACGTGGTGGTAGATTTCGGCGTTCTCCGCCTGGCTGGAAGCATTGAATTTGCCGGCGTTGTTGATGATGCCCGCGAGAGCGGGAGAGGAAACGCTGGTGCCGCCGACGATGAAGAAGCCGCCGGGCTTTCCCTGGAAAAGATTCGTATCGAGAACCCAGACGCCGGTAGAGGGATTGGCGTCGAAGGAGAGATCCGGCGTCCCACGAGCGGCACCGACGATGAAAGCGATGCGGTCCTGGAAGTGGGGCCGCGGTTCATACAGGCTCGGTCCACCCCCCGCGTCCTGCCAAGTGTTTTCGAGGAGGAACTTTCCGGTCGTGGAGTCACGGGAGATGGAGGTGCCACCGGCAGCAACGACGTTGGGGGAGGTGGCGGGCCACTCAGCACCGGGCGAATCGCCGGTAGAGGCAAAGTAGACGACGTTCGGGGCCGTGAAGATGCCGTCCAACTGCGTTTCCTGAGAGAACTCGCCAAAGCTGAAGCTCATGGAGACTTCGCCGCCGCCCGCCTGGGCGACAAGCGACCCGGCCAACACGATAGCGTTGAGGATGTCAGTACCTTTGTTGGAAGCAGCTTCCACAAGGAAAATCTTGGCGTTCGGGGCCATGGCATGGGCGTACTCAATGTCGAGGGACTCTTCCAATTCCCAGCCGCCCGAGGGGTCCAGGGGAGGCTGACTGCCGCTGGCATAGACAACCGTCAGATCGGCAGGGGGAAGACCGAAGATCAAGGAGAACAGAGCAAGGTCGCTGGCGGCGTTGGGATCATCGAAGGCATCCACGATGGCGATCGCGCCGGAACCCCCGGAAGCAACCTGCGTAGTCTGGTCAGGATTGCAACCGGGTAGCGGGTTCTTTACCAGGCGGTAGACGCAGGCGAGAGACGCCGGCGTCTCAAAGAAAAGACCCGCCACAGGAGGAAGCTCGCTGGGAGAGCCGTTTACGTCTACGGCGACTGGGCCGACATCGGGCGCCGAGACCAGGAGATGGGTATGGACGCTGACGCCCGCATCACCGGGATGGGCCACGCTGGATTGGGGAACCATGACGTGACGCTTCGGATGCGGGGATTGCGCGGAAGTTGAGTGGGCAAACGCGAGGAAGAAGAGAAACGCGGTGAATGGAGCGAACCACTTCATAACTTTCATCGAACCTCCTTGGGCTATTGTTGATCTCTGGAGACAGAATGCAGGGCCCAAATCATCCTTGTTTGCAAGCCCGATCCGGGGGACACGGCCCGATTGCGCGGGGGCAGGCGGAACAACGGATAGCCGGCAACTTGCAGGAACACGCCTGCAGGGGCACCCGGCGGCTCGGCACTATACAACGAAGAGCGGTAGGAAATTGTAAATTTTTGTGCTGGTTGGGGAGCCAAGCCTGCGGAAGCCGCACACCATGAAGGCGTCGCGTTTGCGGGCAGGAACGGAGTGAAAGTCCCGGATGCTTAGAACGGAATGTCTTCGTCGCTGATGTCCGGGCCGCCGCCCACGGAGTCGTCTCCATGGCTACCCTGATCGAAATCGTCGGCCCGTCCAGCGCCGCCGGCGGCACCGGCGCCCGCAGCCACGCTCTCGCTGCGGCCACCCAGCATACGGAAGTTGTTGGCCACAATTTCGAAGCTGGTGCGCTTCTGGCCTTCCTTATCCTGATACTCGCGGGATTGGATCCGGCCTTCGATGAAAACGAGCGAGCCTTTTTTCAGGTACTGCTGTGCGATTTCCGCCTGCTTTCCCCAGACGACAATTTTGTGCCACTCGGTGCGCTTCTGGCGCTCGCCATTGCGGTCTTTGTAGGATTCGTCGGTGGCGACCGAAAAATTGGCGACCGCCTGGCCGGCAGAAGTGTAACGGGTTTCCGGATCGCGGCCGAGGCGGCCGACGAGGATCACCTTGTTCACAGACATAGAATAGCTCCTGGCAAGAACTCGATTGGAGGATGAGATCCGTGAAGGATCGCCGCGACGCGCGCGGACCGAGGGTGAATCCCCCTGAGAGCAGGAAGATAACACGGCGCGGGGGAAATGGGAAATGAGCGGCAGAGACACAGGCGGCAACCTGTGACGCAGAGTGCGCACAGGCAAGAGCAGGGGCACTCCGGGGCGGATTGATCTCTTAAAACCTCGGGCCTGACCTTCAAAAGTCCGTCAGGGACGGCTGGGCGAGAGCAGGGAAGTCACAGTGCGGGAAGGCGGATCCTGCACCTGGATGGGCGCGTCGAAGATCGAGTTGCCCTGGATGAGGTTTCCGGTGGAGGACGAGGTTTTCAGGATGCCGACGGCTGCCTCGACGATTGTGTTGTTGCGGATGACGTTGTTATTGCCGTCGAGAAAGATGCCGGCCTGCGAGCCGTTGAACACAACGTTGCGGCGGACGTGATTTTGGCTGCCCGCGACAAGGATGCCGTCGAAGACGGCGCTGGAAGAGGTCTGATTTTCGGAGACGGTGCCGGAATTGCCGTCCATAAAGATACCAACTTGATTGACAGAGAGGTTGTTGCCGCTGACGGTGACATCGTCGGACTGGGTAACGAGGATGTTGGTGGCGACCGCGGTGCAGGTGCTGGCGTCCGTGCATGGCGAGTAGAGGTTATTGGACACGGTGTTGCCGACGATCGAGCCGCCGGCCCCGAAGCCGATCTGGATGCCGTTCTGAGCGGCGCCCGTCGTAGGGCCGATGCCCGTGACCACGTTGTCTCGGATGACGACTTCCGTCCCGGCTTCATCCGCCGTGATCCCATTCTTCTGAAAACTATGAATGGAACTGGAATGAACGGTGACACAAGACGCTTGCCCTCCGCCGCTCTGCACGAGAATTCCGGTCCCGCTCTGGCAGCCGTTGAGGCTGGCGGGAAGCTGGAAATTGCGGGCGGTGCTACGTCGGACGCTGCCGGAAGCGTTCAAGTAAGCGATGCCGAAGAGCTCGGGGGAGCAGGCGCTGATGCCATTGTTGGTCCCATCGACGATGAGTCCCTCAATCGATACGGCATCCGCATTGGAGACGAGCAGAGCGACTGCCAGGGGAGTGGCGTCGAAGAGGCTGGCGGCGTTTTGCACCATGTTGGACGGCATGAGGATGGCTCCGCTGTCGGCGCGAAGGTCAAGCGACTTCTGAATGGAGACCTGCTCAACGTAAATGCCCTTGCAGACGCGGATTTCGTCACCGGGCGAGGCGGCATTTACCGCGTCCTGGACACGCGTGAACGCGGCAGCGGGGCAATCCAGTTTGTCGTCATCGACGAGGATTTGCTTGGCGGAGGCGGGTACAGACAGGGCAGCTAGACCAAACACGAGCCGGACAACCAATCGAAGAGAGATGCGGAGCTTCATGGAACCCCCTAGGCGACGCATCAGGCTAGACATTTCGGAAGGCGCGGCCAGGGCGGGGAACAATCACCAGCGAGTGTCCAGCCGCGACAACTTGAGGATCAGGGCTACGGAGCCCGGTGAAGATAACACAAGGGGAGGGAAATGCAACTGGCAGGGAGGACAGCGAACAAGAGCGCCGGCTCCTCGTGCTTGGGCCCTGAAGCAAGAGAAAGAGTAGAATCGCGCACGGAGAGAATTGGATGCGGTTTCTTTGGGACTTTGTCATCGGGCCGGTGCTGGCACTGCTTCCACTGCGGTGGAGGCGGCAGTTACCGGTTGGCGCGGACACGGATTGGACCCGGGCCGGAACCGCGAGCGGGATATACGAATCGATCGGCGCGATCACCGGCCTGGGCTATTGGTACATGTATGAGATGACGAGACGCATCGAGCAAATAATGGATGTGGGAGACAGCGGGAGGATTCCCGGAGGAATGAACGATATTCAGGTGCGCGGGACGGCGCTGACCCTCTTTTACATGAGTCTGGTCACATGGATCCTGTTCTATCTGTTTTTCGAGGGGGTTGTGCGGTTCTGCGGTGCGGCATTCACGGAGAATATTCTGGGATCGCTGCCGTTGTATGTCGTGGAGAGATTACTGTTTTGGGTAACGAAGCCCCAAGAGGCGCGGGTTGGGGAAACAGTGAAAGAGAACGCGAGATCTTTTAAGGAGAGCATCCGGGAGCGCTTCATGGTAGCCCGGCTGGAGAGCGTAGCGGATGAATTGGAATATGGGACGGAAGGCGAGGAGGAGATTCTGGAGATTCGCGCGAGCCGGAGAAAAGACGAGTGGGTTCCCCCGAGGATCGTGCGAGTCGAGGAGGCGTACTTTCGATTGGAGGAGAGTTGGGTGGCAAGTGGCGCGCGGCCGTTTTGTTACAGGCTGAGACGCTTGGCGGCGGGAGTGCCGGGGAGAAGCGTGATTCTGTATCGGGTGAAAGAAGGCTGAGAGGCATTGGTTCAGACACGTCATGCGCGCAGATTTACTACGCGCCAACATCTTGCCCGCTCGGCTTCGGGTCACGCGGAAAGGTTCACGGAACCTGTGGCCGCGGTAGAGGCCGGGGAATCCGCGCCACCCAATTGTTGGAATTCTTGCTGAAGAGAGGCATAGGCCGACTGCGCCGCCGAGAGATTCCCAGACTGAAGGGCCTGGCCCAGTTGAGAGAAGAGCTGGTCGAGCGCATTCTGCGAAGAAGCATCTTGCGAAGACTCGGAATGGGAATGGCGGTGATGCTGGTGAGTGGAAACGTGGCTTGAGAACTGCTGCTGGAGGTCGGTTTGTACGGTGGAGTAGTCCTGTTGGGCAGCCGAGAGATTTCCGGACTGAAGGTCTTGAGCCAGTTGGTTGAAGGCAGTGGACAGCGCGCTGGTGGAGGATTGCGGGTCGGCGGAGGAAACGGGTTGGACCGGGGGCTGTAACGCCGCGAAATCGGATTGTGCCTGGGAAAGGTCGCCCGTTTGCAGATCCTGGCCAAGCTGCTGGAATTCTTTGCGGAAACTCTGCACATGCGAGGGAGAAGAGGCTTTGGTGAGCAATTGAAAAAGAGTGCTGCTGGCAATGCCTATGACGGACATTCTGTGCTCCTTAAAGGATCGGGCAAAGCCTGATTGGCCCCATCCGATGTGAACATCGGCAGACCGCAGGAAAACTTTAGCGGCCGGCCACGGTCGGTGGAGGGAGAGGCATGCGGCGTGCCAACGGCACGAGGGTCAGCGCAAAGCGGGCGGGATGAAAAGAGAGAGGTTTAGCAGTGGCCGTGCGCGGGATTAGAGAGTTTTGAGGAAGGAAGTGCACGGGAGATGGGCAGAAACTGCCGGGCTGCGGCCGTGCACACTGGGAAATAAAAGGCAGGCTCTGTGTGAAAGTTTGACAGTGTCAGACGGACGCAATAAGTTGGCGTTAGATTTTTCGGTTGATCCAACGAAGAGGTGTGTGATGAGAAATCGGGCGGGGATGGCCTTTAGTCTGGCCGCGTCGCTGGTGCTGGGTGCCGGAGTACTGGAAGTCGCGGCGAGGAAAGCCGAGCGGAAAGCGGTGGGGATTTTTGAGGACCACGGAGATGTCGGGAGAGTGGACGCCGCGTATGCCGGAAAGGTGGAATACGAGGCGGGGAAGGGGACGTACACGATCACCGGCGGCGGGGAGAATGTTTGGTTCGCGAAGGATGCGTTTCATTATGCGTGGAAACAGGTGAGCGGGGATGTGACCCTCACCGCGGATGTCGCGTTTCTGGGCGAGGGGAAGAACCCGCACCGGAAGGCCTTGCTGATGGCGCGGCAGGGTCTGGACGCGGATTCGGTATATGCGGACATCGCGGTGCACGGAGTCGGCATGACCGCAATTCAATTCCGGGATGAGAAAGGTGGATTGACGCACGAGGTGCAGGCGAGCATGAATGCACCGAAGAGAGTGCGCCTCGTGAAGCGTGGGAACTACTTTACGATGTGGGTGGCCGGGGAAGATGGAAAGTTTGCGCTGGCCGGTGCCAGTCCGGCGCTTGCGCTAAAGGAACCGTTCTATGTCGGGATCGGTGTCTGTAGCCATGAAAAGGATCTCGTGGAAAGAGCGGTCTTTTCGAACGTGGAGCTGAAGGAGCGGCCTGCGCAAGGTACAGGGTCGGCGGCAAAGCTCTATAGTTTGATGGAAATCATGAATGTGGAATCCACTGATCGGAAAGCGGTTTACGTGGCCGAAGGCCGCTTCGAGGCGCCGAACTGGATGCCGGACGGGAACAGCTTGATCTTCAACCGCAATGGGCGGATCGAGAAGATGGTGATCACCGGGGGCGCCACGCAGGTCATCGATACCGGGTTTGCCGTACGGTGCAACAACGATCACGGGATCTCGCCGGACGGAAAAGAGTTGGTCGTGAGCGACAATTCGAAAGCGGAGCGTGAATCGCGCGTGTATCTGTTGCCGGTTGGAGGCGGCGCGCCGCGCCTCGTCACGAAAAATGCGCCTTCATACTGGCATGGATGGTCGCCGGACGGGAAGACGCTGGCCTTTGTAGGGCAGCGTGCCGGGGAGTTCGACATTTACACTATCTCCACGGCGGGCGGCGACGAGAAGCGCCTCACCACTGCCAAAGGATTGGATGACGGACCCGAATACACGCCGGATGGGAAGTACATCTATTTCAATTCCGAGCGCACTGGGCATATGCAAATCTGGAGGATGAAGGCGGACGGGAGCGAACAGGAGCAGGTAACGAAGGGCGACGGGAACGACTGGTTTCCCCATTTTTCTCCGGATGGAGAAAAAATGGCGTTTTTGACCTACGACGCGAGCGTAACCGGCCATCCGGAGAACAAAGACGTGATGCTGCGCATGATGACCCTGAAGGACGGGAAGATCGTTGTGCTAGCTAAACTCTTTGGAGGGCAAGGAACGATCAATGTACCCTCATGGTCGCCCGATGGGAAATCGATTGCATTCGTGAGTTATGCCGTGCCGGGAGACTGAACCGCGGATTGAATTCCGTTGACTGATTGGGGGAATCACGCGGCAAGTTCCATTGACGATGGAGCTTACGGGCCGTACTTTGGGGAACGGAGACGAGGTGGCAGGAGGAAGGGCGTGAGCGTGTCGAGCGAAGTGAACTACGCGTTGAAAATGTTGCAGTATATGCGGGCCGGCGCGCGGGTGAACTCGCGCGTGCGTGTGCAACTGGAATGGAAAGAAGCCGGCGCCGCCCACAGCGTCGAGGGCTTCACCATGGACATCAGCCCGAAGGGTTGCCTGGCGATTGCGCCGCAGGGGTTCGCGGTCGGCCAGAGGATGCGGGTCAGGAATCTCCACAATCAGAAGGAGAGCGAAGCCACATTGATCTGGCGCGGACACGAGGGAAGGACAGGATGGGAATTGGGGTTAGAGCTGAAGGATCCTCCTGCGGAATTCTGGGGAGTGGAGATCTAGCAGATAGAAAGCGTAGTTGGAAAATGGCAGTCCGGCGTGGCTTGGGTCGCGCCGTTTTTCATTAGAAAAGACAGTACTGGAGGGAGTAAACCCCTGGCCACCAAAGTGCTCGTTTCCTGCCGTGTCGGAACGGAGGCTCAGGAACGGATGGACCAGGGGTGTCGGGAGAGGGAGCGGGGAGGGTCGTTCCAGAACGGGGCGGGAGGAAAAGAAGGCCGTTCCGATGGGGATTTCCACTGCCCGCTTCGAAAAGTGCCAGTTTTTGCTTGCACGGGTGCGGCGGGGAACGTAGAGTTGGCGTATGCCACCGGGCCTGGCTGCCGGCATATCACCGAACAAAATGGATGTAGTGTCCGTGCCTCAGGCGGATGGGTGTGCGCGGAGTGGAGGCGGCGGTAGATGACGGCGATCCTTACGATTGCAAACCAGAAAGGCGGAGTGGGGAAGACCACAACAGCGATTAATCTGTCGGCGGCGCTGGCGAACAAGGGACGGCGAACGCTGTTGATCGATCTGGATCCGCAGGCCAACTCGACGATCGCGTTTTTCGAGATGGGTGACGTGAAGGAGTCCATGTTTGACGTGCTGTCCGACACACGGACGCCGATGGCCAACGTGATCAAGCCCAGCAAGGATGCCATGCTGACCGTGGGGCCAGGGCGGCTGGCACTGGCCAAGCTGGAGACAGCCCTGAGCGGGCAGTTTGACGCGCCTTATCGGTTGAAGGATGCGCTTGCACCGGTACTGAAGGACTACGACTACGTGATTGTCGATACGCCCCCTTCTCTGGGAATCCTGACGGTGAACGCCTTGGTGGCGTCGACGCACTTGCTGGTGCCCATCCAAGCGGCTTACTTCGCCATCGAGGGAACCGACGATCTGCTGGAGACATACGAGCGAATTCGCGCGCGGCCGAATCCGCAACTGCGGATGCTGGGCGTGGTAATCACACTGTTCGACAAAAGGACGAACATCTCGAAGGACACCCACGGACAGATCCGGGCGGTGTTTGGCGAAGTGCTGTTCAAAACGAAGATCACGAAGAACGTGCGCCTGGAAGAAAGCCCGGCGTACAAAGAAACCATATTCACATTTGCGCCCAAATCACCGGGCGCGGTGGAGTACAAAAAACTGGCGTTGGAGGTCGTACAACGTGTTGAAGAAAGCCGGGTTGCCCGTCACGCTGAAGATGCGGCATGACGCGCACTATGTAGAATCACTGACAAGTTACAGTGGCGCGGCGGTGGGACGCATGATCCCCGTCGATCAGATCCGTCCCAACCCGGATCAGCCGCGGAAAGCACTGGGGGATTTGCGCGAGTTGACGGAGTCGATCCGCGCGAAGGGCGTCCTGGAGCCGCTCCTAGTGCGCTTCGTGCCCCGTGAGGATTGCTACTACATCATTTCCGGGGAGAGGCGGTACCACGCTTCGCGCGCGGCGGGGCTGCGCGAGGTGCCGTGTATCGAGAAGATGGCGGATGAAGCGGAGACCCTGGAGATCGCGCTTATTGAAAATATTCAGCGCAAGGACCTCACACCCTTCGAAGAGGCGGACGGGCTGCAGCGGTTGGCCGAACAGTTCGACTACACCCACGAAGACGTCGCCAAGAAGATCGGGCGCTCCCGGAGCTCGGTGAGCGAGACGTTGACGCTGCGGAACATTCCAGACAACTTGCGGAAACGGTGCATCGAGCAGGGATTGCTGTCGAAGTCGCTGCTGCTGCAAATCGCCAAGCAGCCGACCGAGAAAAAGATGCTGGAGATGTTCGCGAAAATCCTGCAGGAAGGGTTGAGCCGCGACGAGGCACGTAAGGAGCGCACCGAGGACAAAACTGGACCCCTGAAGCCGCAGCCGTTTGTCTTTCACTACGAGCCGGAGAATGAAGCGTTCAGGTTCCGGCTGCAGTTCAAGAAGAGCCATGTGTCCCGCGATGAGCTGATCCGGACCCTGCGGGAAATCCTCGCCCAGCTGGAGGGGACGGAGGCGGATTCGACGGCGGCGTGAGA
>Ga0335079_10009701_pt1 | contig 10960 bp, 8 predicted proteins | sample Lox_Sample_33_FD_206719 | JGI IMG/M metagenome (GOLD analysis project Ga0335079, IMG submission 206719) | Soil microbial communities from Loxahatchee National Wildlife Refuge, Florida, United States - Lox_Sample_3.3 | ecosystem: Environmental > Terrestrial > Soil > Wetlands | place: USA: Florida... | reverse complement strand
CGCGACTTCAATGTTCGAAGAGTCGGTCACCACGTCATATTTTTCGCGGATGTTCTTGTCGCGCTCGAAATTTACGAGCACCATCGCAAGAAACTTTGCTGAAATGCGGTCGGCATCGGTGTCGTATCCGTAACGACGCAGGCCCTCGACGGCAAGCAGCTGGATCGGGGCCCAGCCGTAGGGGTAATCCCACTGCACTCCGGTATTTTTAGTGCTCATGGCCAAACCGCCTTGCTGTTCAAACAAAGGCAAGTTCTTAGCGACCGCCCGCGCCTGTGCGGAGGTGGCAATGCCGGTCCAAAGGGGATAGAACGTGGTGGCGTAAATGTAGGAGGATTGCTTTCGGGTGCGGAAGTCGTAATCGAAGAAAAGGCCGCGCCGCGAATTCCAGAGAAGCCTCTGAATGAGCTTCTTTCTTTTTTCTGCTCGACTGCGCCACTGCGCCGCCTCGGGCTTCATTCCTAACAGAAGACTCATTTGTTCGAGGTCGGTTTCGGCTTTGTACAGAAGACTGTTCAGACAAACGGGGGCGTATTGGTCCGCGCCGGCACCGTATGGACCGAAGCGAAAGCTGATGTCGAAGCCGGATTCGCGCATAGCGCGGTCAGCTTTGTAATAGTCGGGACTCAGCGAAACGTAACGAACGACTCTGCAATTCTGCTGTGGCGTGGAACGCTCGTCTCGACAGATCTTTTGAGCGTACTCGGGATGCGGAAGCGATTCGGCTTTGTCGGATTCGACCAGGTAAGCGGTCTTTTTCTTGCGAATGAAATATGCGAGGACATCGTGGTAGTAGCTGATTTCGTCATGCAAGCCTTCGGGAACCGGGCCTGCGCCGAAGTCGTAGTATCGTGAAAGACCGGTTTGACCAGCCAGGTGCGGCTCGCGGACCCACATCTGATAATCGCGGGTTGCGTACTGGTAGGCCCTGGCCAGCCAGGACTGATCCGGGCGGCCCTGAGCTTTTTCTGCGCCGTACACGGCCATGATCATAGAGGTCAGGAACGGCGGCTGCGAGCGGGTGAGGTAGTAGGTCCGGTTGGCATTGAGGACGGCACCGTATTGTTCAATCTCAAAAAAGAAGTTCTCGACCATGCCGCGTGCCAAATCAACTTTGCCGGCGCGTAACAGGCCGCGAATAATGAAGTAGCTGTCCCAACCGTACATTTCGTTGAATCGTCCTCCGGGCACGACGTAGGGCTCCGGCAAGTAGAGCAACCCTGGGGGCTGGATCCCATTCCCCTTAATCTGACCCGGAGCGCCGATGCGGAAGGGAAGATGTTCGGCGTGAATGCCGCACTGCTGCGCCAGGTTCCCCAGCGAACCTGAGATCGTAAAGTCGGCGGGAAGGTACAACGTGGAGCTTTCACTGAGCTTGATATCGCCCACGCCCTCGCAGCTAGTGGTGGTACGGGTCAGCGTGTCCCAGGTAGAAGAAATGTAGTTGAGAATCCCTTGCAATCGGTCGTCATGAGGCTCGGACACATTGTCCTGGGCGCTAGCGCCTGCACACAAGAGACACGCGGTGAGTACGAATGCCTTTCCCACGTAATTTAGACAGATAGTCAATGGAATGAAGATGCAGGAAGAGCGCCCGACGTTTCCCGGTGGTGAACTGTGCTAAAGCCTGATCGTGATTCATCACCGGAATATGCAGAACCCGGCCTTGGAATCGTTAAGGTGATAAGAGACTTTTTCGTTCCCGCAGGAACTGGAGTAACACCTCATCCATAGGAACTCCATACTATTAGTGTCACTCTCTGTCCTCCCGGGCGGCAAGCACGCCGAGTTGCGTGAGAAAACCCAGCAAATCGAATTCAGTCCACTGTTCGGCGACCTTGCCGTTTGCTATGCGGTAAATGAGGATTCCGGAATACGTAACCTGCTTGCGAGTAGGAGGCATGCCCTGGAAGTCTCCCAAGTGAGTGCCCTGAAAGCGGTAGCGCACGACCGCCTTATCGCCCTCCGCAACCTGGTCGAGAACTGTGAAATGCAGATCGGGAAATGCCGCGCGGAAGTTCTTAATAAATTGCCGGTTCTGCTCGGGGCCATGGATTTCCCTGCCGGGATCGTGCCGCACGAAATCCTGTGTAAAGAACTCGTCGATTCGATCCAGCCCGGTCCCTTGATGCCAGACCTCTTCCCATATCCGATCGGCCAGGATTCTATTGCTCGTTGCGGACATAGCTTTCAGCTTACAAGTCAAATCCACTCAGGATGCTTAAGTCATTTTGTGGCGGAGGCTTCCGAGGTCTTGTGATAGTCGAAGTATGAGTCATCCTCTTGTCCGCGGTGGGGAATCAGAAGCATGACCTTAGCGTTCGACCTCATGGAAAAACGCGACGCTAACCATATGTCGCCAGCAACCGGCCGTTTCTCAAACTCAAATCCCGTGCCGGGCCTTACTTCTGCCAGGAACCCTTCGATTCTGACCGGACGAATGACATGGGCCTCAACCTTCACCCATTGAAAAGTGTTCTGGTCAATCCACATGGTTCCTTCCATTCCGGTGAGCACCCGGCTATCGCGATCGGGCGGCTTGTAGCCCGGGCGAGGGGTGGCTTTGAGTACATAAACGTTGTAGCCGTTGAGGGTATCTTTGCCAACCAGCCGAAAATCAAAGGCAGCCGTCATTTGCTGAAGCAATGTCTGATCGCGCCTCCGCTCGGCTTGATACCTGGCAATCCTCCGCGATCGCTTGTTCGGCGACTCATGTTCCCGTTCGGCCACCGCTTTATCGTATTTCTTCTGTTCTTCTTTCTGTTCTGCACTATTGAGGTTCTGGCCGTTTACGGCGATGAGGCGTTCATATGGGGAACCGGAGAGCATGGTGACCGCGTAAGTCTTGTCCCCATCTTTAGTTCGGTCACGCTCGGAGTTGTCGAACTCGGGAGCGGCATTCCAGTCGCGCTCGCATACTTCGGCAGAACGCCGAATGATAGTTGCCACATCCTCCTGCGCACTCACGAAATGGGGAGTCAACAGCATGGCAGCTATCGTCCAGAGAAAGGCGGTGTTCTGGAGCAGGTTCAACCGGCTCTTGACCCATCCAAATTGCGGGGCGTTCAGGGCGGGCATCTGGACCATGGTGACCTGCACGTTGCTTTTGTCGTGAATCAGTTCGCAACGCAAGGAGCCGGTTAATCCACACGTTTCGTCGTGAATCAGTCTTGATGTCATGGATATCTCCTGATTTATGCCTGCGGCCAACTGTGAATCCTGCTTCTCTTGGGAGGCTCAGCGAGCCTGACATGTTGCCTGATGCTTTGCCAGGCTACGTGGCAGGTTGTGCCGATCCGGCATCCAAGGCGTATGTCCTCTAAGCGAATCCCCTTGTCTCTGCCGATTCCGGGTACGAAGCCGAAACCAGAACCGGATCCAGAACCACGTCCGGGCTCGGATCCGGATGTCGTTCCTGCAAAAGAGCCGGAGCCGGGCCCCGATTCTACGGTTCCGGTCATACCCGAGCCCGAACCCATGCCGATGTAGGTGTCGGCTGCCTCCGCTGCGCAGATCGCCGCTCTTGCGATAGGCTGCTAAAGGAGGATCGCAAGACCATGGGACTATCCAGAGCCTCGAAGAACAAGCAGAACTTGTCGGCGGTGCAGCAGAAAACGCTGCTCAGCACGCTAAGAGGCCGCTTCGAACGAAACATGAGTCGTCACAAGGGTCTTGAATGGGCGAAGGTACAGGCAAAACTTGAAGGGAACGCCGATAAGCTATGGTCACTCTACGAAATGGAACGGACTGGCGGCGAGCCAGATGTAATAGGCCACGACAGAAGGGCCGGCGAATACACTTTTTGCGATTGTTCGGCGGAAAGTCCCAAAGGCCGCAGGAGCCTCTGCTATGACCGGGAAGCGCTGGAGTCAAGAAAAGAGCACAAACCGAAGGATAACGCTGAAGACGTGGCTGCTGCCATCGGGATTGAGCTTTTGACGGAAGAACAATATCGAGAGCTGCAGAGGATCGGCGAGTTCGACACGAAAACCTCGAGCTGGGTGAAGACCCCTTCAGCGATCAGGAAGTTAGGCGGCGCCCTCTTTTGTGATCGCCGTTTCGACACCGTCTTTCTGTATCACAACGGTGCGGAATCTTACTATGCTGCGAGAGGATTCAGGGGCTGGCTGAGAGTTTGACGCGGGGCGTTGCAGCTCCAGCGTTCCCCAAGCCTAGGCTGACAAAACCGTCCGGTGTTGAAACTCGGTTGCCCCTCTGCCCGGCTACTGAATCCGCTCAGCGGTGCCGCTGCCACAGGGTCCTCCCTGTCCCAGTTGAGGGGTTGTACCCAACCACAAAAGGCCGAAAAACCCTTCGCCTGGATCTGCCATCTAATCGCACCGTCCCAGGCAGTTGTCCTTGATCCAGGGAAGGCAGGGAACCATCGCCCGTTTCGCTCGCCCACGCGGGCTATTTCATTTCATCCGCCCACTTACGAACTCCGGAAAGGAAATTATGAAGGCCCACGGCCAAGCACTTCGGATCCCTTGTGTGGTACTGGCACTCTCAATTGCAACGATCGCCGCCGATTCTTCAAATCCCAACCTAAAATTCACGCAGGTCAATATTCCGGGGGCAGTCTCGACCTCGGCAAACGGAATCAACAACGCTGGCGTGATCGTCGGCAGCTATGAAGACAGCGGAAATGCCTACCACGGGTTCATTATGGATGGTTCCACTCTGACGACGCTGGATGATCCCAATGGGACCAACACCAACGCCAGCGACCTGAATGCTAACGGTACTGTTCAAGTAGTGGGCAGCTACACGAATTCTGCCGGCAAGTCCGCAGGATTTCTCTATTCAAATGGCGTCTATACGGATATCCCCGGGCCTACGGGCGCCGTGAGTTCCTTTGCGAGCGATATCAACGATAACGGTGTGATTGTCGGAGGCTACACCGACTCGAGCAACGTCACGCGTGCATATGTGCTGAAAGAGGGCAAGTACAGCACGCTTGGGATTTACATGGCAGCTATCACCATTGCGTCGGGAATTAACGACGACGGCTACTTCACGCTTTGGTACGTAGATGGTCTCAGCGGGGTGACGCAATCGAGGATCTATAACTCCAACACTGGGACATATCAGGTGATGAACGTTCCGGGTGCGATGGATTCTCTGGCGCTGGATATCAACAACGCTGGAGACGTGGCCTACGAATGGACCGACGCGAACTACGTCGGTCATGGGGCCGTGCTTCATCAAGGAAACTTCCATAAGCTCGACTACCCGGGCAGCGTTTACGACTATGCGCAGGGGATTAATGACAACCTACAGATCGTGGGAGGCTACGAGGCGGTTTCCAACGGGCCGCTCCTGGGATTCGAAGCCAGCAAGTAGCGCTCGCTGAAAGCTGCCGAGCGACGCGTATCCTTAGGCGCGCCGGCCTTCTCTATTGTGGGGCGGAAATAGTGCTGAGAGTCGTCGTCTCTCATTGGAGCCTGGAAAATTCGGCCTTAGCTTGCTTGAGAATTGGAAGGTCGGAATCGGCGTCCTTCCACAGCGAGAGAAAGTCCTGGTACGCACTGCGGGCCCTCGCCTTGTCGCCAGAAAGTGCATAGGCGCGGCCTAGCCCCAGACGGGCGAGGGCGCCGATGGGTTCATTCAAGACGATGCCGCGGTGGACAAGGACTTTCTGAAATTCCGCCGCGGCCTTGGCGCCGGATTGCGCTGCCAGGTAGATCTCTCCGCGGAGATAAACGGGATACAGATTGGGCCAATTGTAATAGCTATAGCTGGGCAGCCCGAGTTCGCACGAGATCGCAGGCGCCAGCGCCGCGATTGCCTGCTCCGCATCTGAGTGCGCCAGCGCCAGCTTGGCACGCAGGGTCGGCAGATAGTTGCATTGCGCAACGGTGTCTTGGGCGAAACTTCTGGCTAGTTCCTCAGTCAACGTCTCGGTTTGCTTCACGTCACCCGAGTAGGCCGTAGCAAGGGCAATTCCATAAGCTATATCTCTGTCAGAAGCGTACTTGCTGGCGACCGATGCCTGCTTTCTCGCGCGGTCTGGGTTGCCGAACAAAGCCTCGCGAAGAGCGGAGGCCGCATAGTATTGCGCGCTGGTTTCTTTCCCCGCATTTCGCTCCGCGGATTCTGCGGCGCGTTCTGAGAGCGCCCGAGCCTTTCGCAGCTGGCCGAAATATGCAGCAGTATCGGCATCCAATTCGACAACCAGATCTTCGATTCCAGGTTTCCCAGTCGCGGTTGCCACTTGCTGCGCCATTCCGGCACGGTCACCGCGATAGAAAGCGACACTGTACAGGATTGCGGAAAGATTCGCGTCCAGTCCCATCTCATGCGCGTTCTTCACTTCGGCCATTGCTTCATTGACACGGTCCAAAGCGAGATAACTATTGACCACGTCGCGGTACGACACGCTTGAGTGCGGCGGGATGCGAAGGGCAGCACGATATTCGTTCAATCCGAGGTCATAATCTCCGAGCATTTCGGCAATGTCGGCGACCGAGTTATGCGCGTACTGACTGTCGGGATAGACGTTTGCGAGGAGTTCGAAACTGCGGCGGGCTGTGGGGAGATCGCCCACAACATGGTAGTAGTAAACTCCTTCAATCAACCATTTTTCGCGCTGGCTAACGGGTTCCCGCAAGGTAAACGCTTTGCGGATGTAGTCTTTGGCGGTGCTGGTCTCCCCCAGGTCTCCATAGGCCTCACCTGTGGCCCAATAGGCCATCGCAAAGTTCGGGTCTAGCTCAATGGCCTTCTGAAACCAGGATATCGATTCCTTGTAATCGAATTGTGAGGCCTGAGCCTGAATTCCCTGGGTGTAGCAGCGCAAGGCAGCCAGAGACGGGGTCGTCGCCGCGGCGAGCGGAGTGTTATAGCGGCGCAGGGTGTTCCGGGATTCCCCAAGCTTTGCACGCATGTCGGAGGCCAACCTGCTGACGGCATCGAGCACATGGTTCTTGTCCGGGGCCTGGACATCTGCGCTGACCAGTATTTCCCCCGTGGCACATTCAGCAGCCCGCAGGGCGAGATCATATTGGTTGCCGATTACAGCGATGGAACCGTCAAGCAAGACGGTGGCATTTGTTCTCTGACAAACCTCGCGAGCCACCGCGAGGTCGGGTCCAATGCCCGCTGCCTGTCCCATCATCTTCAGCGTGTCATGAATTTGCTCTTCGCTGACGACTCTCAGCATCGGAGACTGCTCCAACTGAACCGAGAGACCTTGCCGGATGGTGTCATCGAAAACCGGATCACCTGTGCGATTGACAAAACCGTCAATCATGATGGTGTCCTTTTCCAAGGGAGGTTGCGTACCCCGCAAGTACAAGATTGCTCCTGCAGTTGCCATAAGAACCAGAGCTGCAGCCGGAGCCAGAATCCCCCACCTGAACGGGCGTGGCCGCGCGGGCGTTTCTGAGGTGGCCACTGGCACATGACCGTTACCCGTAACCGGGGCAATGAACCGGTAGCCGCGGCGCGGAATGGTCTCAATAAAGATGGGACTGCTGGACGTATCACCGAGCGCATCGCGCAGCTTATTGACCGCCGTGTTCAGACTCTTGTCGAAGTCGACAAACGTATCAGCGGGCCAGATCTGAGAGCAAAGTTCCTCCCGAGTGACGATTTCGCCTGGGCGCTGTACGAGGATTTTGAGGACAAGAAAAGGTTGTTGCTGAAGCTTAAGGCGGACTCCGGCCTTTCGCAATTCCCCCGACTCCAAATCAAGGTCGAAGGTCCCGAAGCGCAGGAGCGTAAGCGGCATCGTCTGCCCGGCCGCCATGACCGTCCCTCCCCATTGGCGGAGGAGTGTAGCATGCCATGCAGGTTCCGTCAGCAGAATTAACCTCTCCGGGTAAATCGCAGGAAACAATTGATTTGCTGATTGAGAAAAAGATGTCCCTCAGCAGATTGACCTTCTAGTCCTCTTCGTTCATAAGCTCGCACCCGAGCAAATTTCTGGCAGGAAGTTCGTGCACCAATACGAAGTGGCGAGACAATTCGCGAACGAGTAACAGCACTGACGTGGGGCACTCAATCGCACGTCTCGTGGCGGCACGGAAGGCGCGTGTGATCCCGGCAGCAACCGGGTCGCTGGCGACGTGAACTGCCTGAAGTTTCTCTCCGGCATTCCCGCCGGAACTATTTTGCGGGCCCGGAACAATTGAAAGTACACAAGGAGAAAACACATGACTCGGAAACTGCTCGGGTGCAGCGTGCTGGTTGCGGGTATGCTCTGCACGTCGCTGATCGCACAAGTGACCGGAACCGGAAGCAAAGGCAAGATCGCCGTTTGGACTGGTACTCAGTCAATCGGAAACTCAATCATTCAACAGAAGAACGGTAGCGTGGCAATTGGAACGAATGCCCCGGACGCCAAATTGCACGTGCTGGTTTCTACGGGTACTGCCGTTGCGGGATACACCGGTGGTGGTAATCAGGGCCAGGATTTTGGTGCGGGTGTATTTGGCAAGAATACTGGCACCTCGGGAACCGGCGTTTACGGTTTGGCCCTGGCTACCACCGGCCAGGCCACCGCAGTCTACGCAGAAACCGAAAGTACTGCCGGCAATGCGGCTCTCTTCAACAATAACGGCGTGGATAGTGAGGACAACTCGTGCAGCACGTTGGCAGACTGCAACGTTATTGTCGGGCAGGCCAATGCGGTCACCGTCTTCCGGGTGGGCGGGGACGGCCACGTACATGCCACTTCCTATGACGTGGGCGGCGCTGATTTTGCCGAATCCATGGCAGCATCGGGAGGGCGTTCCCAATATCAGCCCGGTGACTTGATGGCAATTGACCAAAATGGCGATCGGCGTCTCACACTAACCTCCGAGCCCTACTCAACCAGCGTCGCTGGCATCTACTCGACCAAGCCCGGCGTCCTGGCCAGCCCCTACGGCGTGGATGATGCCCGTGTGAAGGCGGAAGTTCCGCTGGCCGTCGTCGGCATTGTTCCTTGCAAAGTTACCGCCGAGAACGGACCAATTCGGGCTGGAGACTTACTAGTTACCTCTTCGACCCCGGGGCACGCAATGAAGGGAACCGATCGGAACCGGATGCTCGGTGCGTTGGTTGGAAAAGCACTTGAGCCGCTTAGCGGGGAGAAGGGCGTGATTCAGGTACTAGTGATGCTGCAGTAACGCGGCCCGGAAACATAAGAACTGGCGCCCTGCATCGGGGCGCCATTTCTTTCGCGGGAGATAGGGTCCGCCGTCCATAGATGAACGTCTCGCTTATACGAGCTTTGTTGTCAATTTCTTGTCTCCTGTGTTCACGCTATCGGCTGCCTGGTGTAAGCTAGCAGGGCTTCGAAATGGCTTCGAAAAGGGGATCCATGGGCACACTCAGAACCACTCTTAGGCTTAAGAACGTCGGGTTTTCCATCTTCTGCGCACTCATACTTTGCGCTTTGCAGCCGCGGCTTGCCGCCCAGATAGGCGACGATCTAACGGGCGGCGTTGGGCCAATGGCCATAAGTCAGGCTGTTCCTTCCACTCAAGTCTGTCAGGCGCGCGCAAACGATACCCCGCAAAAGCTCCTGGAATGCATTCAACCAGCCTCGCTCTGGCAACACCTGTCTCATTTTCAGCAGATCGCCGACCAGCATCCCGGAAACGATGGCCATGGCAACCGCGATACCGGAACTGCAGGGTATCAAGCGTCGGTTCAATACGTGCAGGGATTGATGCAGAACGCCGGCTATGCGGTGACGATCCAGACGTATACATATTTCACTACTGAAGTCGTTGGGATACCGCAGTTCAGAACGTCAGATCAGAACTACGTTCTGATGCGCGACTGGTCCGTTGCCAGACTTTCCGGTGCGGGCACCGTTGACGCCCCGGTACAACCTGCCGGCGGCTCGGGCAACGGGTGTCGCGGCACGGATTTCGCGGCGTTCATACCGGGCAACATTGCCTTGCTGGAGCGCGGAATGTGCCACTTTGACGTGCAGGTGGCGAATGCTCAAGCGGCAGGCGCAGCTGCGGTTGTTATCTATAACACGCCCGATGCGGAACAGAATCAGTTCGGCCAGTTTGCGGATTTTCGCAACCACTCTACCGTTTTCCCAGCCCGGCTCACCCACCAGGCGAGCATTCCGGTAATCGGCGTTATCTCTTACAGCGTGGGTTCGGAACTGCTGCGGCGATTCACGTCCGGCAACCCGCCCCAGGTACACATTGATATCCACACCGAACTCAGGTCCGGACAGGACTACAACCTGATTGCCGAGTCCCCGTTCGGAGATACGAACCACACCGTGGTCATCGAGGGGCACCTCGACTCGATCTATGGCGCTGGCATGCTCGACAATGCGTCGGGGTCTACGACCATTATGGAAATTGCCCTGAACATGGCGCAGACCTCCACGCGGAACCATCTTCGCTACATCTGGTTTGGTGGCGAAGAAATCGGATTGCTGGGATCGAGCTATTACACGGAACACCTGACTTCCGCTGAGCGACAGCAAATTGCCTTCGACCTTGACGCCGACGTCACCGCCACTCCCAACTACGACATTTGGGTTGCCGATCCCGCAACCGCGTGCAATTCCTCCGAATTCCCACCCAATGTGATTCCGCAATCGCGAGTGGGCACGCAATTGTGGAAGAATTACTTCACCTCCATCGGATTTGTGGCTCAGTCTGCCCCGTTCGGGAACTGCGGAACAGATTCAAATAACTTTGCGCAGATTGGTATCCCGGATACCGGTATTCTGACCATGCAGGATTGCTGCAAATCGCAATCGGAAGTCAATATCTGGGGCGGATACCTGGGTAACTACGAGGGCCACGTACCGGGGAACGACGGCGGATGCTGCGATCAGCCCGGTCGTTGGTGTGACAACCTCAATAACAACGATCCGACCGTCTTTGCGATGGCGTCGAAGGCAACAGCGTTCGTGACCCTGAAACTCGCCAACCACCAGTTCTAGAGAACCACGATAGCGGAGCCCCACATAACGCGGTTGTCGTTGTGTGGGGCG
>Ga0335079_10009698_pt1 | contig 10962 bp, 9 predicted proteins | sample Lox_Sample_33_FD_206719 | JGI IMG/M metagenome (GOLD analysis project Ga0335079, IMG submission 206719) | Soil microbial communities from Loxahatchee National Wildlife Refuge, Florida, United States - Lox_Sample_3.3 | ecosystem: Environmental > Terrestrial > Soil > Wetlands | place: USA: Florida... | reverse complement strand
TCGGTTGCCAGGCGGGCGCGGGTCGGCGACTGCGCCCGTCGCAGCCCGGTGATCCAGGCGCCGCGGCCCGCGAGCGCGCGAGCCAGAGGCTCCGTCTTGCGAATCGCGCAGCAGCTCTGCCGCAGCTCCATGCTGCGGTAGAAGGCGTTCATGCCTTGAGCGCGCACATAGGCCTCGACCGAGCGCGCGTCGGGCCAGTACACCTCGATCGCGATACCGTAATGTGCGCGGACGCGGTCCATCAGCGCGTGTGTCTCTTCCGGAAGGCGACCGGTGTCCAGGGTGACGACGGCGATGGGCAGTGCGTGGCTGGCGATCATGTCCACCAGCACCATGTCTTCGGCGCCGAAGCTGCTCGCGAGCGCGCTCGCCCCGTGGCGCAGGGGAATCTGTCGCAGCAGCTCGATCGCTTCGGCGGAGCGACGTTCGAGGCTCATGTCGGGTCGTTCGCCGCGGAAGAGTGCTCGTGCACCATGCCCGGGCCGAACCGCCGCCGGAACAACGGGACAGGCTCGCGGACCGTCGCCTGGTAGCCGACGGAGAAATCGTCAAGCCCTTTGAGCGCGTCCTCGAGGCTGCGGTCGGCGCGCACCGCGAATGCGTCGAACCCGCATTCGCGCATGTAGAAGAGCTGATCGCGCAATACATCGCCGATCGCGCGCAGCTCGCCGGAGAAGCGATGCTTGCTGCGCAGCAGTCGGGCGCTCGAGTAACCCCGGCCATCGGTGAACTTCGGAAAGTCCACCGCAATCAGCGGCAGCGAGGCGAGCTCGCCCGCGAGCGCCTCGGGGTCGTCGTCAGGCTTGAGCCACACCCCGACTTCGCCGCGCGCCGCGAGTGCAAGGCGCTCGGCGAGCCACAACGCCAGCGGAATGATGACCGGCGCCGCCGCCGGCAGATCGGCGAGCGAGCGCGCCTCACGCAGCAGCGTCCAGCGGTCCTCGACGATGGCGCCGTCCTTAATGAGCCGCGGCATATACGCGCTCCTTGAACGGCTCGATGCCGAGCCTGCGCACGGTGTCGATGAAGAGCTCGTCCTCGTGCCGGCGGCGGATGTATACCTCGATCAGCCGCGCTACGACGTCGGGCATTTCCTGCGCCGCGAAGGACGGACCGATCACCTTGCCGAGCGAGGCGCCTTCGCCCTGGGCTCCACCGATCGAGACCTGGTACCACTCGTCGCCGTTCTTGTCGACGCCGAGCACGCCGATGTTGCCGACATGGTGATGACCGCAGGCGTTCATGCAGCCCGACATGTTGAGCGAGATTTCACCGATGTCGTGCAGGTAGTCGAGATCGTCGAAGCGCCGCTGGATCGCCTCGGCGATCGGAATCGATTTGGCGTTGGCGAGTGAGCAGAAATCCCCGCCCGGGCAGCAGATGAGGTCGGTGAGCAGCCCGATGTTGGGCGTGGCCAGCCCAAGCGCCTTCAGCTCGCCCCACAGTGCGAACAGATCCGCCTGGCGCACGTCCGCGAACACGAGGTTCTGCTCGTGCGTGACGCGCAACTCGCCGAAGCTGTATCGGTCGGCGAGCGCAGCGATGGCATCCATCTGATCGGAAGTTACGTCGCCGGGCGGCACACCCGTCTTCTTGAGCGACAGCGTGACCGCCGCGTATCCAGGCACCTTGTGGGGGAAGAGGTTGCGCTTCGCCCAGTTGCCGAACGGACGATTGTCCGCGACCGCAGCCCGGAAGGCCGCGTCGTCGCCGGCCAGCGGCGCGTGGGGCGGGGCGCCGAAGAACGAGGCGAGGCGGTCGATCTCCTCGTCCGGTACCGCTGCCGCGTCGCTGCGAGAGCGCTCCCATTCCTCTTCCACCGCGCGCGTGAACTCCGCCGGTGTGCGCTCCTTGACGAGTATCTTGATGCGTGCCTTGTAGAGGTTGTCGCGGCGGCCGAAGCGGTTGTACACGCGCAGGATGGCATCGAGATAGTTCAGGATCTCCTGGCGCGGGAGCCATTCGCGGATGACGTAGCCGATCATCGGCGTGCGGCCGAGGCCGCCGCCGACCAGCATGCGGAAGCCCACCTCGCCGGCATCGTTGCGAACCGCGTGCAGGCCGATGTCGTGCACGAGTGTGGCCGCGCGGTCGATCGGCGATCCGTTGACCGCGATCTTGAACTTGCGGGGGAGGTAGGCGAATTCGGGATGCAGTGTCGCCCACTGCCGGATCAGCTCGGCGTAGGGACGTGGATCGACGAGCTCGTCGGCGGCGATGCCGGCGAAATGGTCGGCCGTGATGTTGCGCACGCAGTTGCCGGAAGTCTGGATCGCATGCATCTCGACCGTGGCGAGCTCGGCAAGGATCTCCGGCGCATCCTCGAGGCGCGGCCAATTGAATTGCAGGTTCTGGCGCGTCGTGAAGTGTCCGTAGCCTCTGTCATACTTGCGCCCGATGTGAGCGAGCTTGCGCAGCTGCTTCGACGAGAGCAGACCGTAGGGGATCGAGATGCGCAGCATCGGCGCGTGCTTCTGAATGTAGAGGCCGTTCTGCAGGCGCAGGGGACGGAACTCGTCCTCGGTGAGCTCGCCGGCGAGGAAGCGGCGCGTCTGGTCGCGAAACTGCGCGACGCGCTCGTCGACAAGACGCTGGTCGTAGGTGTCGTAACGGTACATTCGGCGAAGGCTACTTGCGGCTGCATATGTAGAAAAGGAATGTTTGGCGATTAGGGGATAGCGACGGGGTATAAGCTCGATGGCGGCAGGCTTGATTCTCTTCGCGCACGGCGCCCGGGATGCCGGCTGGGCCGAGCCGTTTCAGCGCCTGGTGGGCCTTGTCCGTGAGGCAGCGCCCGGCCGCGACGTGCGCTTGGCCTTTCTGGAGCTGATGCAGCCGACGCTCCGCGAGGCGGCTGCTTCTATGGTGGAAGCTGGAGCGAGCGAGATCCGCATCGTCCCCGTGTTCCTGGGCCAGGGAGGCCACGTGCGCGAGGATCTCCCGGCCCTGATCGAGAGCCTGCGCAGCGCACATCCCGGTGTCGATATTTATTGCGTGGCGCCTGTCGGGGAGGACGACAGCGTGCTGCAAGCGATCGTCGGATACTGCCTGCGGCAGCTCTGAGCTTCGGCGGGGGATCGAGCGGTCAACAGCGTATGGCCGACGCTCGCACCGATGCCAAAACGGGTCCTAGCATTCATTTAACATAATACACATTATGCGTCATTCGACACGCGCAGGGACTCGCGAACCGCTAGCCGGGAGCCTGGTCCCGACCTGCCCCCAATAGGCCTGCCAGAGCTATCGCAGCGAAGACGGCGCTGGCGGCAAAGGTGACTCCGGGGCCGGCGATGTCCCAGAGCCAGCCGGCGAGCGCACTGGCAAGCAGCAACGCCACACCGCAGAGAAGGTTGAAGAAGCCGAAGGCGGTGCCGCGGAGATCCGCCGGCGCGGTCTCGGCCACCAGGGCTGCGAGCAGCCCCTGGGTCAACCCCATGTGCAGGCCCCAGACCGCACTGCCCGCCAGCACCTGCGGCACCGAAGCGGCGACAGCGAGCATGCCATCCGCCGCGATCAGCGCCAGGAGTCCGCCGACGAGCAAGGCGCGCTGATGGCCGTGATCGGCCGCCACGCCGGCAGGCAGCGCCGCCAGTGCATAGACGACGTTCATTACCACCATTACCAGCGGGATCCACGCCGTTGTCATGTGCACGCTCTGGCCGCGCAGAACGAGGAACGCTTCGGAAAAACGGGAGAGCGTCATCACGGCGGCGAAACCGACCACCCACCAGTAACGGGCCGGAAGCCGACGCAGGTCCGCTAGACCAAGCGGAGGATGCGAGGCCTTCCCGCCCGCCGGGTCGCCCGGCTCGCGCACCCCGAGGATCAGCAGAGCCACAGCCGCGAACGCGGGCACCGTGGCGAGCCAGAATGCCAGCCGGAAGTTGTCGGCAAGCCAAAGCATGGCGGCGATGGCGAGGAGCGGCCCGGCAACGGCGCCGACCGTGTCGAGAGCCTGGCGCAGGCCGAAAGACGCACCGCGAAGGTCGGCGGGCGTGATGTCGGCGATCAACGCATCCCGCGGCGCGCCGCGGATGCCCTTGCCCACGCGGTCCAGGAAGCGGGCGAAGACGATCCAGCCTAGAGACGACGCCAGCGGAAAGATTGGCTTCGTTAATGCGGCGAGCCCGTAACCAAGAACGGCGAGCGGTTTGCGCCGGCCAACGTAGTCCGAGAGGTAGCCGGAGAAGAGCTTGGTGATCATCGCGGTCGCTTCCGCGATTCCCTCGATGACTCCCACGGTCAGGGTCGAGGCACCGAGGACCGAGACGAGAAAAAGCGGCAGCAGGCTGTGGATCAGCTCCGAGGAGACGTCCATGAGCATCGACACGACGCCCAGGGTCCAGACGCTCACGGGCAGACGCGACAGGGCCGACTTGCTCATCGCGGGTTCCTTGGATGCCATCAACGCGATCGCTCGTTGCGCGCTTTAGCGCGAACTCTGCGTCGCGCGTTGAGCCGCGCGCTGCCCTGCCCTACCCGACTCTTGCGTGATTCGCCTACCGCTCCGGGCCCGCGCTGGAAGGCTCCCAGAGCTCCACCTTGTTCCCGTCCGGATCGATGAACCAGCCGAAGCGGCCATACTCGTGCTCCTCGACCTCGCCTACGACCTGGGCGCCGCCGAGGTGCACTTGTCCCAGCGCCCCGTCGAGATCGTCGACCATCAGGTTGAACATGAAGTCCTTTCGCGACGGAGCGAAGTAGTCGGTGTTCCCGGGGAAGGGGCTCCAGACGGTGAACCCGTGCGCCGGCACGCTGTCCGCCTTGAATTCGAGCGACGACTTGCCGTCGCCAACGCCGAGCCATTTCGCGTACCACGCGAGCAGGCGCTCCGGATCGGCGGATTTGAAGAACACGCCTCCAACCCCGATGACTTTTGCCATGGCATTTCTTCCGCTGGTTTACTGGAGGATGACGCTGGCGCGCACTGTGCCCGCCCGCTCGTGTCGAATCGTCAGGCTAACCTCCCCTCCCGCTTTGCCGCGTACGACCCATTCGAATTTGGCGCGATCGTCGGTGACATGATAATCCGGCCAGAATGAAACGCCGGTGTGCTTGTAGGCCTTGCCTTCGAGCTGGCCGAGATCTTCCCGCCGCCGGCCCGAAACAAGCTCGGCGCCGTCGGGCAGCGCGATTTCTACAATCGTCCCGCGCACGACCTTGCGCTCGAGAGCGCGCTTGCTCACATAGCTCGGCAGCCATCCAGAGTTCTGCACGACCAGACGCACGCGCCACGTCTGGGCGCCAAGCGACTGCGCGTCGGCTACTACCAGCTCGAGACGCGGCGAGAGCAGCGACTGCCACAGCAGCCACCGCGGAAAGCGAGCGACCTCGCGTTCGAGCAGCGCGAGCGGAGGATTACCGAAGGCATGAAATCGATTCCAGCCTCCGATCTCTACCGGCCCGAGCTGGGGATGGTCGAAGTGTTTCCAGTCGACATGTGCGGCGCCGCCGAGCTTCTCCTCATTCCAGCGGAAGAGCTTGAGATCGTCTTCGATGGGATGATCGCGGAACCAGTCGATGTAGCCATACTTTTCCAGACCCGCTTCGCGCATCGGGCTCCAGATCTCGACCACCCAGCTGAACATGCCGAGGTGCTCGTAGATCCAGTCGAACGCACCCCCGATCACCTGCTTCGGGTGGTAGCGGAACTCGTGGTAGACGGAGATATTCGGGTACCCCGTGAGCTCGGTTCCCTTGGCTCCGACCTTCTGGTAGTGCCACAGATCCTCGGCGTGCATCTCCGTGTCCGGCAGATGATCGAAGGGACGCAGCAGCACGCCCGCCCAGGTATGGAATGCGACCCCCCCGGTGACGTTCGGATGCTTGATGATGAAGTCGGCAATCGCCCGAACCTCGGGCTCGGAAGTCGGGTAGTCGCCGGCGCCCAGCTGCTCGTACTCTTGCCGCCAATTGCCAGGGAAATTTCTATTCAGGTCAATCCCTTGCTTGTTCTTTTTAACTTTAAGCATGAAGCCATCGTAACCCTCCATGCTGCCTTCCGGGAGGATTCGGTAGTAGGTGCCGCCGACCTCGGTCGGGTCCCTGCGGACCATGAGGCGCGGCTCCTGCGGATGCGCCTTCCACAATCCGTTGGGATCGACGATGCGCATCTGCAGTATCCGTCCGTCGCCATCGACGTCCTCGACCGTGAGGCCCTCGATCGCGTCTTCGTCGTAGGGATACGGTCGCGTGCTCGAACGCACCCACTTCGGCTTGTCCGCAAGCGCCCATTCCGCGCCATCGGGATTGATGCGCGGGCATAGGTAGAAGGCGCGCGTGTCCAGCGCACGCGTGATATCGGGATCGCTTCCGTAACCGCGCACGAGTTCGTTCAGGAGGTACACGCACGCGACCGAGGCCGCGACTTCCGTGGAATGGATGTTGCCGTCGACCCAGAAAGCCGGCTTCTCACCAGCGGGGCCAGTGGCGCGATTGGTCACGGTGAGCAGCCAAATATCGCGCCCCTCGTAACTGCGTCCGATCGACTCGATGCTCACCAGCTGCGGGAACTCCGAGGCGAAGGCTTTGAGCAGAGTGCTCAGCTCCTCGTAGCGATAAAAACGGTCAAAGCGGACCTTCGGCATGTCTGCTGCGCACGCGACAAAGCGCGAAGTTTGGCGGCCCGCGCGGGATGCCGTCAATCTTGACAAGCCTGGGAAAGCCGCCTCGGGCAGCCGCTGCTCAAATGCCGAACTATCTCAGATGCCCGCCCACCATTCGTAGCCCTGATCTTCCCAGTAGCCGCCCTTGCCGCCGGCGATGCTCTCGAAGCTGCGCACGAGCTCGATGCGCATGATGTACTTGGCGTGCTTGTAGCCGAGTTGCCGTTCGACTCGCAGCCGGACAGGGGCACCGTTGGGGATGGGCAATGCCTGATCGTTCAGTTCGTAGGCGAGGAGCGTTTGCGGATGAAAAGCATCGTCCATGTCGATGCTCTCGTAATACGGGCTCGTACCATCGGCCTCCATGGGGTCGGCGCAGTAGAACATAACGAACCTCGCCTCCGGCTTCGGGCGAACCGCCTCGAGCAACGATGAGAGACGCGCGCCCTTCCATTTACCGATAGCGCTCCAGCCCTCGACACAATCGTGCCGCGTGATCTGCGTGCGGCTCGGCAGGGCACGCAGCTCGCCGAGCGAGAGCGTTATCGGTTTCTCTACGAGTCCGCCGACATCCAGGCGGTACTCTTCGAAAGCACCTGCGGCCAGCGCACGGTACGCGGCGTTCCGGGGCATCGATGTGCCGTTGCTGCGGAAACCGGGCGACAGATCTGCCCCGCCAAACTCCTGCGCCATCGCGCGCCGCGGGGCAACAATCCCTTGGACCGCGCGGTTGAGAGTCTCCCCTGTCGCGAGAACCTTCGGAAACCACTCTGTGCGCGAAAGCGCGTCACAACCGGAGAGGAGCAACGCGCTGCCCGCGCCTATGGTTCGGGCCAGGAAGCGCCGACGCTGCAGTTCAGCGCGCCGCTTCATTGTCTTCCTTGGTCGCGATGCGATAGCGGCCGGTGATCATCGAGCGCAAGTGATTCCAGAAGCCGCTGACGATCACTTCGAACACGTGCACGAGCACGAACGCGACGAGGAGCCATGCGGCGACGAAGTGAATCGTCCGCGCCGACTGCCGACCGCCGAACAGATCCACCCATCCGGGAATAGCCGCATCCAGCCGCGGGGACATCGCCAGGCCCATGAGCACGACGACCGGCAGCAGCACGAAGACGACCGAGAGGTAGGCGAGCTTCTGCAGGACGTTGTAGCGTTTTGCCGCCTCGCCGGTTGGGTGCCTGAACAGCAGATGGTCGACGATCGAGGGGCCGATCGACCGCCAATCCGCGGCGTTCGGCGCAAGATCACGGGAGAGGTGCCGGCTGGCGATCGAATAGCCGACGTAGCACAGCCCGTTGAGCACGAACACCCACGCGAAGAAGAAATGCCAACGCCGCGCCATCGCGAGCCAGCGATCGCCGGGCAGGATGAGCCAGCTCGGAAAGGTTCGCGCCACCATCTCTTCTCCCTCGGCTGCTGCTCCGAGCACGCCGGTGGTATCGAACTCGTGACCGAAGATGCGAGTCACGCCGATCAGGTCCTCCTCGTCCGTCTCGCGTGCCCCGATCTGGAACACGGGACCTTTGCCCGTATAAGAGGATTTGCCCCAATAGAGGGCCGGATGGGCGCTGAAGATGTTAAGGCCGCTTCCCAGCAAAACCGCGAGCGCGATGACATTGATCCAATGCATGATGCGCACCGCGACGCTGTGCCGGTAATAGAGATAACTGCTCGACGACGGTGCGCGGGTGCGGTACATCGCGTTTCCAAGTCTAGTCGCGGCCCCGGAGCCTAACAACCTCGCCCATCGTGGTGGTGTTGAGCCGCTTCGGTCCGCTTACGAACCTATTGTCGCGCTCGAAGAAGCGAAGCTTACGGTGCGCCTCGCGCGTGATGCCGATCCGAACGCTGCGGTCGACGCGGCCTGAACGGCGGCCATCGACGCCCAGCCACAGCGAGCCTCCGCCGCACAGGTCGATGCCGTCGTGGCGTCGGTCGACCTCGAGCGCCATCGCCAGTCGGCCGGGACCGCGCGCGAGGTCGGTCACGCGGGCCCCGCCGCGTCGGCGCTGCATGTGCTCGATGCCTTCCAGCGGTTCGATCGCGCGCAGCAGGACCCCTGCCCCGGTTCCGGCCCGCTCGCCGCTAACGTTGAGCGCGTGCCAGCACCCGTAGACGAAGTAGACGTAGGCGTGTCCGCGCTCGAGGAACAGCGAGCGATTGCGCGGCGTCTGACCGCGGAACGCATGACCAGCCGCGTCACCCGGCACATAGGCCTCGGTTTCGACGATGCGGCCGCTGACGCGGCCCTGCGGATGGTCGTGGACGAGAATCTTCCCGATCAGAAAGCGTGCAAGCTTGGCTGTGTCGCGCGGCAGCTCGGCACGACGCAGCCGACGCAGCGGTCCGGTCATGGACCGCAATGATACGGCGACTACCTCCAGGTGACGGTGATCTGGGCAGCCGCCCCTTGGCCGGCGGCGTTCGAGGCACGGACGCTGAAGGTAATGGTTCTGCGCAAGAACTGGCTCACCGTGCAGCTCTCGGTCGTGACGGCGGTGCAGCCGCTGCCCGTCCACACATAAGCGTTCGGGGACGGTTGATTGCTGCAGTTCGCGCTGATGGTCGTCGACTGCCTGGCGTTCGGCGCCGCCGGATTGGCGGTGGGCGCGCAGACAGGCGGCGAGTTCGAGCCCGAAACGCAGGTCAGCGTCTGGTTGGGTGGCGTGCCGGACAGTACGTAACTCGTGCAGCCCGTGTCGGAGAAGCGCAGTTGCGCAGGTCCGGACGAAGCGGGGTTCACGGTCAGCGTGAACGCTTGCACGGCGTCGGGCGTAATGCCGTTGCTCGCGGTGAACTGGAGCGGGTAGGTCCCGGCGGTGCCGGGGCCGGGCGTTCCGGCGAGCGATCCCGTCGTAGCGGTGAACGTCACTCCGCTCGGCAGGGCTCCCGCCTCCGAGAGCGCAGGCGCCGGCGCGCCGCTCGCCGCGACAGCAAAGCTCCCTACGACGCCGACCTGGAAGGCCGCGCTCGCTGCGCTCGTGAATGCCGGCGCTGCATTCGGCAGCGCGTACGAGCGCAGGTGAGCCGCGTTGTCGTTCACGTAAACGACGCCGTTGGCGACGATCGGGCTCTGCCAGTGCGTCCCGCCGACACTCGAGCTGGTCCACAGCACGGCCCCTGTCGTCGGGTCGCGCGCGCGCAACGTGCCGCCGCCGAAGGTGTAGAGCACGTTGTTGGCGACGATGGGAGAAGTGGCCGAGCCGTGCGCGGTGTCCGACCAGCGCGCCGGCGACGTGCTCGTCGGCAGTGACGGATTGCCGTTCGCGTCGATGGCGAGCTTGAGTCCGCTGACCCCGCTGCCGTTGCCGACGAAGACCCATGTGCCGCCGTCGGCTGGGTTGACCCACACCGCAGGTTGGGTCACGACGCCGCTGCCCTGGGGAACGGCGAAGGCGGTCTGCACCTCCCCGGAGGTATGCCCGGGTCCGCCCTGCCCGCTCAAGTTCGCGAGATTGATCAGCCGCAGCAGGGCGTCCTTGCCGGCCTGGACGGCGAGATGTTGCACGTTCGAGTTTGCCGGAACCGGCAGAATCGCCGGCGCGGTGCTGCCGAGGTCTGCGTCGCCGGAGTCGAGGCTGCTCGCGTTGGACGGCGTGTAACTATCGAGTGGCTTGCCGCTCGCGCCCGATCCGTCCGGGTTCACAGCCAGCACGGATTCGCTCCAATTGGCGCCCCCCGTGTTCCCGTTGTAGTTGCCGTTGCCCGTGCCGACGAAGATGCGATTCGTGCCCGCGTCGTAGATCACTCCCGGGCGCGCCCAGATCGCGTTGCGCGTGGAGGTGCACGCCGGATCGTTGAGCGCAAAGTGGCCTGTCTGGTTGCTGCACGCTGCGTTGAAGACTTTCTGCGCCCCCGTCGCCAGATTGATCGCAGTGACGTGACCCTGGTAGTCCCCGGCGTCTCCCGGATAGCCGCCGTGCACGACGTAGAGGTACGCGGCGCCGCCCGGGCTCGCCGTCGCGAGCGCGGCTGAGCCCTTCTCGTTCTGGCCCTTGTTCGTTGTGAGCTGTGGCCAGCCGCCGGTGGTGATCTCGGTGCCGTCTCCCACTTGATACTTGTGCGCAAAGCCGTCCAGGCCATAGCTGTAGACGTACTGGCGGTTCGGATCGATCGCCGGCGACGAGGTCGTGAAGCAGGCCGCGCCGTTCGTGGCGATGCAGCCGTTCGGGCCGTATTGATGGCTCCAGATTTGATTGCCCGTCGCGGCGTCGAGCGCAACAATGTGCCCGTCGGTCGTCGTAACGAACAGGAGGTCCTTCACGCCACCGGCGGTGGTGACGCCCTGCAGAAAAACCGGCACGCCGTCGGCGGTGGCCGGCAGGTTGACCTGGTACTTCTGGGTGAGCTG
>Ga0335079_10009697_pt1 | contig 10964 bp, 9 predicted proteins | sample Lox_Sample_33_FD_206719 | JGI IMG/M metagenome (GOLD analysis project Ga0335079, IMG submission 206719) | Soil microbial communities from Loxahatchee National Wildlife Refuge, Florida, United States - Lox_Sample_3.3 | ecosystem: Environmental > Terrestrial > Soil > Wetlands | place: USA: Florida... | reverse complement strand
GCGCAGTTCCTCCAGGAGTTCGAGCGGCACCGGCTCGCCACCGTGCAGACCTGGCTCGCCGAGGCGGGTTCGGCGCTGCCGGACTCGTCCGGCGGCATCGTGAGCCGGTCCCTGCAGAACTGGCAGAACTGGGCCGACGTCAACGCGTCCAGCCTGGACAGCGGGTGGGCGGCGGCCCGGCCGGCCGTGGTCGACGCGCTGCGCGCCCAGGCCCGGGCCTGGCACGCGGTGCTGGCGGGCCAGACCGACACGAGCGGCCAGACCAGCGTCGAGGCCTGGGTCGAGGCCGGGGAGTCGATCCTGCGCACCACGCGGATGCTGGGCCTGCGGACCCTGCGCCGGTTCTGGCCGGTCGTGGCGGTGATCCTGGCCGCCACCGGCGGGCTGCTCTACCTGGCGATCGCGAACACCCAGGGGACCGCCTCGGTCTGGGCCAGCGTGGTGACCGTGGCGGGCGCGTTCGGCCTCAGCGGGGCCAGCCTGCGCGCGGCGGCCAAGAAGGCGGCTGGCGGCATCGAGAAGGACGTGACCGCCGCGGCCGTGCTGGACGCGCAGGCGTGGGCGGTGACCTGGCTGCCGACCCTGCCGCAGGGCCTGCTGCAGCAGACCGTGCGGCAAATCCGGCTGCGCCGCCGCGGGGTCGCCGCGCCGCAGGCCAAGAAGGGCCTTGACCAGGCCATCGTTTCAGCCCTGGGCGAACGTCCGGATCACCAGCCCCGTCCGCGGCTTGGGGCCGAATGAGGTTGACTTGCGCGGCACGCGCTCACCCTGCGCGGCCACCTCGTAGACGTCCCAGGTCGACATTGACGGGCAGATGACCGCGGTCCCGCCGGTCTCGTCGGCTTCCCGGATCGCTTCGGCCGGGTCGTTGTGCACGATCCGCACGTCGCCGTCGGCGTCGCTGAGGCCCCAGATCCTCGTGATCAGCAGTTCCTGCAGCACCGACGCGGGCAGGGCCCGCCACCGCGCTGACCGCCCCGGTGGCATGGCCGCGTCCACCTGGACCGGGTCCGGGTCGGTGAGCAGCCGGATCTCGCCGCCGCCCGCGATCAGGAAGGCCGGGCCCGGGGCGTTCGCGTCGCCGAGCTCGCCGAGGGCGGCGGGCAGGTCGCGGGGGCGGCCGGGCAGCCTCCGCACGGTGAACGCGGCCTTGGCCAGCTCCGTGGCGGCGGCTGGGGCCAGGCCGGGGATCACCCGGTGGATCGCCCCGATGTCGGGCGGGTAGGCCGCCGCGTCGACCAGCAGCGCCAGCCCGTAGTCCCAGGGGCCGGCCCCGGCCCCGGCGGCGCGGCGGTGCGCCTGCAGCTTCAGGTAGGCGGAGTACCGGTGGTGCCCGTCCGCGATCAGCGCGGTCCGCGGGGCCAGGTCGGCCGCGATCGCGGCCAGCTCGCCGGGATCGGTGATCGCCCACAGCCGGTGCCGGATCCGGTCGCGGGTGACGGTGTCGATCAGCGGCGGCCGGGCGCCGGCGGTCTCGTCCGCGAGCCGGGTCGAGGCGCCGCGGGTGCCGCCGTCGTGCAGCAGGAAGATCGGCTCCAGGTTGGCCTGGGTGGCCTCCATGAGCTGGAGACGGCCGGCCACCGGCCCCGGCGCGACGTCCTCGTGCGGCCGGATCACCCCGGCGTCCGGCGGGCTGAGGCGAAGCGCCCCGATCAGGCCGCGCTGCAGCACCACCGGCCCTTCCGCGGGCGGCCGGCCCGGCGCGGCCTGCTCGTACACGTACAGGGCGGGCTCGGGATCCGGCCGCAGGATCTGCTCGTCCTGCCAGGCGCGCAGGGTCTGCGCGGCGTCGTCGTAGACGCTGCCCGCGTGCCCGGGCACGTGCCGGGGCAGGATCAGCCGGACGACGTTGTGGGGGTCGGCCGCGATCAGCTGGTCCTCGATGTCGTGGGCGATCACGTCGTACGGTGGAGAGGTGACCTCGGCGAGTCCGCTCACCCGTTCCCGGGCATAACGGACGCCGCGGAAGGGCGCCAGCGCGAGCCCGGTCTGCGCCGGGGCCGCTGGCTCGTGGCCGGACGGAAGGATCTGCACATATGTCAGAAGGACCAGCCGGCGGCCAGGATTCCCGCGACGCTCCTGAGCCGCCGGGTCACGACACCTACGACCTGTACCGTCGCGGCATGGAACTGCTGGGCCGGGGTAGCGCCGCCGCGGCCGCGCAACTGCTGGAGCGGGCCGCCGCGGCCGAGCCGCAGTCCCGCAGCGTGCTCGAGGGCCTGGCCCGGGCGCAGTTCGACGCCGGGCGGTACGCCGCCGCCGCGGGGAACTTCCGCCGGATCGTGGACGCCAGCCCCAGCGACGACTATGCCCAGTTCGGCCTGGGCCTCGCGCTGGCCAGGACGGGGGACCACGGCGGCGCCGCGGAGCACCTCGCGCTGGCCGCCGCCATGCGGCCGAACCTGAGGCACTACACCGATGCGCTGCGCAGCGTCCGCGCCACGCTGCGGGCCAGGACCCAGCACCGGTCCAGCCCCGACGGGCCCGAACGGAACGCCTCGGGTGCCTGAGCCGGCCACCGCCCGGCGGCCGGGCGGCCTTGAGCTGCCGCGGGCCAGCCAGCGCCCGCTCTGCGAGAGCTACGACGTCGCGCTGCTCGACCTGGACGGGGTGGTGTACCTGGGCGGGGCCGCGATCGCGGGCGCGCCGGACGCGCTGGCCCAGGCCAGGCGCCAGGGGATGCGGCTGGCGTTCGTGACCAACAACGCCTCCCGGACCCCGTCGGCGATCGCCGCGCAGCTCAGCCGGCTGGGCGTATCCGCGACGGCGGGCGAGGTGGTTACCTCGGCGCAGGCGGCCGCGCGCCTGCTCGCCGAGCGCCTGCCCGCGGGCGCCCCGGTGCTCGTGGTGGGCGGCATCGGGCTGCGGGTCGCGGTGCGCGAACGGGGGCTGCGGCCGGTGTCCACGGCCCTGGAGCGCCCCGCGGCCGTGGTGCAGGGCTACGGGCCGGATATCGGCTACGCGCTGCTGGCCGAGGGCGGCCTCGCGGTGCGCGCCGGGGCCTGGTTCGTGGCGACCAACGCCGACATCACGCTGCCGACCGCGCGCGGCCTGCAGCCCGGCAACGGGTCGCTGGTGCAGGTGATCGCCACCGCGACCGGGCAGCGCCCGGTGGTGGCGGGCAAGCCGGAGCCGCCGCTGCACGCCGAGTCGGTCGAGCGGTCCGGGGCCGCGCGGCCGCTGGTCGTCGGCGACCGGCTGGACACCGACATCGAGGGGGCGGTGCGGGTCGGGGCCGACAGCCTGCTGGTCCTCACCGGGGTGTCCCAGCCGGCCGACGCCGTGCTCGCCCCGCGGCAGCAGCGGCCCAGCTACCTGGCCCGTGACCTGTCCGGCCTGCTCGAGCCGCACCCCCCGGTGACCGCCGCCGGGGACGGGTTCCGGTGCGGCGGCTGGACCGCGCGGCTGACCGGCGCGCCCGGCGGCGACGGCCACGGGGCCGGGCTCGAGATCGCGGGCCACGGGACTGCCATCGACGGCCTGCGGGCGCTGTGCGCCGCCGCGTGGTCGGCGGCCGCGGTCAGCCCGGACAGCGCCCGGGCCGCGGCCGGAAAGCTCCCGTTCCCGGCCTAGCGCGCCCGCTGGCCCTCCGCTGGCGGGCGTGGCGGGGATGGTAGTACGAGGCGGGCGGGTGCGGCCAGCCACCTCGACGGCTCCCGGTTCCGCGGGCCAGACTGGATTCCGGTCTTATGCGTTCTTATGCGTCCGGGGGGGCTCGTAGTGACATGAGGCAGGCTCTGCGCATCGGCTGGTACCGGTTCCGGGCCACGCTCGGCAGCCGCTGGCGCGGTTACCTGAGCGTGGCCCTGCTCGTCGGGCTGATCGGCGGCGTGGCCATGGTCTCGATCGCCGCGGGCCGCCGCACCCAGTCCTCGTACCCGGTGTTCCTGGCCAGCACCGATCCTTCGGACCTGACCGTGTCGATCGCGAGCAACAACGCGAACTCGACATCCTTCGACCCGGCGGTGACGGCCACGATCGCCCGCCTCCCGGGCGTGAGGCGGGTGGAGAGCCTGGTTACGCCGGCCGTAGTGCCGCTGACCGCGAACGGGACACCCGACATGGCCGGGCTCCAGTCCAACCTCGTGCAGTTCGTCGCCAGCCCCGACGGCATGTTCTTCAACCAGGACCGGGCCACGGCGGTGGCGGGGCGGATGGCGGACCCGGGCCGGGCCGACGAGGCGGTGATGACCCGGAGCGCCGCCCAGCAGGCCCACCTGCGCGTGGGCCAGGTGCTGCCGCTCGGCTACTACACCGCGGCGCAGATCGCGTCGCCGGACTTCGGCACGGTCCGGCCCCGGCTGCGGCTGAACGTGCGGCTGACCGGCATCGTGGTCCTCAACCGCGAGGTGGTCCAGGACGACGTCGACCGCGCTTCCGGCTTCGTGATCTTCACGCCGGCGCTGATCCGGGCGGCCGCCGCGGTGTCGCCGGGCGGGCGCCTGACGCTGGGGCCGGGGGCGCCGGTGCTCTACGGCCTGCAACTCGACCACGGCGGCCGCGACGTGGCCGAGGTCGAGCAGGAACTTGCCCGGGCCGCTCCGGCGGATTCGAACTGTACGTTCAATCTCACGTCGCGGGTGGTGGCGCAGACGCAGATCGCGGTCAAGCCCGAATCGGTGGCGTTCGCCGCGTTCGGCGCCATCGCCGGCCTGGTCGCCCTGGTCATCGGGACGCTGGCGATATCACGCCAGCTGCGCTGGGAGAGCGATTCCCGTCAGGTGCTGCGGGCGCTGGGCGCCGCGCCGGCCGCCAGCGTGGCCGGTGACCTGATCGGGGTGCTGGCCGCGGTGCTCCTCGGCGCGCTGCTGGCGGCCGCGGTGGCGGCGGGCTTGTCGCCGCTCGCCCCGCTGGGGCCGGTCCGCCCGGTCTACCCCACCCCGGGGATCGCCTTCGACTGGACCGTGCTCGGAGCCGGCGCGGCGATCCTGGTGGCCGGGCTCGGCGGCGCCGCGGCCGGGCTGGCGTACCTGGGCGCCCCGCACCGCGCGGCCCGGCGGGGCCAGCGTCCGGCGCGCGGCTCGGCGCTCGCGCGGCGGGCGGAGTCGGCCGGGCTGCCGGTGACCGGCGTCGTGGGCGTGCGGTTCGCGCTCGAGCCCGGCCAGGGCCGCACCGCGGTGCCGGTCCGGCCGGCGCTGTTCGGCGCCGTGCTGGCGGTGGCCGTGGTGGTCGCCGCGCTCACCTTCGCCAGCGGCCTGAGCACCCTGGTCTCGCACCCGGCGCTGTACGGCTGGAACTGGAACTACATGCTGAACACCAACAACGACGTGCCGCCGCTGGCGCGCCACCTGCTCGATCACGACCCCGACGTGGCCGGATGGGCCGGGGTGGACAGTGCCCCCGTGCAACTCGACGGGCAGTACGTCCCCGGCCTGATCGGGACTCCGCGGGCCAGCGTCACCCCGCCGGTCCTGTCCGGGCACGGCCTGGCCGCCAACGACCAGATCGTGCTGGGGTCGACCACCCTGGCGCTGCTGCACAAGCGGGTCGGCCAGACCGTCACCCTCACCTTCGGCACTCCCAAGGACGCCCCCGTCTACATACCGCCCACCGTCCTGTCCATCGTCGGGACCGCGACGTTCCCCGCCATGGGCTACTCCAGCATCATCGCCGACCACCCGTCGATGGGCACCGGGGCCCTGCTCTCGGCCGGCACCGAGCCGCCGGCGCTCCGGCGCGCCCTGACCAACCCGGATCCGAACCTCGACGGGCCGCAGTACGTGTTCGTGCGGCTGCGCGGCGGGGTCAGCGCCGCGGCCGGCCTGGCCGGCCTGCAGCGCATCGCCACCGCCGCCGACCAGGCCATCGCCGCCGACCCCAACGCCGTCGGCAACGACCAGGTCAGCGTCCTCGGCGTGCAGCGCCCCGCGCAGATCGTCAACTACCGCACGATCGGCGCCACGCCGGTCATCCTCGCCACCGGGCTCGCCGCCGGGGCGGTCGCGGCCCTCGGCCTGACCCTGGCCGCCTCGGTGACCCGCCGCCGCCGGGACCTGGCCCTGCTCAGGGCGCTCGGGTTCACCGGGCGCCAGCTTGCGACGGCGATCGCCTGGCAGTCCGCCGTCGCCGCGGTCGTCGGTGTCGTGGCGGGCGTCCCGCTCGGCGTGATCCTCGGCCGTCAGCTCTGGATACTGTTCGCCCGTAACGTCAACGCCGTCCCGGACGCCACCGTCCCCGCGCTGTCGGTGGTGCTCGTGGCGCTGGGCGCGCTCGTGTTCGCCAACCTGGCCGCCGCGGGGCCCGGGCGTGCCGCCTCTCGCAGCCCGACCGCGCTGGTCCTGCGGGCCGAATGACCCGGCTGGAACGGGCCGGACCAGGGCCGGCCTAGGGCGCCGGCTGGCAGCGCGGGCACCAGAAGATGTCCCGCTCCTGGGGAGCGGCCCCCTGGCTGGCCTTGCTGACCGGGGTGCCGCAGCGCCGGCAGGGCTGCCGGGCCCGGCCGTAGACCCAGGTCTCCTGGCCGCGCGCGCGGTTGCCCGTGGTGACCTGCCCGACCCGCTCCTTGTTGGCCTCGAGCAGCCGCCGGGCCAGGTCGACCAGGTCGGCCAGGCTGCCGACGTCGCCCGCGCGGCACCACGGGCTGACGCCGCGCAGGAACAGCGTCTCGGCCCGGTACAGCGTGCCGATGCCGGCCAGGTTGCGCTGGTCGAGCAGGGCCTCGCCAATCGGCCGGCCCGGGTCACCCCCGAGCCGGCGCACCGCCTCGGCCGCGTCCCAGTCGGGACCGAGCAGGTCCGGGCCGAGATGGCCGACGGCGCGGTCCTCGTGGTCGGTCGGCAGTACCTCGACGATGCCGAGCCGGTAGCCCAGCGCCTGCCGGGTGTCGTTGGCCAGGACGAGCCGGATCCGGTGATCGCGGGGCAGGTAGCCGCCGGCCGGGCGGATCCGCCACGACCCCTCCATCCGCAGGTGGGTGTGGACCGTGATCCCGCCGGCCACGCGGGTCAGCAGGTGCTTCCCGCGCGAGATGGTGCCGGTCACGACCCGCCCGGTCAGGTCGGTCGTGGCGTACCGCGGCACCCGGAAGTCGCTGTGCCGCAGCGCCTGGCCGGTCAGCGCCTCGTCGAGCTGGCGGGCGGTACGCCAGACCACGTCGCCTTCGGGCATGGGGTAAGCATCGCACCGCCGTGCGGGTGCCGGCGCTGGTGCGGCGGGCGCGGATGCCGGATTCGAGCTCGGCATCCGTCCACGGCCGGGGCCGAGGCATCCGGCCGCCGCCCGGGCCGCGTCGCGGGGCGCCGGCCGGGCAAGCGAGCCTTGAAGTCATCAATTCGGACGCGGCTTCGATAATCGGACGCCATCATGCCCCTATGACGCGCCGACCCGAATCCGGGTGCTGCCCGAAACCCGGCCCGCCCAGGCCGAGCCCTGACCGGTTCGCACCCCTATATCCGGCTTATCGGGCGTCTCCCCCGCCAGGCGGCGGTCGGCCTTTAAGCGTGGATGGTCCGTTACTGCGGCAACAGCAACAGCGCCGGCGCCATCCACACTGAAACGGGGCCGAGCCCGCAGACTCCGCGCCGCCTGGATTGTCGGACGGGCCTGGCACAGTGCGGCATATGGGACGCAAGGCGTTATTCGATCGTGAGAGCATGGCCGGCCTGCTAGCGAGACAGTCTGGCGTGATCACCCGGGCCCAGGTCGGGGAGTGCGGGATGAGCGACGCGGCGCTGCGGCACCGGATCCGCGGCGGCGGGCCCTGGCAAGTGCTGTTACCGGGCATCTACGTCGCGTCCGCCGGCGCGCTACATCTCGCCCAGGCGGCTGGGGGCCGAGCCGGGTGTGGTGGCGGCAGAGATCAGGTCGGCACTCGCGGCCGGCCGGCATCGCGGGAGGCTGGACATCCGTGCCGTACCCGCGCGCTCATTCACATCAGCCTCCGCAGGCGCAGCAGGTCGAACACGCTGGCGTGCACCCGCAGGCGGCCGGTGAGCCAGGCGTGCCCGAAGTGGCCCGGATTGTCGCCAATGGACACGACGACGTCGCTGTTGGCGACAAATCGGATCTGGGCCCGGCCATCACCGTTGGCGGCCTCGCGGACCGGATCCGCGCCGTGCGCGCCCAGCCGGGTAACGAACGTCAGCCCGAGATCGGGGATCTCGCAGCTCAGCGTCCGGTCAACCAGGTTGGCGGCACGGTCGTCCGGGTGCATGTCGGACAGGCGTGCCGTGAGCCCTTCCAGTGCCGTACGGCATTCGTCCGCAGTCGCCATCGTGACCTCGCTTTCAAGGTCATTCTCCGTCCCGCCTTGCCGGGCGGGACGGCGGGGGCCGACTCGCGTCACCGGGTGCGCCGCCTGGTGCCCGCCGGACGGTAGCGTTCCAGACAGAGCGGAACTGGCGCCGTCGATCCGGTCCGGCGCAAGGAGGGTGGTGGCCGATGGAACAGCCGACCGAGGGGCTAGGCCCGCGGCCGTCTGACCCGGACGCGTTTCCGGCCGGCCCGGAGGAGGTCCCGCCAGCCGGCGGTGACGGTGGCGTCGGCGAGGGCGAGCAGCCGGGCCGGGCGGAGGGACATCTCGGCGGGCCGGAGGGGTACGCGGACGGCGATGACGCCGGGGGAGGCGAATATGCCGACGCCGGGACGGAGGATGACGCCCGGGCAGGCCAGTATGGCCAATATGTCAGTGCCGGGCCGGACGATGATGTCGGCCCAGACGAATATCCCGGCGGGGCGGACGATGACGCCGGGGATGGCGCGCAGGAGCAGGGCGGACGCGGCGAGCGGGAACCGCATGCGGAGCGCCGCCTGGCGACCGGAGAGCCCAGGGTCGACGCCGCGCTGGCCCGGCTGGACGACCTGGCGGGGCGGCCGGTGGCCGAGCATCGGGCGATCTTCGAAGACGTGCACCGGCGGCTGCGGGACGTGCTCGGAGAGCTGGACGCCCGCCAACCGCTCGCTCCGGGGCCGAAGGACGCAGCGAGCCGTCCGGGCCGCTGACCAGAGCGGCCGTACGCCATGGTGAGGAGGATGCGGCTGGACGCCGAACTGGTCCGCCGGGGACTGGCCCGGTCGCGGGAACAGGCGGCGGAGCTGATCGCGGACGGGCGGGTGGCGGTGGCGGGCCAGACCGCCGCCAAGGCGGCCACGCAGGTAGGCCAGGACGCGGCGATCACGGTCGAGAAGCCCGCGGCCGGGCCCGACTACGTGTCGCGCGGCGGGCGCAAGCTTGAGGGCGCGCTGGCCGCCTTCGCCGGCCTGACCGCGGCGGGGCGCCGCTGCCTCGACGCGGGTGCCTCGGCCGGCGGGTTCACCGACGTGCTGCTCCGGGCCGGGGCGGCGCAGGTGGTGGCGGTCGACGTCGGGTACGGCCAGCTGGCCTGGGCGCTGCGCAGCGACCCGCGGGTGATCGTGCTCGACCGCGTCAACGTGCGTCAGCTCACCCCCGAGCAGGTGGCGCCGCCGCCGGGCCTGGTCACCGCGGACCTTTCGTTCATCTCGCTGACGCTCGTGCTTCCCGCGCTCGCCGCCTGCGCGGCCCCGGATGCCGATTTCGTGCTGCTGGTGAAGCCCCAGTTCGAGGTGGGCAAGGGCCAGGTGGGAGCGGGCGGTGTGGTCAAGGACCCGGCCCAGCGCGCCGCGGCCGTGGTGTCCGTGGCCGACGCGGCGCTCGCGGCCGGGCTGGGCGTCCGGGGCGTGGTCGCCAGCCCGCTTCCCGGGCCGTCCGGCAACGTGGAGTATTTCCTGTGGCTGCGCCGCGGGGCGCCGCCGCTGAACCGCGCCGCACTGCAGCAGGCCATCGCGGAAGGACCACAGTGAAGCCGAAGCGGACTGCGCTCGTCGTCGCGCACACCGGGCGGCCGGCGGGAGTGGGCGTCGCCCGCCTGGTGACCGAGAGGCTCACCGCTGCCGGCATCACCGTCCGGGTGCTGGAGTCCGAGGCGGCGGACGTGGGCACCGCGGACACCGAGGTGGTGCCGGTCTCGCCGCTGGCCGCGAACGGCGCGGAGATGGTGCTGGTGATCGGGGGGGACGGCACGCTGCTGCGCGCGGCGGAACTGGCCCGGCCCGCCGGGGTGCCGTTGCTCGGGATCAACCTCGGCCACGTCGGCTTCCTCGCCGAGGCCGAGCCGGAGGACCTGCCGAAGGCCGTCGACCAGGTCGTCGCGGGAACGTGCGTGATCGAGCGGCGGATGACCGTGGATGTGACCGTGCGGTTGAACGGCGACGTGACCGCGACGACCTGGGCGCTGAACGAGGCCACCGTCGAGAAGGTCTCGCGCGAGCGGATGCTCGACCTGGTGCTCGAGGTGGACGGGCGCCCGCTGTCGCGCTGGGGTTGCGACGGGGTGGTGTTCGCGACCCCGACCGGCTCCACCGCGTACGCGTTCTCCGCGGGGGGCCCCGTGGTGTGGCCGGAGGTCGAGGCGCTGCTGCTGGTGCCGATCAGCGCACACGCCCTGTTCGCCCGGCCTGCGGTCGTCTCGCCGCATTCGGTGCTCGCGGCCGAGGTGATAGGACCCGTCTGGGGGCAAGGTGAGGCGTCGCGCGCCGTTTTGTGGTGCGATGGACGGCGTAGGGTGGACCTCAATCCGGGTGCGCGCATCGAGGTGCGACGCGGCAGTGAGCCGGTGCTGCTGGCCAGGCTGCGAGGGGTCGGCGCGGACGAGCACGCCGAGATCGGCGCGCCGTTCACCGACCGGCTCGTCGTCAAGTTCGGTCTTCCGGTGGCCGGCTGGCGCGGCCGGGGCGGCGGGCGGCTGCGGGCCCAGCAGGCGGACCTGGCCGCGGCGCGCCGGACGATGGCGGCGGGCCCGGCCACCACGGCGGCACGCCAGCGAGACGAGGAGCCGGGCGGCGATGCTTGAGGAGGTCCGTATCACCGGGCTCGGCGTCATCGACGACGCCGTGCTCGAGCTTTCCCCGGGCTTCAACGTGGTCACCGGCGAGACCGGAGCCGGCAAGACCATGGTCGTGTCCGGACTTGGCCTGCTGTTCGGCGGCCGGGCCGACCCGTCGCGCGT
>Ga0335079_10009696_pt1 | contig 10964 bp, 14 predicted proteins | sample Lox_Sample_33_FD_206719 | JGI IMG/M metagenome (GOLD analysis project Ga0335079, IMG submission 206719) | Soil microbial communities from Loxahatchee National Wildlife Refuge, Florida, United States - Lox_Sample_3.3 | ecosystem: Environmental > Terrestrial > Soil > Wetlands | place: USA... | reverse complement strand
GCGTGGTATCTGAGGCCGTCCGACTTGATGGGTTTCATCTCCGCCGCGTGCCCCAGGGTGTACATCTTCATCAGCGGGGTGTGCCCCGCCGTGTCCCCGAAGTCGTACTGGTACTTCCCCTTCACAAGGTTCGGGGCCGCCGCAGACTGGGCCGCCAGGAACTCGCACTCTCTCTTCTTCTGAAGGACCTCTCCAAGGAAGGGGAGCGCCACCCCTCCGAAGTTCGAGCCTCCTCCGAGGCAGCCTATGACCAGGTCCGGGGAGTCGTCTATCTTCTCGAACTGCTTGATGGCCTCCAGCCCGATGACCGACTGGTGAATCAGGACGTGGTTGAGGACTGACCCCAGGCAGTACACCCTATCCTTTCCCAGATCTGTGTATTCGAGCCCCTCCGAAACCGCGATCCCCAGAGAACCAGGGTGCTTCGGGTCCTCGGAAAGCAGCTTCTTCCCAAACGACGTCTGGCCGCTCGGGGAAGCGTACACCTTCGCCCCGTACATCTGCATCAGGAGCTTCCTTTCAGTCTTCCAATCGTACACCGCCCGCACCCAGAACACCACCGTCTTCAGTCCCATGAGGGACGCTGCATAGGCAAGGGCCGTACCCCACTGTCCCGCACCGGTCTCGGTTACGAGAGTCCGCTTCCCCTCCTTGGCCGCGTAGTACGCCTGGGGTATCGCAGTGTTGACCTTGTGAGACCCCGTCGGGCTCAGGTCCTCCCTCTTGTAGAAGATCCTCACCTTCTTCAGCCCGAGCTTCTTCTCGAGCCTTCTCGCCCTGTACAGGGGCCTCGGCCGCCCGGCGTGGACGTACATCTCTCTCACCTCGTCGGGAATCTCTATCCACCTCGACACCGACATCTCCTGCCTCAGGCACTCCCCCACCAGCCTCCTCTGGAGCGCCTCCATCCTCGACTCCCCGTCCCCCGGCTCCTTTGGGGCCGGCAGCCCCCCCGGAATGTCTGGCACGATGTTGTACCACTTCTCAGGGAGCTCGTCAGGGGTCAGGACGATCTGGTCGGGGTTCATGGCCCCGCACGAAGCCCAATCGTAGATAAGACCTCTGCCGAATAACTTAGGGCGGACCCCCAAAAACGCACCAAACTTTAATTTCGACCGGTGCTCCGCAGGAGCAGATGCTCACCAAAGAGGAGATGGAGAACCTGAAGGCCAAGCTCAACAGGGAGTCTGTAAACGTCTGCTTCAACAAGGGGACCGAGGCGCCATTCACCGGCAAGTACTGGAACAATCACGAAAGGGGAACCTACCAATGCGTCGTCTGCGGCACCCCTCTCTTCAGCTCCGGCACGAAGTTCGAGTCGGGGACTGGGTGGCCCAGCTTCTTCCAGCCCGTCACAAAGGACGCTATCAGGGAGGACGCCGACCGTAGCTTCGGCATGGCTAGGACTGAGGTCTCCTGCTCGAACTGCGGGGTTCACCTCGGCCACGTCTTCGACGACGGCCCCAGGCCCACCGGGCTCCGCTACTGCATCAATTCAGCCGCCCTGGAGTTCAAGAAGGCCGAGTAGGGCTCCCCCGACGGATTCCCGGTTCGTCTCATGGCGCCAGTTGACCCGTTGATAAAGCCCCAGCGGCGGCCGGCTTCCGCCCCCTGCGGCGCCCCCCTCTCATTTGGCTGAAATTTGCTTTACCAAAAAGGAGCGCCATTTTGACAGCCTACCCCTTAGGGGGCCTCTGAGGGGCTTTCTTGACCCGAATTGTCTTCCTCAGGCCTGCGACGCGGCCCATCCCGCCTCGGAAGCACCCCGCCAAGGAGCCTCCATGGAGTTCTGCGGCCCAGCCGCCTCCTCAGCAGGCGTGACATCAGGCCCCTCTTCACAATAGCCCAGGTCCCCCACAAGAAGCAGAGGTACGAAACTGTCGGCGATTGGATCCCCGGCAGGCCCGCACAAATCAGGGTCAGCAAGATGAAGGACGAAAGGTATGCCTTCCTCGTGGCCCTCCACGAGATGATCGAATACGAGCTCTGCAAGATGCACGGCATCACCGATAGAGAGGTGGTCGCCTTCGACGTCACCTTCGAGGCAGAGCGTCGGATGAACCTTCACCCCGTCGACGCAGAGCCGGGAGACCACCCCAAGGCCCCCTACAGGAACGAACATGAGTTCGCTACAATGGTCGAAATGATGGTGGCCCACAAACTCGGGGTGAGTTGGTCCGACTACGAAAAGGCCGTGAGGTCACTGGGTCCGAAGCCCAAGAAGATGACCGTCCGTCCGCGGCCCAAGCACAGAATCTAGCACGCGGCCGCCTCAACGGTACTCGCCAAACTGGACAGAAGCATGTCGGTGGGTTTAAATGAGTTAAGCGGCCTCAGGGCGCCGAATGGCTGGCGCCACAGACGTAGCCACTATGATTGGCTCCGTCCCCTTCTTCTCCGGCCTCGACGCAAAAAAACGGAAGTCCATCGCTTCACAGGGGAAGGAGATGTCCTACAAGTCGGGCGACAACGTAGTCACCGAGGGGACCATGGGCGTCGGGTTCTATCTTATCCTCGACGGCAAAGCCGAGGTCAGGAAGGCCTCCAAGGTTATGGCGACCCTCGGCCCCGGTCAGTTCTTCGGAGAGATGTCCCTGATCGACGAGATGCCGAGGTCTGCGGACGTGGTCGCAGTCACCCCGACGAAGTGCTGGGTCCTCTCGTCGTGGTCATTCGCCTCGATAATGAAGGCGAACCCCGAAGTTGCACTAATGATGCTAAAGGAAGTGGTGAAGAGGCTCAGGGCCGCTCAGAGCTCGCCCACTTCCTGACCCCAAAACCCACCAACCTATCGGCGACCATAGTACCATGAAGCTCGGAATCAGCAGCTGGTCATTCCTGGGGATGGACGTCGCTTCAGCCATCAGGACCATAGGAGACGCAGGATTTGATTACATCGAGCTCTGGGGCGAAGTCCCGCACGCTTACCCAGACTGGGTGGACAGGTCGCGAATGAAGGATGCGCTTTCCGCTTACAATCTGATTATCACGATGCACGCCCCCTTCACCGACCTCAACCCCGCCACCCCGTTCCAACCCGTGAAGGGAGCGGTAGAGAGGACGCTCGAAGACTTCGTCAGGTTCGGCGACTCCCTCGACGCACGGGTCATCACCATCCACCCCGGAAGCGTGCACAACGAAGGCCTGGTTCCACAGTCTGTCCAGAACTCTATCTCCACCCTGAAGAAGATGACAAGGATGTCCCGGGGGAGGCTTGCAATAAGTGTCGAGAACCAGACGAAGAGCAGGTCGAAGTACCACTTCCCCCTGGCAAGCACCACCGAGTCTTTGGACCTGATTCTTTCCGAGGTGGAGGGGCTGCGCTTCACCTTAGACACCGGGCACGCCCACGTCAACGGCCAGGACCCTCTCTCCCTGGCTGAGAGGGCGGGAGCCGCACTGGTCGAGGTTCATCTAAGCGACAACAGCGGCGCCTCTGACGACCACCTATTCCCGGGCGAGGGGACTGCGAACCTGGGGGGCCTGATGCCGAAGCTCTCCGGGAGCGACGTTCTTGTCTGTCTGGAGATCGACCCCCACAGGTACACCCCCGAGCAGGTCCTTACGAAGTCCAAGGCGTTCAGGGACGGCCTGAGGGCCGGACGCTAACCCCTGGCGATCTGAACGAGGTCGAACGGCTGCCTCCCCCTTGCCAGAGGGAGTCCTGTAATCCCGCCGACAAGGCTCTCCGCCGCCACCCCTCTCCTCTCTAGCACCTTCGCCAGCATAAGCGAAGTGTTCCCCGCCATGCACACGACAAGGACCGGCTTGTCTTCGCCCGGGAGCAGCTCCTCGAACTTTGCCGAAGGTTTCCCACCGTTCAGCACCGCCTGCACGTCCCTGGGGTCTGCGACCCTGACCGCCGACTCTTCGCACCCCAGCGACGAAGCGATCGCCTTGATCCCCTCCTCCCGCGGGACGAAGGTATTGTGCGCCCAGATGACCCCGCCATACTCCCCGATGTTCGCCGCCGCCTCATCCAGCCTGACCTGGTCCCTCCTTCCTCTCCTTGCCACTGCCTGGACCTCAGACCTGTACTTCGAAGCCCCGTCGGCCACCATCACGACGAACTCCTTCCCCACCCCATAGTTGACGAGCTGCATGCACGCGTAGAGGGCGAGCGCTCCGCTCTCCCCGACATCGTACCCCTTTCTGTTGAAGAACTCGAACAGCCTGCTCGCTTCCTCGAAGTCAGCCTCGTGCTCCCCGAGATACGCCTCCGGCTCGTAGAATCTGAGTCCCCGCGCCTTGTCCTTGGTCCTTATCCCGGCTACGTCCTGCCCAGCCAATGGGAACACGACCCTGACCCCTTTCCTCCCATAGCTGGAGGCGATGTACCTGCTGATCCCGGCGGCCGTCCCCCCCGTTCCGAAGGCGCAGACGAAGTCCGCCTTCTCCAGGGTGCTCCCTCCCTCCTTCAACTGCTGGTCCAGCTCCATGGCAGTCACAGTCCGGTGGGCCTCGGCGTTCAGCGCGTTGTCGTATTGCTCCGTGCAGAACCCTCCGTATGCCTGGGCGAGCAGCTTCGCCAGCCCTATCGCGTCCTGGCCGGCGAGCAGCACCTCCGCCTCCTCTCTCACCCCGTCGAAGGCCTTGGGGTCAAAGCCGAGCTCGGCCAACTGCTCCCTCACCCCCGCCGCCACCCCCTTGGCCGTGGCCAAGTCCGCGTTTCCCTTCATGCCGGGGGCCGGGCAGATGTCGATGTCCAGGTTGATGAGCCTCACCCCGTCGGCGCGGAGGCTCTCGAGCACCCCGGGCTGCAGCCTCCTCGAAACGAGGGCGACCACGTCGACCCCGAGTTTCCCGATGCTCCCAAGTGCAACCCCGAAGTTCCCCGAAGTCGCTTCGAACACAGTCTGCCCTCTCGAGAGCCGTCCCGAGGCGATCGCCTCCCTCACTATGCTGACAGCGGGCCTGACCTTGACCGAGCCTCCGTGTATCTTGGAGTCCATCTTCGCGAACACCCGGACCCCGTCCTCCCTCGGGCTCAAGCCATACTCCTCCCTCGCGCATTCTAGCAGGGTGCCCGTAACCTCGGTAAGGGGCGTCGGGTTCGCGACAACCCCCTCTTCCAAGTGCGGGACTCGCGCCCACACCTCCGACTCGAACTTCCGGAGGAGTTCGTCGTCGATTGATGTATCCTGCAACTCAGACCCTCATCGCCGTCACGGTTATATAACATATGTGATAATTATCGTTTCATGTCGCCATACACAGCCCCGGAAGTCCCGAACGAAGCAATCACCCCGACCTTCGTTAGAGACGAACTCCTGAAGTGCTTCGAAAGCGCCAACGGCGAGTTCGCCAGGCTCCTCAACCAGCCTGTCACCGACCAGCAGCTCAAGGAGCAGGTGAAGGCCTTCGTTGAAGGGGTCTTCTCTCAGTGCGGAGTGAACTACGTCTCTCCCACCAAGGACGGGATAGTCACAGCAATCTCCGAGTGCAAGCGCAACGCCGAGCAGATGATGGGGACCCAGGGGACCGCCATCATCGACCACCACTACGGGGAGATGATGAAGCTGGTGAACCGGCTCCCAGCCACGCGCGGGACCTAGCTCCCCTCGGGCAGCGGCTCCCGCTTGAACTGCTCCGGCGGCCCAAGATAGAGGTCCGACGGGGGTTCCTTCGGGAGGAGGTACCTGATATGCGGATACCCTCTCTTGTCATGGTACAGGTCCGAACCCATCTCCCCCTTCCTGAAGGTCGCCTCGAACTGCTTCCAATCCTCTTCGTGTATGGCCTTGAAGATGGGCAGGAGGTACTCCTTGTCGAACGCCTTCAGATCCTCGGCGAACTTGGGCCGGGTCGTCCTCCCTATCCTGAACGCGGCCCTCAACTGGTGGAGATGGTGGGCGGCGAGCTTCCAGTTCCCCCCCTTCGCTGCGTAGTATGTCTGCGTGAACCTCTGCCCGGTCTCCTTCATGATTGAGGCCATCCCGGGTTGGACCTCCGCGAGCTGGTCTATCGTTATCTCTCCATGCGGAGTCTTCGCCTTGACCTCGCTCATGAGGCACACCCCCCGAAGGCCGATTATTCAACTCAGCCAGGCGGGCGAATGGGCGGCAGGGGGTCCCTCGGTCCCCCTGGCTGCGGGAAGTTGGGCTCCCTTGGCAGCGACCCTTGGGATATGCTCCTCAACATTGCACCTCAGCCTCCACCGGTGTGACGGTCAGTTCTGCCACCTTCTCTGCCCTCAGCACCCGGAGCAGAGTCGCCTTCCCGACTATGCCGCCAACGAGGGCTTTGTGCAGCGAGTACTCGTCCGCGGCATGGGCTTCTCCCAGCCGGAGGATTACGTCGCCGATTACGACCCCCGCCGCTCTCGCCGGAGACCCGGCTTCCACTGCCCTCACGAGAAGCCCTTCTTCCTGGGCCACCTCGGGGGACTTTGCGAGGTCTTCAGGGATTTCGATGGGCTCCACCACGACGCCGAGGTATCCCTTCTTGGGTCCGCCGTCTTTCGCGATCCTTCCGACCGTCTCCCTCAGCGAGTCCACGGACACCGCCACTCCTCTTCCCGCGAAGTATGCTACGTTCATCCCGAGGAGCTTTCCCCAGGCGTCGACCAGCGGGCCTCCCGAGTAGCCGGGGTTGAGCTTCGCGTCGGAGACCACTGCGTCCTCGACCATGACGCCCCAGAAACCTCTCATGCTTCTTCGATGGCTCGTGATTATCCCGGCGGTCGCCGAGGCCTTCCTCCCGAACGCGTTCGCCAGCGCAAGCACGAATTGCCCGACCTTCAGGTTCTCCACGGTCCCCGGCGTCATCGGGGTCAGCCCCTGGGCGTCGACCTTGAGCAGGGCGACGTCGGCGTAGGCATCCCTGCCAACGACCTTGGCCTCCAGCTCCCTTCCATCATACAATGTAACGAGGGGTGCGTCGGATTGCCCCACTACATGGCTGGCCGTCACCACCAGGCCGTCGGCCGACCATACCATCCCAGAACCGCTCCTCCTCCCCGCGCCCACGCTCACCACAGAGGGCGAGGTCCTTTCCGCCAGCTCGCTTACAGCGTTGGAAAAAGACTGCAGCAGCTGCATCCCTTCAGTTTCTGTCATGTTGTCTGAATCACCGGCAGATGCATTTCGCGGCCGCTACTTGTTGAGCGGGTTCAGGACCTAGGCGCTCACATGGCGTAGGGCTGGAAGTACCCTATCCTCATCAGAGCCACCCTGCTCCCCGGCCTGGCACTCGAGTAGAGCCTCGAGATCCTCCCCATCAGCTGGTGGGCTGCGCGCACAGCCTTCGGAAAATCCGTATCTCTTGCAATCTTCGCATCGATGTCCAGCTGGCCCGCGGCAATCCTCGCGTCTATCAGGGCGGAGCCGTCTTCGGTTACCCACTTCAGCACGACCCCTTCTTCGTCCTCAGCCATCCCCACCCACCTGATGGTGTCGAACCACCTCCCCTTCAGGGCGGAGACGATGGTCGCGGCGCTTGCGGCGTGGGGTAAGAAGGTGTGCAGGATGGGCACCCGACTAGTTCCCTCCCCTGTCTGCTTCAGTGGGAAGTGCCCCTTCGCCTTGTCTGTGACGCTGTACCCGTCCGGGGACTTCACCAGCATCCCCCCGTCCTCCAGTCTCTCCAGTGACCTTGAGAGGGTCTCCGGGTGGGCACCAATCATCCTCCTAAGGCCGTCGAAGGTGAACACATCGAGCCCTTCCTCCTCGATAGCCCTCACCACCATCTCGTCGCGCGGGCTGATGTACCCCCCTGTACCCTCGTCCTCAGGGAGAACAGCATGGTCCCTCATCGAATGAGGTGCTGATTCTGACGCTTCTTTAAAAAACAGTCGCGGGTGCTATACTCAGACTTACGGTCATCTTCGGGGCTCACGATTATAAGGCGAAACGAACCGGCACGACGAGAGGGTCAGCTTGGGGAAGCTTTCAGACGCCAAGATACTCGGAGGCATCGGGTCGATCCTCGAAATAATCCCCGTTGCCAGCATAGTCGGCTACATACTCACCCTGATCGCCGTGAAGTTCGTCTCTGACGAGGTCCAGGACGGGACGATCTTCAACGACATGATCTACGCCGTGGTTGCAGGGATAGTGGGGGTGGGCGTGGGCGCCTTCATCCTGTTCTTTGGTGCAATCTCATCGGTCTTCACACTCGGTGTGGGCGCTCTCGTTGGGGTTGCCGCCTTCCTTGTCATCGCTTGGATCGCCCTTCTGGTCTCTTCACTCTTCATCAGGCGCGCATTTGGGAAGATCGCCGACCGGCTGAACGTAGGCACTTTCAGGACCGCGGGGACCCTCTATTTCGTCGGTGCCATCCTGACAATCGTCCTCGTGGGTGTGATAATCCTCTTCGTCGCCTACATCGTCCAGATCATCGCATTCTTCTCCATCCCTGAATCCCTCCCATCCATGCAAGCGTCCAGCGCCGCACCGATGGCTCCCCAGTCCACCGGGTCCAAGTACTGCAGCAGCTGTGGGACGCAGATGCCATCCGCCGCCACCTTCTGTCCGAAGTGCGGCGCCAAGCAGGCGTAGCCACATCGCGGGGACAGCGCTAGAGAAATAACCCCGGGCTCCGACGTCACCCAGAATGTTCCCGTCCGGGAGACTGGCCACCGCGGTGGTCGTCGCCGTCGCCGCCCTCCTCGTGATCTACGTGGTCTACCTGGAGACCAGCCTGCCCGGGAGCGTCACCACTCCCATGCCCTCAGGTTTCACAATAAACGGGAAGACCTACACCTTCACCTACGTCGCGACCACCGAGGCAGAAAGGGAGGCGGGGCTCATGAACAGGCAAGTGAACAGTACCACCACCATGCTCTTCGCCTTCCCCTCCTTCGAGCACTGGCAGTTCTGGATGTACGACACCAATACCAGCCTTGACATAATCTGGGTGAACGGCACCGGGAGCTCGGGGAAGGTTGTCTACCTCGTCGCAGGCGCCGCTCCCTGCGTCAACGTAATCAGCAGCTCATCCTGCACCGTGTACACCCCGACCGCGGCCGCCAACTTCGCCATCGAAGCGAAGGCGGGCTTCGCAGCAGCCAACGGGATCACCGTCGGCTCCACAATCAATTTCGGCTGACCATCACTCTCCCTCTTTCTCACATTGTCTAGTTATTTCGACTCTCCTGATTTTGCCCCTCCCTAGCCTACTCGGAGCTCATGCAGGCAGCGCCCAAGCCTCCCATGACCCGCGCCCAGAAGCTGAAATGGTACGCCAATCAGCTCATCACGGACGCAGTCGCCGACGAGAACGCTGGCAACGGGGAGGCCGCCATCGCCCACTATCTCCAGGCCGCGGACATCCTCCTCCTCCTCGCAAAGGTCGAAGAGAACTACACCGCGTGGAAGTACTACGCCGACACGGCGTCCCAGTGTCAACAGAAAGCAAGGAGGCTCATCGCCCTCACTCCCAAGGCAGTCGAGACGGCAGGGATGAAGGTCTCTCCGCCCGGGACAAACCCGCCTTCTTAATATACCACGGACCCCTGCTTCAGTTAGCATGACCCGGTGGGAGTGCTACCGCTGCGGCCACATCTTCGAAGGCGAGACGACCCCCGACGAATGCCCCAACTGCAACTATTCGGTCACCTTCTGGATCGAGGCCGCCGAGGTCAAGAGCCCCACAGTCCGAAACTTCGTGAAGACAGACCCTCTGATGATAGACGCCAACGAGTCTGTCCTCAAGGCTGCCCAGATGATGCGGGAGAGGCGCAGCGGCAACATCCTCGTGCTGATCAACGGCGAGCCGAAGGGGATACTGACCGAGCGGGATGTCCTCAACCGCATCGCCGCGGACGACCTCGTCGCTTCCACAATCCCCGTAAGGAAGATAATGACGTCGCCCATGATATCCATAGACGCAGACGCTCCTCTCTCCGAAGGCGTGAAGCTGATGGCGAAGCACGGAATCAGGACGGTGTTCGTCACCGACCAAGGAAAGCCTCTTGGCCTGCTGAACATGCGCTCAATAGTCGGGGACCAGTTCAAGGTAGCGAGGAACCTTGAATCCTGACCTAGCCCCTGCCCAGTCATTATAACTCACCCCCGAGGTCGACCCGCCCACGAACACAATCCTATTCGTCTGCGTCGAGAACACATTCAGGAGCGTCCTTTCGGAGGAGCTCTTCAACTCCAAGGCCCCTGTGGGTTGGCGGGCTGAGAGCGCGGGGGTCAACCCGGCCCAAACAATCAACCCTGTCGTCAAGGAGCTTCTGGGCGAGGTGGGTATCACCCTGACCGAGCGGACGCCAAGGCTCGTCACCCAGGAGCTGGTCTCCCAGGCTGCAAGGGTCGTAACCTTCGGGTGCCTCGACCGCTGTCCGATCGGCGCCGAGGGGAAGGCGGAGGACTGGCCCCTCCCCGGTGCCACAGGCAAGAGCATGGAGGAGCTCCGGACTATACGGGACGACCTCTCGAAGCGTGTGGACGACCTGACCAGGAGATACTGCACCCCCGAGACACTTGCGAGGCAGGAGCAGGACGCCTCGGCGCCCGAGGTGGAGGGTCTAAGGCAGATTCTCCTCAAGGTGGCGAAGGCAGGGGGGACCCTCACCTACGGGGAGCTGATGAAGTACCTGGAAATCTCACGCGGCCGTCCACTCTTCGACGCGATCGTCGAGGTGAACAAGGCAGAGTATGCCAAGGGCGCCCCCGGCTTCGCGGCGATAATCGTCCGCAAAGACACCGGCTACCCCGGCGGCGGCTTCTTCTGCGACGACGACCTCCCTCCCTCGCTTCGAAGGCCCTTCTCCAGGGCCAACGACCCGAAGCTCTCAGCCGCGGAACTGAACTACGTCAAGGGGGAGCAAAGGAAAGTCTGGGCCTACTACTCCGGAGTCCAAACCTAGCCTCCATCCTCAACTGCGAGGCTGGGACGCGTTCAATTCTCTGACCGCCTTCCCTGGGTCGGAGGCCTCGGTGATGCCCCTCCCCACAATCACGAAGTCAGCCCCGTGCCCTGCCCCGGCTTTCAGGTCTCCTCCCTGGGCTCCGACC
>Ga0335079_10009695_pt1 | contig 10964 bp, 9 predicted proteins | sample Lox_Sample_33_FD_206719 | JGI IMG/M metagenome (GOLD analysis project Ga0335079, IMG submission 206719) | Soil microbial communities from Loxahatchee National Wildlife Refuge, Florida, United States - Lox_Sample_3.3 | ecosystem: Environmental > Terrestrial > Soil > Wetlands | place: USA: Florida... | reverse complement strand
TCTATCGCCTCATCTGACTTCGAGGATTAGGTGTCATCGGGGCTCGCTCCGGTGGCGCAGTTCCAAAATGGGCTGTCAGGCAGCCAGACGATAAATGGCGCCTGCCGGAGCGAAGGGTTGATTACGAGTAAGCATGTACCAGATCGCCTCGGTCAACTGGCGGGCGAGGTCGATCTGCGCGACCTTGGGGCCGCGCTGGCGGCCGAGACGACGTTTGGTGCGCTGGTAGCGCTCGCGGTATAGGGGGTGCGAGGACGCGGCGATCGCGGCCTCCATCAGCCCCCACCGCAGATACTTGGGGCCGTGTTTGGATAGCGGGCCGCGCTGGTCCATCTGCCCCGACTGCTTGACCCGCGGGCACAGGCCGGTGTAGCCGGTCAGCTTGACCGGCGAGGAGAAACGGTTGATGTCGGCGATCTCACACGCGACCGTGAACGAAGTGATCCACCCAAACCCGGGCGCGGTCATCAGGATCGGGATGTAGCGATGATCGGCACCCGCGCGACGCAGCTCCCTCGCGATGGCCGTGATACGGGCCTCAAGGTCGTCGATCAACACCAGGCTGGCGTCGACGTGCGAGCGCCACGGCTCAGGCATCTCGAGCTCCTTGAGTAACTTGCGGCCAGCCACGCCGAACAAGTCAGACATATGGCGCTGATGGCCGAAGGTGATCAGCGTGGAATGCACCCGGTTCTTCAGCGTGGAGCGGTGCTTGACCAGATGCAGCCGCCAGCGCGAGATCTCCCGCTCACGGCGCAACTCCAACGTGGGTAGCCAGATCGCCGGCACCAAGTCCCGAAACGACAGCTCGGCCAGCACCCGCGCATCGATCTTGTCGGTCTTGCACGCCAACGGCGCGAGCCCCTTGACCTTCTGCGCGTCCGCGACCAGCACCTCCCAGCCGTGCCCGACCAGCTCGTCATGCACGAACCTCGCGCCGTTCATCGACTCCACCACACCCCTGATCGGCTGGCCATAGACCGCGACCCGACTCCAGAGCCCATACAGCCCCTCACGATCCGGAATCGCCGCGAACCGGTCGATCAACTCCCCCTGATCGGAGATCAAGCACACCTCTACCCGTTTGCGTCCCAGATCCAAGCCAACATGCAGCACGAACACTTCCTCCTCTCCCGGCACCACGGCAGGATCGATGGCGCCCACCGCGTACCGTGAACGGTGGTCGGTTCTTCTGTTTCGGACGGCTCGGCCGCGCGGGGTCCAGCCGCGCGCGCCTCACCTATGCTGTTCGAGACGGAGGGCCGACCTCCTCCCGCCGGCTACGCCCGGCCCGGGGAGGGCCCGCCTTCATCGCATTCCGAAGCATCGTGGCTTTGGACCGCGTCCAGGAGCGCCGTCGGGCGGCCGCACTCGCACGCCACTACCGCGACGAGGAGGGCCTCTCGATCGCCGAGATCGCGCGCCGGCTCGGACGAGCAGAAGCCACGGTCAAGGCCTACCTCTACGACCCGACCGGTGCGAAGGCTCGTGCGGTCAAGGCCCGCTACCGAGGAGTGTGCCGCGGCTGCGGGGCCCCAACCACAGCCCGCGGCGGCAAGGGCGACGCCTACCAGTTCTGCAAGGGCTGTCATCCCGGGGCGATCGCGCCGACCCGCACGCGCGAGTGGGTGCGCGATGCGATGCGTGCATGGCGGCAGCTCTACGGCACGCCACCGTCGTCAACCGACTGGTCTCGCACGCACGCCCGTAGGCGCGGCGGCGACGCGCTCGAGCGCTTATTGGCCCGGGACTGGCCGGCGCCGTCGACCGTGATCGACATCTACGGGTCCTGGCCTGCCGCTTACGCAGACGCGTTCCCCGACGGCTGACGAACGGCGTCTGCCCCGGGGCCATCCGCTCAGACGCACGGTACCTACCAGCCGAGGTGCCCGGCCACATATCGCAGCGCAACCACGCAGCCGACGCCGACACGGCGGTGCTCGACGACTGGCACGAGCTGTCGGTCGCCAACCCCACCTTCCTGCTCGTTATCTGGGGTTCGTGAGACCTCGTCGTCAACGTCGTTGAACGTCTCCGGATTGGGGTCGTCCGAGGCGTTATCTGTGGTGTGTCCTCGGTGTAGTCGGCGTCACGGCGTTAGGCGACCGCAGGAGAGGCGTCCGGGGGCTGATCTACGGTGGCTTGTCGATGTCGGCTGCGCAGGGGAGCTGCCGGGTTCAGCGGGTCGTGGAGGGCGGCCGGGAGTCGTGGACGGTGATCGGCGTCGATCGTCGGCCGGTGGAGGCCGTTGACCGCTATCTGGCGTGGCTGACGCGTATCGAGAAGTCGCCGAACACGGTCCGCGCGTACGCGTGCGACCTGAAGAAGTTCGTGACGTTCCTGTCGGTGCGGGACCTCGCATGGGATCAGGTGAGGTTGGAGGCGCTGGGCGAGTTCACGGCGTGGTTGCGCAGCCCGACGGAGAACGTGATCGTGCTCGAGCACGGTACGCCGGCGCGGGCGGCGAGCTCGGTGAACCGGACGTTGAGCGCGGTGTTCGGTTTCTATGAGTTCCATGCCCGCAGCGGGGTGACGCTCGCGCGTGAGCTGGTCGCGCGGGGTCGCTCGGGGTCGGGCAGCTATAAGCCGTTCCTGCACGGCATCGCCAAGTCCAGGCCGCGCGGCCGGGCGGCGAGGCTGCGGGAGGTCGAGCGGCTGCCGCGCGCGTTGAGCGTGGAGCAGGTGCAGGCGGTCCTCGATGCGCAGCGGAGGTTGCGGGACCGGTTCTTGTTCGCGTTGTTGTTCGAGACGGGGATGCGGGTCGGTCAGGCGTTGGGGCTGCGTCACGAGGATGTGGTCAGCTGGGAGCGGCGGATCGAGATCCGCCCGCGGGAGGACAACGCCAACGGCGCGCGCGGCAAGGGCGGGCGCGGGAGCGTGCCGGTGTCGGCGGAGTTGATCCGTCTGCATTTGTCCTACATGCACGAGGAGTACGGCGAGCTGTACAGCGACTATGTGTTTGTGAACCTGTGGGGCGGCCGGCGGGGCGCGCCGATGCGCTACGACAGCGTCTATGAGCTGGCGAAGCGCACCAGCGCGACCGTGGGGTTCGAGTTCACGCCGCACACTTTGCGGCACACCCACGCGACGCTCGCGCGCCGCGGGGGGATGTCGTTGGACGCGTTGCAGCGGATGCTGACGCACCGCTCGCAGTCCTCGACCGCGATCTACGCGCACGCTGACGTCGAGGATCTCCGCGACGAGCTTCAGCGGGCGGGGATGCTGGGGATCGGGGGACGAGCGTGATTGCGGCGGTCACGGCAGTCCAGCGCGCGCGGCCGTCGTTGGAGCGTCTGTTGTTGGCGTCGGTGCGGCTTGAGTTCCGCGGCGAGGTTTTCGTCGCGCCGAGGGGCTCGCCGCTGCTGGGTTCGGGGTGTGAGGTGGCGGGCTGTACCGGGTATGAGCACTACCGGCCGTGGGGGCGCACGGCGGGTCGCGCGCTGTGTGAGCTGCACGGCTTGCGCTGGATCAAGGAGGGGCGCCCGGAGATCGAGGCGTGGCTGGCGCGAGCAGAGCCGCTACGGGCGCTGTGCCCAGCTCCGCGGTGTGAGATCGAAGGATGCGCGCGATCGGTTTACCTCATGCGCCGCTGCGGAGGACACCTGCGTCGCGCAGAGGCCGGGTCCACCGCGGGCGACGGCGAGTGTCTGGTGGAGGGGTGCCGGTTCCCGACGGTGCCGGGCAAGGCGCTGTGTGACTCGCACCTGCGCCGCTTCGGTCAGCGAGCACGGAATCGGCCGCTGACGATCGTCGAGTTTGTGGCGGAGGTTGACGCCGAGCGCGAGCGTGCGCAGGGCGCGTACGTGCTGCGCCCGGTGAGCGGCGCGCTGCGCCTTGAGCTGCAGTATCTGCTGCAGCACGAGCGTGACGCGGGCAGAGCGGTGCGGCCGCGCCTGTTCAACGACGCGGTTGCGGTGCTGGCGCGCGAGAATCCTCGATCGCTGCTTGACCGGGACGTGGCGGGGTGGCGAGAGCTGGCGCGCGCGATGCCGACCCGGCGGTTGCGGTTGACCGGGGCGGTGATGGCGCTGGCGCACCGGCGGTTGTGCGAGCTGCGTGACCATGCTGGTGATCCGTGGGCGCCTGATCGCTGGACAATCGCGCGTCTGCCGCTCGGCGGCGCACACGATCGCGATCGCGTCAAATCGCTTGACTTCGCCACGATCGGCCGTGGCTGGCTGCGCGAGCTGCTCAAGCGCTGGGCGCGCTACCGGTTGCAGACCGGCACGCTGAAGCCGCAAGGGATCTGGCGTGCGGTGTGGTCGTTTCGGGAGTTCGAGCGGTTCCTGGCCGTGTCGGGGATTGAGCTGGCGGGTGCGGAGGATCTCTCCCGCGCGATGCTGGTGGAGTTCCTGGACCACGTGGCGCGGTTACCGCTGGCGCCTAACACCAGGCGCGGGCTGTTGCGCGGGATCAACATCGTGCTCGCCGATGTCGACCGTCACGGCTGGGCGCCGTTGCAGCGCGATGCTCGCTACTACCCGGGCGAGCTGCCCGCGCAGAGCGAGACCGTGCCGCGGTTCATCGACGAGGCGGTGATGCGCCAGCTCGAAACCGATCAGGCGCTCGCCAGGCTCACAGACGAGACGACGATCACCGCGGTGCTCGTGCTGATCGAGACCGGGCTTCGCTCCAACGACGCGCTGCATCTGCCCGCCGACCCGGTCGTGATGCTTCCCGACGGCTCGCCGGTGCTGCGGTTCGTCAACCACAAGCGAAACCGCGAGGCGGCGATCCCAATCAGCGACCGGCTGCTTGAGCGGATCCGCCATCAGCAGGCTCACAACGCGCGAGCGTTCCCGAGCGGCAGCCCGTGGCTTTTGCCCGCGGTCGGCCCGCGCAACGGGCAGGGACAGACGCCCTACAGCCCGGCGACGCTCCGCGACCGGCTGCGAGCCTGGCTCGCCGAGCTCGCGCTCCTCGACGCGCAGGGCCGGCCGGTGGCCGTGACCGCGCACCAGTTCCGCCACACGCTGGGGACGCGGATGATCAACAAGGACGTCCCGCTGGAGGTCATCCGCCGGATGCTCGACCACGGCTCGCTGCAGATGACCCAGGTCTATTCCCGGCTCAGCGATGCCAAGCTGCGCGAGCACTTCGACGCCTACCACGAGCGGATCAACCGTCGCGGAGAGAAGGTCACGTTGACCACCGAGGGGGTGCTGGGCGAGGCCGCGTGGACCAAGGAGCGTCTCGCGCGCGCCCGCCAGGCGCTGCCCAACGGGTACTGCGGGCTGCCGTTGCAGCAGCGCTGCCCGCACCCGAACGCGTGCCTGAGCTGCGAGAGCTTTCTCACCGATCTCACGTTCCTGGAGGGACACCGCGAGCATCTCGCGCGCGTCGAGGAACAGCTCGAGAAGGCCAGCGAGAACGGGTGGCAGCGGATCGCCGAGAGCAACGAGAGCGACCGCGTGAACCTGATCAACATCATCGAGGGGCTCGAGCGCCTGGAGACCGAGAACGCGAGCGACGATCGTGCCGCCTGACCGGCGAACGACCGCGCTTCTCGCCGCGGCCCAGCGCAAGAGCCAGGCCGCTCGCAGCCGTGTCAGCGCCGCGCTGCGAGCGCTCGATGCGCGTGGCGGCGAGATCACCTTTCAGGCGGTCGCCCACGCCGCAGGGGTATCGCGACAGTGGCTCTACACCCAGCCCGAGCTGCGCGCCGAGATCGAGCAGCTGCGCGCGAGCAACGAGCAGGACGGCGCCCGGCCGGCACCAGCCCGCGAGCGCGCCAGCGAGAATTCGCTGCGGCACCGCAACCGCGCGCTCCTGGAAGAGAACCAGCGGCTACGCGCGGAGATCGCGGCGCTCAGAGAAGAGCTCGCCAGCGTGCTCGGCGACCTTCGAGCCAGCCATGGTCGGCGCCGCGACCGCGCTGCATGACCGCCTGGCCAGCACCGATCGCTGACGCTGCGCTCCACGGCCCGGCAGGCGAGTTCGTTCTGCGCACCGAGCCGCACTCAGAGGCCCACCCGGTGGCGCTGCTGACACAGTTCCTGGTCGCCTTCGGGACAGCGTGCGGCCGTTGCGCGCACTACCAGGTCGAGGCCGACCGCCACTACAGCAATGAGTTCGTCGTGCTGGTGGGCCCGACCGCCACAGGACGGAAGGGCAGCTCCTGGGGCCACGTCCGTCGCCTGCTCGGGCGACCCGGTACCTATCAAAGCGAAGGAGATTCCCTTTGCGATCCGACGGTTCCCCCCCCGCTCCCTCCCGTGCCCAGCCACGGCATCACCCGCCTCGAGCCCGCCCGATCCGGCCTGACAATTCCCCCGTTTCTTTCGTACGTCGTCAGCGCGTTCCACCAACCCGCTCACCGGCGACGTCAACGACATGTCGCCAACAACAAACCCTCGACCAACAACGAGAAGACGACCAGAAACCCCAGATAATGCTCGAGCGCCTCGGCAGCGAGTGCACGGACCTTCAAGCCCTACGCGAGCTGACCGTCAACGGGCTCGACGCGATCGCCGCGCTCGGCGACCGCGCCGGCGGAAGGGTCGTGTGGGACCTCGACTGGCAACGGTTCGACGCCTCGGCCGGCCGGGTGCGCAAGCTGTCGGTCACAGACACCGGCACCGGCATGACCGCCGAGCAGCTGCGCCAGTACATCAACCAGCTGGCCTCGAGCAGCCGCGAGCAATCCGCCGCCGGTAACTTCGGTGTCGGCGCTAAGGTCGCCGCCGGCTCGCGCAACCCGCACGGACTCGAATACCGCTCGTGGTGCCAGGACCAAGGCGCGCTGGTCTGTTTCAAGCGCAATCCCGACGGCCTGTGGGGCCTCGAGCCCCAGCACCGGCCCGACGGACGCACAGACTTCTGGCGACCACTCGACGAGCAGGACAAGCCGTGGCTGCTACGGAGCCATGACCACGGCACCCAGGTCGTGCTGCTCGGCCAACACGAGCGCCACGACACCACCGAGGCGCCGACCAGTGTCACCGAGAGTCGCAGGCAATGGATCACCCGCTACCTCAACGGCCGCTTCCTGCGACTCCCCGAGCAGGTCGAGGTGCTCGTCCGCGACCAGCAAGGCAAGCCGGGAGACTTGCAGCGCATCCACGGCGAGAACCACCACCTCCAGCAACGCGCGATCGCGGCCGGGGCCGTGCACCTCACTGACGCGATCGCCCAGTGGTGGGTGCTCGACGATGATCATCGCGCCCGCCGGCGCGAAGGCACGCTGTGGGCCTCGACCGGTCACGCCGCGGCCGTGTTCGGCGAGGAGCTCTACGACATCCTGCCGCAAACCCGTGGCGGGTACGGGCGCCTTCAGGACTTCGGCATCCGCTTTGGCTACGAACGGGTCGTAGTACACCTCGAGCCGCACGTCCAAGCCGACCGTCTCCAGTGCAACACCGCCCGGACCTTGCTGCTGCTCGACCACGAGCCGCTGCCATGGGCTCGCTGGGGCGAGGAGTTCGCTGCCGCTATGCCCACAGAGATCCAGCGGCTGCAAGAACGAGCGGCCAGCGCGGACGCAGTACCGCACCAGGAGGCGATCCGCCAGCGCGTCACCGCGATCATGCCGCTCTACCGCCTCAGCCACTACCGCCCCCTGCGCCCGCCCCGCGTGCCACACACGCCGCCTGCGATCCCCGAGCCGATGCGATCCCCCCACGATTCGCCACCGCCCGCGCATTCGGCCCGCGAGGCCCGCGTCAGCGCGGATACGAATGGGACCGCACTCAACGCCGTCGCTCGACGCGACCTCGCCGGCCGCGAGGCCGACGAGGAGCGCACCGTGCCGCCGGTAGATCTCCCTGACGTGGCGTGGATCTCCGGGCGGGACGGCACCCGCGCGCTCGGCGACCTCGAGGATGAGGCCGCCCGCTACCACCCCGCGCGGCATGAGCTCACCATCAACGCGGACTTCCGCGCCATCACCGACCTGATCGGCCACTGGTGCCGGCGCTACCAGGGCGTACCCGGCGCCCGCATCGTGATCGAAGCGCAGGTACACGAATGGTGCGAACAAGTCCTAGTCGAAGTCGTGCTCGCTGCCCGCAGCTCGAGCTGGACCCTGGAGCAACTCGACGCGCTGCTCTCCCCCAGCTCGCTCACCGCCGCCCTGCTCCCACGCCACATGCTGCATGCGGTCCTCCAGAAGCGACTCGCGCAGAAGCTCGGAACGCCACGAAGATGATCGAAACGACAACTGCCTCCAGCTGGGCACCGACGGGCGCGACGCTCGACTCACCCTCGTAACAGGTTGGCCGGACGTGTCAGCCGCAGCACACCTCCCCGCCCAGGCGCATGACCACGTTCGAGGATCGGTCAAGCGACCCAGCGCGGATGCGCGAGTGGCGCACACACTCGTCCTGGCGATTCTTGACGAGCTGCGTGCGAACCCAGGCGCACGTCAAGAGCTTCGCGTGCTGCTCGGCGAGCGCACCTCGGAGGACCGTCTCCTCTCCCCTCGCGAGGCGGCAAAGCGCCTCGGCATCCATCCGAAGACACTCACGCGGGCGGCTGCTGCCGGCCGAGTTGCGGGGGCACGGCGGGTCGGCCGCCATTGGCGATTTGATCCTGCCGAGCTGATACTCGCGCCCCCCCACAGGCCTCCCGGACAACCGCCTCCGATCCTCGCCCCGCTGCGGTCGGGTCCCCGCACCGCGGCTGCGGACGCGATTCGCACCGCGGGCACCGCCAGCTCCCGGTAGAGAGCCGGCGGCTTCCCTGGCGTTTGTCCCGCGCAGATTGCTCGGAGTAGCGTACGACCCGGAGAGGCGAGCGAGAACTGATGTCAGCGAAGCGCCGACACTCACCCCCAACTACGGCATGCGCGACATGGAGCTAGGCGCCGCGCCGCACCGCGTCCGCGGCGTCAAGCGTGGGCGCGGCGCGCTGGTCGGGCCAGCCCTCACCCACGGATTGGACCGGCGCGGTATAGCGAGGACCCTGAGCCTCGCCAAGGCGACGGTCAGCCGTCGGAACGGGAGCGCGAAATGAGCGTCAGGCCGAGGACTCGCAAGGACGGCGCGCGCGGATGGGAGGTCCGTTGGCGGGAGAACGACGCCAACCGATCTCGGATGTTCGCCCTCAAGAAGGACGCCGACGCGTGGGACCGCGAGGTTCAGCGTCGAAAGCAGCTCGGTCCGATCGCCGTCCAGCAACTCACGGCTCGCGGCGGCCCAACACTTGCAAAATGGGTGACGGAGCGGTGGGCTCCCGAACACGCGGTCATGCTTGCCGACTCCACGCGGAACCGTTACGCCGAGGTCTACAGCGTCCACATCGCGCCGTGGCTCGACGACGTACCACTCGGCCAGTTCGGCGCCCCGCTGCTGTCCGGATGGCAGGCCGCGCTCATCAAGGCCGGCGTCAGTCCCGGCACGATCCACAAGGCGCGCACCCTCCTCTCGAGCGTCCTCCGCCACGCTGCCGAGAACGGCGCGATCATGGCCAACCCGCTGTCGCTCGTACGCGCGCCGAAGTCGGCGGCACGCGATGCGGTGCAACCGCTCTCACCCGCGGTGGTCGAGCGCATCCGCCAGGCGATGCTCAGCCCGCCCGACCGGGAGATCGGCGCCTCAGCGCCGGGGCAACGCGCCAGACGGCGCTACACACTGCCCGCGCCCGGCACGCCACAGACTCGGCAGCGCGACGCGCTCATCGTGTCGATCCTGGCCTACGCCGGTCTGCGGCCGGGCGAACTGCGCGCGCTCCCGTTGGAGGGATTCCGCGAGAACACAATTCTCGTACAACGCGCGGCCAACCCCGACGGCTCGAGCAAGCCGACGAAGAATCGACAGCACCGCACCGTGCGTCTGCTGTCGGCGCTCGCGCGGGACGTCCGCGAGTACAAGCTCGCCATCGGCCGCCCGCCCGAGAAGGCGCTCATCCTGCTGCACGACGATGGCAAGCCGTGGGACAAGAACGCCTGGCAGATGTGGCGCGCCGACCGTTGGGCGCCGGCCTGCCGCGCGGTGGGACTCGATCCGGTTCCGCGCCCGTATGACCTGAGGCACTCGTTCGCTTCCCTGCTGCTCGCCGAGGGCAAGCAGCCGATCTGGTGCGCGAAGCAGCTCGGCCACACTCTCGCGGTGTTCCTGTCGACATACGCGCATCTGATCGACGAGTTCGAAGATCGCCAGCGGATCGACGCGGACGCCGAGATCGCGAAGGCACGGCGCGAAGTCGGTACGCGCCTCGTACGCACGACGGGCGATTGAGGCGGCGAGCCGGGGAGACGTCGATCGCAAAAGCCCTGCAAATCCGGCTATACCGCTACCGGGATTCGAACCCGGGTTTCCGCCGTGAGAGGGCGGCGTCCTAGTCCCCTAGACGATAGCGGCGAGAGACGGACCTGAACGCGGCCGACGCGTCGATCGCCGCGCCTCCCGGCTGCGGGGTCGGCGACGGCCACGATCGGCCCGATTTAGGGTAGCGGCAAGGCTATCGTGCCCGGCGATCGACCGGTCGGCGAGGTTGCGGCTTCCGCCCCGTGGCCGTGCCGCGCCGACGGCAACGATCTCGCCGCTGGCCTCAAGCTCAGTGGGATGGCGTGTGGCGGGCCGAGACGGTCGGCGCCGGCAGCATGTTCTCCCCAAGGGTCCTCGCGGTTAGGGCAGTACTACTGCCGAACGGTATAGGGCCACAAGGTAGCTCCGGTGATTCCGAAAACGTGGTGTTCGGTCGTCGGGACCGGTGGCGACGATTCCTGCTTGTTGCGGCGAATCTTGCGGGCATGGAGCGTGCGGAGGCGGAGGCGATCTATGACTCCGGGCGTGATGCGTGTGTGCAGTTCATTCTCGGGCTCGCTGACCGGGTCCGAGAGCTCGACGAGCGGTGATGCGGCTGGAGGCGCAGGCTTGTCAGGACTAGTGGATCTCCTAGGAACGTTGCGCCCGAAACGTCATGGTTCAGGCGGCGATCAGGAGCAACGCGCTCATCGGCACGACATATCCGGGGATCGTGGTCTCCGATCGCTGGAACGGCTTCAGCCATCTCGACCCGAGCCG
>Ga0335079_10009694_pt1 | contig 10964 bp, 15 predicted proteins | sample Lox_Sample_33_FD_206719 | JGI IMG/M metagenome (GOLD analysis project Ga0335079, IMG submission 206719) | Soil microbial communities from Loxahatchee National Wildlife Refuge, Florida, United States - Lox_Sample_3.3 | ecosystem: Environmental > Terrestrial > Soil > Wetlands | place: USA... | reverse complement strand
CGCGCTGCGGCTGCTTTGGCTGCAGAGGATCTTCGCCCACCGACGCGCCCAAGCTCCGCGAGCCACTCCGGTCCGGTAAGTACGGTGGAGAAGAGACCGGGTACGCTCAGGTCGAGATCGAGGCTTTTGAAGTGCAAGCCGCTGCCTCGACCAAGGATTTCGACCGCGCGGATATCTCGGGACGTAGCTCGCCTGAGGCTTGGTACCAGCTTCACCGCAAAGTGATGCATTCAAGAATTCCGAATTCACAGTTGGTTGTTCTCCCCAACAGCGGTCATATGACGTTCGTCGATCAGCCGACACTATTCAACCAGACCGTTGACTCGTTCATCCGCCGCCAATAAGAGGAAGAGCCGCGAGGGTTGGTGCTGTCCCGCATGCCGCTGCCTGTGTGCGATGCTGTCTGCGGGGCTTGACCCCCGCTAATATTAGCGGCTAATATTAGCTCGTGGGACGAACGCTACGAAAGCAGGTCGCGCTGTATCTCGACGACGTGCACATCGAGATGCTCGACAAACTGGCTAGGAAGACCGGCCGCACTAAGCAGGAACTCTTAAGGGAAGCGGTCAATACGCTGCTGGTCGAGTATCGCGTGTTCGATCAGCTAAAGCGCAAGTCCTGACCGCGACCCCCATTTCTCGACTGACCACTCCTGGCGCGAATCCCGCCGTCCGCGAGCGCCGGTCACTAAACGCAGGGCTTTACTCGCCGGCGTATCCCGCCTCAAGCTGGTGTAGAACGGCAAGAATGAGGACGATGTCTTCGGCCGGGAGCCAACGGTACTTCGCGATGTACCCATAACGGCCGCACGAGAGGATGAGCTCGCGTCGACCCTTTTCAGCGGGCCGCCCGAGGAGAGGATGATCAGCCAGGAGCTCAAAAGCCTTTCGCACGCTCAGAATCTGTTCACGCGCCTTTTGGGGATTTTCAGCGGCGATGAAGTCAAAGAGCCGTTCGAGGTCGGCAAGCGCTTTTTGAGTTATTTCGACCGTCGCCATGCACGCGCCTTGGGACGTCGCGTCTTGACGCCGGACGCTCGTGCGGCCAGGTAATCAAAGCTAGCGGCGAGCTCAAAGGCCTTTCCGCTCGAGAGCGCTTCCTCTTCTGAACGCGCTGCCTCGTCGGCGAAGCGCGCCCTCAGTTCCGATCGTTCAGCTTCACGAGCCAGCGCTTCGACCATGAACGCGTGGGGCGTCTTGTTTGCGGCATTCGCCAGTCGCTCGATGCGGCGCTTCAGGTCTTCAGGGAGTTTCAGGCTGGTAGCGGCCATCAGGATGATTCAATGCTCATGTTTCTAGGTAGTCATAAAGTAATACCTGAGCGGCGAGGCGTCAAGATTCCACAGAATCCTTCCTCGACCGGGTGCTCGGACGGCCGCCCTTGCGCCCGTTCCTGCGTGCTGCAGCTGCTTTGGCTGCGGAGGAGCTCCGACCGCCCATGCGGCCGAGCGCTGCCAGCCACTCGGGTCCGGAAAACAATGAGGAAAGGAGACCGGGCACGCTCAGATCGAGGTCCAGGCCTTCCCAGTGCAGGCCACCACCGCGCCCAAGGACTTCAACCGCACGGAGGTCTTTGGGTCTCGCCCCCTTGAGACCCGAAATCAGCCTTACCGGCAACGTAATCGTCGCCCCGTTCGTGAGCTCGATCCGCAGTGCACGTTCCCGGGAGCGATAAGCAGCAAAGGCGGCTCGGGGTGCTGTTCTTGCGGCGCGGCGCCCGGCGCGGGAGGCCCGAGCGAAATTCGCGCTCAGCTCCTTCTCTATCCAGCCAGGTCTCGAGTCTGATTTACATGGCAAGTAATGGCAATATGTGTCATTCAATGATAGCATCGCGACCATGGAGGCTCGCATGCAGACCATGAACATTTCGCTCCCGGAACCACTGAAAGACTTCGTCGATCGGCAGATCGCCGCCGGTCGTTACAGCAGCGTGAGTGAGTACGTCCGCGAACTGATACGTAACGATGAGAAGCAGAAGGCCGAGGAGCACCTTGCAGCGCTGCTTCGCGAGGGATTGCAGTCAAAGGAGACGGCTTTAACGGGCGATGATTGGAAGGCGATTCGCGCCGAGGCGTTCGCCCGCGTGAAGCAAGCGGCGAAGCGCAAGCGGTAGTGCCAAGGCTCTACATACGGGCGGCGGCTCGGCGCGATCTCGTCGAACATGCTGTCTACCTCGCAGCGGAGGGCGGCGAGGAGTTCGCCGAACGTTTCTTGTCACAGGCGGAGGCAAGCTGTGCGTTGCTGCTCGATCAGCCGGAGATCGGTTCGCCGCTTGTGGTGAGAGATCCCGCTCTGGTGGGTATTCGGAAGTGGCCGGTGAAGGACTTCGAGAGCTTCCTGATCTTCTATGTCCCTCACGAACGGGGAGTGACGATTGTTCGCTTCCTCCATGGGCGCCGAGATTGGTGGCAATTGCTCGGGGTGATGTGAGGGCGCGGGCTGCCGGTGGTGGGCGGTACTGGGCTCGAACCAGTGACCTCTGCCGTGTGAAACGGAAGTAGGGTGCCTACAAATCAACGATATGCGAGTGGTGTCCCCAATTGCAACAAGGACTTGTTGTCATTCGATATCACTTGATATCACGCAATGTCACGAGCGCACCGTCCCGAAATTGTCCCAGAGGGCTCCACCGGACCCGTCGGAGACACTGGCGTCTCCCAGTCAACGTTGCTTTTCCATCGTGTAAGTGGCCGTCTGTCCGAGCGCAACACCCTCGTCGACGACCGCGATGGTTTTCCGGTCTTTCGCGAGCGTCAAACGAATCACATCGACGACCTTGCCCTGTCGACGATCGGTCTCCTCGATCGTGGAATCGTCGATCTTCCTGAGCGACACGGTTGTCTTGCCTGGATCCCCGGCGACCGGATACTCCTAGGGTAGCGCAGCGGCCGAGGCTGAGTTCGCATGCGCGTACCGTTTACGAGCTGGGCGGAAGTGATCCTGGCTTCATCAGAAGCGCCTTAAGGTATCGCGCAAATAGCTCGGAAACGCCGGCACGATTGAGGTGGTCCGTATCGAAATAGAATTGCGGCTCATCCAGTTCGCCAGAAAAATCCTGCAAGTCGATCCCGCGAGCGGCAAGTGCCCCCCGCAGGGCCTGGTCGAACGCCTGTTCATTCGGAAGCGCAGACCGGAACGCAGCGGGTACCGGCATCTTGATTACCACTACGCGCACATTCTGCGTGCTAGCGGTGTCGAGCAGTTTTCCAAATTGTGCAATATAACGCGCCAGCGCGGCCTCTCGATCGCCACTCGGGAACAGATAGGAGACGCGAGATTTGATCGCGCTTGCGGAACTGCGGTAGACGCGGTCGAATTGCAGTTCGCCCTCCCAAACGTCCTTCTGGAAGCGATCGCGATTGTTGATCTTGGAGAAACCGGTCAGATAGTCGAGAAGTGAACGCGGATCAACATGGTCGCTCGTAGAATGGTGCCACAGCAGCTCCGTCGTGTTCCGAGTAAGCGGCGTAGTTCTGATCATCTTTGAATCGCTAAAACGGTCCTCGTTCCAGACCCGTGAATAGAAGGCAAAGGAATCCGCGATATACAGAACGTTTCTTACGGAATGCTCCTTTACAAACGCCTCCAGCACAAATCGGTTATAGAGAGGTCCGGTTCCGGGCGACGCCAGATTAATGATCTTGAGACCGGTTTGGTCTTGCATCTGATTATTGAAATCGGAGAAATCGAGCGGCATCGCATGTGATGCGCCGAGGATGACCCATTCGAAATCCTTGCGAGTCGCCATCGTGATCTTGAAAAAGGGGTTGCTGTGGCCGTTGCGGTACATGAGACGCTCGGCGGCAAGATAGAGGCCCGCATAGATCAGAAGCCCTATCGCAATGAAGGTGACCGCCGATTTGCCCTGATGCGTCATGGCTTGCTCATCTATCAGAATCGCATATAGATGAATTCCTTGGCTTGCCAGCGGCCAAGGATCAACAAGCCGAAGATCACGAGATAGTATATGGCCCAGCGAACCGGAACCGGCGCTGCGGCCAACCGCTGCGCGATCGAGCGACGCTGATCCAGCACTTCCACCGCCAAAAGAAGCGCTATCAAGCTGGCGCCCATCGCATGTTCTGCCGTGAACGGATACCGGAAGATCAAAGCCGGAAATTCAGTGAGATTGACTGCGATTTTTCGGATAACGGTCAGGGCGTCACCAATCGATTTGGCCCGGAAGAAGATCCAGGCAAACGCGATCAGATGAAAGGTGAGCAGGGTACGCAGGATCGTTAGCCAGGTACTGTCGCGAACGGCCGGGATCCCCTCACCCAAGCGGCGCCACAATCCGCGTGTCGCCAGACCGATCCATTGATAGGTGCCATTCAGCGCACCCCAAATCAGGAAGCTCCATCCAACCCCATAACCAAGTCCGGCATGCCATAGTCCACTCACCAGGAAGACCAGCATGACATTGAAATAATGCCGCAGCGGGCCGGCGCGGCTTCCGCCTAAAGGGATGTAAAGGTAATCGCGAAACCAGTGCGCAAGCGAGATGTGCCATCGCTCGCCCCAGAACTCGGCCGTGCTAACTGATAGGTATGGCCGGCGGAAATTGTCCATCAATCGGACGCCGAACAACAGCGCCACTCCAATCGCGATGTCGGTGTACCCGGAGAAATCGCAATAGATCTGAAACGCAAAGAAATAGACGCTGCTCAGGAGTTCAAGGGGAGCGGCGAAGGCAGCGATGGCGAAGTTGCGATCGACCAGCGGGGCGAGATTGTCGGCGATAACCACCTTCTTGAACAAACCCCAGGCGATCAGCTGCAATGCAGGCTCAATATCGGTTGAGCCGCAGGAAAAGCGGTTACTGAGCTGGCTGAAGAATGCAGGTGCACGTTCAATAGGTCCTGCCAAAAGTTTTGGGAAGAAGGCCAGATAAAGCGCAACGTTGACAGCGCGCTGCTCGCCAGAAACGCTGCGCCGGTAGATATCGATCAAGTAACTCAGCGCCGAAAACGCGATAAATGAGTATCCGGCAGGGCTGGTAATCCCGAGTCTTGGTACGGAAACACTTCTGCCGGGCAGAGTGGCGGTGATCAGTTTTTCAAATTCTCCAGCCGCAAAATCAAAGTATTTGAAAGCGATCAACGAGCCCGCCAAGCCCACAATACCGACGGTCAGCAGTGCAACGCGCCTTCCGCCTGCCGCACGCTCGACTCCCCAACCGAGCACAAGTGCGACGATTGTCACCGAGCCAAGGTAGACGAGATAGACTGGATGTCCAGCGCCGTAAAAAACCCAACTTGCGACCAGTAGCCATGCGCAGCGCCAGCGTGCGCCGACAAGCGCAAAGACAAGCAGCGTGAGCGGCAGGAAGATAAAGAATTCGAGCGACGTGAAAATCATGTGACGGTCATCTCACGTCGCCAATTGCGCGGATGTCGGCGAGACACTGCCTGCAAGCCACACAGACCAAGCGCCGGTCGCTCGCCTGAAGGATTCCGCCCGCCCAGTTGAGATGTCTTTCGGCGTAAAACTCGCTGGACATCAATACGTCGCGCCGGATGCCCGCAATTCCTCCGGAACCTGTTCGATCGGGATGGCCGCATTCAGCTCGAGATAGCTCGCCAGCTCTTCGCGCTGCGCAGGAGTGAGTTTGACGACCGCATGACTCGGTGTGCTCAGGGTTCCAAGCCAGGCCGTCTTGGTCCGGTCTTGCGTTACGACCACCGTGATGATGTGACAGCCCTGGCAATGCTCGAGGGCCAAATCGCGCCCATCCTTAGGCAGAGTACGCGTCCAATCGGTGTTTGCCAGGTTTGCTGGGACTTGGTTGGCCGGCAATGGCATGTGGAAGGACAGATAATCCGCAAGCGTGAGTCGCTGCTTATCGTTCAGACGCTGTAACGTGGGAACGGCTTGGCTGTGAGCGTTGAGGTAGCCCTGCCACGCTTGGCGCGTGCGGGTGCCTGTGAGCAAAGCTTTGAGTTCGTCAGCGGGCGGCTTGCTGGTGGCAATGCCTGTCAGGAGAGTACGGCCGCCCGCTGGAATGAAAGCCAACTGCTTGGCCGTCTGCGCGGCCAGCGGCCGAACAAGGCAGAGACTGAATATTCCGGCGAGCGCGCAGGTGGCTAGAGACATGAAGCGCATGACGAGGTCCTCTCTCTGAATTCGCTTTCCCAGCCTACGCGATCTCTGACGGTACCTCAGACGATGCAACGCTGCGGCAGGAGAACACGGGCACACACAGTTCGCGGACCGCATCCCCAGCCGGGAAGTTAGTGGCCCGCAGCCGATCAATCAGGAGCGTCGTTGCATCGTCGTAGAACTGCTCGCCACACGTGTTACATACAAGCGCAGGCAAGTCTTCGATCACGACCAAGCGGTCATCGTGCCAAAACGCGGAACGCACGTAGGCGGACCGAACATTCGTGCTCTCGCATGCGGGACAGGAAGCGGCTAGCCGATCAGCGGTGTCCATCGTCGTATCGTTCCTATGATTGGAGGAGTTCCGAAGGCGGAGCCCCGCCTTCGGATTCTGACGCGGCCAAGCGCATCAGCCCACCAGCTTTCGGGCCGCGGCCACGATGTGGCCGGCATTGGGTTTCATCCAAGTGAACATCTCGGGAGATGCGGGTGGTGGCGCATCCGGAAATGCGATGCGCTTGTAGCGCGCGCCGTCCACGTTCTCCGCCACGCGCGCGATGACCTCCGCGCCCGGGCAGAGCGTGTAGTAGGACTGATCGAACGTGAGCAAGCGCTTCGTCTTCTGCACCGAGGCAACCAGGGTTTCTGTGTCCATTGGCTTGAGTGAGCGCAGGTCAATCGCTTCGACCTTCATTCCTGCCTTTTGCAGTTGATCAGCGGCGTCCAGCACTGCTGGCATCCCGGCACCGGAACCGACAATCGTAAGATCGTTGCCGGTTGTGCGTACGGCCGCCTTGTCGAGCGGTACCGTGTACTGCTCGTCAGGAACTTCTTCACTCAATTGCCGTAGGCCCGCGGCAAACAGATAAACGACCGGGTTGGGGTCCCGGATCGCCGAAACCATCATGCCCTTGGCGTCAGAGGGTGTCGATGGAATGACGACCTTAAGCCCCGGGATATGGGCATAGTAGCTGTCGCACTCATAATCGGAATGCTGTCCCGCAAACCCGGGACTCTGGCCCGACAATTCGATGATGAACACGACCGGCATCGCCGCGTCGCCGCCACTCATGTGACGAAGTTTGCCGGCATGGTTCTGAATCATCTCGAAGGGAATCTGACTTCCCTGATAGGGGATGTAGGTCACGGCGGTGGTGCCGACCAAGCCCGCGCCAAGGGTGGCGCCGGCCATCCACATTTCATCGATGCCGGTGTTGTTGACCCGGCCGCGGCCGAATTCCTTCTCCAGGTTGATGACCGGCGTACCGGGGTTCGAAGCGACCGCCGGCGTGAGCTCGAAAAGCCAGGTCATGCCTTTGCGCTCGCGCATCTCATGCTGCACAGCCTCATAGACCGCGTACAGAAAATTCTTGCGTGCCATTATCCTGCTCCCGTTTTCGAGTGGCGTTGCGGCAATTCCTGCTCTTAGCCGAACTGGCGCGGAGCAACCGAGCCTTCAACGAACACGTTCTTCAGTCCGTCTTCGGGCTTGCACAGCGGCTGTTTAGCCTCCCACTCGAAGGCTTCATTAACCTCCTGCCTTACGGCGGATTCCATGGCGCTGGCCTTGGCCTCATCAATGACGCTCCACGAGATTAGAGTGTTGCGGCAGATATCGACGGGATCTCTCGCCAGCCACGCCCGCAGCTCTCTCTCCGGACGCCACGAGGTGATTGCGCCCGGATCGTAGCCGAAGGCACCAAGTTGACCGAGCTTCGCGCCGGGCGCACCCCAATGGTTGTAGTAGCGGTAGGTCTTCGCTTCGATCAGCGTCGGCCCCTCACCGGCACGCGCACGCTCCACCGCTTCTTTCATCTTGTTGTACACCTGCATCACGTCCTGGCCGTCCACAACGACGCCGGGGACCCGGTACGTGCTAGCGGCAGTCGCAATATCCTTCATCGGACAGGAATACGAGTAATGAGCGAACTGATGATAGAGATTGTTCTCCACCACGTAGATGAAAGGCAGCTTGAGAAGTGATGCGTTATTCATTGAGCTATGGAATGCCGCGGTCGCGTAAGTGCCATCTCCCCCGAACACGACGGAGACCTGCTTGCTGCCTCTGGCTTTGAACGCGAACGCCGAACCGGCGGCGATCACGGCGGCTGGACCTACGATTCCGTCACCGCCGATGTAGCCGACCGACTTGTCAGCGACGTGCATCTCGCCCGCGTAGCCGCGGTTGAGGCCCGTCGCCTTGAAATTGTACTCAGCGGCCAATTTCTTCATTTCGACGCCTTTTGCGATCGCATGTCCGCTCGGACGATGCGTGCCGTAAATGACGTCGATTTCCTCGAAAGGCCCTTTATTGTTCAGCGCGGCGCAAACGCCCGTAGCAACTGCTTCCTGGCCGGCGTAGAGATGTATCAGATTGCGGAAGCTGCGGTCGTCCAGCATCTTGTCGGCCAGCGTGCGCTCGAACCATCTGATGCGCAGGATGGTCGAATACATGTCGATCAATTTTTCATTAGGCAGATCTTTTGCCCAGAATCCGATTTCACCGTCAGCCCATGCGACTCTATTGGCCACCGACACTGCTGCACCGGCAGCGACGAGTCCCTTCAGAAGCGCGCGGCGCGTCGTAGATGCACGGTTGGCAACGTCTCGATTGAGTTGATCAGGGCTTGCCATGGCGATCCTCGCGTGAAAACAAGCTGGCGTTATGGATTCTCAAAGCGTAGTTCAAACGTCAAACAGTAGTGCCCAATGTATTCAAGCTGCTACGACAGCCTCACTTTGCCTGTAGGCGATCTAGATAGTTGACCAGCGCCTGTATGCGCGCGGGCTCGAAACGATCGCCCCATACCGGCATTTCCCGAGGAGTGCCATGCGTCGCAACGCTGGCTCGCCCGTCAATTATTTCGTAGACCCGTTTCCTTGGGAAAACGCCACCGTTTCGTCGCGAAATCGTCGTCAAGTCCGGCAGATTGGGTCCTTGGAGAACCGGCTCGTACCGGCCATCGCCTTTGCCACCCGGGCCGTGACAAACGGCGCAACTCCTCTCAAATTCCCGTTTGCCGATATCGATCTGGTCAGCCGGCCATGCGGCTTGCACCGCGAGAGATAGACCGAGTACGGCTACCGCGGCGGCTCTAAGATGTGCTGTTTTCATCGTCGGCCTTCCCATTAACAAGATTGACAGTCTCTTTATTATGACCATCGAATCCGCATACAGCCTAGCAAACCCGCAGCCCGTAACATCAGGAGAATCCCGTACGGCGCGCGCGAGGTCGACGCCCTTGGCGTGTCAGGTTTTGTCTGCGGTAGCGCCGCAAAGGCGTTGATAGCGCGTGACTTGGCTCGAAAGTACGCGACCTCCAGCACGTGTTCCGCGTCGACTGAAGTGGGTCCCGCATTGCAACAAGCGACCGTCAGTGCTGGTCGAAGGTGGCACGTCCACTCCACATCATGGCGCGCGTCGCGTCTTCGGGCCTGCAATAAGCGCGTGCTAAACCGGCGGTCACTGACAGCATCGAGGTCAACACGCCCATGACACACGCCATGCCGGCGACGACCACGAGCGCGGTCGCATACCGCTCGCGCAGGGGGGAGTAGCTCGCCTGAGATCTGGTATCAGCCTCACTGGCAGCGTGATCGCGGCGCCGTTCGTGAGCTCGATCCGCAATGCGTGTTCTTTCGTCCGGTACACGGCGGTGCGCGCTCGCGGCTCCGTTTGTGCTTCGCGTCTCCCAGCACGGGACGCCTGGGCGAAATTCTCCCGCAGCTCCTCTATCCATCGAGTCGTCGGGTGTGATTTACGCACTGTGAACCAAACGCTATTGTCCCAGCGCCTCGCGCATCCGCTACTTGCGGCGCAGGGCGGGGCGGAGCTTCACGCCTTCCCTTCATCGTCGTCGGCAAGCAAGAAGCGGTAGAAGCGCTCCGGAGCTTCGAGAAACCCTCGCGTGAGCCGAAAGTGCTCCGTGTCCTGATACGGAACCGGGCGAATCTGACCGCCCTCGAGTAGAAGAACGGTTGATCCCGGAAACGTCAGAAGAATGGGCGAGTGTGTCGCAACGATGAACTGGGCGCACTTGCTCGCGCTGAGGTCGTGCAGGATTCGCAGGAATGCCAACTGACGCGCCGGCGACAACGCTGCCTCTGGCTCGTCGAGCAGGTAGATGCCATCCTCGAATCGATTCTGAAACAGCGCGAGAAAGGCCTCGCCATGCGACTGCTGGTGCAGCGACTTGCCACCATACGCCCGAAAGGAACTCCCGACCTCCTCGAGGTACGTTGCGAAGTTGAAAAAGGTTTCGGCTCGCAGGAAAAATCCGTCACTAACACGCTGCCGCCACGACAGTGCCAGTGCCCGACCGAGGGCATGGCCGTCCGCCCCTTCGGCGTAGGCGTTGCTGCGCGCTCCGCCCTGCGCGCTGTAGCCGAGTGCCCAGGCGAGACCCTCGAGCAGCGTGGATTTACCAGAGCCGTTCTCTCCAACGAGAAAGATGATTGGCGAGTCGAGGGTGAGATCGAGACCGTTCTCGAGGACCGAAATCGTGAAAGGATGCGCTCCTCGGACGATGCGATCCTGGTGCAGACCGATATGCGTCAAGAAGGGACTGCCGGCCAACGGTCCTGCGATCTTCCGCGGACCGGACGATCCTTTAGCTCTGCCCACCGCGGCCGCCTATTTCCTTGCCTGGTTCGTGACTGCGAGCGTCTTAACTGCCTGCAATTTCTTTCATGGCTTCCTGGAGCACCTTGTCGGCAACGCCACGACGCTTCAGAGCATCCGCAAGGCGGCGTGCAGTATGCTGATCAAACTGAGCCTCGTCGCGCCGTAGCCCCTCGCTGATGTAGCTCTTCAGCAGCGTTTGATAGGCCGTAAACCCGCGCATCGGCGCAACGGATTTCAGCGAC
>Ga0335079_10009691_pt1 | contig 10964 bp, 16 predicted proteins | sample Lox_Sample_33_FD_206719 | JGI IMG/M metagenome (GOLD analysis project Ga0335079, IMG submission 206719) | Soil microbial communities from Loxahatchee National Wildlife Refuge, Florida, United States - Lox_Sample_3.3 | ecosystem: Environmental > Terrestrial > Soil > Wetlands | place: USA... | reverse complement strand
AGTTGACGTGCTCGGGCGAAAGCGCGTTGTCCTCGAGGATGCCGCGCATAGTATCGGTCGGAAAGGCGGTGTCCTGGATCGCGGTCGCCAGGGCGCGCGGCTGAAGCGGCCGATAGGAGATCGCGGTCATCGCGGCGACGTAGTCCGGCGAAAGCCCGGCCGCGGCCAGCAGTGACTGATAGGTCGGTAGATCGATCTGACGCCTTGAGTACATCACGCTCGCATGCATCAGGTCTGGAAGCATCGAGCGAAACTTGGCGTTGGCGTCGTAACGCGACGGCTGGGCGATGCCGGCGTAGAACAGCGGACGCAGCGCCGCATCGGTAACTTCCGCGAAGCCGGAGAGCGTGGCCAGCATCGGTCCGAGAGAATTCAGCGTGTTGAGCTTCTCGGGGAACGCGGCTTCGAACGCGGCCGACACGGCGAAGCTGCCAAGTCCGAACGCGGCGGCGTCGGCGAAAGCTTCGCTGGCGATGTCCTTCCAGTCGGACGGCTTGATGTTGGTCTTGCCCTCAAGCGAGTGCTGGGCTGCGGTAAAAGCGGCGTTGGCAAAAGCGCCGAGAGGAAGCTTAAGATCAGCAACGATGCCACCACCGTTTTGACTGACCGCAGTAGCGAAGGCGGTCACTATTGGTCTCAGCTGTATAGAGACCTTATCGAGTAGCGGAGTGGCTATTTTCAGCCCACCCTCGACGACGTTGCCTAGGAGGTTAGCGACCTTATCGCTACCCTTCGGATCGAAGATGAGGAGTAGGGTCGCGTAAATCGCGACGATCTCAAGTATGGCACCCAGAATGGCTGGCATGAGCCTGCGCCCCTATAGCTTCACATGTGGGGTTTTGCTACATCCTGTTTAGTAATGGACTCCAAGTTCTGCACGAAGTGTGGCCAGGTCCTCAATAAGCCGGCTCTGCGTCGGAAGCGAAGCTTCAGCGAGCATGTGTTCTTCGCGGTCGCTGCGATCTCGCTCGTGTTAGTGGCCAAGGTGTGTTGGATCGTCATCAGTCTCTTCTCACCCTAAAATCTGACCTAACTGCGAGTCGATGAGACCCTGGCTTACTAGGTACTCGGCCATCGCCTTAACCTTTGCGTCGCTGGCCGGATCGGGCGTAAGGCTGTCCGCGATTCTCTTGAGCTGCTCGACCACGCCGTCGAGGTCGAGAGCCTTGTTTTCCTCCAGCCACGTGACGAACTGATTCACTAGGTCGGTGAGCTGAGTACAGGTCACCGGATCGCTCTGCTTCAGCGCCTCGAGCGCCTGTACGACGGCGGTAAGATCTGGCGATGCCGGCGAGCCCGGAATCGCGCCGGCGAGCTGCGCTGGTAGAGCGGCGACGGCGCCGGCGATCGTTACCAGCTCGGCCAGGATCTGAGCGCAGCACTCGGCCGATGGAGCCGAGCCGCCTTGCGCCGTCAACTTGTTTAACTGGTCGATGATCGCCTGCAGGTTGGTCTGGGTCGCCTCGCAGCAGTCCATGAATTCGTCGCCAGGCCCCTGGCCCGCTCCAGGGCTGTATGGCGGCTTACCAACTGGCGGCGGTAGCGGTCCCAGGTTAGCCGAGAGCCATTCGCCGTAGCGCTGCTTGACCTGTCCGCGCATCAGTTGGTGGAGCTGCTGGATGCTGGTGGCCGTGGTAGGCACCTGCGTCCAGTTAAGCATCTGGCCGGAGTTGATGAAGTCGATGATCTGTTGGTTGGTCGGAACCGCGAAGCCGTTTTGCTGCTGATACTGGTCAGCGGTTGGCAGTTGGCCGAGGCTTACTACGGCCGCATTGACCGGCTGCGTGTACGGCGCACCTGATGGCGGTGGAATGTTGCGTAGCGCGAGCACCGGAGTCGCACTCTGCCCTGTGACGTCGTGCCAGTAGCCGCCGGCCGGATTCGCGTTGGCGAGCGAGTAGAGCGAGTCGAGCAGTGAGGCCGCGAGCACTTCGAAGCTTTTCATCCCGGAAGATTCCGAGAGCACGCGGTCGGCGTGAGCACCGGAAATCAGTTGGCCGCCATAGTAGGCGGTGATCGGATCTTGAGAATGAATTAGGATCTGGCCCGCGCCCAGCGTCTTGGCGTCGTGCGGCACGCCGCTGAAGAGCGTAACCAGCCACTCGGCCAGGTTGTAGAGAAATAGGCCAGCTTGGACCAGCGCTTCGGCCTCAGGCCCGGCAAACGCAGCCGCCAGCGTGATGCCGCTCTCGAGCTCCTGTTGTCCTGGTGGCGCCGACGGTCCGGGTATCGATATGGGAACCGGTTGCGTTTCGCCGTCGCTCATGTGAGATCACCCACTCGAAACCGCGGTGCCGGGTAGCGCGGCCCAGTAGAATCCCGCGGTGACCGTGTCGCCAACGCTGCTGGTGGTCAAGTTCATCTGGTAGCCTGGCCGCAAGACCGCCAGCGGCAGTCCTAGATTGAGCTGCTGGGTGGTGATGAAGCTATTGACCCACTGGTATGAGCGAACGACGGTTGAGTAGCTTGCGTATCCGCCAAACCAAATCTGACCAGGCAGCGCGGCCACGTCGCTGACCACTGGTGTGCCCTGGCCGGCGAGCGTGCCGAGCGGTCCTTTCTCGATGATCCAGAATTCGCTGCCACCACCGGACGCCGCGTTGAACGAAATCGAGTAGACCCAAAGACTCGACCCATCCGTGGCGTCATTGTAGAGGCCGATGAACGGATAAACCGCGCCACCAAGGTTGTCGATGTAACCGCCGGTCGCGCACAGCCTTACGTACCACTCTGGCAGCGGCCTGATTACCGTGCCTTTCATGGTGGTTGTGCTAGAGCCCGCGTTCTAGTCGGTACTTATCGAACGGGGGAATCGAGGTGTCGAGCAGCTCGTCGGCAGGCACAGCTTCCCACACCAAGCTGAGAGATAGGGTCACGTTGACCGCCTTGGTGGTGAAGACCAGCGCCCAATTCGGCGAGATGATAGCCAGTGGCATTTTACCCGTCATTATCCAGGGCACCGTAGCTCCCACCAATATTTGCCAGTCGGGAGTCAGCGCGGTCGCGCTAGTCCCGGCGTAGATCTGCCCGGCGTGCACGGCTTGACCGGTCCAAATCGGCGCAAGGACCGCACCTGAGGCGCTACCCACCGGGACTCCCTTGACAGCTGCCATGAACATGCTGAGAGAACTAACGTTGAATTCGTGGAGCGTCCGAAGCACGAGCACATCAGGTCCGGGTGAGTTGTTGTACAGCGAGACGTAGGAGTATTGAGCGGCTACGGCAGCTTGACTGACCTGGCCGCGCATTCCTCTCTGCGCCCACTGAGCTAAGTGGAACATTGCGTATCCTACGGCAGCGTGTTGAGACCGCGGCGCAGCCCGACCGTGGCGAAAGAGCCAACCTTGTTCAGCGTGCAGGCGGTGGTGGTGGCCTTGCCGGTGATCTCGATGATCTTGCCGGTTGGGTACCAGATCGAGCCTGAGTCAGCTCCCAGAAATTCGAACGGCACCTGAATGGTCGCGTTGTTCACCAGCAGGCCGGTATTGACCGTATAGGTGCCGATGTCGGCCCCGCCGTTGAAGCGCCACGCGATCACCAGCGCGGCCGATGCGGTCGCACCCATCAGGAAACTCAGACTGCCGCGGAGGATTGGATAGTAAGAGCCTGGCGAAAGCGCGGCGAATGCCGTCGTGGTGGTGATACCGAGCACTTCGGAGCCGGCGGTCAAGGTCACGTCAGCAGCGGGCGTGAACTGAGCGTCTAGCGGCATCTCATTGTCTATGCCAACTATGTTTCCCATCTTAGTTCCCCTGCGCCGGTGTAGTGGGTAGCGCGGCGCTACGGTCCAGAAGTGGTCTGCGTGCCGAGGTAGACCAGGTCGTACCAACCCTCTTCCGCGGTGTCCGCGGCGGTTGCGAAGATTTCGGTCTGAGGTGGTACGTTCTGATAGAACTGGAGCCACTGGCCCCATCCCATGCGAGTCGGAAAGCCCTGCTGGAAGCCGCGCTGATTGACTGGGTCGAGCTGATCGTAAGACTGCACCGCTACTCCGCCTGGACGCCACAGCGGCTGCATCGCGGGAAACATGCGGAAGAACAGCGCGGTGGCTGAGAAGACCCGCGCGCCGATCAGGCCGTAGAGTCCAGCTGGCAGAGCCTGATCGAAGGTCGGTTGGACTTGCGTCCAGCCACCGGCGGTAAGCGTGGTGGCGGCGGTCCAGTGAACCGAAAAGAAGCGACCCGGCATCGTCGGGTTGCCACCGAGGCCAGGCGGATTGAGTGCGACGGGAATCGGCGTCAGCGTACCGTCGCTCACCAGCACCGCGACGTACTCGGTCTCGGCGCCACCGGAGTTCTGTGTGCAGAAGATGTCGAATTCCTCGGTGGGCCGCAACGGAATAGGCGCCATCGAGAAGTCCCAGATCCGCGGCGGTGACTCGAAAGCCGCACCGCGGTTGTTGGGAGAGAGCGCAGGATAGGGGAACGGCAACATGCTCGGCGCCTGGCCGCGGACGTGAACCAGGTGAGCGCCCACTCCCATCACGGCCTGTAGGTATGGCAGCGTCGGCGAGACCTGCATGCCGTTATTGAGCTTGGGCAGTACGTTGTCGACAGCCGAGTAGGTCAGCTGCTGAAACGTGTTCGCGCCCGACGTGGCGATCGAGCTGGTAAACAGTTCGAGGTGAAACATTGAGCTAGCCTCCGTGTGGCTTCGCGCGTTGAGCTCGAGTCGCTATCTAGCCGCGGAACTTACCGCGCAACCTGGCCGCCTCAGTCGCCTGCTGCACCGCGCGCTGTAGGTTCTGCTGCAAATTGCCGCGCGGCGGGAGATTGGCGGCGATCTGTTGCAGTGCCGGGATAACCTGCTGAGCCGCGTTGGCGTACTTGGGCGCACCCTTGTTGGTGATGCCCTGCTGATAAAGCGTGGGGCCTTGGGTCGACACCAGCGTGGCCACCTGCTGTGGATTGACGCGCGCCAGGCCCGCCTGGAATGCCGCGGTGCCGGCGTTATTGAGATTGGCCAGCCAGACGTCGGCAGCCGCCGACGCGGCGGCGAAGGGATCGCGCTTCGCCATCAGGTAGTTGGTTGCCCACTTGGTGCCCTTGGCGGAGGCGCCGGCAACGTAATTAGCCGCGGCCTGCTGAGGACTGACCTTCTGACCGATTTGGAAAGTGGTAGGAATTGCCATCGCTCTCAACCTCGTGTGGTGGTCAACATGAATCGACCTATATATAGTGATATGCATAGGCGAACATAAGGAGTAAGTCAAGCATGGGCGGCAGGCTGTACACTCAACGCGAATGGCGCTTGCTGAGCTGGTGGCTGGCCACGTTTCATCCCAATGCCGAGATCTGGATGAATCTGAGAGTCGGACCTACGGCGCCAATTGTCGGCGCGACGCAGATGACGCGCGCCCTCGAGAATCTCTCGCGCGTGCGTAATCGCTGGGTTGACGCGCTGTTCTTGGAAGACGGCGAGCTCAACCTGGTCGAGGCCAAGTTGCAGCCCGACCCCGGCATATTCAGCCAGCTAATTCACTACGCGCGCAAGCTGAGAATCGATCCTGCGTGGTCGGAGTACGCGGAGACGCCACTTAACTTGATCGCGCTGGTCTACCACAACGACGAATCGGTCGCACAGGAAGCGCCCTGGTACGGCGTTCGCTGGGTCGTCTACCAACCGGTGATGCAGGATTTCGTTCCCGCGGGTATCGTGGGCAACGCAGCTGCCGCTATCGGCGCCAACCTACCGAGTGATTGGCCATCACGGGTCTCGTGGCTGACCAAGAAGCCACTTGCGGTCTCATCCTGAGCCTGCTCGTGGGAAGAAGTATGGATAGGACCGCATGAATCTTTTTTATCCATATAAATTTCACCTGTAGTATTAAAAGTTGCGGCGCCGCATCTTTTTTCACTCCAGGCGTTTCGACGATACTTTGCCGAGCGTGGCACTGCCGTTTGACTGGGCGCGCGCCTAGTGGTACGTAAGTGCCATGACACTACATGCGGCGGTACACGAGATGCTGGCGCGGCCCGAGTACCTGGCGGTCCTGCCGGCCGGGAAGGTGATCTCCCTGAGCCCAAGCGGCTACCTGATGGACGCGACCAAAACCACGCGCGTCTATATGCGGCTCAGGGTTCAGGATATGCTGGCGACCACCTGGGAAGTGCATACGGCAGAGCAGCTCGCCGCGCTGAGCGGCGCCAACCAGGCAGTATAGCCGAGCAGTTCAACCATGGATCGATGGTCTCAGATCGTACGCACGCGCGGTGTGGTAGAGGTTCAGGGTCATCACCAGGTCGACGTACCGCCTCTTGGTCAAGAAGCACCACATCCGCTGCAGCGCCCTGGTGTACGTCTGCTGGTGAGCCCGATTGGCGGGGTTCCCGCCACTGCCACGATCGACGTCACCAGCACCGCGGTGATCGCGATGCTCGATGGTTTTCTCAAGAGTGGAGCTCACGTCGGGAAACGACTCGACTGGCGGGCGACTGGTTTCGGCTTACGGCGCCGCGACACGCTCCACCTCAGGCCGATCGCTAGTTTACATAATCCGGACGGTGAAGCGCCATGATGAGATTTTGGTCGAAGCCAGCTGAAGTTGACCGAACTCCTTCTTATGCGAAGTTGACCGAGGCGATCATGCTTGAGTGCATGTACCAGATCAGTAGAGACGTCTACGAGTTCCATCGCATAACACACAACGACACGTACTTCGATCGCACGGTCTTTCTCCACTACATTCGGCACCTAAACCCGAGCCTCCGGATGCCTCGATGAAGCCTAGTTCTTCAGATGCGAAGTTGGGCGACGGATCGGCGTTCGTAACAAACAGGGACAGTCTCCAAGGACGACTGACGAACACCACTATGGCGGCGCCGATCCCGCCCTCTGTTCAAGGGGTGACCATGAAAAAAGAACCAGAGCGCGAAATGCGGGGAAAACGGGCATCGGGCTCGGCCGATGGGTTATTGAGGCGTCCCGAGCAGACGCCTCAAGTCGAGACACCCTTTCAACGCTGGCTCTACGACCTGGACCGCATCAGCGCCATATTCGTCGACCAAGGCGAAGAGGCCGCATGGGCACATATCGCCGAGCGCTTCCTCGAGGAGGGACTGGCGATAGGACTCAAAATTCTGTGAGGTATCGAGCGATGGTCTACAGACGGATCCATAAAACTCTACGCGATGTAGCGCTTAGGTTCGTCGAGCTGATGGCGATCGCAGCGGTCTCGGCTGCGCTAACCGCCCTGCTTGTGGGCGCACTGTGAGCGCTGAGCCTGGCACGGAGTTCGATAGTCTCTTTCAAAAGTACTGCGGTGCTCGCTGGCGGCTAGCGCGTGCGATCGCCATCGTCGAGAGCGGTCTGAATCCCTGGGCGGCCAACCCAACCACTAGTGCGGTCGGACTCATGCAGCAAACGGACTTGTTCTCAAAGCAATGGGCGTATCCCGCCACGGAAAGTACCGACTTGCGATGGCTGCCGCCGGTCCAGATACGGGCCTTTCGCAATTTCCTCCTCGCCCATGAGGGGATGGATGATGCCGAAGTCGCCGGCCGCTACAAGCTCACAGACGCTGGCTGGGAGTGTGTCCCTGACGCGGCGGCGGATTACATCGCCAAGGTCAAAGCGTATCTATGATATAGTTGAGTACCCTGCAAGTAGTTCCGGTCAATCTGGACGAGGCTAACGCTTTCGTGCGCCAGCACCACCGTCATCACGCACCGGTTCCGGGCGCAAAGTTTTGTGTTGGCGTGTCGGACGGAGAGAAAATCGTGGGGGTTGCGATCGTTCGCATTCTTCGTTCCGTCCGTGCAGGCCCGGTTAGTCACACGCCAGCACGCCCCATAAACCATCCGACTCAAACTAAACTGCGATGGGAGGCCGGGGAATTAACTATATAATTCCCAAGTGTTTCATGCTGCTCGATAATCGAGAGCTATCCGAAGCGGGAAGACGTCGTAAGAAGTATGCCCAGATCTGCGCTGTCAGAGAAAAGCTCGACAGACTCAAGCCGGCTGACACGCTGTGGAAGCGCAACAAGTATTGGCTGCTGCTGGGTAAGCTCAAGCGCCTGGAGCGTGAGCTTACCCAGCTGTCACTACCGCTAAGGTGAAGCAAAGAGGTTGCCAGAGCACAAGTTGAGCGCCGCGGTGGTGGTGGAGATGGGATGCGGGGCGCTGGTTGCTGTTCAGACGTTAGGGCAGTTCGTGATTTCTCTCTCTCTCTTTCGGCGCAGCCTTACCCACCCTAGGCGGGGAAGGACCGCAGCCGTTCCGGCTGCGGGCTGTGAGGGGTCATGATGGGCGAAGCCCGTACCTTTTGGCGGCCGGGTCCCGGCCGCTGTCTGAAACTCCTGTGCGAGAGCACATGGCTTGGGCGAGCCGAGCGCGGGACTGCGGAGCGCGGAGCGCAGCGTAGCGCGAGCAGAGGGCTCCCGCGCCGCGCGAGGAGCGCAGCGACGGAGCGCGGGTCGAGGCGAGCCGGATTGCTCTCGGCAACCAGGATGCGAAGCGCGGCCGTCTGGCCGCTCGGGGGTGCGCGAGGGGCTCAAAATGGAGCAAAAAGCTACTATCAGTAGTGGGGGGTTGCGGCGTCCGCCTTTGCTGACTGCCAAGGAGCTGGCGGAGCTGTTGCGCGTCGACGTCTCTACACTCTACAGCATGGCTCGCAGCGGCAAGATTCCGGGAGCTTTCCGCGTTGGCTCTTACTGGAGATTCGACGTATCGAAGATCGCCGCATGGATGCGAGCAGTTGGGAATGTAACCACAAGAGCCTAGTGGTCGTGATCCTTAGGGCTCAGTGCACAGATACAAGCCGGCCATGGTTCCAGCAATCGCGCCAGCGCCTACGGCGACTGGCACTTGCCACAGCTGAGTATTTGACCCGCTGGGCTTGGGCCCGAGCTGATGTTCGGCTTCCGCTTTCGCCATGCCGATGTTCGTGGCGAGCACCGTGACGACTCCACCCAGCGCCGCGGTTCCAATTGTGTAGGGGATGACGCATCGAGCCTGAGCGCATCCGCTAAGTAGCAGCACCAGGGCAAGAGCGATACGTCTCACACCTCTCATCCGCTTCATACCTCTCAACCTGGAGGCAATCCTGTTCCAGGGGACAGTAGTTGTGGCGCCTTTGCGGTAGGGCTGATCACCGCGGCCCATCGCGCCAGTAGTGCGTCGGCCTGCTTGGTGTCGACGCCGAGCGACGCGAGCTGCGCACGCGCAAGGTCTACCGTAATTAATGTCTGCTTGAGCTGGGATTCGATTGCGCTTACCCGATCGGTAAGGACCTTGGCGTCTTCCGGGCTGAGCAGCTGGCCGTAAACCATACGCATGCGCCCTGCCCTCAGCGCCGATTGCACTGACACGATCGAAGCGATCAGCGTGGGATCCAGGCCAATCAGTGCGAGAGCCGCGGTGAGACCCTCTTCGTCGATCGTACCGGCCTGGTAGCGAGAGATGGCGGTACGGGTGTTATTGCGCTGCCGCTCCACCTCGAGCTTGTGTTCCTCTGACTGGGCGCGCTTGAGCGCCGCGACCGAGGCCTTAGTCTCGGCCAGGGTGATCTTGAGCGAGGCCAGCCAGGACTGCACGCCCGCGGCTTCGAGCTGCTGCTCGCCCATCGCGGGTGTCATGCCACCAGTCGCGACCAGGCTAGTAATTTGCTGCTCGACTTCTTTGGCCAGCAGCAGCCGCCGCTGCAGAAGCGCGCGGCTCTTGGCGAGCTGCTTGGCCGTATCCGACCATTCAACACTGCTGAGCACTTCGTCGAGCTCGCTATCGCTCATCACGCCCTGGCCGTAGGCGGTGAGAGCTTCGCTGATGTAGGAATTGCGCACGTTGCGGGTCGAGTTACGCTCGAGCACCTCGAGGTAGAAATTGACGTGCTCGGGTGACAGCGCGTTGTCCTCGAGAATTTCGCGCATAGTATCGGTCGGAAAGGCGGTGTCCTGGATCGCGGTCGCCAGGGCGCGCGGCTGAAGCGGCCGATAGGAGATCGCGGTCATCGCGGCGACGTAGTCCGGTGAGAGCCCGGCCGCGGCCAGCAGTGACTGATAGGTCGGCAGATCGATCTGACGCCTCGAGTACATCACGCTCGCATGCATCAGGTCGGGAAGCATCGAGCGGAACTTGGCGTTGGCGTCGTAGCGCGATGGCTGTGCGATGCCGGCGTAGAACAGCGGCCGTAGCGCCGCTTCGGTAACTTCCGCGAAGCCGGAGAGCGTGGCCAGCATCGGCCCGAGCGAATTCAGCGTATTTAGCTTCTCGGGGAACGCGGCTTCGAATGCGGCCGATACGACGAAGGAACCGAGACCGAACGCGGCGGCGTCGGCGAAAGCTTCGCTGGCTATGTCCTTCCAGTCGGAGGGCTTGATGTCGGTCTTGCCCTCGAGCGAGTGCTGAGCCGCGGTAAAAGCCGCCTTCGCGAAGTCGCCGAGAGGTACCTTAAGGTCTTCTGCTATAGGACCACCGTGGGATTGAATTGCGGAGATGAAAGCCTGAACTATAGCTTCAAGCGAGCCGGCAACGTCGTGCAGCACTGGAGTCGCAATGTCGAGGGCGCCGCTAACTAGGTTCGTGATGAACACCGCAGCGCCTTTGCGCCCTTCCTTGGTGAAGAGTATTAGTGCGCCGCTTAGCACTCCGATTAGGGCGATTATCGCTGGTATCATTTCGCGCCTCGATGTAGGCTAGTCGCTGTATGGAAGCGATACTGTTCAACGTGGTTGTTCCGCTCGCTTTTCTGCTGTCGGTAGGCTTCTTTGCGATCTACGTGCCGGTCAAGATTGTTAAGTGGTTCTGGCACCACTGACCTGCGGCTAGGACCGGATGATTTGAGCGACGGCAGGGTCAACTAGACCCTGCTCTTCTAGCCACTCAACCAAGCTCTTGACCTTGGCGTCGTTCGTGGCGTCAGGCGTAAGTTCGTCGGCGATTCTCTTGAGCTGCTCGACCACGCCGTCGAGGTCGAGAGCCTTGTTTTCCTCCAGCCACGTGACGAACTGATTCACTAGGTCGGTG
>Ga0335079_10009689_pt1 | contig 10965 bp, 6 predicted proteins | sample Lox_Sample_33_FD_206719 | JGI IMG/M metagenome (GOLD analysis project Ga0335079, IMG submission 206719) | Soil microbial communities from Loxahatchee National Wildlife Refuge, Florida, United States - Lox_Sample_3.3 | ecosystem: Environmental > Terrestrial > Soil > Wetlands | place: USA: Florida... | reverse complement strand
GCCGAGCAGGTAAACATGATGATGGGTATCCTGTTTTGACCATGAAAGCGCGCGCTCACCTTCGTCTCTTAATCGCCCTGCTGCTGGCCAGTGCCGCCGCTCGCGCCCAGCAGGTCACTGTCACCGCCCGCGTGGCTTGGATCAACGGTGCTGCGGCGCACCAGGAAAACAGCGAGCACGAAAAGCATCGGAAGCCTGCCAAGAACGGCGTTGTCGTGTGGCTGGTGCCCATCGGCGCTCCCGCCCCGCGCATTCTTCCCGCCAGCCTGCCCCATCCGCGCCTGGTGCAGAAGAACAAGAGCTTCCAGCCCCATCTTCTGGTGGTGCCGGTGGGGTCGCTGGTCGAGTTTCCCAATCGCGATCCCTTCTTTCACAATGTTTTTTCTTTATTTGAGGGCAAGCGCTTCGACCTCGGCCTGTACGAGGCCGGCAGCACCCGCGACGTGCTCTTCGATAAGCCCGGCGTCTCTTACATTTTCTGCAACATTCACGCCGAGATGAGCGCGGTCGTAATCGCGCTGCAGACGCCCTATTACGCCATCTCCGATTTGCGCGGCCAGATCGCCATCCCTCTCGTGCCCGCCGGACACTACACCATGCACGTGTGGTATGAAGCGGCCCTGCCGGAAACTTTGAACTCGCTCGCGCGCGAAGTCACCGTATCGGAAGGAAACCCTACTCTCGGACTTCTAGGCCTGCCCACGCCGGGCGCGCCCGCCACTCATCTCGACAAGTACGGCCAGGAATACAACCCCTCCTCGCCCATCAACCCGGCCTACCAGCAACCATAGCGATTGTCCTTCGTGGTACTTCGTGTCCTTCGTGGTCCAATGTTTTCCTTCGTGAACCTTCGTGCCCTTCGCGGTGCAACGATTTCTTTCCTGAGACTTGGCGCCCTTCGGGTGGCAGCCCCGACGCCAATTCTGGCGTGACGATGTGTTCCCGCGGAAACATTAGTGCAAATCGCTCTAAGGTTCCGCGCGCAACACCCGGCGCGCCACGTGAGTTTGCAGATTCGGCCCTCAACGTAGAAAATCAATCGCTTATGACTACGCCTCATCTTGCGTTCCTTTTTCCCGGCCAGGGCTCGCAGTCCGTTGGCATGGGCAAAGAGCTGGCGGAAAAGTTCTCCATCGCCCGCCACACCTTCGACGAAGCCGACGCCGCTCTGGGCTACAAGCTCTCCCAGGTTTGCTTCGAGGGGCCGGAAGACCAGCTCCGCCTGACCGAGATCACTCAGCCGGCGATCCTCGCAGTGTCAGTCGCGGCCTATCGCGTGCTCGCGGAGAAGGGCCTCAAGCCCGCGTTCGCCGCCGGGCACAGCCTGGGCGAGTATTCGGCGCACGTGGCCGCGGGTACGATAGCCTTTGCCGACGCGCTGCGCACCGTTCGCCAGCGCGGCAAGTACATGCAGCAGGCTGTGCCCGTGGGCGTGGGCGCCATGGCGGCCATCCTTGGCATGGAGCCGCAAAAGGTCGCCGCCCTCTGCCATGAGGCGGCTCAGGGAGAAGTCTGCGGAATGGCCAACATCAACTCGCCGGAACAGATTGTGATCTCAGGCCAGGCCGCCGCGATTGAGCGCGCGGTTGCGCTGGCCACAGAACGCGGCGCCAGGAAGGCCAAGCTGCTGCCGGTGAGCGCGCCCTTTCATTGCTCGCTGATGAAGCCCGCCCAAGAGCGCCTGGCCGCTGATCTGGCGGCGCTGACCTTCAGCAATCCCGCCGTACCGGTGGCTTGCAACGTGGACGCCGCTTTACTCACTGAAGGTGAGAGCAGCCGCGACGCACTCATCCGCCAGGTCACCGGCTCGGTGAAGTGGGAGCAGTGCGTGCGCCTGCTGATCGCGCAGGGCGTGAGCACCTTCGTGGAAGTTGGACCGGGCAAAGTCTTGTGGGGACTGATGCGCCAGATTGACCGCTCGAAGACCAGCCTCTATGCCGGTGATGAAGCGACCATCCAGAAGGCGCTGGAGCAGGCTGCGGCCGTGAGCGCCTGAGGCGCTGCGTTTAAGCCCGTTTCATTTTGCCGGTGCAGGCTCTGCTGCCGGCGGTTGCGGCGTGGCCGGCGCCGGAGGCGCAGGCAAAGATGGGATCGCCGTCGCCGGCGGCGCGGGAGCGGGGGCGGCCAGGGTCTGCTTCACCGAATCAGAAAGCTTGTCAGCATTGGCCAGCAGCAAACTCACCTCCCACATCTCGCTCTCGCTGAGTGATGCTTTGAAGCCGGGCATGCCGGTGAGGCGAATGCCGTTTGAGACCTTCCAATAGGTTTCGCCGGGCGGGTCGTCGGTCACGCCCTTGCCGCGGAACAGCTGCGGCGGCTTGGGAAACATTCCCTTGGCAATGGAGGTCATCTCGCCGCCGGGCAGGCCGTGGCAGACGGAGCAGTGCTTCTGGTATAGCGGCGCGCCCGCCAGGTAGGTGGCCTCGTCGGCGGGAATGGGAACTGACTTGGGCATTTCGCGCTCCATGCGCGCATGCAGGGCGCCGCTCGCCAGAGCGCGCTCGAAGGGTAGCGCGCCGCCGGCGGTCGAGACCGGCGCACGTCCGCTGGCGAAATAGGCGAGAACCGCAAGAGGAATAGTGATCAGTCCGATGACAAAACCCCAAAGGAAGGCTTTCAATGGCTTTCTCCGTGGTTGCCGATTGGCATTTGCCGATCGGCAATTTTATTTACCCTCCGGCCGGCAAGGGCCGGTGAGGGTGATGAAGTCGGCGGCGCGATGAGTTAAGAGCGATCCGCGTTCAGCCGCGCAGGAATTCCAGCGTCAAACTCCAGGCCTGGCGGGCGGAGCGGGGATGATACGCGGCCCGCTCGTCGCAGAAAAAGCCGTGGCCGGCGGCAGAAAATTCAACGTTAACATAAGTCTTGCCGGCGGCGGTGAGAGCCTCCGTCACGGCTCTCCGCTTTTCGGCGGGAATGTGCTGGTCCTGGCCACCCCAGAAGAGAAGAATAGGTGACCGCATGGCGGGAGCGCGATCGAGAAAATCGCTCGCGATGCGGCCGCCATAAAACGACACCGCCGCCCGCAAGGGAAGAATGCTGTTGGCCAGGTAAGACATACTCCCGCCCAGGCAGAAACCAATGCTCGAAATTTCATCTTTGCGCACACCCGGCTGCGAGTGCAGCCAGTCGAAGGCGGCGCGCAGGTCAGCCTCTGCCCCCGGGGCAGTGATGGCCTGCATGTGCGGCATTACCGTCTGAAAATCTTCGTAGTCGCCTTCAAAGCCGGACCCGCTGCGGTGAAAAAGCTCGGGGGCAATGGCAACGAAACCGTGCAGCGCGAGACGATCGGCCAGGTTACGAATGTGCGAGTTCACGCCGAAGGCTTCCTGCAGCACGAGAATGCCGGGGCGGTCAGAGGGGTCGCCGGCGCGGGCAACGTAAGCCGACATCAGCGTGCCATCGCTGACTTTGAGATCTACCTTTTCCCGCTGGAATGGAAGGGATGCAGTCATGAGGCTCCTTGTGGCTTGCGGCTTGAGCGTTTGACAACTGGGAAGAATCGTTCCCCGGCCGCGGCTTTCGTGTTTTGCAGATCCAGATCTATCAGTTCTTAGTTCTCAGTCCACGGTTCTCACTCAGCCATTATGATGCATGGCTCATTCTTCGGGCGGCGTGAGCAGCGCGCTCGCGCTTTGGATGCCGGTAGAAATTTCAGGGATGATGCCCAGGCGCGCATAGATGGGCCGGACGGCGGCGCGCAGCGTGGGCAACTGCATAGCGAACCAAGCGGCCCCGGCGACGCAGATCATTCCCCCTACCATCAGCGTGCGCGGCGCGCCCCAGCGGTTGGCAGCCATGCCTTCGAGCAGGCTGCCGAAGGGAGTCATGCCGAGAAAGGCCATGGAATAAAAGCTCATCACCCGGCCGCGCTTGTCGTCATCCACGATGGTCTGAAGGATGGTGTTGCTGGCGGCCATCTGCTGCATCATGCCGGCGCCGGTCAGGAGCATGAGCACGAGTGACAGCCAGAGCATGCGCGACATGGAGAAGGTGATTAGCCCGGCGCCGAAAAGCGCGGCGGAAATGGGAATCACGCGGCCGAGGCCGACGACGCTTTTGCGGGCGGCGAGGAGCGTGGCGGAGATGAGCGCACCCACGCCGGCCGCGCCCATAAGGAATCCCAAGGTATGCGGGCCGCCGTGCAGCACTCCGCCCGCGAAGATGGGCATGAGTACGGTATAGGGCATGGCCACCAGGCCGGCCACGGCGAGCAGCAGCAGGACGGAGCGAATGGGAGGCGAGCCGGTGATGTAGCGCCAGCCCTCGCGCAGATCGTGCCAAACCGCTTTCGGTTGCGCGGGACGCGGCAGAGGGACGATCCGCATGGCGAGCAGCGACAGGATGACGGCGATGTAGCTGGCGCCGTCAATGAGGAAGCACCAGCCCTCGCTGGAAGCGGCAATCACCAGTCCGGCGACCGACGGGCCGATGAGGCGCGCGGCGTTGACCATGGAAGAATTCAGGGCGATGGCGTTGCCCAGGTCTTCGCGATTTTCGACCATCTGCACCACGAAGGCCTGGCGGGCCGGCATGTCGAAAGAATTGATGAAACCCTGGGCCAGGCAAAGCACGATGATTTCGGGGACGTTGATGATGCCGCCGAGCGCCAGCGCCGCCAGGGCGAAAGACTGCAGCATGGAGAGCACCTGGGTGACGACCAGGACGCGATGGCGGTCCCAGCGGTCAATCCAGACGCCGGCAAAAGGGGCGAGAAAAAAGGCGGGAATCTGGCCGGAGAAGCCGACAATGCCGAGCAGAAAGGCCGAATGGGTGAGGCGATAGACGAGCCAGCCGGTGGCGATCTTGGTCATCCAGGTGCCGATGAGCGAGATACTCTGGCCACTGAAAAAAAGACGATAGTTGCGATAGCCGAGAGCGCGCAGAGCAAATCGCCAGGCGGCGGGGGCGGGAGCTGACTGTGGATGTTGGCGGCGGGTCTTCACTTTTTAGAGTGCGGCGACGGCAAAGCAACTCAACCGGGTTTGGATGCCGCGGCCGGCGAAATGGCGACTCTTTGTGCAGCCGCCTGTATCATAGAAGGGCGGAGGGATGCGTGAGCGGTTGAAACGGGTGGTCTTGAAAACCACTGTACGGGAAACCGTACCGGGGGTTCGAATCCCTCTCCCTCCGCCAGTGCTGAGGTCCCTCGGCTACGCTCGGGATTTCGGCAGCCGGCTCCCGCTTCTCACCCCAGCGAACCAAAACCGGGTTCGCCGGGGACCCCGCTGCGCTCACGCCGGCTCAACGCCTCAAGTTCGAATCCCTCTCCCTCCGCCAGTTTTTCTTCACCACGAAGGGCACGAAGTATCGCGAAGGAACTCAACCCCCAGCCAGGGCTGCGATTCGGCTTGACAAGGCAAATGAGATAGGAGTATCTGGAGGGTGGGGGCGTAGCAAACGTTTGCCGCCACTGCCCGCAGGGTAGCCATTTCCGGTCGAGTTCTCTCCCGCCTTCGGACCTTCTTCCCCGCCTTTACCCCGAAGGGAAGGCGCGAGCGGGCCTCGGCTGGCTCTTTCAGCGAAGTTTCGACAGGGGGGCGCCATGAAGCGAATTTCCTACCTCGTTGCCACCACGTTTCTGTTGTTGGTAGTTTTTGCAGCCGTTCAGTTCGTCTGGGCGCAGGCTAATCGCGCCTCCGTCACCGGCACGATTACTGATCCTTCGGGAGCCTTGATTCCGGGCGTTTCCGTAACTGCCACGAACGTAGAGACCGGAGTGCCTTCGAGCACGGTGTCTAACGGCGACGGGATTTACGTGGTTCCCAACCTTCCTCCCGGCAAGTATGCGGTGGAGTTCAAGCGCGACGGATTTCAGACCCTGAAAAGAGTGGACATTACGCTGATCTCCACAGAAGTCGCACGCCTGGACGCGACTCTGCAAATCGGGGCAGTGACCACTCAGGTTACGGTTACCACCGATGCGCCGGTGCTTGATCTGGAGAAACCGACCGAAGGCACCAATATGAACGGCAAGGTCGTCACTGAGTTACCGCTCAGCATCTACGGGGGTGGGCGCTCGGTAGAGGATTTTGCGGTCGCACTCACCCCCGGTTACTCTCCTTACAGCAGCCCCTACGGCGCAGTGATCAATGGCGGGCAGTGGTTTACCAAGGATTACACGGTGGATGGGACCTCGGGAACGGCGAACGTGCAAGGCGACTCAATGGAATCCGGCCCCACGATGGAAGCGGTGGAAGAGTTGCAGGCGCAGACCAGCGGCCTGGACGCGCAAAGCGCGGTCAGCGGCGGAGGAGTGATTGCGTTCAACCTGAAGTCCGGCACCAATGCGCTTCATGGGTCGGCCTTTGTTTACGGCCACAACGAACTGCTCGATGCCAACACCTGGACCAACGACTACTTCGGCGCCGGTAAACCGGAGGAGCGCGCCTGGGATTACGGCTTCAGCCTGGGCGGGCCGATTATCAAGAATAAGACGTTCTTCTTCGGCGCGTTCGAACGTTTTCAGCAGACCGACTTCCGGCTCAACAGCGGCTCCAATTCCGTGCCCACTAGCGACTTCATGAACGGGAATTTTTCCGCTTTGCTGGGAGGAAATCTGTGCAACGGTGACAACGGTGTCGGCCTATGTGACAGTTATCCGGCAAGCGCAAACCCGACCCCGATTCCGATCACGGACACTAATGGCCAGTCTCTGCAGGCGCGCGTTGGCATGATCTACGACCAAAGCCAGACGGACGGCAATGGTAACCCCGAGCAGTTTGCCGGCAACATCATTCCAGTGGGCATGATTAGCCCAGTGGCCCAAAAGGTGCAGGGCTTCTATCAGAATTACGCGCCGCAGTTCGGCGGCATTGATAACAACAGCAGAGGATTGCTGCAGGGCGTGCCCAATCAGACGCCGAACCAGTTCGTGGTAAAACTGGATCACACTCTGCGCGATGAAGACCGCTTGTCGGCATCGTGGATTTACAATCACCGACCGGTCATCAAAGTTGACGGCGGCGGCCTATGGGAACCTGGCACTACCACGGGGGGGCCGCTTTCCAATGGCCGGTATCAGATTTATTGGTCGCATGAAATGCGGTTGAGTGAAACCCACACCTTCAGTCCGCACGTGTTGAATGTTCTCAACTTTACTTACAACCTAGATTACAACGCCAGCCGCCCCACCTCTCCTGGGAATTGGAACGAGCAGTTGGGCTTTGGGGATACGGGCGCCGACACCTTTCCCCTGATCAGCTTCCAGGACGGATCGGCGGGCCACTCTGAGACCTTCCTAGGCAATACCTGGCAAGGCAATGTATCCGGCGTGAACATCATCACCGGAGATAGCGTCACCTGGACAAAGGGAAAACACAACTTCACCTTCGGGGGGGATTTCGTGGCCCATCAGGTGAACAGCCGCTCGGGGTCGGGAGCGCTTTCCTTTGGCTTTACCTACTTGAATACGGCGGGCCCGGGCTACCCCTACGATGGCTTTGGGTATGCCAGTTTCCTGCTGGGATTAGTAGGCAATAAGGCCAGCGAGAGCGTGGCCTATAACCTCTACGGGCGGCAGAAGGGAATGTCGCTTTTCGCGCAAGACAGCTATAAGGTCACACCCAAGCTCACGCTGAGCATGGGACTACGCTGGAACTACAACTGGCGTTTTCATGAGAAGAACGGCAACTGGGCGAACTTTGATCTCAATGCGATTGACCCAAGCTTTGACACTCCCGGGACGTTGGTGTTTGCCAAGAGCGGGGATGACAGTTTTGAGAAGAACGAGTACTGGAAAAACTTCGGGCCGTCAGTGGGATTTGCCTATCAGATGCTGCCGAAAACGGTGCTGCGGGGCTCGTTCGGCCTGATCTATAACCCAGTGGGCGTGACTTTCTTCCAGGGCGTGCCGGATGGTTTTGCGCCTCAGTTGGGAGTCAACCAGAAGAATAACTTTTCGTGGGATGGCCCCGGGGGTACTGGCGTAGGACCTAATAATCTGTTTCAGGCTACGCCAAGCACGCCGCTCGGCGATGTGTTGTACAACATCTTTCCTCTGGTGAACGTTGATCCCCGGGCTCTTGAGCTGGGATACAGTGAGGCCTTTAACTTTGGCGTTCAGCAGGAACTTACGCCGAACATGAGGTTGGAAATCGGCTATGTGGGCAACCGCGGGCATCATCTGACGGATACCTCGCTGGCGTGGAACGAGGGCCCTACTTCGGAGTTCCTGCGCTTGGTGCGGAACTATAACATTGACAGCCGGTACGATGGCTGGATCTGCGATCCCGCCTCGGCAGCAGCCATCGGCGTGCCTTATCCACCGGGGACCTACGCCTTTGGCATAGGCTTCTGCGGATCGCCGCTGGCAGCCATCTCGCCCTCCCCCCAGGCGGCGGACTGGGAAGAAAACTATTGGCAATACCCGAACTTGTTGTACGCCGGCGTGCCGCTGGGGCAGAGCTTTTACGATTCCATGGTGGTGGATCTGGTCAAGCGCACGGGCCGCGGTCTGACCATGGACCTGAGTTACACCTGGTCTCGCCAGGAAGGCGATTCGTTCTCCGCCGAGCAAGATGGTGGCAATGGCTACTACACCGGTATCCAAGATTTCAGCAATATGCGGCAGGCGGCGCACGCTGTTACCGGCTATGATCTCGCGCACGTGGTCAAAGGATTCGTTGCCTACCAACTTCCCTTCGGTCGAGGGCAACGCTGGCTGGCGGGGCAGAACCGCGTGGTGAACGGAATTCTCGGCGGGTGGACTTTGACCGGTGTGGTTCTGTACAACACCGGCCAACCGTTCGAGGTCAGCGCTGCTAATCCCTATTGGCCGCTCTGGGGCGATATTTATCCGGTGTTCAATCTGAGCAATTTCTCCGGCCCCTCGGACCCGGGAAAATTCGTGCCGGTAGGGCCGAGCGGTAACGTGCCGGCAGCCAACTTTTATATGCCGCCGAGCGTGGCCAGCAATCCAGCTCCTGGGGTCCTTCCGCCCACTCCGTCTATTTCCGCGCTGCGTTGTCCCGGTCAGGCCAACGAAGATGCCAGCATTCTGAAAGATTTTCCCATGCAGGAAGGCCGTTACCGGCTCTCGTTCCGGGCGGAGTTCTATAATCTGTTCAACCGACACTACTACAACATCAATGGTTGCGCCGGCACCCGTTCTGAGATTGACACCTCGACCTTCGGCCAGGTTACTGGCGTCGCCGACAATCCCCGGCAAGGGCAGTTTGCCGTGCGTTTTGAGTTCTAGCAGAATCGGATTGGCGCTACTCAGGCGGCTTGCATATAAAATGCGAGCCGCCTCTTTTCTCGTGGTTCGGACCAACTCCCTGATTCCGGCTGGTACAACCAAACACCTAACGGCCAAGGGGCGCGGAGGCTCGAGGTTGAGACAACTTTTTCCAGTGGTGGCGCTGCTTACTTCACTAACCTGCGTGAGTGCGGCGCAGTCTGCGACCGCTTTCGCTCCGGACAAGATGCAGAACGTGCTTTACGGCGCTGCTTATTACAGCGAGTACATGCCTTATGACCGGCTGGAGCAGGACGTTGCGCTGATGCAGAAGGCCGGCATCAGCGTGGTGCGGATGGGGGAATCGAGCTGGGGCTTGTGGGAGCCGCAGGACGGCCACTTCGAATATGCCTGGATGGACCGGGTGGTGGACCGCATGCAGAAGGCGGGCATCAAGGTCATCATGGGCACGCCGACCTATTCCATTCCGGCGTGGATGTACAAAGAGCATCCCGAGATCGTGATCACCAACCTGGAAGGCAAGACCATTACTTACGGCCTGCGCCAGAACGTGGACCTGCTGGATCCGACTTACCGCTTTTACTGCCAGCGGGTGATTCGCAAGCTGGTGGAGCATTACAAGGACAATCCCACGGTCATCGGGTGGCAGATTGACAACGAGACCTCGGCCGACGAAGTGGCCAATCACGACGTACAGGCGGGTTTTGTCGAATATCTGCAGAAGAAGTTCAAGACCGTGGACGCGCTCAATAAGGACTGGGGCCTGAATTACTGGGGGCAGAGGCTGAACGACTGGACGGAGATTCCGCCGGAGCAGGGCATCATCAATCCGGGCTGGAAGCTGGAGTGGGAGCGGTACCAGCAATGGATCACCAGCGACTTTCTGGCCTGGCAGGCGGCGCTGGTCAATGAGTACAAGCGGCCCGACCAATTCATTACCCATGATCTTGCCGGGCCGCCGCGCGCGGGCGTGAACGAGCGCGACATCAGCCGGTCGCTGGATATCGTGGCGGTGAATCCTTATCACGGAACGCAGGATGATTACGACGGCATGGGATCGAGTTTTCAGGGGGACTACACGCGATCGCTGAAACAGACGAACTACCTGGTGACGGAGACCAACGCGCAGACTATCGGGTGGGATTCGAAGTCGGCGTTTCCACCGTATGACGGCCAATTGCGGCTGGATGTGTACACCCATCTTTCGAGCGGCGCCAATATGGTTGAGTACTGGCACTGGCACTCGATCCACTATGGCCAGGAAACTTACTGGAAGGGCGTGCTCTCGCATGATCTGGAGCCGAACCGCGCTTACGCGGAAGTAAGCCGCACCGCACACGAACTGCAGAATATTGGCGCCGATCTGGTGGACCTGAAGCGCAACAACCAGGTGGCGATTCTTTACAGCAACGATTCACGCTGGGGCATCAAGTTCATGCCGTTCAGCGATCACGAGGATTACGGCTCGATGCTGTCGCAGATGTACAGCGCGCTCTATCACGAGAACGTGGGCGTGGATTTTGTCTTTCCAGACAGCACGGATTTCGCGCGCTACAAAGTCATCCTGGTGCCGCCGCTCTATGTGGCCAGCGACGAACTGCTGAACCGACTGGTGGAGTATGTGCGCCATGGCGGCCATGTAGTGATGTCGCTGAAAAGCGGCTTCACCAACGAATTCGACACGGTGCGCTGGACGATGGCTCCGGGACCGCTGCGGCAGGCGGCGGGGTTTCGTTATCAGGAATTCTCGAATCTGAAGGAGCCGC
>Ga0335079_10009688_pt1 | contig 10966 bp, 10 predicted proteins | sample Lox_Sample_33_FD_206719 | JGI IMG/M metagenome (GOLD analysis project Ga0335079, IMG submission 206719) | Soil microbial communities from Loxahatchee National Wildlife Refuge, Florida, United States - Lox_Sample_3.3 | ecosystem: Environmental > Terrestrial > Soil > Wetlands | place: USA... | reverse complement strand
AGGCAATGATTATTGTCGGTCGTGCCAATGAAGTACCGAAGGAGAAGACATTGCAATCCTTAAGTGAAATGGTGATGTATATTGGGTCACAATCCAACAAAAGGAGATAAGAATGGAAGCAGGTTGGAGGACATTTCCCTGGGCATTCAAGAAGAGTTGGAATAACGTTTTTCGCTATGGAAGCTACCTCGCTATTTTTAAATTCTTAACATTGGCAGCCGGGATTGGTATTTGGATGATTCGCCATAGTTTGTGGATAGGTGGCTTGCGGTTAGCAGATTATTGGAAGCCTGCCCGTTCTTGGCTTATAAAACTTCTCAAAATTCAAGATGAACGGTGGCGACAGACGCCCGTTATTACTTGGTATAGGGGAATTTCGCTGCTTTTATATCTTTCCATTGCATTCCTGTTCCTCTTTTTTGGAGTTAAGATTTTGCTGGAAAATGGTTTTCTGAATCAAAATCTTATCTATTTGATTTTTTTCAAACCCAAATGAAGATCGTTGCATTGGCTGGCGGGGTCGGTGGCGCGAAGCTCGCACACGGACTCGCCCAAATCCTCGCGCCCGAAGATTTAACCGTCATCGTCAATACCGGCGACGACTTTGAACATCTCGGCTTATATATTTCTCCAGATCTCGATACCGTATGCTATACCTTAGCCGGACTTGCCAATCTTGAAACCGGCTGGGGACGAGACAATGAAACATGGAATGCTATTGCGAATATCGAACGACTCGGCGGGCAGACATGGTTTCATCTCGGCGACCAGGATTTGGCGACGCACATCGAGCGCACGCGGCGGGTGAAAGAAGGCCAGCCGCTTTCCACGATCGCGCGCCACTTTTGCAAAGCATGGGGAATTCATCATGTTGTCCTCCCGATGAGCGATAATCCAGTCAGAACCATTGTCGAGACGGATGAAGGCAGCTTGGCATTTCAAGAATACTTTGTTCATCGAAAATGCGAACCGCGCGTCAAAGGCTTCCGATTTGATGGCATCGAATCCGCCAAACCGGCACCCGGCATTCTCGAAGCCATTCAAGGAGCCAATGCCGTCGTGATTTGCCCATCGAATCCGTGGGTAAGCATCGCGCCCATTTTGGCGGTAGCAGGCATCCGCTCCGCCTTGGAGGTGAAAAAGGTCTGTGCCGTTTCCCCCATCATTGGCGGGCAAGCCGTCAAAGGTCCCGCTGCCAAGATGTACCGAGAGCTGGGCATTCAGCCATCCGCGCTGGCCGTTGCCAGGCATTATCAAGGTCTCGCCAGCGCCTTCGTGCTGGACGAAACGGATGCAACACTTGAAGCTGGGATCCAAGGCTTGAACATGCACCCTCTGATTACAAAAACGTTAATGGAAAACTCAGATAACCGCAGACGTTTGGCGGAAGATGTGTTAGACTTTGTGGGAACTCAGTTATGACTCTTTGGGCGATTGTCCCAGTCAAACCTTTACGGCGCGGTAAATCGAGACTCGCCGGAACCTTGTCCGAGGACGAACGGGCGGAACTCAATCGCATCTTACTTGAGCATACCATTCAGACACTTGCCGATCTAAAGGAAATTGAACAAGTCCTGGTAGTCAGCCGCGACTCGTCAGCGCTCGCGCTCGCGCGCGATCTGGGAGCGCGCACCGTGCAAGAAGACGACGGTGCGCCGAGTTTGAACACCGCCCTCAAACGCGCGACGGTCGTTGCCCAAATGTATGCCTCACGCGGCGTATTGATCGTTCCGGCGGACCTGCCGCTGCTGAATCATGATGACCTCGAAGCCTTGCTTGCGCACTCGGCGAATCCGCCGGTGGTCGTCATTGCGCCCGACCGTCATCAAAAAGGCACGAATGCCCTGCTGTTGTCGCCTGCCAACATCATTGAATATGATTTCGGCGAAGGTTCTTTTGAACGTCATTGTGCGCGTGCCAGGAAGGCCGGCGCGCGACTCGAAATCGTGAGTCTGCCTTCGCTTGAATTGGATTTGGATTTGCCCGAAGATTTGGAATTGATTCGAAAAATGGAAGCCGTCAAAGCCAAATAGCAGGCTCCATTTTTTTTGACCACCGGCAACTCTCCTGCATGCATCAGACCGCATGTCTAGGAGAGTTGCCTTATTTTCCTCAAGTATGGTGACATATCACCTCCGAGATATGGAGTTTTTACACTCCGTTTGATCCACCGAACGTTATAAAATAGATTCGTGAGGTTTGCATCAACCGTGCGGCAAATTATCCCCTAGTAGTGAGGTGCAAGATGATTGAACATCCAGATTCCCTGATCATGACCAAAAGCCAGCTCCAGACAGAATTGATGCGCTGCGAATACTGTGAAGAGAAGCCATGCCGGGAGGCTTGTCCCGCCAACTGCTCGCCGTTCGACTTTATCATGGCGGCGCGCATTGGAAACAATTCAGACATTCAGCGTGCCGCGGCGGAGATCATGCATGCCAATCCCCTGGGTGGCGTTTGCGGAATGGTGTGCCCGGATACGTTCTGCATGGCGGCTTGCAGCCGCAGAAACTTCGACGGAGCCATCAACATTCCAAAGGTTCAGGCCACGCTGGTTGAAATGGCGGAGCACGCTGGCGGCATTCCGAAATTTTCAACGCCAGCATTGAATGGCAAAAAAGTGGCCGTGATCGGCGGCGGACCAGCCGGACTCGCAGCAGCCGCGGTGTTGGCGCAGATGGGCTATACCGTTGACGTCTACGAAAGCCGCGCTCAGCTCGGCGGAATGATGAACCTGATTCCGGATCATCGCTTGGACAGGAAGGTGGTCCAATCGGATATTCATTTTCTTCTTTCACTTGGAGCGATCCGAGCTAAGACCAATGCAAAGGTCGACGATCCAAAACAATTATTGAAGCAAGGCTATGACGCGGTCTGCGTCACGGTCGGTTTATGGAAGCCGATCGAATTGGGCATTGAAAACGAAAACCTCGCGACCAAAATGGTTGACCTGCTCTCCGATCCAAGTGCATTCAGGTTCAATGAACGCGTTGCGGTTGTCGGCGGCGGAGCGACGGCAATTGATTGCGCCATCACGGCCAAGAAACGCGGCGCGAAACATGTCGAGATGTTCATGCTCGAAAAACTTTCGGAGATGCCGCTGACCGCCAAAGAGCGACAGGAGTTAATTGACTTCGATATCGAAGTCAATGGACGCATCCGCGTAACACGGATCAAGAAGAATGGAAAAGGGATTTCCGGCGTCGACACGCTGAAAGTCCAATTACCCGAAGGTCAGATCTTCAGCCCGGCGAATGTTCGGGACCTGAAAGGCACCGACGGTACGCGTGATGATTTCGATTCGATCGTCATCGCAATTGGAATGCGCTCGACTCTACCGCGCGAGCCGATGGAAGGCATCTTCTACGCAGGCGATATGATGACCGGTCCAAAAACCGTGGTTCAAGCTGTCGCATCCGGCAAGAACACCGCGCTTGAGATTGATGCGCATTTGAGGAAACAAACCAAGCCAGCCATTGAAAAGATTACCAAGTCGTACTACATGCTGCCCGGATATGATCCGCTGCCGGTTTCGCTCGCCGCCGATTTCTTTGGGCGACCGATCAAGTCACCCTATCTGCTGTCCGCTTCTCCAATGACGGATGGGTGTGAACAAATGGAAAAGGCGTACGCGGCAGGCTGGGCCGGCGCGATCATGAAGACCGCCTTCGATAATGTTCCGATTCATATTCCGGGGGAATATATGTTCACGTTCAGCCAATCCACCTATGCCAATGCTGACAACGTCTCCGGTCATCCACTGGATCGAGTCTGCCGCGAAATCCAGCAGCTTGTCAAAAAGTATCCGGATCGCCTTACCATGGCTTCGACGGGCGGGCCCGTTTCCGGTCACGATGTGAGTGACAAAGCTGGATGGCAATCCAACACGAAGAAGCTGGAGGCTGCCGGCGCGATGGGAATCGAATACTCGTTGTCTTGCCCCCAAGGCGGCGATGGAACCGAAGGAGATATTGTTTCGCAAAACGCGGCGCTCACCGCCAAGATCATTGATTGGGTGATGGAGGCCGGCGATCCGGAAATTCCCAAACTGTTCAAGCTGACGGCCGCGGTGACATCCATCGTGCCGATCCTGCGCGCCATCAAACAGGTCTTTGAAAAATATCCGAACAAGAAAGCAGGCATCACGCTCGCAAACTCATTCCCGACCCTGGCCTTCCGAACCCGTTCGCTGGATCGCGTGTGGGAAGAAGGCGTAATCGTAGGGATGAGTGGCGAAGGCGTGACACCAATTTCGAATCTAACTCTAACGCAAGCCGTACCCGAAGGCATCGCCATTTCCGGCAACGGTGGTCCGATGAACTACAAAGCGGCGATGGATTTCCTCGCCTTGGGCGTAAAGACCGTGCAATTCTGCACGCTGCCAACAAAATACGGATATGGCATCATCCATGAACTTGAGTCGGGCACGGCCTTCCTGATGCAAGAGCGTGGAATCAAATCCATGCCGGAATTGATTGGAATCGCCCAGCCGCATCCGGTCACGGACTTTATGGCGCTCACCCCCGTCAAGAAACTTTCGACCTTCAATTATGACCTCTGCGTCTCGTGTGGGAACTGCGCGCGCTGTCCATATCTGGCGATCGGCCTCGACGACAAGCGACTCCCCTCCTCCGATCCGGCACGCTGCATTGGCTGTTCGATCTGCGCAAAGAAATGTCTCGCCGGCGCGATTACCATGCGCGAACGGACTCCGCAGGAACTAGCTCTGCTCCACGAAAACTGATTGTCGAGAAAAGACGAAAGGACAAATGCAATGGCAACACGATTTGAAAATGGCATCGTTGCAACGCTTGGAAAAGAGAACAAAGTACTGGCGGACGGCTGCGTGGTCGTGGACGGCGAGAAGGTAGTGGCTGTCGCCAATTCTTCGGAAATGAAAAAACGCTATCCGAAAGCCGAGGCAGTGGATTGCAGCGGCAAAGTGGTCATGCCCGGCTTCCTCTGCACCCATCACCATTTTTATTCGACGATGGCGCGCGGCATGGCTATACCCGGAGAACCCGCCGCAAATTTTGTTGAAATCCTCGAACGGCTGTGGTGGAAGCTGGACATGGCTCTCTCGAACGAAGACATTACCCTTTCGGCCCAAATTCCATTGATCGAGTGCATCCGCAATGGAACCACCACCGTAATCGATCATCATGCCTCGCCCTCCATGCGCGACGGCTCGCTCGATTTAATTGAAGCCGCGGTGCGCCAAGCCGGCATCCGTGCCTCGCTTTGCTATGAAGTCTCGGACCGGAACATTCCCGGCGGTGGAATCCAGGAGAACGAACGCTTCATCAAAAAGGTTGGCAAGGGAGATGGCCAGATCGCTGCCATGATGGGTTTGCATGCCTCGTTCACGCTATCAGATGAGACGCTCGAGAAATGTGTGGGCATCGCGAAAGATGCGGGTGTGGGATGCCACGTCCACGTGGCGGAAGATGCTGCCGACCGCGATGATTCTGTCAAGAAATATGGGATGCCAACGGTAAACCGGTTGAACAAGATGGGCGCCTCCGGCGAGAAATCGCTTTTCATTCACTGCGTTCACATTGACGACGCGGAAATGGACATCCTTGCCGCTACAAAAACTGCGGTCGTACACAATCCTGAGTCAAACATGAACAACGCCGTCGGCGTGACCCGCGTTCTCGATTTACTGAAGAAGAAGGTTTTGGTTGGATTGGGAACGGACGGCATGGGCTCGGACATGCTGGCGCAAATGCGATGTGCATATCTCTTGCATCGGCTTGCCAATCGTGATCCGCGCGTGGCATTCCTGGAAGCACCGCAAATGCTGCTGCAAAACAATACCGAGATTTGCAGGCGGCAGTTTGGCTTGAGGTTTGGAGAGCTTGCGGAGGGCCTTCCGGCTGATCTTGCCATCATGGACTATCAGCCGCCCACGCCCATCAGCGAAGCCAACTTGCTCGGACATCTGATCTTCGGTTTGGTGGATGCAACGGTAGACACGACAGTCTGCAAAGGCAAGATTCTCATGAAGAACAAAAAGATTCTCGTCCTCGATGAGGAACGTATTGCGGCTCGTTCGCGCGAACTCGCGCCAAAAGTGTGGAAACGGTTATAGTTCAAGCGTCACGGAATGTAAACTGCCGCCCCCGAGGTTCGGGGGCGGCAGTGGTTTTCGCCGGACGCCTGCCGCATCAGACAGCCGATGCTTTTCCATCCTTGATCTTCGCCATGGCTTGCTCCAAGTGCGGATGCTGACACAAAAAACTATAGCCGAAGGGCACGGCATAAGGACACGGATTCGGTCCGGACCTTTGACACTCGGCAAAACCCGGCAATCCAATATCCGATACACAGCAATTCTCTGCCTCAAGCACGAGCTTGGATTTTGAATACGTGTTCTTGTCTGTCATGGTTGCGTTCCTTTTATTAAAGAGTATAAATCCCTTTGACCTGCCGTCCAATTGACTATTCTCCTAAATAATCCAGACAATACTCATTCCAAAGTCAACTCTCAGGTATAATGCTCGTCCATGCTTAACATATAAAGTGAGGAGCAAACAATGGAGAGAGTGGCTTTGTATTTGCAGGATTCCCACGATTTGCGCGATGGGTTGGATTACGTCAAGTATGCGGAAGAGCACGGGTTCGAAGCGGTCTGGCAGGCGGAGTCACGTCTTGTGCGCGATGCCATTGTCCCGATGGCGGCCTATGCCGCGGTCACGAACCGGATCAAAGTGGGCTCGGGCGTGATCAATAACTGGACCCGCAACATCGGTCTGCTCGCCGCAACTTTCCTGACTTTGGACGATCTCGCTCCGAATCGAATCATCTGCGGGATCGGGGCTTGGTGGGACCCATTGGCAAGCAACGTAGGCATCAAACGCCAAAAGGCAACCTTGGCAATGAAAGAAACGGTGGAAGTGATGCGCCGACTGTTGAACATGGAACGCGTCACGTTTCACGGGGAGTTTCATCACGTGGAGGGCATCGAGCTGGATGTGGTTCACGGACGACGTGAGCCGCGCCACATCCCGATCATGATCGGCGCGACGGGCGACCAGATGCTGGAGTTGACCGGCGAGATCGCAGACGGCGCGGTCCTGAATTATTGTGTCCCGCCGGAATACAACGATAAAGCCATGGAATTGCTCGAGAAGGGCTTAAAAAAATCCGGGCGCAGGCTGGGCGATTTTGATCGTCCCCAATTGATCGTTTGTTCCGTGGACCCCGATCACGATCAGGCCATCGAATATAGCAAGGAATTGCTGTGTCAGTATCTGGCGCAACAACCGCATATCGCGAAAGCGTCTGGCGTTTCGCAGGATGTAATTCAGCAAATTCAATCCATCCTGGGTTGGCCCGCGACAAAGGAACAGATTAACACGGCCAAAAACCTTGTTCCGGACGATCTGGTGCATCGCATCACGGCCTCGGGTACACCCGATGAAGCCCGCACCAAAGTGCAAGAATATAAAAAGCGCGGCTGCACTTGTCCCATCCTTTATCCCGTTGGCGGAAATTTCAAGCTGCTGATCGATACGTTTGCACAGGAGTAGTCAGATCATCGAAATAGTTCAAGCAGTTGGACTGGTCGCCTGCGATGCAGCTCCGTGGTGGGGACCGGGGCATCCTTGCATTCTTAAGAGCTATATTCTCTTTCGATCGGCATGATTTATCTAAAACTCTCAGACATGGGAGATGGTGGTGGAACACCGCGAAAGGAACTAAATTGTTTACTCATATAGTTCCGGGTTGACACAATTCGGCAAACGCTCACCTTTCAAGCCGGCAATCAAGTTCTGCGCGGCGAGATAGGACATCATGTCACGCGTATGTTTACTGGCGCTTCCCAAATGAGGCACGACCAGACAATTCTCCAATTCAAGCAGCGGATGATTCGACGGCAATGGTTCGGGCTCGGTCACATCCAACGCCGCGGCGAAGATCCGTCTCGATTTCAAGGCATCATACAAAGCGGATTGATCCACAACGCCACCGCGGGAGGTGTTGACTAGAATTGCAGTCGGTCTCATTTTCGACAAAAATTCGGCGTTGACCAAATTGTGAGTCTCCGGATTGAGCGGGACGTGCAGCGAGACAAAATCGGAATCGCGCAACAAAGTTTCAAGGTCAACAGGCGACGCATTGAAGGCTGGGCGGGCCATCGGATCATAATAGATCACTCGTAAATCAAATCCCTGTGCGCGCTTGGCAACTGCCTGACCGATTCTTCCAAAACCGATGATTCCCAGCGTCGCGCCGACCATGTCCGCGCCGAGCAAAAGCTGCGGTCCCCAGGTAATCCATTTTCCGGAGCGCACATACTTCTCGCCTTCCACCACGCGCCGCGCGGCGGCCAGCAACAATGCAAAGGTTTGATCCGCGGTTGCATCGGTCAGCACGCCGGGCGTATGGCCGACTGGAAGTTTGCGTGCCGTTGCCGCGGCGACATCCACGTTATCCACACCCACCGCCATGTTGCTGATGACTTTCATGCGCGGCGCGGCGTCCATCACAGCCGCGTCGATCTTATCGGTCAGCAATGAAACAATTCCCTCGACATGCCGGACGCGCCGGATGATTTCTTCGTGCGGCGGCGGAAGTTCTTGTTGCCAAACGTCCGCGTCGCAAAACTCACGGATCCAATCCAAACCTTTTGCAGGAATCAGGCGAGCCACAAAGACTTTAGGTTTTGCCATGCTCAAAGTATACTGCAAGCATGGATGCCGGTCGCTTCCGCACTCATAGTTTACGTGATGCAAGCATCGCACGAATCCTTGCGGCAGGGATTAATGCCGTTGAGCCAGGAAAATTGGTTTTGGACTATTTGCAGAAGGCAGATTTGCCAAAATGCAGACGCGTCTTTTTATTGGGAATCGGCAAAGCATCCGTCGCGATGACTCAAGCCTCAGCGGAATTCTTTAGCGATTTTAGCAAAGCGCTCATCATTACCAAACACGCTCCTTCTCAAGCCCGCCAGCGGATGACCGTCTTGGAAGGCGGGCATCCCCTCCCTGACAAGCGCAGCATCGCCGCAGGACAATCCTCCGTGGACTTTGTTTCCAACCTTGAAGAAAATGACCTACTGGTCTGCCTGATCTCCGGCGGAGGCTCGGCACTGGTCACCGCGCCGAACGCCGGAATAACCCTGGAAGATATTCAGGCGCAAACAACAAAACTTCTTGCGAACGGTTCGACGATCCAGCAGATCAACGCTTTGCGCCAAAAAATGGATCACATTAAAGGCGGTGGATTGGTGCGCGCAACCAAGGCGAAGGTCATCAGCCTAATCTTATCGGACGTGATCGGCAATTCCCTGGAAACGATCGCATCCGGTTTAACGGTTGACCCAGCCTTGGGCCAACGCGTGCAAAATGTCATCGTCGGTGATATTCGAGTCGCGGCGCAGGCCGCGCAAAGACAAGCCGCCGTCGAAGGATTTGCTTCCGAAATTCTGGGTCTGCAAATCCAAAGTGAAGTGAGGGAAGCCGGATCGCGGCTCGCAAAACGCTTGAAAAAGGAAAGGCAAAACGGAAAATCGCCCTTCTGTTTGATTGCCGGCGGCGAGACAACGGTCACGGTAAAAGGCAACGGCACAGGCGGACGGAATCAGGAACTGGCATTAGCCGCTGTCGATGAATTAGGTGGCATCGAAGATATTTTGTTTGTGTCGCTTGCTACCGACGGCGACGATGGTCCGACCGACGCAGCAGGCGCGGTCGTAAACGGTGAGACACGTCGGCGCGCGCAAAAGCTCGGAATGTCGGCGTCTGATTACCTGGCGCGCAATGACGCATACAATTTTTTTGATCCGCTGAGCGACTTGATTCAATGCGGTTACACCGGGACCAATGTCAATGATCTCATTTTCCTGATCGGGTTTTGATACAATAGCACTATGAAAACGAAACAGCCCAATTCGAATATGTGTTTCATCTGCGGCGTTGCAAATCCCGTCGGCTTGCATTTGCACATTTATGAAACCGAACCGGGAGTAGTCGAATCGACCTACACGGCACCCGACCACTTTCAAGGTTACCCCGGCGTCCTGCACGGCGGAATTGTGGCGGCACTGCTCGACGAGCTCAGCGGGCGAGCCCACATGGGCAGCGATCCGGTGCGTCCGCGTTTCATGTTCACCGGCAAATTGGAAGTGAAGTATCGTAAGAATGTGCCGGTCGGCAGGCCGCTGAAAATCATCGGCAGGGCCGGAAAACTCCGAAGTAAGATGGCGGAAAGCTGGGCCGGCATTTACGATCCGGAAACCAACGAACTGCTCGCGGAAGCGAACGCGCTGCACATCAATGTGCCGGAGGACCAATTTGACCTCTCCATGCTTCCGCAACTGGGCTGGAGAGTTTATCCAGACGACTGATCTCCATGGCGGACAGGTATCTTGTATAATAAAGACGCCTGTTCTCCTTCGGGAGCAAACCATGATTACCAAGTATCATCGTCCTCAATCACTAGATGAAGCCTTGAAGTTGTTGGCGCGACCCAACACATTACCGCTCGGCGGCGGAACCCTCCTTTCTCATTCCAAAACGGATTCCGTCGAGGTGGTGGACCTGCAAGCCCTCGGCTTGAGCTCGATCAAGAAGACTGGTAACAATCTGGACATCGGCGCGACCGCGACCCTCCAACAGCTGCTCGAAGATGCGAACTGTCCGGAGGCCGTGAAAACAGCACTAAGACTCGAGGCGCCGCTCAACCTCCGCAACGCGGCCACAGTGGCGGGGACTATCGTTTCCTGTGACGGGAGGTCCACTTTTGTTACTGCATTGCTGGCCTTGGATGCAAAACTCGACATCCAGAATTCCGGAAACGCCAATCGTATGCCAGCGTCAGGAAACCAAATCACAGTCCCGAATTCACCGGAAATGAATATCGGCGGCTACCTGCCCCTCCGCCCGCGCGGGCTCATCACATCGATTTCCATACCGGCAAATGTAAAGGTTGCTTTCGACTCTGTCTCGCGCACACCTGC
>Ga0335079_10009686_pt1 | contig 10968 bp, 8 predicted proteins | sample Lox_Sample_33_FD_206719 | JGI IMG/M metagenome (GOLD analysis project Ga0335079, IMG submission 206719) | Soil microbial communities from Loxahatchee National Wildlife Refuge, Florida, United States - Lox_Sample_3.3 | ecosystem: Environmental > Terrestrial > Soil > Wetlands | place: USA: Florida... | reverse complement strand
CGGCTACATCATGGTCGGTTTCACCGAACGTAAGCAGGGCCTCCACGACATGATCGCCGGCACGCTTGTGCCGAGAAGGTAGATCCTTTCACCGTGCTCGTGCCCACGAAGTTATATTTCCACCACAGGCATGTTAACCACCTCGATACTTGACAACATGTGTCATACTTTAAGGTCGGCGTTCGCGCCATGTATGCTCACAACTCCTTGCAAATCAATGGCGTAACTTTCAATTTTCCAGCGATTGCAGCCCCGGTCGTCTAATACGCCAGGAATATTTTTAGCGAACAAAAAGAAAAGAAATCGTCAATTACCGCAGCCGCATGCTCTCCGCCTCCCACTTCTCCAGTTCCATTGAGATAGGCTCCGGCTAACCCCTTTAGTTTCATGCGCAAAAACGGTGGTCCGCCTTCGGTAATGTAGGCAGGAATGACAATATCCAGCGTTCCACGTGGAGCCGTGAGTGCGCGCAAATGTGTCACCGCTGCCCCAGGCAGGAGTCCCGCGCCCCACGAGCCGCGGACCGGCGCGATGGGTCATTCAACCCTCCCGCTTTCCTTTAAACTTAAAGACAACATGCCTCTAAACTAAAAACAACATGCCTCTCCCCGTGATCCGCTTGCGCCGCTGGTTTGCTGCGATTGCGATTCTGATGATCGCGACCGTGGCTGGCATGTACCTGTATGCGCGCTGGCGCGTGAGCAAGGCCGTGCACGAGGTCCCCCAGAAAATCGGGCTCGACATTCAACAGACCGCCGAAGGTTTTTCGATCTCCAAGTCCGAGCAGGGACGAACGGAATTCACCGTAAGTGCTTCGAAGGCAGTTCAGTTCAAAGAAGGCGGCCGCGCCCAGCTGCAGAACGTCAGGATTGTCGTCTACGGCAAGGACTCCAGCCGCTTCGACCGCATCGCCGGAGACGATTTCGAGTATGACCCCAAATCCGGCAACGTGACTGCCAAGGGCAGGGTGCTCGTGGACCTCGAAGCGAATCCCGAGGGCGTAAAGGGCGCCGACCAGGCGCCTCCCACCGACACGGGGAAGCCAATGCATCTGGAGAGCGACGGGCTCGTTTTCAATAAAGATACGGGCAACGCATTTTCCAATGGCGAAGTGACGTTCGAAACGCCCGATGCATCGGGCTCGGCCCTGGGTATGAACTATGTAGCTAAGACGGGCACAATGACCCTGCATTCCTCCGTGAAGATAGCCGTCCGCCGGCCGCAAATGGTTCAGTTGACCGCGGAGCATGGTGTCATTACCAAAGGGCCGATCGAGATTGCTCTCGATAGGGTCCATCTTAGCCGCGAGAATCAGCAACTCCACTCCGATCGGGCCACGTTCTTTTTGCGCCGGGACAATACCATCGAGCGCATTCGTGCCGAAGGGAATGTCGAGGGCGAAGTCCGTGGAAAGGCGCTGACCCAGGCCCGAGCCGACCGCGCCGATCTGCTGCTTTCGGGAACGAAGAATGAGTTGACCTCGGCGCTATTGAGTGGGAGCGTCCATCTTGAAACGTACGGCTCATCGCCGGCACAGGCAGACGCTGGGCGGGCGCTGTTGTACTTCAGCGCAAATCAGCTTGAGAAGGTGCACGCGGAAGATGGAGTGCGGCTTGTCCAGAGCCAGAAACCGAAGAGCCCTCCGCCCGATGCGGGCGATGGAGAGAACGCAAGGGCGAGAAGCGCGAAAGACCTGTCCGGTCACTCTGCGGCCCCGCCTTCCCCCACGATCGGGAATGCGCAACAGTGGGAGATGACGGCTCCGGCAATGGATTTTGTGGTCAATAAAGGCAGCCAATTGGAATCGGCGGCCACCAGCGGTCCACCCCAGATCGTAATCACGCAGCCCGGCACAAAACAGAAAACCGTGGTGACAGCGGTCCAATTCATAGCGAAGTTTACGGGAAAGAACCGCATCGACGTCCTGCGCGGCGAGCCGGATGCGGAGATCGTCAGCAGCAGTCCGGGGCAGCTCGACCGGACCACGGCCAGCCGGACTCTTGATGTTCTATTTGCTCCGGAAGGTGGTATTTCGACAATTACCCAGTCGGGCGGTCTGACCTACGTCAGTGGAACTCAGAAAGCCTGGGCACAGAAAGGAACGTATACGGCGGCCGACCAGATGTTGATACTCAACGGGTCTCCGCGGGTGGTCGACGAAGGAATGAGCACAACCGCCGACACGATAAGCTTCAATCGTGCCACCGGCGACGCGGTAGCCGAGGGCAACGTGAAAAGCACATATTCGGAACTGAAGGCGCAGCCCGATGGCGCCATGCTCGCCTCATCGGATCCTATTCACGTGGTCAGCCGGAGCATGATGGCGCATCGTTCCCCAGCTGTCGCCGAGTACTCGGGCAACGTCCGGCTTTGGCAGGACAGCAATGTGATTGAGGCGCCTACCCTGGAGTTCGACCGCGACCGCCGCTCGCTTGTGGCCGTGGCCTCGTCGAGACAACCTGTGAAAACAGTGTTGGTCCAGGTGGATAGCAAAAGTGGGAAGGTGACTCCGGTCACGATCACCTCCGCCCGTCTGGCCTACACCGACAGTGAAAGGAAAGCCCTCTTTGCAGGAGGCGTGACCGCAAAGGGAGCGGACGCAGCCGGCGCCTACGCGAAAATGACCGCGCGCGAGATGACGGTGTTCCTTGCCCAGGGGCAAAGACCTGGGGCGGCACCGCCGCCGGTGGGAAACTCCGCCGGGGCGCAAGTGGAGAGAATAGTGGCCCAGGATAGTGTTGTGCTGACCCAGCCGACACGGCGGGCGACCGGGGATCATCTTGTTTACACGGCGGCGGACGAGAAGTTTGAGCTGACGGGCGGCTCGCCTTGCATTTTTGATGCCGAACGAGGCAAGATTACGGGCGATTCGTTGACTTTCTACAGACACGATGATAGGGTGCTCGTGGAAGGAAGGGAAACGTCCCCGGCGGTCACGCGGACGCAAGTGGCACGATAAATGCACACGCTGGCAACCGACGAAATTGGCAAGACTTATCGGGGCCGTCGCGTGGTAAACGGTGTAACTCTTCAAGTTCTGCAAGGTGAGGTTGTTGGTCTGCTGGGACCTAATGGGGCCGGAAAGACGACCTCCTTCTACGCAATAGTTGGCCTGATCCCTCCCGATACCGGCAAAGTGCTCTACGACGAAGCAGATATAACCAATGTTCCCATGTACTTACGGGCACGGGATTACGGTATCAGCTATCTCCCTCAAGAGGCTTCCGTTTTCCGCAAATTGACGGTCGAGGAAAATATTCTGGCCGTGCTGGAAGCTCAGCCCATTTCGTGGCACGAGCGCCGGGAGAAGGCTGAGAAGCTAATTGATCAACTTGGGCTCGAACATATCCGGCAGAACCGTGGCTATTCGTTGTCAGGCGGGGAGCGACGACGGGTCGAAATCGCCCGGTCGCTGTGTATCAGCCCAACATTCATTTTGCTCGACGAGCCGTTTTCCGGTATTGACCCGATCGCGGTGCTCGATCTTCAGAAGATTATTTCGGACCTGCGGGCCAGCGGCATCGGAATCCTGATAACAGATCACAATGTCCGCGAGACATTGTCGGTGACGGATCGGGCATACATCATCAATGAAGGGCGAATCTTCCGCTCGGGTACCCCGGAGCAATTGGGAAGTGACCCTGAGGTACGAAGGGTGTATTTGGGGGAGAGCTTCTCCCTGGTTTGATGAGTTTTCATCAGACGAGAGGGCAACCGGGTGTCGATCTTAGTTACCAAGGCGTAGACGGATTGAACCTTCGTGCCGAGCCGGATGGCCACAGCGCATGAGAAGTTAGGGAAGAGAAGGGTGTCAGAGTTTTTGAGTTTGGGGCTTTCACGGTCCAGCCCGGGTATTTCCGGCGGGACTCCGGATGAAGACCTGAAAACCTCAGAACTTTGAGACCGTGAGACATTGAAAAAATGGTTCTTCTTCAGCACAAATTGAGCGTCAAGCTATCGCAGCGCCAGATACTGACGCCGGGTCTTGTCCAGATGGTGTCCGTGCTTGCCCTCAACAAGCTCGAACTCAAGGACATGATCAACGCTGAGATGGTGGAGAACCCTGTCCTAGAAGAACTGGAAGATGCAGTCCCGATGCTCGACGAAATCGGCCGCCTTGAGGAAGAACGCGACCGGATTGCCGCGAAGGCAACAACCGAAGAGAATCCCATTACCGCGAACGAGAAGAAAGATCCGTTCGAAGAGATCGATTTCGGCTCGTTTTTCCAGGACTATCTCGATCCGGGTTATCGCAGCGCCGGCGAAATGGAGGAGATTGAAAAGCCTTCCTTTGAAAATTTCCTGTCGAAGCCGGGGAATCTGACCGATCATCTTCTTTGGCAGTTGGGCGCAATTTCTACCCGGCCGCCAGTGCGCGAAGCGGCCGAGTTAATCATCGGCAATCTGAGCGAAGACGGTTATCTGATCGCAAGCGACGACGAATTGCTGGGTGCTGTAGCGGCGGCTGCTCCTGAGGTCGACGCCGAGACGCAAGCCAAAATTGCCGGGCAAGCGGAAGCGTTAGGGATCGGTGCGGCCGAGGTTGCCGAGGATCTCCAGGGCGAGGGTTTGGCGGCAGATGTCTCATCAGACAATGGCTCGTCCGGCGGGGGCCATACGGCGATAGCAAGCCTCGAGCCGATGGAACGGGGTGGTGGGCGATATATTGAACCGACCCAAGTATCGGAGAGTCAGACTGCCGCTGCTACCGGCGTCGCAGAAGCAGGCGCGGTGCTCAATGCACCCCAGGTTGGGCTGGGGAACGGGGTGCCGGCAACGGCCCCTGTGCCGGCCGTGCGGGTCGCCGTGAGTTTTACCCGAGCCGACCTGCAGGAGGCTCTCGACGTTGTACGCCAGTTCGATCCGCCCGGTGTCGCCTGCCGCGACTTGCGCGAGTGCCTGCTCTATCAGTTGCGCTACCACTTGCAGCAGTTGCAGCATCACCGTAACGGCAACGGGGCGACCGAGGAAGTGGTCAAGGATGCGATCGCGGTAGTGGACCACCACCTGAAGGCGATCACTCTGAAGCAATTCAAGGAGATTGCGCGCGCCATTGGGCGTCCCGTAGAGGCGGTGGGGGTTGCACTCGAGTACGTGCGCACGCTTGATCCGCGGCCCGGTCTGCAATACAACAAAACTCCGGCCCGGTTGATCGAGCCCGATGTCGCGTTCGTGAAGCACGGGGACGAGTGGCTGATCATCATGAACGATGAAGACATGCCACAGCTGCGTCTGAACCCCGCGTATAAGCGTTTGCTGACGCGTGAAGGCAACGACCGCGAGACGCGCAATTACGTCAAAGACCGCTATAAATCCGCCATCCAGCTGATCAAGAACATCGAGCAGCGCAAGCAGACGATCACCAAGGTTTGCTATTCAATTGTGGCGCGACAGCAGGATTTCCTGGAGCGTGGAATAGATCATCTCAAGCCGATGATGATCAAGGAAGTGGCCGAGGAGATCGGCGTGCATCCTTCCACGGTGAGCCGCGCGGTCGCCAATAAGTACGTGCACACGCCGCAGGGTGTGTTCGAATTGCGCTATTTCTTTTCCGAAAGCGTGCAGGGCCCGGAGGGCGGTGGAACATCGCTGCTGATTCTGAAGCGCCGCGTCAAGAAACTGATCGAAGAAGAAGATCCGGCGCGCCCGCTGACCGACGAACAAATCACCCGCATTCTGCAATCGCAAGGAATCCAAGTTACACGCCGAACCGTTGCTAAATATCGGGAGGACATGCGCATCCCAAGCACACACCAGCGCCGGGTAAAGAAATAAATCGCACGCGGTTGCCGGTGGACGATGGTCAGGTGCAGGATACGGCCGGAGCAAACAGCGGTTCGGAACTCATTCCCATGTCTACCTCTATTGCCGAAACGCTCCCGGAGCGCGCTCCGATCACATCTGGACTAGCGCGACTGCGGGCCAATCTCCGCACCAGCAATATTCCATCGCTCGATGGGTTGCGGGCTATCTCGGTGATTTTGGTGGTCCTGGTGCATATGAGAGTTCCGCACGTCCCCGAGGTTCACGGCGTGCTGACTTTTTTTATTCTCAGCGGATTTCTGATCACGTGGCTGCTATTGAAGGAATCCGAGCGCACGGGCGACGTTTCGATTCGAGATTTTTACATACGGCGCGCTCTGCGCATCTTCCCCGCGTTCTATGTTTTCTGGATACTGCACTTCGGGCTTTATCTGCTGAGTCGCGGCTTTCCGCCGCGAGGAATCCTCTTCGACTACCTCGCCGCATTTTTCTACGTCAGCGATTATCGGATGGCTTTCACCCATGTTCGGCCTGTGCTGAGCCACACCTGGTCATTGGGAGTGGAAGAGCAGTTTTACCTGATATGGCCATGTGTTTTTCTGTTCTTTCAGCACGACCTTCGCAAGCTGACGAAAATTCTGATCGGCATCATTGTTGCGGTCAACATTTACCGGATGGTGATGTTTTTCGGGGTTCACGTGCCGGACAGTCGTCTACACGTGACTTTTGACGGCCGCGCCGATCATCTGTTTCTCGGCTGTCTGGTCGCGGTTTTGCTCAAAAGAGGTGTTCTGAACGACGTGTGGAGCGCGATCACCTCCCGCATGTTCATGCCGGTCCTCACTCTGATCCTGCTGTCGACGTCGATCGCATTAGGAGAGCATTTTCACTACGTATATAAGTACTCGGTGGGATTTCTTCTGGATCCATTTCTCATCGCGATTTTCCTGGTGCAGGTGGTTGCGCTGGGCGATGCGTGGCTCTGGAAATGGCTCAACTGGCCAGTCACGCGATATCTAGGCCGAATATCGTATCCTATGTATCTTTACCATGGATTGGCCAACGATCTTGTGCTGCGGATGTTACGCGGCCGTCCGCTGTGGCTGGTTGCGCCAGCGGCGGTTGCGGGCGTGGCGGCAATGGCCAGTGTTTCCTACTTTGTCGTTGAAAAGCCGTTCCTGCGGTTGAAATCGAAGTTCAGCCGAACGGAGGTATCATGAACGTGGAATACACAGGGAGACACTTTGATGTGACTCCTTCGATCCGCAAGGAAGTCGAAACCGGCCTCAATAAGATCCGAAAAATTCTCGGCGACCGGTTCGAAACCAAGGTAATTCTCTCGCTCGAAAAGCACAGGCACAAAGCGGAAATCACCATCAATCCTCCCAATGGGCCGATTGTCGGGCTGGCGCAAGCCCATGACATGATTTCAGCCATTAACAATGCTGTCGATCATCTTCACAAGCAAGCGTTGAAATACAAGACGAAATGGCTGAGCAAGAAGCGCAAGGCGGTCAAGAAGTTCAACGGGCAGGGCACGGAAGAAACTCTTGAAACGGAGCTTGGTCTTGCGGAGAGTGCGACTGTTTCCGTCACGGTTCACAAATTTCCGTCGGTGGCCAAGACCACGGAAGTCCACCTGGTGCGTTCCGCCGACTCGGTGGCGATGCGCCCGATGACGCTCGAAGAGGCGATCAAGGAGGCGCATTTCCGTGACCGCGATGTTTTCGTATTCCGGGACCCCAAAGGCAGGCTGATGGTGTTGCACCGTACGCGTGACGGGAAAATGGAGCTGATCGAGGCGCCATAGAAACCGTGCGCCCGAGAGGTGAAGCAAGCGACATCGCAGTGTTCCCCGGGCATCTCGGCGACTAGCGAAATCAGATATTTCCGGTCACTTCCTGGGCCCAGGTCAGAGCCAGCCACCATGTATTGGCGACCTCTTCGTCGGTGAGCCGGACTTGTTGCGCGAGGTCCGCGGACTTTGCCCATTCCCCTGACTCCTGAGCCAGCATGAGCTGATACAAAGGCCGGAGAAGACCGGCTTGGCCGAGCAGTGCATTCCTGATTTCGTGGTGAACGGAGATCAGTTCGAGGAGCCTGCTCATCTCGATCTCGAGGATCACATCCATCACCGATAAAAGGCCCATGAGGAACAGATCGTGGCTTGATTTCACCCGCATGGAAAGCAGTTCACAGAACCGGGCCCTCGTCAGCCCCATGAGCACCAGTTCGCTGCACTTCGTTTCGGCGGCGCCGATCGTTACCACAAGCCGGATCCAGCGGCGTAATTCCCGTTCACCGAGGATGGCCATCGCATGGCGAACGGACTTGATTTCGAGGGCGAAACCAAAGACCGGAGAATTCAGATAGCGCAGCAGGCGATAACAGATGGAAGCTTCCTGCTTGAGAGCTCTTTCGAGTTCGCGTAGATCGAGTTCGCGGCGCGAAATCAACTCAAGAAGCCGCAGAAGGCGGAGCCGGTTGGCGGGAACTTCATGCCCGACCACCAGTTCGGGTTTGCAGAAGAAATACCCCTGAAAGTAGGAGAATCCCATGTTGCGAATCTGATCGAATTCTTGTGGAGTCTCCACTTTTTCAGCCAGGAGTTTGCACTTGAAGGAGCCGTAGCGGCGCAGAATGCCAGCGCATTCCTCCGGCGGCGTCGCCTGGATGTCAACCTTGATGATGTCAGCGAGTGCGCACAAGGGAACGCGCGGGTCATCCGCAATGAAGTCGTCAAGGGCGATAAGATAGCCGGACTTCTTGAGTCGCTGGCAAGCCGCCACGACGCGGTCTTCGGGCTCGACAGTCTCAAGAATCTCAACCACAGTCTGGTGGGGTGGGAGCAGGGTAATGAGATCTTTCAGCAGGATGTCGCGCGTGCAGTTCACAAAGGCGCGGGTGTGGCGGCAAAGCGTATCCACGCCAAGGAGCAGCGAACTATCCAGCGTGGAGCGGGCCGCCAGCTCCGGGTCGGCATTGAAGTAGTCTTCGATGCCATTTCGGAACAGAAGCTCATAGCCAAAGACCTTACGCGACCGGTCCAGGATTGGCTGGCGCGCTACAAAACGCTGGCCGGGAATCGCAATGGAACTTGCAACTGAGGCCGGCTGTGCAGCATCGGTTCTCACAAATGGTAAATCGGCAAAGCAAGGGCGGACTTCAGAGTCGAATGCTGGTGCGGCCGAGTGACGCCGCCTCCCATGGATGTGGAAAACTAAAGTTTGTCCCCCCTTGCGCAATCGGCAGTTTCGTGGGTAACATCAGTTGTTCCCTTAGGGCCTTGCTTCTTGCGGGCCATACGCGCCCAGCCAACTCAGGCGCACTGAAGAGAGAGTTATCGTTCTCAAGCAGCATCCAGCCGAAGTGGGTTCGGTCAGCCGAGAGCCGGTCTGCATCACGCCTCGCAGGGAGTTGTACCGCGCCGTCTCGAGCTCAGGGGAAGACGAAATAGACAGGCCTGTGATCTTCGATTCGGGCCGGGGTTAATTTCAAAAGCATCACAAGAGAAAAACTATGAATGCAGGACCTGCACACCCCTCCTCGGGAGGAGGGAAGCATAGACGGCGCCGCGGGCGCCGTTCGCAAAAACGGGGCCACAGTGGTGGCGGCCCGCACCGCGCGCGCCAGGAGCATCAGGGAATTTTCACCGCGCCCATGGATCACAGCTACCGCGCGAATCTCAACGGCGGGGGCGACAACGGCAACAAGGGCGCCCGCCGCCCTGGTTTCTCCGCCGCCTACCCGGTGGGCGAACCGGAGCCTCTCCCTGCTCCAGCGCACGACGCGGCCTCCCGCGTGTTTGCTTTTGTCGAGGATCTTTTCTTTTTGACCAAGATTCAGGACACGGGCCGCAAGATGAACGTGAAGGTGGAGTTTGTCAAGACGGAAAAGGATCTCGCCGATCATATCAAGAACAATGGCGAAGAGAAGCCATCCCTGATCATTTTCGATCTCAATAACGCCAACGCCAAGCCCCTGACGTTGATCCCCAAGCTGAAGACCAAGCTGAAGAAGGGAACCTCGATCATCGGTTTCCTGTCGCATGTGCAGGGAGACTTGAAGCAGAAAGCTCACGAAGTGGGCTGCGACATGGTGCTCCCGCGTTCGGCGTTCTCGCAGAACCTGCCGCAGTTGCTGCGCCGTCACGGAGCCAGCGACGACTTGAACGCTGTTGTTTAGCCTGCCGCTTTGCACTCGCGGCAGGTTACTTCAGCATTCCAGGCTGTCCTCTATGCCATCACGCTTCCCTGATACAATTCCGCCGTGTTTACAACAAAAATCCTGATCGCCGCCATCGCCGGCATCCTGGCGGCCGGTCCAGTCGGGGCCCAGCAGCCTCCCGCGCAGCAACCCCAGGTCAAGGTGAACATGCTCAACGTTTGTTCGCCCTCGGCGGACGACCAAAAGGAGTTATCGGCCGCGCTGGCCAAGGTGCCGGCTAAGCCTGTGTTCGCTAAAGATTATGAAGTGGCCCGGGGGCACTCGACCCTCGATCCAAACACGCCGACGCCGGGCGTGCCGGCGTTACCTGCTGGCGTGACATCGGCAGCGAGTTGGGTGCGGGTGCGGCGCGAGTTTCCTGGCTCCGTCGCTTTCAGCAACGTCCAGTACTCGTTCAGCGTGGATGCCGAGAACATGGTGGAGACGCTGGTGCTGCGTGTGCGCGACCCCAAGGATCTGATGGAAATATCGGTCGAGGATAGCGCCTCCGCGGTTACATCCGCGGCCGTAATGTTATCGGCAAATACGCCCGCTTCGCGCGTAAAACTGGAGCGCTTTGGAAAGTCGTCGGTCGTCCTCGCAAGATGCTCCGCGGCAGAGGGGAAGCCGGCGCCCAATCAAGCCTCGTACGAACCGATCTTCCGCGCGGCATCCGACATCCTGAATCGTTATCGTGATGCCCTGGGAGTCCGCAGGATGGTGCCGCAAGAGTTGGTCAGGATGGGTGTGGGGACTGCGGCGAAGGTCGGGGCCAAGAAGAACACTCCCTAAGTTCCCACGCGTTGTTTTGTGTTTTGCAACGAAATGTGTTTTCCGGAATCTACTGATTCATACGATAAATACTATGGATATCCACAATGTGGTAATCGTAGGCTCGGGTTGCGCCGGCCACACGGCCGCTCTCTACGCGGCCCGCGCCAACCTCAAGCCCCTCATCCTTGAAGGTCACGAACCCGGCGGACAACTGTCGATGACGAC